>Ga0265323_10000971_pt1 | contig 14988 bp, 14 predicted proteins | sample 41225metaG_FD_193580 | JGI IMG/M metagenome (GOLD analysis project Ga0265323, IMG submission 193580) | Rhizosphere microbial communities from Carex aquatilis grown in University of Washington, Seatle, WA, United States - 4-12-25 metaG | ecosystem: Host-associated > Plants > Roots > Rhizosphere...
AAAGTTGGCGGCGCTCTGCCGAGACGCCGCTACGTCCGTGGGCGGGAGGAAGTGGATGGACCACACTCAAAACATTTTGTCCGTTCAGCGGCTGGGGATGGCTGTGGTCAACGAAGTTGCCTTCCCTGGTGATTCCGAAATAGCGTGCCGCGACATCGAATTCTTCCGGCGAAAGCAGTTTCGACAATTCATCGTGCGTCCAGCAATAGAACTTGCCCTCGTGCCCTTCGCTGTCGGCGTCCTCGGCGGAATAAAATCCGCCCTCCGGATGCGTCATGTCGCGCAGCACGTAATCAAGAATGTCCCGGGCGGTGGCGGCGTAATCCGTTTCCTTCGGAGGGGCGGGCTCCGCGAGTCCCAAACTTTTTCCGCCCGAAGAGCCGGGGGCTCGTGGAACTCCCCCCTCCGAAACAAGGTGCGCGTCGAGATAGAGCTGCGCCAGTTGTGCCTGGTCGTAGAGCATTTTCTCGAAGTGCGGCACGAGCCATTCGGCGTCCACCGAGTAACGCGCAAAACCGCCGCCGAGCTGGTCGTGAATGCCGCCGGCCGCCATGCGGTCGCAGGTGTGCAGCACCATGCGCGCGGCTTCGTCGTCGTGAAATCGTTTCGCGCAGCGCAGCAGCAGCGATGGCAGGCTGGGCTGCGGAAATTTGGGCGCGCCGCTGAAGCCGCCGTGGCGCAGGTCGAACAGGCGCTTGAAAAGCTCGCCCGCATGTTTGAGTGCATCCTCCGTCAACAGCACAGCCCCCGCGTCCGCACTCATCGTGGCGGCTTCGAGCCGGGCATGGATGTCGGCGGCGGACCCGGCGATTTCGCCGCGGCGGGTCTGCCAGACTTCGTGGATTTGCCGGAGCAATTGCAGAAAGCCCGGATGGCCCTGGCGAATGTCCGGCGGAAAATAGGTGCCGCCAAAGAATGGTTTGAGTTCCGGCGTGAGAAAGACATTCAGCGGCCAGCCGCCGGAGCCGGTCGCGGCCTGGACGAAGGCCATGTAAATCTTGTCCACGTCCGGCCGCTCCTCGCGATCCACCTTGATGCTGACGAAGTTGGAATTTAAAAACGCCGCGATCTTTTCATCCTCGAACGATTCACGTTCCATGACGTGGCACCAGTGGCAGGTCGAATAGCCGATGCTCAGAAATATCAGCCGGTTTTCAGCCCGCGCCTTTTCAAACGCCTCATCCCCCCAGGCAAACCAATCCACGGGATTGTGCGCGTGCTGGAGCAGGTAAGGCGATTTTTCGCGCGCCAGGCGGTTGGTGTGCCGGTGAACGCCGGATTTCATATAACTTATGAATACAATAAGCGAATTCAGTGCGAAGGAAAGGGAAACCTTGAATAGCCAATGCCAGGCACATCCGCGCATGGTCTCGTTTGGAGTTCCGCCTTCAGGCGGTTCGGAGCATTCACCACCCTTGCCGCGTAAACGCGGAACTCCGAACGAAACGCCACCCCTCTTCAAATTTGCATCGTCTCTGCCACATCGCCGCGATAAACTTTTCACATGTTATCGGCCAAACCATGGCGAGGCGAAGCCGTGCTCCAGTTTTGCGGGGCACAGCTTTTCTGCTTTTGTCTCGGCCTGATGATGGCCGGCTTGCTGCAAAAGGCCGGATTGGCCGCATTCCGACCGCCGGACGGTTTTGGCGCCGTGCTGCTGGGCACGCTGGGTTTTCAGGGCGCGGCCTGGCTGCTCATTTTGTTTTTTTTGCGGCAGCATCAAACCGGCTGGCGCGAGGCCTTTGGTTTTCGCGGACCGCAATTGCCGCGCGCGCTGTTCCTGGCCTTGCTGGTGGTCATCATCCTTTTGCCCGTGGCATTGGGATTGCAACAGGTTTCGGCGGTCGCGCTGACAAAACTCGGCTGGCACCCGGAAGATCAGTTGGCCGTGACGCTGCTGGCCGGCACGAAATCGTGGGGCATGCGGGTTTATCTGGGCGTCTTCGCCGTCGTGCTCGCGCCGGTGGCCGAGGAATTTATTTTTCGGGGCATGTTGTATCCGTTCGTCAAGCAACTCGGCTGGCCGCGGCTGGCCTGGTTCGGCGTCAGCTTCGCGTTTGCGCTGATCCATGACGATGCCGCGACGTTCGTGCCGCTGTTTGTGCTGGCGCTCGCGCTGACGTGGCTTTACGAAAAGACGGACAACCTGCTCGCGCCCATCGCCGCGCACAGCCTGTTCAATGCGGTGAACCTCGTCATCCTTTGTCTCGTAAAATGAACGAATTCGAACTCATCGCGCGCCTGACAAAATCGCTGCCGACGAACCCGAACGTCGTGACCGGCGCGGGTGATGACTGCGCCGTGCTCGATTTCGGGCTGCCGGACAAATGGCTGCTGTTCAAAACGGATGCCGTCGTTGAAGGAATTCATTTTACCCGGGACACGCCGCCGGAAAAAATCGGCCGCAAAGCCCTGGCCCGCTGTCTCAGTGACATCGCTGCGATGGCCGGCATACCGACTGCCGCGCTGGTGACCATCGCGCTGCCGCCCAAGTTTGATGTGAAGTTCATCGAAGCCATTTACGACGGCATGGGTGCATTGGCCCAAGAACACGGCGTGGCCATTGTCGGTGGCGAAACGACGACGAATCCGGAGCGCATTTTGATTTCCGTTGCGCTGCTCGGTTCTGTGGCGCGTGGAAAAGCCGTGCTGCGTTCCGGCGCAAAAGCCGGCGATGCGATTTTTGTGACGGGCGAGCTCGGCGGCTCGCTGGCGGGCAGGCACCTGGAATTCGAGCCGCGCCTGGCCGAGGCGCGCTGGCTCGCGGAAAAATTTTCCATCCACGCCATGATTGATTTGAGCGATGGACTGGCGGGTGATTTGCGGCACATTTTGAAAGCCAGCCGCGTCGGTGCGGAACTGCTCAAGCCTGCGATTCCGGTCAGTCGGGCGGCGAAATTGCGGGCGAGGGAAAGTTCCTCCGCCCCATCGCCGTTTGCCGCGGCGCTGGCCGATGGCGAGGATTTTGAACTGTTGTTTACAGTGGCGGGCGCCGACGCGGTGAAATTGCTCGACGCGTGGAAAAAACAATTCCCGAAATTGAGATTGAGTTGCATCGGCAAAATCACAGCGGGGGAAGGTGTTGCGATTCGCGACCAAACCGGCGTCCAAACGCTCACAGCCCATGGCTACGTTCATTTTGCTAAATGATGTAGGACAGGCGTCGCGCCTGTCTCTAAAATCTATAAAAATGGAGACAGGCGCGACGCCTGTCCTACTGTGATGACCACGTTCATTTCGCATAGTCCGGCGGAAACCGAATCGCTTGGCGAGCGCTGGGGGCACGCAGCGCAAACCGGACTGGTCATCGGCTTGTCCGGCGATTTGGGCGCAGGCAAGACACAGCTTGTGAAGGGCCTCGCGCGCGGACTCGGCATCGCGGCGCGGGTGCATTCGCCGACGTTCACGCTGCTGAACGAATATGGCGGCGGGCGGCTGCGGCTGTTTCATCTGGATTTGTACCGGCTTGAAACGCGCGGGCAAATGGTGTCCGCCGGGCTGGAGGAATTTCTGCAACCGGACGGCGTGACGGTGATTGAATGGGCGGAACGATGGTTTGGAAAACGTCGAACATCGAACATCGAACATCGAACATCCAATTTGGGAAAGGTACAGCAGGTGCAAATTGAAATCATCGGGGAATCGGATCGGAAAATAATTTATGACGATTTTGGCGCTTGAATTTTCTTCCGGGCAAAGAAGTGTCGCGGTCGTGCGCCGGCGCGCGGGCGAGGCTTCGTTCGCCGCCAGCGAGGTGGTTGAAACCGGCGCCGGCAGAACGCGGGCGTTCGGGATGATTGAAGACGCGCTGCGCGAGGCCGGTCTGGAACGCGAGCAGATTGAAGTGATTGCCGTCGGTCTTGGTCCCGGTTCCTACACCGGCATCCGGGTCGCGCTCTCCGTGGCGCAAGGCTGGCAACTGGCGTCCCGTACTGGCGGGATGAAGCTGCTCGGTGTCAGCAGCACGGAATGTGTGGCGGCCCAGGCACAGGCGGAAAAAATTTCCGGTCGCGTGAACGTGGTGATTGACGCGCAACGAAAAGAATTTTATCTGGCGACGTACGAAATTTCGGCGGACGGCTGGCGGGAAATCGAGCCGCTGCGGATTGTGACGCGGGCGGAAGTTGAATCGCAGGCCGCCGCGAAAGAAATCTTGATCGGGCCGGAGGTGACACGATGGTTTCCGAATGGCCGGATGGTCTTCCCGCGCGCGGCGATGTTGGGACACCTCGCCTTGAACCGAAGCGATTTTGTGGCGGGCAACAAGCTGGAGCCAATTTATTTGCGGGAAACGAACTTTGCAAAAGCGCCGCCCAGCCGGCGAATTCCGAATTGATCCTGGAAGCCTTTGTTCTGTCTGAACACTTGGGCGCTGCCATTATTGTCAAATTTCAGGACAGGGAAGGTTGGAGTGACGAAGGGCAATCATCCGGCAGACGGCGCTTCAAAAGCCAATTTGGCGCGATGTTGGCAGTCTTCAGCGCACTGGGGCGCAGGGATGAGCGATACAACAGGCAAGGGCCTTAAAATAAGGACAATCCCCCTCATAATGGCACGTGCCATGCTAAAATCATTATCTGGTGCGCAAGAAACGCCGCTGGCGAGAACTCAAATTCATCCATTATGGTGGTTCATTTTAAACAAGCCGACAAAAAGATCGCGGCGAACGCATTCACGTTGGTGGAAGTCCTGATGGCGTTTGTCATCCTGGCGATAGTGATGACGGGACTGATGTATGGATACGTGCAGGCCAATCGGATGTCGGAATGGAGTGCCATGTCGCTGGCCGCGCAATCGTACGCTTCACAGGGGGCCGAGCAGTTGCGCGCAGGAGATTGGCGGCCGCGGGATGGAACAAATACCGGCCCCAACCAACCGTGGGAAGTATGGCCCATACCAGGTACAGTGACCAACTGCGGAACGAATTACATTCTGGATATTCCAATCAAAGGGAGTCCGTCTTCGAACGACTTCGCCTTTTTTGTCACGAATTACGTATTTGTGACTGAACCCTCAACCAATCCGCCAGTGCTGCAGTTCTACTCGGTCGCCTATTGGGTTTTCCCCCTCACCGGCAAATTGAACAGCAACACCGTAGTCCTTCAACGAGCACCCGACCAATGAAACTGTTCCCTGCCCATATGCTGTCGCCCCGGGCGTGCGCCACCAAGACGGCCGTTTCCGCCTTTACGGTTGTGGAAATGGTGACCGTGGCGGCCATTTTGGCCTTGGTCATCATTTGGCTGGTCGAGTTGCAGATTTTCGCCTTGCGCATGTTCACCCTGGCGGCGACCAAAACGACTGCGACGCAAACCGGACGGCAGGCGTTGAACAAGATGCGTGACGCCATTCGAAGCGCAAACACCACCGATGTGGGAACCTATAACGTCACGAACGGATCCGGGTTCGTTCAGGCACCGAATGGCACGCCTCAAACCGGCAACGCCCTGCTGCTGACATACCTCGACACCAATGGAAACCTGACCATCACCAACCTGTTCTATCTGGACACCACCCAACCCGTTTCCGCCGACCAGCCATACGACTTTCCGATATGCAGCATCGACCAAAATGGCGTGACGAAAGTGCTGGTAAACTATGTGACGAACTATTACGTATTCTCGGCCGAGGATTACCAGGGCAACTTTATCACCACTTCGAGCGCGTATCTGAATAACGGCGTCATTCATATCGTCATGCAATTTGACCAGTGGGAATATCCCGTCGGCTTCGTCGGAAGCAACGCCATCAACGCGTATGATTTTTACCGTCTGACGACGCGAGTCACCCGGCGCCCCAAATCCTGGTAAAACAAGGAGTCATTATGCGAATCACATTCCAGCCAGTCCGACAAACTCAATCCGGCTTCGCCTTGGTGATGGTGCTGACGTTTCTGGTGGCCGGCCTGATCGTTTTCGCCAGTGTAATGTACTGGGCGACTTCCGACGCCAAGCTTACGCAGCGCAATAATGTTTTCAACCAGTCTGAAGCGGCGGCGGAGTCCGCCGACGAATACGTCATCTCCAAAATGCTGAGTGACTTCACCGCCCTGTGCCTCAATGCCACCAATAATTATAACACCTTGATCCCTCCAACCAATGGCTGGCCCGTCCTGTACCAATTCAGCGCCACCAATGGCGACCCAAACCTGTCCGTTTTCGTCAGCATCGGCCCCACCAATTGGGGCAACCTTCCCGCCCAGTTCACCAGTTTGAGCGGCAATGGACAAAACTGCATCATTGCCTGCACCGCCACACCGCTGAGTCAATCAGTAAGCATTCCGGCCACCGTTGCCGAGACCGTTTGGTTTGGCACCATCCCGATGTGTCAATACGCTGTGTTCTATAACGTGGTTTTGGAAATCAACCCCGGCGCCGCATTCACCATCACTGGCAGGGTCCATTGCAACACCAACATGTTCTGCACCGGCAACAGTTCCGGATCCCCCTTGACATTTATGAGCTCCGTGGATGTTTCCGGGTCGTACAGCAACACCCCAAGTCCGCTTGATCCTCAAAATACCAGTCGCAGCGGCAATGTGGTTATGCCGACCGGCTACCCGAAGTACGATGCCGACACATTGAACCTGCCACTCGGCAATGCCGCCACAAACTATACCTACTCCGCCATCGAAAGCATGCTCCAACTGCCGCCGGCAACTTATGCCCTGGGAACTGCGGCGGCCTATACGACCAACGGCCAGGTTTATTTTGCCAATGCGGCCGACCTCATCATCACCAACGATTTCGCCACCGGCACCAACATCACGGTCTTTTACCAAAACCAAAAAAACATCCCCAATTATTTGATTCCGGTCGCGCCCGATGCGATCGGGAGCATTAATACTAATATCACTTACACCAGTAATGCAACCACCCACGTAAGAAACGGGACAAACATTTTATACGTAACGAATTACTGCTTTTCCTATGTAACCAACGTCGCCTTTTACGATTACCGTGAAAGCGACACCGTCAAGGCGCTTCAGATTGATATCGGCGCGCTGGGCGCGTGGCTCGGCAACACCAATGGCCGCGGTGGCTGGCAATATGAACTTGATAGCGCCGGCGGCGGGTCCATTGATGTAGGCCATGTCATCAATTCCATTTACGTTTTCAACAGCATCTCCAACTTCACCGGCCAAGTTCCAGCCGTACGGCTTGTCAACGGCACGCGACTGCCGACGAACACTGTGCCGAACTCCAATGGCGCTTATCGGCGCTCCGGCCTCGGCATTGCCACCGCCCAACCGATTTATGTGGAGGGCAACTACAATGTCACCACCGATGGCGTCCACTTTGCCTATTCGTTGGGATCAACCACCAACAACACTCTTCCTGCCTGCTTGATTGGAGATGCCATTACCCTGCTTTCCAGCAACTTTGTGGACAATGCCTCCGGAGGCACGGAGAACCCCGCACCCTCCCAAACCATAATAACCCTCAACGCCGCGTGTTTTGAAGGGATTGTGCCTTCCAATGGCTCGTATTACAGCGGCGGCCTTGAAAATTTCCTCCGCTTGTTGGAGAACTGGGGCAGTTCCAGAACCGTCGTCTACAATGGCTCCATTGTCGTCATGTTTCCGAGCGTCTATGCAACGGGTCACTGGGGTGGCGCTTATTACGGCGCGCCCAATCGCGCCTGGGGCTTCGACACAACATTCTCGCAGCCCGCAGGACAGCCACCGCTTTTCCCCTCCGTCAAAGCCGACGCCCGGTCCGCATGGACCTACCGGTAACCTGCGGCGCCGGGTCCGCTGATCGCGCCAAGGCGCGTTTATAAACCGGGCGGGGCTGTGATGCTGCGCAGCCCATTTTTTGTGAACGTTTGCAAAAGGAAATCAGCGGCGGGGCGGCCCCGTCCTGCCAACCCAAATCAGTGCCTCCCTCATCGCGGGACTGATAACACCCCTTTCTGACCGGGAAATTCCTTCCGCACGGTCGTTCGCGCCCATAAACTGCCGGCGTGAAAGCGGCCATTCTGCACGGCAGAGAAAAAATTCAAATTGAAGACATCGCGCCGCCCGCGCTCAAACCGGGCGAAGTCCGCATCCGCATCGAAGCCGCGCTTACCTGCGGCACGGATTTGAAGGTTTTCAAACGCGGCTACCACGCCAAAATGATCGTGCCCCCCGCCGTCTTCGGCCATGAACTGGCCGGTGCCATTTCAGAAATCGCGCCCCTCGCCCCGCCCGGCGGGGAGAGGGTGGCCGCCGGGCCGGGTGAGGGGTTGTCAAAGACTTGGTCTGTGGGCGACCGCGTCGTGGTGGCCAATTCCGCGCCGTGCGGCGCGTGTTTTCATTGCCACGCCGGCCAGGAAAATCTTTGCGAAGACCTGCTGTTCCTCAATGGCGCTTACGCCGAATCCATCGCCGTGCCCGTGCGGCTCGTCCAAAAAAATCTCCTGCGCCTCAAGCCGGAAACCCCTTTCCGCGACGCCGCGCTCGTCGAACCGCTGGCCTGCGTCGTGCAGGGCGTCGAGGACACGCAACTGCGCGCCGGACAAAACGTGCTGGTCATCGGCGCCGGGCCGATCGGCTTGATGTTCGCCGTGCTGGCCAAAAACCTCGGCTGCCACGTCACCGTCGCCGGCCGGCGCGCGCCACGGCTGGAAGCCGCGCAACGGCTCGGCGCAAATCGGGTCGTGGACATCGGGGACGGCAGTGGACTGGTCACCAGGGTTCGCGAAGCAACGAAGACGCATTTTGACGCGGTGATTGAGGCGGTTGGCCATCCGGCGGTTTGGGAAGCCGCCGCGCATCTGGTGCGCAAGGGCGGCGCGGTGAATTTTTTTGGCGGCTGCCCGTCCGGCGCCACCATCACGCTCGACACGACGCTCATCCATTATTCCAATCTCACCCTGCTCGCGAGTTTTCATCACACGCCGCGCACCATTCGGCGGGCGTTGGAATTCATCGAAGCGGGCGCGGTTCGCGCGGCGGATTTTGTGGACGGCGAATGCCCGCTGACACAGTTGCCGGAGTTGTTCCAATCCATGGCCGCGGGCAATCACGCCATCAAAACGCTCATCCGCGTCCACGAATAGCTGTGGCAATCCCGCAGAGCGGGATCAGTTCGCTCATTATTTTCGGTTTATGATTTACGATTTACGCGATAAGCGAGGAGCGTGGTCGGTCTCGTAAATCAGGTCCTTCAAAATTTTAAAGCCGATTCACCTCGGTTGTTACGAAAATCACGGTTTCAGGAAAATTTCCAGGTCCTGCTGCATCTTTTTCAGGTCCGGCAGGTTGACATACATCATGTGGCCGGCGTCGTATTCGGCGTAGGTGATGTTCGTGCGATAGGCCGGCGCGAGCGTCATGTGGTCCAGCGCGTGCCGCATCGTGTCAATCGGACAGACGAGGTCGCAGCGCCCACCCAGCACCAGCACGCGCATGTAGGCGTTCTGGCTCATCGCGTCGGCGAGCCGGTCGCTGGCGTTGGCGTAATTGTTGCGGACACCGTAATTCCACGGCTGCACCCCGGCGAGCAATTCGTAGGGCAGGTCGTCCTCGAATTTCAATTCGCTGCGGACATAGCTGTTGATGGCCGCCGCGAACGGCCCGCGCGTCGCCGCGCTGGACGGGTCGAAATCCGGATACGGCGACGCCGGATTGTCATCGTGGCCGGTGATGCGCGCGTCATAAACACCCAGAATCAAACCCTCGTCGCGCAGCAATTGCTTGCGGAAAACGGACTCGTCAATCCGCAGCTTGTTGTCCTCGATCACCTGCTGCTTCAACCCGGTGAGCCGCGCGAGTTCGGCGGCGATTTTTTTGGTTTCGTTCGTGGAAAGCGTTTCGCCCTGCAGCAGCGCGGCGGTATATTCGCCCCGGGCAAACGCGCGCGACTCGGCGAGCGCCTTGGGCAGATTGTTCTGCAAATCCGGCGGGAGTTTTTTGTGGAATTGCGCCGCCGCCGTGTAGGCCGGCAAAATCAATGGGTAAGGCAGATCATTTCCCGTCTGGCCCCAGATGGTGCTGAAGTCCAGGACGCCGGAGACAAGGATGATGCCATTCAAATACATGCCGCAGCCGCCGCGCAAATGTTCCGCCAGCCCCGCCGCGCGGAAGACGCCATAGCTTTCGCCGCAGACATATTTCGGCGAGAGCCAGCGTTCGTGCCGCGTGGTCCAGAGCCGGATGAATTCGCCGACGGAATCGAGATCGGCCGAGTCACCAAAAAACTGGTCGGGTTTCTCGTCTTTCACCGGGCGGCTGAAACCGGTGGCGACCGGGTCAATGAACACCAGGTCGCTGGTGTCCAGAATGGAATACTCGTTGTCCACCAGGCCGAAGGGCAGCGGCGGCAAGGTGCCGTCCGCGTTCATTTTCACGCGGCGCGGGCCGAGCGCGCCGAGGTGCAGCCACACGGACGACGAACCGGGCCCGCCGTTGAAACAAAACGTGACGGGCCGCGCGGCCAGGTTGGTCTGGCCGGCGCGGGTGTAAGCGACGTAAAAGACGGACGCGCGGGAGGTGCCGTCGGGCTTGAGCAACGGCAACATTCCTGTTTCAGCCACGTAAGTCACGCGCTGGCCGGCGATGGTCACGGTGTTGGTCGTGAAGACCGGCTTGTGCGTGGCGTCGGGAATCGTCCCGGCTTCGACTTTTGCGGCCGGCGGCTCGTTGGTGCCGGCGGCGGGCGAATTGGTTGAATTGACTTTGGGCGCATCGGCGGCGCGGACAACCACAGCCAGCGCCATCAGTGAAATCCAGACGGTTTTTTTCATGGGCGGGTTTTCATTTTCAGTCGGGGAAAATGCGCTTTTGCCTTTTTAAACGCAAGTCGTGTGTCACATGAATCGCAACACAGCAACATAGTATATTAGGAGTGAATGCATTTTCATTCGGTTTAGTCTGGTTTGATTTGGTTTGATTCAGTTTGATTTGGTTTGACCGGGCTTGATTCCGGCCCGTCAGTTGCCGTTTCTTCCGGTGTTTTAGGTTCGAGGCCAAGGATTGCACGCAACCGGCGTTCACGCTCCTCGGGACTCACCCAATCCTGGCAAATCCAATCACGCACCTGCTGGTTTTCCGCCCAGCGCTTGAAATGTTCCACCACTTCTTCCTCCGTTTTTTCCTGTTCCCGTTCCAGCCTTTCCTGCTCCAGGTTCAGGCGGGCGCCGCTGTGGTCGCCCCGGCGCAATTCCACGATGTCCTGGCACAGACCGCGCAACATACGTAACTTGCGGCGAAATTCCTCGGTTACTTCACCGTCCCAGCTCGACAGCGCGGCGGCATAGCGGGCGGCCAGCACGGTGGCCAGATGATCTGTCAACTTGCCGTCAGTCGCCGCCGTCAATTCCTTCGCGTCCGCCGCCAGCTCGCGCGCCTGTGACAGCGTTTCCTGCCGCGCCAGCCAGTCGCGGTAGCCGCCGGCTTTCCATTCGGACAGATTTTGTTCATTGATGGGACGTCCGCCGAAGTCGGCGGCCAACACCCGCTGGGTGTCCGGCAGGCCGTTTAGCCAGGCCACGAGCCGGACGCCCGGTTCGCCGTCCTGCAACCGGCGGTTCAAGCTATCCCGAATCTCGCGCGACAAGCGGGCAATTTTTCCGTTACGGGTCATGTGGGAACAAAAGTTTTAACCACGGATGAACACAGATAAACACGGATGAGCGGGGATTGCCGCAAGAGAACGCAGTGAACACAAAGGAATGATCCCTCAGGATTTCTTTGCAATCGGTTGTGCGTTTGTGTGGTCATATTTTCGGTTTCGGAAGTTTGATCCGGCCGGATTTTTGCAGCTCATCCACGTCGGCAAAATATTCCGCACTCATCCGCCGCATAAATTCAATATTATCCAACCGCGTATTTTCTTCCAACGATTCATCGAGCCGTTGAAACGCCTGACGATAGGCGGGATTGCGAACAGTCATTTGCGGTTGTTTATGTTGGCGGTTCACATCAGATTCAATTCCCTTTCAATTTTTCTGAATGTTGACTTGCTGATGCCGCCCCGCTTTGGTGGCCACAGTTTCCTTTTGATTTCCGGACGCTTCGTCCATTTCCAGAACTCTGACATTTTGGCACGCTCGGCACATTTGCGCTCGAAGGCCAGCCGTTCCCGATCCAGAACCAGCCGGGCTGCCGAATGTTCACCGCGCCGCAGCATGGCCCAATCCTGCACGAACGAGCGCAAAATCTCCCAGCGCGCAGCCCCATCCGTCCCGGACAATTTTTCCCGCCCGGCCAGCAGGTATTGCGGAGCCAGCCAGTCCGCCACGGCATCGGTGATGGAACCGCCCGCGGCGCGTTTCAAATCAGCCGCTTCCGCCACCATGCCCAGCAACAGCGATTTGGTCTCGGCCAAATTGGAATTGGGAGCATTCACCGATATTTTCCACGAATAAACACGTTGTAAAATGCGCCCATGGACGCGGAGTTCATGAATGAAACGAAAAGCGAATACGGCACGCCGGGATGGGAGTAAACCGTGTCGCTGGTGTGGAAGAGGACATACAACGTGTGGCCGTCGTAGCCGACTGCCCTGATGGCGGATGAGTTAACTGGCTCCAAGCTCACGCCGTCACGTTAGGCGGGCAGGAAACCGAAGGTAAGACAGGCAAACGCCGTGACATTTGCCGGGTCGCCGGGAAATGCCGCGTTAATTGCCGGGGGGCTGCCGTTCCCAAGAAATTGGTGTCTCGTCTTTGGGAAGGAACGGGAAAAGTTTACGAAACAGCTTCCCAGCCTCACGCCGAGCATCTCGCCATTTGGTAAAATCGCCCCACTTGCGGCCGGAAAATTGTTTCGTTTCCCAAACCGCCGGAAAAATGTCCTGCCTGACAATTTGCAGCGCCGAAAACGACGACAGCAAACGCATCACGGCCAAGCGCGTGAGATTCGCGCGCCAATCGCCCGGTTTGTGACCTTTCCTGCTTGGAACTGGATATTGCGGCGGACGATTCGCCTTCACCCATTGGCGGAAATAATTGACGATTTCATCGTTTGTAAACGATCCCCAGTCAATCGCAACGACGGTCACTTCTCTGCCACCCGCCCAATACAATGACGGCTTGATTTCCGGGAACTTCAACTTGTGCAAACGCAGCAAGGTTTCCTCATTCAGTTTTGGATTCTCGCGCCGGACTTTTTCCCGTTCGGCTTCCGCTTTCGCTCCCTGCATTTTCGTCCAATCACGGATGTCTTGTGCATCCAAGGAAATGCCGCGTTTGAAAGGCACAAGCGGAATCCGTTCAACATCGGTGCCGATTTGCGAGCGATAACGCCGTTCTGTCGCCGTGAGAGCTTGCCATGGTTTTGGAAAACTGCCGGTCGTTTGATGCACCTCTCCCGGCTTGAGCGGCGTCGAGTCGTGAAATACATCATCCGGCGGGCATGAGATGCCACGCAAGAAGACTTCCGCTGGATAGCCGATGCTTTGGGCTTTTTGAAGATCCTGGTGCAACCGCTGTTCTTCCTGCAGACTCAATCCCCCACATTTTTCATAAAGGGGTTTCCAACATTCCGAACTTCGTTTCCGTAAATCACGGATGAACACCGACTCGCGCGCGTATTCCCAATAACAGCAGGCAACCAATTCGCTGTCCGGCACGTTGTCAAAATCCCACTCGTCGCGCGAAAGAGGTTCCGTTTTCATTCCGTGGGCTTGATTCGCCTAAACCGTCAGCAATTCGCAGCCGTGAACGAAACGCGGGCGGAGGTTCCGCCTCCCATTTCTGGAAATCGTGGCAGCCGATGTGAATCGGCTCTGATTGGATGGAGCGGACGCACGTCCGCTGCTACAAGGTTTCTCCGGCAATTCCAGCCCGATTTTAAAACTTTCCGGCAGGGCGCGGAACAGGGCCGGTCGTTCCCGGGCCAGGACGCCGGCCAGCCAATGTCTCATGCTCATCAGGATAAATTCGCGCTGACGCCGGTACTCAAATTGTTGTCGTGCCCCGGCATGTGCTGCAACTTTACGTGACCCGGCGCGTGGCGAAGCTTTACGCGCCCAGAACGGTTGATGGGCAAACACGGCCTCGGCGCGGCGGGCGAGTTTGTCCGCGAACGCTTCCGGGATGGGCGTCCGAAAATAATCGCGCGCTTCATCCACGACGCGCCAGGCCAGATACAGCGGACAATAACTGGTGGCCCGTTCAAATTCCCTGACTGGCTCGTAACGCTTTGCCTGTTCCGTTCTCGACACTCGACCACTCGTCGCGCCGTAGCTTTGCGAAGGCGGATCGACTCTCGTCGGCTGTTGCTGTTTCATGCAGGCGATTTTATTTCATTCGGTGCGACAAAGGCTGTCCCATGTCTTATTATTTTTGAGAGTGTATTGTTGAGGGGGCGTTGGTCGCGCCGCTGCGAGGGCCTGTATTCCGCCACTCGTAGGACCATTTGAATGCCGCCACGGCAGCACTGTCGCGTTTGGGGTCCGCATTATTCAAAACGCCTTGGGGATCGGCTGAGTCGGCGCGCGGGCCTTTGCCGAGAAGGTTCGATGTCATATGGAAACACCAGCTGACATTGCCTTGTTTCTCAGTGATATTTTTCAACGCGGTGCCGAATCCCATTTTGTCATCGCCCGTAATCCCGTTGAAAAGACCGCCGTAACGATTCGGGTCAAACTTGACGTCCTCGTCAAACCAACGCCGCCACCAGACCTCGGTGATGTTAACCGGCGCTTTGTCGGCGATGGGTTTATACTGCGAGTTCCATAATTTTTTGATCTTTTTCGGAATGTCCCCGACGCCCCCATAGGCCGGGTAGATGTGGACCGCATAACCGATATTGGTGCCTTGGACCGTCTTTTTGGCAAAGCCTTTGTAATTGCTTTGCCAGGCCAGTCCGGGAATCCAGATGATGTTGTCCGCCCCGTTGGACCGGATGAGATCCACCACGGGCTGCAACCATTTCACCAGCGCGTCACTATATTTCTGTCCGTCCATGCCCCAGGAACCATTCGCGGCCTGCGCCTTGACCGGTTCATTACACAATTCAAACTGGAGATTGGCCTTGCTCTTCAACCCGGGATGGGA
>Ga0265323_10000974_pt1 | contig 14936 bp, 13 predicted proteins | sample 41225metaG_FD_193580 | JGI IMG/M metagenome (GOLD analysis project Ga0265323, IMG submission 193580) | Rhizosphere microbial communities from Carex aquatilis grown in University of Washington, Seatle, WA, United States - 4-12-25 metaG | ecosystem: Host-associated > Plants > Roots > Rhizosphere...
TTCAGCTACCTGGTGGAGCGCGAACGCTGCAATCCCGCGGGGCTTTTGCGCGGATTCCCCCCCACCCTGCTGGCGTTCACTCCCGCTTCCGTATCCCTTCATCCGGGTTACCGCTTCCCCGCCGGCGCCACGCTGCCATCCGGCCTGGTGACCAACCAGTTCGGCCTGCGGGGCCATCCACTCTCTCTCGCCAAGCCGGCCCGGACCGTTCGTATCGCCTTCCTGGGCGCTTCCACCACGGTCGGTTTCCATCCTTTTCCGTTCTCCTATCCGGAGTTCGTGGAGCACTGGTTGAACCGCTTCGCCGAGCGAAACCGCTACGATGTCCGCTTCGAGGCGCTGAACGGCGGCCGCGAGGGCGTGAACTCCAACGACATCGCAGCCATCCTGCGGGACGAACTGCTGCCCCTCGATCCGGATCTGGCCGTCTATTACGAGGGCGCCAACCAGTTCACCTCGGCCAATCAACTGGTGCAGCCCCCCATCCCGTCCCGCGCCGCCATCGACCCCCACGATCCGGTGGTGCAGCACAAATTGCCCGCGTTTCTGCGCACGCAGTTCGCCACCGGAGACCTGCTGGACCGCGCCCTGAACGGCTTCCGCACCGTCGGCGAGCCGCGCAAGCCCGCCTATCGCCTGGAATGGCCCGGCGGCGTGGATGTGGCCCGCCCCGATCCCGATCTGCCGCAGTTGCCGCTCCAGTTGCCCGCCATCGTGAAGGATCTGGACTCGATCCGCGCCGGCCTGGGTTCCATCGGCGGGCGGCTGGCGGTCTGCTCCTTCGAGTGGTTCACCCCCGCCGGAGGGCCGCTCTCGCCCGCCCGCCACGGCGAGATCTACCGGCAGCTAAACACCGCTCTGTGGCCGCTCCGCTACGGCGACATCCGCCGCCTCGCCGATTTTCAGAACCGCGCGTTCCGCGGCTATGCCGCCTCCCGCAAGCTTCCGTTTCTGGACATAGCCGGCGAGATGCCGCAGGACCCCGACCTGTTCGTCGACGCCATCCACATGACCGAAGTTGGCGAACGGGTCAAGGCCTGGATCGCCTTCCAGCAACTTGCGCCGGTGATCCGCCGCCTGATCGAGTCCGGCCAGTTGCCGCATGCGACGGATGCCGCCCACCTGCCGCCGCCGGTCTCGATGGCCGCCGCGGAAATGCCCACGCGCTGCCCGGTTCCCGCCGGGCCCGGGGTGCCCGTCGAAGGGGCGGTATCGCTGGACGCCATCGAGGCGGCGGCGCCCGGGGTTTCGCTCGATCGGGGACGCCCCATCCGCATCGCCACGCTTCCGGCGCAGTGGGCTAACGCGGCGGCCATTCCGCTGCACATCCCCTCCGGGCAGCGCGGCGGCGTTTTCATTTCGATCCGCGCCCGCGTGCTGGCCGGACAGATCGGCATTGGCGTCATGGACCGCGAGTCGCAGGGCAACCAGATCGAGCAGTTCGTCGACGCCGGGCCGGAGATGGCGGACATCACGCTGCCGGTGCCGCTGCCAGAGACCGCCGGCGCCCTGATATTCCGCAATACCGCCGCCGGCGGCGTGGCCTCGCAGATCGCCATCGGGAGCGTGGCCGTGGTGACTGCTCCCGTGCGGTAGATCGCCACTAAATCGGGGAGCGCGGAAACACCACCGGGAACAGGCGCGACCGGCGCAGGGCCAGCCATTTCGATGGCGGGCCAGGGGCGGGCGGGCGCTCGTGAATCAACTGGCGGCCCTCCACCGCGAAGGGCGCGTCCACCCGCTTCAGATCGCCGCCGGGAGTCTCCACCAGCAGCACGATCCGCTCCACCGGCGCCCAGATCTCCGGCTGAGAATTGCCGAAATCGGGCGAGTCCCAGTACAGCTTGCCGTCGGCGTGCGAGCCCAGGTGGGTCCGCCACTGGTCGTTGAACACCACGAACACCTTGGGTCCGGGATAGTCCAGGAAGAGCCGTGAGAAGGCCAGCCGCATGCCGTGCGGCTGAAAGTTGATGGACGGACGGCGCGGCCCGGAGGGGAACAGCGGCGCGTCGTACCACGGGCGCTGGATCACCAGCAGCGTTTCCGGGCCGGCATCCGGCGACAGGACCATCATCCCGGCCAGCAACTGGCGCATGTGGCTCCACTCGCGCCGGTAGTCGTCCTGAATCACGAACGAGTACAGCAGCAGGAACACGAAGAACGCAGCTGCTCCCGCGCCGGCCACGAGGCGCGTCCAGCGGCGCCGCGAGCACGCCAGCGGAATCCACAGGATGCCCGCCACCACCAGGCTGCTGCCGATGGTCGCTCCCAATGAGAACCGGGTGTCGCGTCCGGCCAGCGTGTAGGTCAATCGGTGCTCGCTGGTGAAATAGGAAAGTGCGTACGCCAGGGCGATCATCCCGGCTCCCGGGGCCAGCACCCGCGCCAGCCACCAGCGCGTCCGGGGCGAGAGGATCCGCGCTGCGCGCCGCCGCCGGGCGGACGGCAGACGCAGCAGGCATGCCGCCGTCGCCCCCGCCAGCAACAGGCTCCAGATCAGAGAGTCCAGCCGCGTGTCGCGCAGCGCGACGTACACGGCATAGATGTAGGACTGGAACGAGTTGACGGTGTTGAACAGGGCGAACCGCGCCAGATCCAAGGCAATCTGCAGCGGCGGGGCGGCGGTGGCCGCCATCAGCCGCGATTCGGAGAAATGCCCCCGCACCACCAGATACGCCGCCAGAATCAGGCCGCACGCCGCCACGTGGATGGCCGTCCGGCGCCACCTGCGGCGCCCGCGGCGAAAGAACGGGGCCGCGAAGTATACGAAGAACAACAGCTCGTAAGTCAGCAGCGCAAGAATTGCCAGCAGATAGGAAGCCCAGGCGTAGCGCGGCCGCGCGTAGAGCAGCATCGCCCCCAGAAGCAGGATCATGCCCGGCGCCAGACAAAGCGCCGCGCCCAGAAACGGGCGGATGGTGGAGAGCGGCGACACCGCAAAAACCAGCGCGCCAAGCGCGGCCAACAGCGCCGGGTAGCGCAGCCGGAGCACCCGGTAGAATAGCAACACCGCCGCCGCGTTCAACAGCGCCGCCAGGACGTAGAGCGCCCCGATGCTGTGCAGCGCGCTGCCCACATACCCGGATGTCCACAGCAGGCACTCCTGAATCGGCCTTCCCAGGTAGAAGCTGCGCATGGAGGCCCACATGCTGGAGAACCACTCCCGCGACGGCGTCAGCCAGGCGTTGGCCATGTAGTACCAATCGTCCTCGTAGAAACCGAAGGAAGCGCAGTGAAGGAAGTTGGCCACCAGGGACACGGCTGCCAGGATGAGGCAGACCTCCGGTTCGCCGGCTGTGGTGCGTGGTTTGTCGCTCGTCTCGGCCTCCCAGGCGTGCCACCAGGGTTGCGATGGCCAATTCGAAGGGCTCTCCCAGATTGTACAACGTGGCGGCGGGATTGCAGCTCCGCCGCAAGTTGACAAGCCGCCCCGCAGAAATCCGTCGGCTCCGGCCGCGGTCTGTTAGAATGCCCATAATGGTCAAGGGCATTGAACACACGGCGATTGCATCGCCCGATCCGAGCCGCCTGGCTCAATGGTATGTGGACCACCTGGATTTCGTGGTCAACTATCGCTCGGGCAGTTCCAAGACGGTCTTCGTTAAGGCCGTCAACGGGAGCATGATCGAGATCATCGAGAGCCACAATCAGCCCTCCGCATCCCACCTAAAGGACGCCGGCATCCGGCACCTGGCCATCGAGGTCGCCGACGTTCCAGCCGAGTATGCGCGGCTGCGGGGGATGGGCGTGGAGTTCTCCAGCGAGCCGCAATCGAGCGGCGGCAACACGGTAGCCTTCTTCGCCGATTGCGACGGGAACATACTGCACCTGTTGCACCGCGAAAAGCCGCTTCCGTAACCCGGAGCCGGACCTGCCGGGAAAGCCTTGTCCGATTTCGAAACAGGTGAGCCCGACGCGGGAACGCCTGCACAATCCCCGCACGCGGCTGGGAGCCGCAACCTGCTGAGGAAATTGGTGGCGGCGCGCGGACTCGAACCGCGGACCTAGGGATTATGAGACCCTCGCTCTAGCCAGCTGAGCTACGCCGCCTTGCGTGTTTCAGTTTAGCAAATCGCGCCTGGACTTCGCGAATCGGCCAGATGCCGCGGCGCACGGAAGCGGGTGTCCGGGGGCCTGGATTTGTGGAAAATGCCAGGGGTTATCCATCGACAACGGAAAATGTATGGCCATGTACCCTTGACATTTCCCTTGGTTATGCTAACTCATTCTGCCCGCGCGACTTCCAGGAAATGCTGTGGCGTGGTGCAAAGCGTCGTAAGTGCTTCGATTGGTTTCAGTTCGATGACTCGAAGGCACCCTTTCCCACAGAGATTTCCACAGATGTGTGGATTCCGAAATCAGCCCTTTTGCAGGCCCGATCCGGCCAGCCGGCGCTGCAACGACTCGGGAATCTCGGCCTCCACATAGCACCACTGTTCCCCGTACCGGGCCTCCAGGACCCTGCCGTACTGGTGCAGCAGAGCCAGCGTGGCGCCATCGCCCAGCCTCAGACGGAAACTGGCGCGCACCACGGGGTCCAGCGGCAGGGCCTCGTCGATCACCCGCAAGAGCCGGGGGATGCCGGCGCCGCTCAGCGCAGAGATCGCCACCGCCGGCGTGTCGGTCGCGACACCGCTGCCGGAAAGCAAGCGCCTGGCCACCATTTCCTCGCCGCGGTCGCCGCCGGCTTCCAACTCTCCGGCGGGGAGACGGTCCATCTTGTTCAGCACCAGGATCCGCGGGATGCCGGCGGCGCCAATCTCCGCCAGCACCTTTCCGACGTGGGCGGTGTGGGCTTCGGCCGAGGCTGAGGAGATGTCCACCACGTGCAGGACCAGGGCGGCCTCGCAGACCTCTTCCAGCGTGGCGCGAAAGGCCTTGACGAGCGTGGTGGGCAGATTGCGGATGAACCCCACCGTGTCACTGGCAAGGACGCGCCGCCGCGAGGGCAGGGTGATCGGCCGCACGGTGGGGTCGAGCGTGGCGAACATGCGCGCGTCGGTCAGCACGCTGGCATCGGCGAGCCGGTTGAAGAGCGTGGATTTGCCCGCGTTGGTGTAGCCGGCCAGGGCGAGCGTGGCCAGCGGTACGGCGCTGCGCCGCCGGCGATGCAGTGCCCGGCCGGCGCGGACACCTTCCAGGTCGTCTTCAATCTTTTTGATCCGCCGGCCGATCTGCCGCCGGTCGGTTTCCAGCTTGGTTTCTCCAGGGCCGCGCGTGCCGATGCCGCCGCCCAGGCGCGACATTTCCACGCCGTGCCCGGCCAGCCGCGGACGGAGGTAGTTCAACTGCGCCAGCTCCACCTGCAGGCGGCCTTCGCGGGTGTGCGCCCGCGAGGCGAAAATATCCAGGATCAGTTGGGTGCGGTCGATGACCTTGCAGTCGAGGGCCTTTTCGAGGTTGCGCTGTTGGGTGGGGCTGAGATCGTGGTCGAATACGGCCACGTCCACGCTGCCGGAGCGCGCTGCTTCCGCCAGTTCCTGCACCTTGCCGCGGCCCACCAGCGTCGCCGCATCGGGGGCGTCCCGGGATTGCACCAGGCGCTCCACGATTTCTGCGCCCGCGCTGATGGCCAGCTCCGCCAGCTCATCCAGGGATTCCTCCACCGGCACGGCAGCCATGCGCGCGGAGGATTTCCGGGCCTTCCAGTCCAGCCCCACCAGGATGGTGCGTTCGCGAGCCGCGTCGCGGGGTGGCGTGCGCTATACCTCCGAGGCTTCGCTATGGGCCGGAGGTCCTGGGATGCCTCCGCCGGCACCGGCACCGGCAGCCGTGGCGGTCTGCGGCGGACTGCTGTGCATGCCGTGCACAGCCTTCTGCGTCACCACCGTGGATACGGCATGTTTGAAGATTAATTGTTCCTGGTTGTTGGTCTCGAGCACCAGGGAATACTTGTCAAAACTCTTGATCCGGCCCGACAGCTTCACGCCGCTCATCAAATAAATTGTGAGGACGATCTTGTCCTTCCGAGCGTTGTTCAAGAAACTATCCTGGATATTTTGCGCCGGTTTATTTTCCATCACAGCCCCCAAAGGCCCTTTCGGGCAAGTAGAACGTTCACAATCCAATCGGCGACTGTAATTGTACAACTTTTAAAGGGTTCCGAGGTACAGCAGGGAACCGGGAATAGTACGTGGGGACCCGGTTCGGGGTCCGCGCGGGGCCGCAATGGTCAGCGGCCGGCTTCCTGGTACTCGTCGACTTCCTCGCCGGCGGCGATGCGGGCGGCGATCCGCTCCTGGCAGGCGACGCAATACCGCGCCCATGGCACGGCATCCAGGCGCTTGCCGGAAATCGGCTCTTCGCACTCCATGCAAATCCCGTAAACCCCGCCATCGATGCGGTGCAAGGCGCCGGAAATCTCGCGGAGCAGTTTCATATCGATGGTGTTGCGGTTCAGGAAAATCCACTCCTCGTGGTGCTGCTGGCTGAGGTCCCCTTCGTCGGACGGGATGTCCAGCCTTGCCACTACCTGGGCCGCTTTTTGCGCAGACATGCTGCGGCGAACTTCCTCCGCCTTCTTCTCCAGTACCTTGCGGTACTGGGCGGGCTTTGCCTTCAGTCCGATCTTCATAATGCTACTCGTTTCTCAAAAAACTGTCGAATGAGTATGACGTAATTCCCACCTCAAAAGTTGCAGGCCATGGGGGAGGGACTACGGCGTGGATTTCGAAGTATACCCGTTCGCCGCCGGGAATGTCAATTTTGCGAACTGTGGATAATGCGCAGCAGGTTGCCAAAGGTGTATCCTTGTGGGTTGGCTAAGCTGGAAGGTATTTTCACGCCTCTGCTGGTCCCCCTGGACGATCGGGGCCAACTCAACGAGCAGGAACTGCGCCGATTTGTTTCCTGGCTGATCGATCGTGGCGTTCACGGCCTGTACCCGAACGGTTCGACCGGGGAGTTCACGCGCTTCACCCCGGAGGAGCGGCGGCGGATTGTCGAGGTGGTGGTGGATGAGGCGCGGGGCCGGGTTCCCACCCTCGCCGGCGCCGCCGAAGCCAACGTCAAGGAAACCCTGGGCGCTTGCGAGGCCTATGCCAGGATGGGCGCCCGCGCCGTCGCCATCGTGGCGCCGTTCTATTACAAGCTGACTCCCGAATCGGTGTATGCCTATTTTGCCGAGATCGGGCGCTACTCACCCATCGATCTGACGCTGTACAACATTCCGATGTTTGCCAGCCCCATCGATGTCCCCACCATCCGGCGGCTGGCGGCCGAGTTTCCCCGCGTGATCGGCATCAAGGATTCCTCCGGCGACCTGGCGTTCATGATGCGGATGATCTCGGCGGTGCGCCCGGAGCGGCCCGACTTCACGTTTCTGACGGGGTGGGAAGCGGTGCTGGTCCCCATGTTGCAGATCGGATGCGACGGGGGCACGCACGCCTCCAGCAACGCCGTACCGGAAGTGACCCGCCGCATGTACGACCTGGCGCGGTCGGGCAAGTACGACGAGGCGATGAAGTGGCAGTACCGCATTCTGGAGCTGTTCGACGCCATGCTCTACCCGTTCGAGTTTCCCGACGGGTTCCGGGCGGCGGCGGAATTGCGCGGCTTCCGTTTCGGCCGCGGACGGCAGCCCAAGACCAGCGCGCAGCGCACCGACTGCGCCGCCCTGACCGCCGTTCTGCACTGCATTCTGGCCGATTTCGAACTGGTGGACCGCCCCGCATCCGGCTGCGCGCCGCGCATCCAGCAGATTGGCCCGGACAAGGTGGGGCAGGTGGTGTTCGAAGTGATGCGTGAGCTCGAAAAGCGGGGTGTCTTCTGATTGAAGCCCTCGCCTTCATCGAGATTGGCGGGTGGTCGCCGGCGATGGTGGTACTCGACGCCATGGAAAAATGTGCTGGCGTGCGGGTGCTGGAAACCGAGCTGAACGACAGCCCAGGCGTCACCATGAAGCTGTGCGGGCGGCTGGGGGATATCCAGTCGGCGGCAAGCGCGGCGGAGGAAACCGCCCAGGGTATGCGGACCGCCATCCTGGCGCACGTCATCCCCGGCCCCTCGGAGCTTTCGCGGGCCGCCTGGCAGGCACCGTTGGAGTTCAGCCCCCTGATCGAGCAGGCGACCGTACAAAGACCGGAGAACGATATGAGCGACCAATCCAGTTTTGCCGTGGGTCTGATTGAAACCCAGGGTTTCACCGCCGTATTCGAGGCAATCGACACGGCGCTCAAGACCGCCGCGGTGGAGGTGCTGGCGCGGGAGAAGTTGGGTGGCGGCTACATCACCGTGCTGATTAAGGGCGATGTCGCGGCCGTGCGGGCGGCGGTGGACGCAGGCAAAGCCAAGGTCGAGGGACTCGGCAAGCTGATCGCCGCGCACGTGATTCCCAGCCCCAGCCAGGGCGTGTTGTCGCTGCTGCCGAAGCCGTAGGCGGCTAGCGGGGCGGGACGCCATCCCGCCTTCGGCCCGCGCGCCGGAGGGCGTCGGGAAGCCGCTCCAGAACCCAAACCAGCCTCTGCCCATCAAGGTTTTTCCGCCGGCCGCATTTCATTTTTCCTCAGCCCAATTCATTTTTTGCAGATGCGTAACGCAGGGCGATTGACGAACGCCCCTGCAATTCGATACAGTTTGGCACGATGGTCTCGCGCGAGCCAGGACCCTGGGGAAAGGTTTGCGCCGCCCGAATGAGCGAAGGAGAACGAACGATGTCTGATCGAAAACAGTCCCGCCGGCAGTTTTTCGGAGCTTCCGCGGGCATTACCGCCGCCGCCGCCGCGGCCTCGGCGCTGGCCGATCCGCCGCACGCCGCTGCGCAGTCGGCCGGAGTCAAGAAGGGAGATCTTCCCGACCTGACGATCAAAGAGGTGAAGGTTTATGTCGCCGACATAGCCGCCTTCCGCCACCTGAACTCCAGCGAGACCGGCGAAATCCTCTCGGTGGTGACCGAGAGCGGCCATGAAGGGAACTACACCATCGGCAATCGCCAGTTGACGCAGAACTGGCTGGAATGGGCCAAGCCTGCCCTGCTGGGGAAGAACATCATCGATCTGCTGCCCACCATTACGGCCACCAGCGGCGTTAAGGAGACCTTCGGGTTCAGCGGCGGCAACACCATGCGGCGTCCCCCGGTGGGCGGTCCTGGCGGCACTGCCCGGCCGGCGGGCCCGGTCGCTCCTCCGAATCGCGGCGTCGGCACCTGGCCCAACACCTACACCGCGGCGGCTGAGATCTGCATGTGGGACGCTCTGGGCAAGGCCGTCAACCGCCCCATCTACAAAATCCTGGGCGGCACCAAGGACAAGGTGATGGGCTATGCCAGCTCCCAGCACCTGGCCAGCATCGAGGACTACGTGGCCGACGCGCTGGCTGCCAAGGAGGCAGGCTACAAAGGATACAAGATCCACCCCGGCGGCGGGCAGCACAAGGATGGGCCGCCGATTCCCACCTACATCGGCCACATCGAGGAGATTCGCGCCATCCGCAAAGCCGTGGGCGACGAGTTCGTTCTGTCGCACGATCCGGTGCAGCGCTACAACCTCTTCGAGGCCCTCAAAGTGGGCCGCGTGCTGGACGAGTTGAATTACCTGTGGTTCGAGGACCCGATCCCCACCACCGATATTGAAGGCCTGATCGAACTGGGGCGCAAGCTGGATCTGGCGATCCACGTGGGCGAGTTCCTGTTCTCGATCTCCGATTTCGCGCAGTATATCCACCGCGGCGCGCTCACCGTGGCGCGGCTGATCGCCGATAACGTGGGCGGCATCAGCGGCTCGATGCGCGTCGGCATGCTGGCGGACGCCTTCAACCTGGAATGCACGCCGCACAACTGGGGCAATCCCACCGACCTGGCGGTCCACTTCCAGCTCGAACTGGCGATGCCCAACGCGTTCTGGTTCGAGATGCCGCACCCCATCACCCTGGCGGACCGGCCCTACCAGCCGAATTTCCGCGTCGACAAGGATGGGTACATCGTTGCGTCGAAGGAGCCGGGGCTCGGCTGCCCGATCGACCGCAATGCGCTGGACAAGATCATGAAGAGAATCGACAAATAAGGCCGGAAGGAGAAGAATCGATGGACAACCACTCGCAAGCTCCCGCCAGGCGGGAATTTCTGCAAACCCTGGCCGGCGGCGCCCTCGCGCTGGCCCTGGCCCGCCGTGGCCATGCCGCCGGAACCAAACCGCTGCGCGGCCTGTTCCCCATCGGCACGACGCCCACCACCCCGGACGATAAACTCGACCTGGAGTGCCTGGCTAACGAAATCAAATTCTGTAACCGTTACAAGGTCCACGGCTTCGCCTGGCCGCAGATGGCCAGCGGCTGGAGCGCGCTGACGGAGAAGGAGCGGCTGGACGGCGCCGAAGCCATCCTGGCTACCGGCAAGGGCGGCTCGACGGCGCTGGTGATCGGCGTGCAAGACAAAGACAGCAACGTCGAAAAGTCGATCGCCTACGCCAAACACGCGCAGAAGAACGGCGCCGACGCCATCATCTCCCTGCCTCACGGGAACGACGACAAGTCGATGATCGAGTACTACAAGACCGTCGGCCAGGCGACGGACCTGCCGCTGATCGTGCAGACGCGGGGCGAGATGAGCGTGGATCTGGTGGTGGAGTTGTCGAAACAGGTCCCCACCATGCGCTGCATCAAGGACGAGAGCGGCAACCCGCTGCTGCGCGTCAGGGAAATCCTCAGCCGCACCAACGGCAAGCTGGCGGTGTTTTCCGGCAACGGCGTGCGCACCATGATCGACGAGATGCGGTTGGGGTTCCTGGGCCACTGTCCGACGGTGGATCTGAGCGACTTCTTCGCCGCGGCGTTCGATCTGTGGCACGCCGGCAAGCAGCGGGAAGCGTTCGACATGTTCGCCCGCATCCAGGCGTGGGGCACCATTACCAACGCTTCCGGCTACCTGATGGTGATGCGCGGCATCTTCAAGGAGAGCACTAAGACCCGGCGCATCCCGATGAGCGACGCGGCGATGGGCGGTCGCGGCCCGGCGCAGCGCGGTCCGGCGGTCCCGCTGGACGAGGCCGGAAAGAAGGTCATCCGCGATCAGTGGGACCTGTTCATGAAGCCTTACCTTCGCGGGTAGGGCCGATAGCTTGGGGGGCGTGCCGGGCGGCCGGCGCGCTCCCGGAATGGAAGCGCCATGTTGCCTGGCCGGCTTCGCCCCTTGGCCGTCGCGCTGGTGGCGCTGGCATGGAGTACTCCTCCGGCTTTCTGCGGCGGGATTCACGATGCGGCACGCGCGGGCGACCTGGGAAGGGTCAAGGCCCTGCTCCGCGCCGATCCCGGTCTGGTTTCCAGCAGGGATAGCAACGGCTGGACGCCCCTGCACTGCGCGGCAATGGAGGGTCACGCGGATGTGGCGGCGTGGCTGCTCACCCACAAAGCCGATGTCAACGCCAGGGATCACGACGGAGGCACGGCCCTGCACTGGGCGGCAAGAGACGGCCACCGGGACGTGGCGGAGCTATTGCTTGCAAGCCGGGCCGAGGTGAGTGCCGGGACCAGACAGGGCGTGACGCCCTTGCACATTGCCGCAGTTTGGGGGCAGGCGGGCGTGGCGGAATTGCTCTTGGCCCACAAGGCCGCCGTCGACGCCCGAGCCATGGGCGGCGAGACGCCGCTGCACTACGCCGCGGCCAGGGGCTGGAAGGACGTTGTGGAACTGCTCCTGCGCAACCACGCCGATATCAATGCCCGGGACGAAGAGGGCTCCACGCCGTTGCATCAGGCGGCCCGTACCACCTGGGCGAACCGCGAAAGGGACGGCGGACGCAGGGAAGTGGTGGAACTGCTGCGCCAGCGGGGCGGCCGGGAATGACCGTTGGGCAGGGGGAGAATCGGCGCAGTTGGGGGCAGGACGGTGGTTTTTGGTGGGGTGTGCGGTTGACGCACCCCCTGCCGGATGTTACTCTTATGGCCGTAAAGACTGCCAGTTTCTCCTTAGAAATATAGAAATCACATGGATGCCACGCTGCATGCCCTGGGTGGGATTCTGCTGAGAGCGATCCCCACCTTCCTGCTGGTCATCTTTCTCCAGTTTTATTTGAGGACGATGTTCTTCAAACCCCTGGAGAAGTTACTGAAGCAGCGGTACGACGCTACCGAGGGCGCACGAAAACTCGCACAGGAAAGTCTGGACCGCGCATCGGCGAAGACGGCCGAATACGAAGCCGCCATCCGCGCCGCGCGGGCCGAAGCGTATCGCGCGCAGGAGGCGGCGATCCGGGAGATGCAGGAGCGCGAGGCCGCCCAACTGGCCGCTGCGCGGGAGCGGGCGGAGGCCACCGTAGAGGATGCCAAGAAGTTGTTGGCGAATGACGTGGCGGCGGCGCGGGCGAGCCTGGCCAGGGATAGCGAAGCGCTAGCCACCCAGATTGCCGACACCATGCTTCGCCGGAGCGCCGCATGAAGCGCCTGGCGTTTGCAGCCCTGATGGTCGGACTGGCCGTGCTGGCCCCGGCGCCACGCGCGAGCGCGGCGGAAGCGGCGGGCGAGTCCGCAAGCGGCGAGACGAAGGAGCCGTCCGAGATCTGGAAATGGGCCAACTTCGCGCTACTGGCCGCGGGCTTGGGCTACCTGATCGGGAAGAATGCGCCCGCTTTCTTCGCGGACCGGTCGAGGAAGATCGTCAAGGACATTGACGACGCCCGGAGGTTCGGGGAAGAGGCGGAAGCGCGCGCTGCCGCCGTCGAGGGGCGCCTGGCCAACCTGGAAACGGAAATTGCCGCTATGCGCGGCGAATCGCAGACGGCGATTGCGGGGGAAATGGAGCGGCAGGAAGCGCGCGTGGTTTCCGAACTGGCCAAGATCCAGGCGCAGTCCGAACGGGAAATCGAGGCCGCTGGCAAGGCCGCCCGCCTGGAGTTGCGGCGCTTCGCCGGGGACCTGGCCATCGACCTGGCGCAGCTCAAGATTCAGGCGCGCATGACGCAGGAGGCGCAGGACAGCCTGGTGCGTGGCTTCGTGCACGATCTGAAGAACCCGCCCTCGGGAGCCCCGCGGAACTAGACCCATGACACTCTCCGCCGTAGCCACACGATACGCGAATGCCCTGGCGGACGTCGTCACCGCCGGCGCTTCCCCGCTGCGGCCCGCCGACGCGGCCGCCGAATTGCAGTCTTTCGCGGCGGCGCTGGATGCGTCGCCGGAATTGCGGAACGCCCTGAGCACGCCGGCCGTTCCGGTGGGGCGCAAACGCGCCGTGATCGCGAAGATCGCCGGGATACTCAAGCTGTCGGGCATCACGCGCAATTTTCTGTTTATTCTGGTGGACCATCGCCGCATTGCCGCCCTGCCGGAGATCGTGCAGAGCTTCGAGGCGATTGCCGATGAGCGGATGGGGTTCGCGCGCGCGGACGTTTTGTCGGCGCAGGAACTGAGCGAGGCGCAGCGCGCGGCCACCATCGCCGAGTTGGAGCGGCTGACGGCCAGGCGGCTGCGGGCGCGGTTCGCCGTGGACGGCTCGCTGGTGGGCGGCGTGATGGCGCGCATCGGCTCCACGGTTTACGACGGCTCCCTGCGCGGCCGGTTGCAGGGGCTGCAACGCCGGCTGGGCGGCCAGGGGTAGGGGAACGGGAAGGATTTATGGCTCAAATTCGAGCGGACGAAATTACCAAGATTCTGCGCCAGGAGATCGAGAACTACGATCGGGCCATCGACGTATCCGAAGTCGGCTCGGTGATCTCGGTGGGCGACGGCATCGCCAGAATCCACGGTCTGGAGAAGGTGATGGCCGGCGAACTGATCGAGTTTCCGCACGGCATCTCGGGCATCGCCATGAACCTGGAGGAAGACCAGGTGGGCGCGGTGCTGCTGGGCGAATCCGCGGAGATCAAGGAAGGCGACGAAGTGCGGCGCACACGCCGCATCATGAGTGTCCCGGTGGGCGAGGCGCTGGTCGGCCGCGTGGTGAACGCCCTGGGGCAGCCGATTGACGACAAGGGGCCCATCCTTACCACCCAGTTCAGTCCCGTCGAGCGGCTGGCGCCCGGCGTGGTCGCGCGCATGCCCGTGAAGGAACCGTTGCAGACCGGCATCAAGGCCATCGACGGCATGGTGCCCATTGGCCGCGGACAGCGCGAACTGATCATCGGCGACCGGCAGACGGGCAAGACCGCCATCGCCATCGACACCATCCTCAACCAGAAGGGCGGCGACGTGATTTGCATCTACGTCGCCATCGGGCAGAAGCGCTCGACGGTGGCGCAGGTGGTGAAGACCCTGGAAGAGCACGGGGCCATGGACTACACCATCGTGGTGCTGGCGTCGGCTTCCGACCCGGCCCCCATGCAGTACCTGGCGCCGTTCTCCGGCTGCGCCATGGGCGAGTATTTCCGCGATACCAAACGCCACGCGCTGTGCATTTACGACGATCTTTCCAAGCACGCCGCGTCGTATCGCGAAATTTCGCTGCTGCTGCGCCGTCCGCCGGGACGCGAGGCCTTCCCGGGTGACGTGTTCTACCTTCACAGCCGCCTGCTGGAGCGCGCCGCAAAACTGAGCGAGAAGCTGGGCGGGGGATCGCTGACCGCGCTTCCGTTCATCGAAACCCAGGCCGGCGACGTATCGGCGTACATTCCCACCAACGTGATTTCGATCACCGATGGGCAGATCTTCCTGGAGTCCGACCTGTTCAACTCGAACGTGCGGCCGGCCATCAACGTGGGCATCTCGGTGAGCCGCGTGGGTGGCAACGCGCAGACCAAGGCCATGAAGTCGATCGCCGGCAGCCTGCGCCTGGACCTGGCGCAATACCGGGCGCTGGCGGCCTTCGCGCAGTTTGGCAGCGACCTGGACAAGGCTTCGCTCGACCAGCTCAATCGCGGCAGGCACCTGGTGGAACTGCTGAAACAGGGCCAATACCATCCGCTGCCGATTGAAAAGCAGATTGTGATCATCTACGCCGGCACCAAGGGCTACCTGGACGATCTCCCGGTGGAGCAGTGCCGCAAGTTCGAAGACGAGCTGTACCGCTTCGT
>Ga0265323_10000976_pt1 | contig 14930 bp, 12 predicted proteins | sample 41225metaG_FD_193580 | JGI IMG/M metagenome (GOLD analysis project Ga0265323, IMG submission 193580) | Rhizosphere microbial communities from Carex aquatilis grown in University of Washington, Seatle, WA, United States - 4-12-25 metaG | ecosystem: Host-associated > Plants > Roots > Rhizosphere...
ATCGGCCAGCCGCAGAGCGCCGGGTGTGTGCATTTGCGCAACCTCGACATCATCGAGCTCTTTGAGGAGGTACGCGCCGGCGATCTGGTGTGGATCGGCTAGCAGCGTGTCGGACTTCGTCCTCCACGCTGCTAGACAAAATGACTCCGCCATTTTGGAAGGGATCATCCGGTGTTGGTATTTGCCCGTTTTCCCGTCCGCCGCCTCGCGGCGGATCAAGGAGTTTGTCGGTCGGAGCGGATTGCATCGCGACGGAATCTCGCGCTTCTTCCGAACTTTTATCCCAAGCCCGACAAACTTCGGGCCGCTCACTTCCGGTCGACGGCCGACTTCACGCGCTCGAACAACGTCTCCACTTCGCGGGCACATGCCTGGATCAATTCGCCATCCAGTTCGAGCACCCGCGTGGAATCGTCCAGGTTGGACCAGTAGGTCGTCTCGCCCGTCAGGGCGCCCCCGAGTTGGGCGGCGACCGCCGCGCCGATCCGCAACAAGTGCGGCAAGGCCTCCTCGCTCTGCGGCTGACAGTGACTTCGCACGGCGGCCACGAGTCCGGCCGGCAGTTTCCAATTCACCATGATGATCGCGGCGGCTTCGGTGTTGGACACCCCGAAGGCCTCGGTCTCCCACTCGAGCAGGGGCCGCCCTTCGCCGGAGTCGAGGTAGCTGCGCCAGAGCATCGGCCGGTCGACCAGGATGCGATGGAGCGCCACTTTGCCCATCGAGCGCAACAAGCCGGCCGTATAGGCGGTGCGGACATCGCCGTAAGTGGCGTGCCGCTGCGCGAGCCATTCGCAGGCGAGCGCGCTGCACAGCGAATCGGTCCAGAAAAGCTCGCCGCTGATGCCGTAAACGGACATGAAATTGGCGCACAGGTGTTGCGCGGCGATCAGCCCGACCAGGCGGTTGACCTCGCGGAAACCCAGTCGCGTGATCGCTTCGTTTAAATCGCTGCACGCGGTGCGGAAGCCGTAAAATGCGCCGTTGGCGAGTTGCAGTACGCGAAACGCCAGCACCGGTTCGAGCCGCACCATCTCCGCCACATCGTCCAGCGACGTATTGGGATCGTCGAGGATCCGATTGATCTGGGCGAAGACCTGCGCCGTCGTCGGCAGACGTTGCGCCACGCTCAAGACATCCTGCGGGCGTAGTCGCTCGACAGAATTGTTGCGACTGCTCTCTGGAGGGTTGGGTTGCATTCGGCTCGGCTTCGGTGGCTGCCTAATCCCGCGAACATGGCGGAGCCCATTCCACAATCAAGGCTTAAGAAAACCACGCTCTTTTTACATTTCCCAGCAGCGCGCAGGACTTCGTCCACCCGCTGCCAAAGTTTGAAACTTTTCGCCGGCTCCGGCAAAAATCATCGTTCTCCGCCAAATGGCGGCAGCCATTTGTTTAGGAGCCCGTGGGCTGGGCCCGACGGGCTCCTAGCGATTGCGCCCGAAAAGCAGCCGCAACGAATTGAGGCACACCACCACGGTACTGCCTTCGTGAGCGGCGACACCGACCGCCAGCGGCACGATGCCGGCGATGGCGGCAAGCGCCATACAGACGACCACGCCGAGCGAAATGGCCAGGTTTTGCCGGATGACAGCTTTCGCGCGGCGGCTCAGGCGATGCGCCGAGAGGAAATTTTCGATGCGGTCGTGCATCAGGATCACTTCGGCCTGCTCGAGCGCGGCGTCACTGCCCCGCGCGCCCATGGCCACGCTCACATCGGCTGCCGCCAGGCTCGGGGCGTCGTTCACCCAGTCGCCCACCATCGCCACGCGATGACCGGACTCCCGCAACGCCTGAATTGCCGCGACCTTGTCTTCGGGCGAAAGACCCGCCTTGACTTCGTCGAGCCCGAGCTCGTGCGCGACCGCCTCAGCAGCGTGGCGACGGTCGCCGGTAAGCATGACGGTTTTCACGCCCAGGCGCTTGAGCTCGGCGAGCACGCCGATCGACTCGGCGCGAATCTGGTCCTTGAGCAAAACCCGGCCGACGAGGTCGCGGCCGATCACCCACACCTCGCTCAACTCGGGCGCCGCAGGCGGCAATTGCCGGGCCCACTCGCCGAGCGGACCGTTTTCGAGCAGCTCGCGCCGGCCGAGCAGCACCGTGCCGCCGTCGAAACGCCCGAGCAGTCCCTTGCCGGTAAGCGATTGGAATTCGTCGACGTCGAGCTCGCGCACCTGGCGCGCCCGGGCATGCCGCGTGATCGCCCGGGCGATCGGATGCTGCGACTTGGCTTCCAACGCATACGCCAGCTCCATCACCTGATTCTCGTGTCCCGCCGGAAAGCTCTCGCAACCTACGACCGCCAGCTCGCCGGTTGTCAGCGTGCCGGTCTTGTCGAGCGCCACCGCGGTGATATCGGCCAGTTTTTCGATGGCCGCGCCGCCGCGGAACAGCACGCCGTGCCGCGCGCCCCACGCGATGGCGGCGAGAATGGCCGAGGGGATCGAAAGCACCAGCGCGCACGGACTCGTCACCACCAGCAACGTCATGGCCCGATAAAACGCCGAACGCGCCCCGGGGGTGTTGACGAATGGCTCCAGACCGAAGCCGAGCCACCACCCGAGGAACATCGCGGCGCACGCCGCCAGCACCACGATGCTGTAGCCCGCCCCGAATTTATCGGTAAAGCGTTCGCTTGGCGCGCGCAGCTTCTGCGCCGTCTGAATGAGCCGGATGATCTTCTGCAGCGTGCTCTCCGACGGCAGCCGCGTAACCTCGTACTCGACCACACCCCAGAGGTTGAGGGTGCCGCTGAACACCGCATCGCCGACGTTCTTCTCCACTGGCACCGCCTCGCCGGTCAGCGCCGACTCGTCGCTGGCGCTTTTGCCTTTCGCCACGGCGCCGTCGGCCGGGAAGGCATCGCCCGGTTTCACGATCACGCGGTTCCCGATCGTGAGCTCCGCGACGGCGACCTCGCGTTCGCGCCCGTCCGGCAACATGAGCGTGGCGCGCTTGGGCGACGTTTTTAGCAAGGCGCTGACTTCGCGGTGCGTGCGATCGAGGGCGTACTCCTCCATCGCGCCGGCAGCGGAAAACAGAAACAGCAACAATGCCGCCTCGCCCCAAGCGCCGATGCAGGCCGCGCCAACGGCGACGGCGAGCATGAGAAAGTGAATGTCGATTTTCACCCGGCGCAGGTTGCCCCATGTATCCTTCGCCGCGTCCCATCCGCCGGCGACCAGGGCCAGGGCATAAAGCGCATGCCCCAGCCACTCGGGGCCGAGGCGCATCGTCTCCACTGCAAAACCGCCCAGGCCGAACACCGCGCACACCGATGCAAAGGCCGCCAGTTCCTTCCACTCCGGCTCCTCCGGCTCAGCGATCGCCGGCAGGGTGAACTCGCGCCACTGCCAGAATTTCGTGGCGGTGACGTCGGATTCGTCGGCGATTTCCGTCACCGCGCCCTCCCGCCGCAGTTTGTAGCCGGCTGGCGCCGGCGCCGCATGGGCGAGTTGCGCTTCGATGGCGGCGATGGTCTCGGCCAGCCGGGCCTCGAGCAGGGCGTGATCGACCGAGCCGACGGTGGCGACCGCGACCTTGCGGGAGACGGTGTCGATCCGCACCGCCCCGACGTTGGGCTGGCGTTTGAGAAAATCGGCGAGCGTCTCCGCCCAGTTGTTTTGCATGCCGGTCAAGTTCTAGCGGGCCCGACCGAAACGCGTCTAATCAATTTGCTGGAAATCCTCGCCGCTTGGTCGTTCGCGATCTTCTTCCACTTTTCCGGGACGGCGACGAGCGCTATCCATTGCAAACATCTTTTACCGGCCAAACCATTGATCCGCTGTGCCTCCGTCTTGCAGACCTTGACGGACCCGACTCCGGATTCAGAATGCCTGCCCGTCGCGTTCCCCCATCGTCTGTCCCTCCATGAATGCTTTAACCCGCCGCCAGTTCATCGGTCAGGCCGCGAGCGCCACGCTCGTCACCACGTTGACCGGTTCCCTCCGGGCGCAACCCAGTCCCGCGCCCGCCCGCAAGCCCAATGTGCTTTTTATCATGTCCGACGACATGCGGGTCGAACTCGGCTGTTACGGCAGCCGCTTCGGCGCGATCACGCCCAACATCGACGCGCTGGCCCGGTCCGGCGTCCGCTTCGATCGCGATTATTGCCAGTATCCGCTCTGCAATCCCTCGCGGGCGTCGTTGCTGACCGGGCGGTACCCGACGACGACCGGCGTCCTCGGCAACCGGACGGACTTCCGCACCGCCCACCCGGATTGGGTGACGCTGCCCCAACTGTTCCGAGAAAATGGATACGTCTCGCTGCGCACCGGCAAGATCTACCATGGCGGCATCGACGACCAGAAATCGTGGACGGAAGGCGGCGGCATCCCGGACGGCAACGGCGGCGCGGGCGGCCACCGGTTGGTGATTCCGCGAGGCGAAGGTCCGGCGGCGCCGAAAGACATCCAGCCGCCCTTGCCCCAGGATATTTCCCAGGCGGCGAGTTCGGACCAGATCGTCGTGCTCGACGGCAACGGCGAGGGCCATCCCGATTACCATACGGCCGACCGCGCGATCGAATACCTGCGGCAGAACAAGGACCGGCCGTTCTTCCTCGGCTGCGGTTTCGTGAAGCCGCACAGTCCGCCGTGCGCTCCGCAACGGTTTCTCGATCTCTACGATCCGAACAAGATCGAGCTCACGCCGGATTTCGCGCCCTGGCCGACCGTACCGTCCGGCATCCCGAGCGCGGCAATTCGCAAGCGTAATGCCGATCTCTTCATCGGCCGGCCCGCGAGTGAGGCCGAGGCGAAGCAGGTGATCCGCGCCTACATCGCGTCGATTTCGTGGGCCGACTGGAATGTCGGGCGCGTGCTCGCCGAGCTGGACCGGCTCGGCTTGCGCAACAACACCATCGTCGTGCTGGCGGTCGATCACGGCTATCAGCTGGGCGAAAAAGGCAAATGGTCGAAGGCCGGCTCGCTCTTCGAGATGGGCACGCGCGTACCGTTGATTATCGCCGCCCCCGGTGCGTCCGGCAACGGCCAGACGTGCTACCGCATCGTGCAGTCCCTGGATATTTACCCCACGCTGGTTGAACTCTGCGGTTTGCCGCCGCCTGCGGGAATCGAAGGCGCCAGCCTGACGCCGCTTCTGCGCCACCCCGGCGCGGCATGGAACCGGCCGGCGTACAGCGTGTGGAGCGAGGACGGTCGCACGTTCCACGGAGTCGCTGTGCGCAACGAAAAGTGGCGCTACGCCGAATTTGGCCCCAATGGTGTGAACGGCGCGATGCTCTTCGACCCGCACCAAGATCCGCTCGAGATGAACAATCTCGCCAACGATCCCAAGTATGCGACGGTCTGCGCCGAGTTGTCGGCGCTGACCCGCAGCTACGCAGCCCGTCTCCCCCAGACGCCGCCCCGCGCGTGACGGCAACGCCCCGGCCGGCCGCGCTTTTGCCGTGAGTTTCGAGGACACCAAGCAGCTCGGGTCAGATCCCGCGGCGGGGCTGGCGTCCGCCCCGACTGCCGCTGGCGCTGCGCCCCGCGCCGCCCCCTGGTCGCAGCCGTTTCAGGTTATGGCCAAACCGGTGGGAGCGCGCTGCAATCTCCAATGCCGCTACTGCTACTATCTCGAAAAGGAGCCCGCGTTTTATCCCGGAGCCGGCGGACCGCGGATGAGCGAGACGACGCTCGAAAAGTTCGTCCGGGACTACCTGGCGAGCCAGCCGGGTGAAGAGGCCGCCTTCGCCTGGCAGGGCGGCGAACCGACGCTGGCCGGACTGCCTTTCTTCGAGCGCGCGCTGGAGCATCAGCGGTACTACGGCGCAGGACGCCGGATCGTGAATTCGCTGCAAACCAACGGCACGCTGCTCGACAACGCCTGGGGCGAGTTCCTGGCGAAAAACCATTTCCTCGTCGGCCTCAGCCTCGACGGTCCGCGGACGATGCATGACGGTTATCGCGTCGATCGCGGCGGCCGGCCGACCTGGGCAAAAGTGATGCGGGGGTTGCGCGTGTTGAAAAAGCACCGGGTGGAATTCAACACGCTCACGGTCGTCCACCGCCGCAATTACCGCCATGCGCTCGAGGTGTACGATTTCCTGCGCGAAACCGGCTCGGGATTCATGCAGTTTATCCCGCTCGTGGAGCTGAAGCCTTCGGCGGCGGAAAAGGCGGGCCAGCTCGATCACGGCCAGCCGGTCGAGGAACCCGCCGGCCTGATTCCGCCCGAGTGCGTGGGAGCGGCCGTGGCTGACGAGTGCGCCCCACCGGCGGGGTTCGGCGAATTCCTCGGAACCATTTTCGACCGCTGGGTGCGGCGCGATGTTGGCCGGGTGTTCGTGCAGCACTTCGACGTCGCGCTCAATGCCTGGGTCGGTCAGACGCCGCCGCTCTGTGTGTTTCAGGAGCGCTGCGGCCGCGCCCTGGTCCTCGAACACAACGGCGATCTCTACGCCTGCGACCACTTCGTTTTCCCGCGCCACGGGCTCGGCAATGTCCACCAGACGCCGCTCGCCGATCTGGGCAACGATCCGGCGACCGCGCAATTCGGGGCGGCCAAGGCCAATCTTCCGCGCATGTGCCTCGACTGCCCGGTGCGTTTCGCGTGCAACGGCGATTGCCCGAAGCACCGCTTTGTGTGCAGCGAGCCGGGCGGCCCCGGCGTGAGTTATCTGTGTGCCTCGTATCGTCGGTTCTTCACGCATATCGATCCGGCCATGCGGCAAATGGCGGCATTAGTGCGCGCCGGCCGCCCGGCGGACGAGATTATGGTACGTCCCGGCTGACCGCCGACGACTTTCGGCCGACCGCGTAGCCACGAGCGCCAGTGAGTGGAGTCCGTTCCGACCGTCCACCGCCTGACCGTCCACCGTCCGACCGTTCGACCCTCCGCCCCAACTTGTCATCCTGAGCGCAGCGAAGGATCCATCAGCGCATTGCCAGCCAATGGTATCCAGATGGATCCCTCACTTCGTTCAGGATGACAAACTGGGACTGTTCGTCAGCAGTGCAGCGAAGAATCCATCTCCCGTCGCGATAACCGCGAGCGTGAGTCCCACAACGAGCTCGGGCCAGGCCAACCGGGCCAGGTCGCCAATCATTGATTCCCCGCCGCCGACAACGATCGTTCCTGAAAAACGCTTTGTGCGGTTTCCGGTCCGGCGGGTACGATAACGATGAAAGCCCATGATGGATGACGCCACCCTGCTCCGTCGTTTCGCCGCCGACCGGTCCGAAGAAGCCTTCGCCGAACTGGTGCGGCGGCATCTCAATCTGGTTTACTCGGTCGCATTGCGGAAGGTCGGTGGCGATGTGCACTTCGCCGAGGATGCGACGCAAAATGTGTTTTCCGCCCTCGCGCACCACGCCGCGTCACTCACGAACCGCCCCGTGCTGACCAACTGGCTTTACACCACCGCGCATTTCACGGCGGCCAAAGTCTGCGCAGCGATCGTGCCGAACTCGTGCAACTGCGCGCCGACGTAGCGGTCGCAAAGAAAAAATTGGCGGCTGTTGCAAAAACACCCGCGGTCCGGGACCGCAACACGCCCACCATCTGGAAGGGCGTGCCGGTCTACGATCTCAGTCAAGTTGACGAGAAACCGAAAGCAGTCGCGCAAGTTCCGCCGGTATACCCGTTGGGCCTGCGCATGGACGATGGGACGGGCGAGGTGATCATGAGATTCATCATCGATGCCAAGGGCGACGTGCAGGATGCCTCCGTTGTGAAATCTTCCGATCCCGATTTCTCCGCTGCCGCTCTCGCCGCCGTCAAGCAATGGAAATATTCCCCGGCAAGAAAGAGCGGCCAGCCGGTGAATATAGCCGTGCAAATGCCCAGCGGGAACACCGTCGATTTTGACTTAAAGACCAGCCGCTCCGCTGACGGCTGGCGGGAATCTGCCTCGACAGGCTCCTTATGCAGCGCGCCGCGCTGCGAAAACCGGATTTCTTCTTCGATTTACCGCCGCCTCGCGGCGGTTTAAGGAGTTTGTCGGTAGCGGCAGATTGCAACGTGACGAAATCCCGAGCTCTTTCCGGACTTTTATCCTAAGCCCGACAAACTCCTAGGATACATGGGAGTTGACCCTGCGGCTTGCCCGGCTACACGAAGCTTACCGCAAACGCTTAAGCCTGCCTTTCTTCGGCCCCTTAATCATCGATGCAATCGCTCCATCTACTACCTCCGTCGTTCCCGAGCCTGCCAACTCCGCCGCGATCATCGGAACCCTCCTGCTCGGTTTTACCGCAGGCGGAAGCAGAATAAGTTGAATCCCCGCATGAAAAGCCGCGCACTTCTCGTCGCCTGGCTCGCCCTCGCCGCGCCCACCACGCATGCGGTGATCATCGCCGGAACCGACGGCACCACCAACACGACCGCGCCCGGCAACGGCGCGCCGTGGGATTACGTCGGCACGATTGGAGGTGCGACCGGAGTTTTTCTTGGCGACTATGGCGGCGGCGGTTGGGTCATCACGGCCAACCACGTGGGCCTCGGCGATTTTCTGCTCAACGGTGTCACCTACACCGCCGTTGGCGGCTCGGGCGTGCAGATTGGCGGGGCAGATTTGTTCGTGTTTCAAATTTCGTCGAGTCCCCTGCTCCCGAACCTCGCGCTCTCCGCCACGACGCCGAACGCCGGCGCGAGCGTCACGATGATCGGCAATGGGCTCAACCGCGCCGCGCCGGAGCTTTTTTGGAGCGTGGACACCAACGGCAATCCCAGCGGCGACACCAGCGGCAACGCCTGGATTTGGACTACACGGCCCGACGCCACTGGCGCGAACACCTTCGGCTACAATTGGGGCTCCGGCAACACTCTGCGCTGGGGCACCAACCAAATCACCGGCACCGCCACCTTTAACAGCACGTCGCTGCTCTACACCACGTTCAACGCCATCACCGGCGAGGCGCAGGGTGCCGTCGGCGACTCCGGTGGCGGCGTGTTTTACCAGAACGGATCGACGTGGGAGTTGACGGGAATCATCGCCTACATCGGCACCGAAAACAACCAGCCCGGTTCGACCGCGGTGTTTGGCAACGTCACCGATTTCGCCGACATTTCTGTTTACCGCAGTGCGATTCTCACCGCGGTCCCCGAGCCGGCGGGCACGGCCGCGTGGTGCGCGGGACTGGCGGCAGCGCTGGCGGTGTGGCGCCGCCGGCGTGATCGCGCAGGAGCGGGAAACGGCGCCTGAAAAAGGGTCTGGTTTTCGGTTCTTTCAGTCGTGGCGGCCAGAGGGGCCATAGGGGGTCGGCCCATTGCGCCGCGCTCCGGCGGTGGAGCAGGCCGGAGCCGACCGAGATGAGTCGGCTCCTGGCTGCGCTAGGAGCCTGTCGGACTTAGCAACTGGAGTTGCGTCGTAGGAAAATGTTTCGGGGTGCGACGCGGCGGGCCGTTCCCGACAGGCTGCTAAACGAAAAGGCCTGAATCCACCCAAGGGAGTGGTGTCGGAGGACAAAAACAGCGTTCGCACCGCAAAAACGAAAAACTCAATCGGCGACGGACGCAAAACCCGGGAACACGCCAGCGCCGGTTGATCCGGCCAAAACGGCGTGGCCGTTTTGTTTAGCAGCGTGGAGGACGAAGTTCGACACGCTGCTAGCCTCCGCTGATTTTGGCTATTCCCTTATCTTTGCCGACCATGCCCTTTAAAGGGCGGCCGAAAGGGTTTTTGCGCTCAAGTTCGGCGATGAATTGGGCTCCCAACAAAATAATCATGGCTATCGCCTCGATACTGAGCAGGGCCACCACCGACGTGGCAAAAGAACCGTAGATCAAATTTACCGAGGACAGGACCGAGTAATACCAGACCAACACCCGACGGGTGATCTCCCATAAAACCGTCGCGATCATTCCTCCCATCAGAGCGTGCCGGAAGGTGATGCGCACCCCGGGCATGACCAGGTAGAAAGAAGTCAGCAGCAACACTTCGCCAAGTATTCCGATCACATACAACGCGACGATGGCGGTGCCCTCGAGGTTGAGATCCTTGCCCAATATGACCAATGGCCGGCCGTTATGGGTCTCGATGGCACCCGCGATGAACGATACCAGCAGGACACCCAAACCGATAAGAAAGATATATACGTAAGGAATAACGGCCGAGAGGAGATAATGACGGCGTCTCGTCCTGACCCGATGGGAAAAGATCACGGCCATGGCGCTTTCGAGCACCGTAAAGGCGATGGAACCGAAAAAGAGCATCACCAGAAAAACAAAAATCCCGACCGACTTGTCGTGTTCAAGAAATACCCGCACTTGTTCCGTCAAGGTGGCGGCATAGCCCGGTATAATCATTTCTATATAGGTCGACAGGGTCTGAAATAACAGGCCTTTATCGATAAAATGCGACAGCACAATGAGGGCGAGGATCGACAGGGGCACGATCGACAGCAGGGTGTAATAGGCGACTGCGCCGGCCAGCAAGAAACCCTGATTGCGTCGGAAATCCCGCCATACACTGACCAGAAAACCAAAGATCTGGCTGGGGAGCAAAGAGGCGTTGAGGTGCTTCGTCATGGCCGGTCGGATCCTTTTTCCTCCTGTTTTCTTTCCCTCGTGATGGCCACCGCGATCGCCGCGGCCTTGGCCGCCGGCTTCTGTCCGGTCCGCTGCTCGTATTCCTGTTCGTCCTGCTCGTCTTTCCGCCGTGTGGCCACGTCCTCCGGTTGCTCGGTTTCGCCCGGGAGATCCACGCGCAGTTCGTCGATCAACATCACGACCGCCGCGGCCAGCGGCAGCGCCAGCAAGGCGCCGATAACGCCGCCCAAAACCGCCCCGACGATGAGGGAGAAAAACACGACCGCCGACGGCAGCCGCAAGGTGCGGCCGTACACGAGCGGCACCAAAACGCGGCTTTCGAATTCCTCGTAAAGGACGAGCGCCACCAACACCACGGTCGCGATCACCGGGCCGTGGCCATAGGCGGCGAAGAACGCGGGTGCGATCGTGAGCAGCGGACCGACGTAGGGCAGCACGTCCATCGCGCCGCCGAACATCGCGAGCGCGAGCGCATTCGGCACGCGGCACACGAGCAGCAGCCCGAGAACGAATGCGGTCATCAACGCGCAGGTGATCACCTGGCCACGGATGTAGCCGCCGACGATCGTCTCCAGATTGAGCAACACGCGGGAATACCGGAGGTGATGCGCCCGCGGCACGACGGCGAAAACGGCGCCCCGCAACCGATCGCGATCGATCATGAAGTAAAGCGCGAGGAAAATGGTCGCGATCAGATAGGCGACGATCTCGAACGCGCGGCCGGTGACCGACAGCACGGTCATGGGCGACGACTTCAGGCGTTCGCTGTAGTCCAGATTTTTGACCTGTTCCGCCAGCGAGCTCGTGAGCGGCGAGTGTTGCAGCCACCCAACCGCCTGCCCGCGGATCTCGGGTTCGCGGGCCACGAGTCCATGCAGTTGCGCGATGAGCGGCGGGATCGTCAACAACAACAGCAGCGCGACAGCCACGACGGCCGACCCAAATACGATCGCGATCGCTCCTTTGCGGGGGACCCGTTTCGCCTCCAGCCAGACGACGATGGGGTTGAGCGTGCCGACCAGCATCAACGCCGCAATGAGCAGGAGCACGACCGGAAGCAGTTTCACGAGCGTCCAGACGCCCGCGATCATCAGCAATGCGATGAGCATCGTCTTCGGGGCAAGCTCGAACCGCACCACACGACGCACCGCGGGAGGGGACGGCGAAGATTCGTCCCGTGGCGGGGGGGGCTTCATCCGCGATTGCTGATCGACGGGGGTTGGCACGATCTGAGGAGCCTAACCTCCGGCCGGCCCGGCGTCAAACGACGAGTGCCGGTAACGGCGCGGCGGGGGCTTGGCAAATTACCTGCGGCTTTTCTCCTTTAAAACCGCCCTACCGCGTTTGTAATTGCAGCACGGTGACGGAATTCGGCACCAGCGTTCGGGTGAAACTCGTGCCCAAACCGGTCACCTTGGTCGTGACGGGCACGATCTTCGTCGGTTCGGTGATGGAATTCGTGTCGGTCGGGCTGGCCGACGACAATACGACAGCAACACCCTCGGACGCTACGGCGGCGACACCTTTGATTTCAACGCGCACCGTTTGCGGTATGTCCATCGCGTTGACCAGCTTGAGATAGACGGCGCCCGATTGCGTGTCACGCGTCGCCCCGTAGAACAGCGTCGGCACCTGCTTGGGCGGCGGCGCTTCTTTGCCGCCACGAGGCGTGGGCGGCTGCCATTCGCGGGTCGCGATGCCTTGGGCCTGGCCGGCCAGCACCACGTCGCCGCGACTATGGGAGAACATTTTTTGCACGTAATAGGGGGGCGAGCCGTAGCTTGTGAGCGCATCGTAGCCAATCAAATCGGTGGGCCACTGCATGCCGCCCGGGTTGACGTTCGTGAACAACGGCGCGTAGGCCGACATGATGACGACATCGGCGTTGCGTTCCATGCCGATCAGGTAGGCCGCGTCGCCGAGAGCGGCGTTCATGTTCGGCGTGGGCGAGCCGATCCGCGTGGCGTATTCGCCGACGAAGATCCTGGGGCCGGTGCGGTCGGTGGTGTCGTAATGGCCGGCGTCGGACTGAAAAACTTCGGCGGCGCGGGTGTAGAAATGATCGTCGACCACGTCGGGCTGCCGGCTCTTGACCGGGGTCGTCGCGATGACTTTCAGCGCCGGATACTTTGCCTTGATCGCGTCGAAGAACTGGGCGAAGCGGCCGTCGTAGGTGCCGGGATTGCGGTCGAAGAAATCTTCGTTGCCGATCTCGACGTAGGTCAGCTTGAAGGGCGCGGGATGTCCGTCCTGGGCACGGCGTGCGCCCCAGGCCGTGCTGGTGTCACCCATCACGTACTCGATTTCTTCGAGCGCCTCCTGCACGAACGGCTGTAACTCCGGTCCGGGCGGCGTGGGCACGCCGCGCAGCGTGAACCCCGCGAACACGCCCAGCACAGGCTGCGCGTTCATGTCTTCGCACCAGAGCAAAAATTCGAGCAGCCCCATGCCGTCGGTCGACCAATAGTTCCACGCGTCATTCCGGTGACCCGGACGTTGCGCGATGTCGCCGAGCGTTTTCTTCCAGTCGAACCGCGTGGCGAGCGTGTGACCTTGCAGGTAGTTGCCACCGGGAAAACGCAGAAACGCCGGCTTCATATCAACGAGCAGTTGCATGAGGTCGCGGCGATTGCCGTTGGGCCGATCGTTCCAGGTCGGTGGGAACAACGAAACGACGTTGAACCAAACCGTGCCAGGGGACTGAGCGGCTACGACGAGGCGGTTGGTCGCCGACACGGCGCCCTTGCCCGTGGTGAGAGTCACGGCGTAGCGTTTCCATTCCGCCGTGAGACCCGACACTTGCGCACTGGTCTGGACGGTCGAGCCGTCATTGCTCTCGATGGAAACGGTGAGCGGGCCCGTGAATCCGGGAGCGGCCTTCGCGTAGAACGAGGCGCGGTAATGCGTCTCCGGCCGGACCGGGATGCCCCAGAATCCTGGATTGGCGATACCCACCCGTTGCTTGGCCGCCGCAGCCGTTATCTCGAGCTTGAGCGCGCCCGGCAGAGAGGCGTTCAGCGGCTGGCTTGGGTCGAGCGCCATGGAGCCCGTGCCGCCCTCATCCTGCACGAGCGACCAGAAATCAGGAGTAGAATCTTTCCCCTGGAAGGTGCGGTTGCGGACCAGTTCCGCGTAGAGTCCGCCTTCGTAGGAGTAGTTGATTTCCTCCGTCATCAGCCCGTAAAGCATGGGGCTGACGTGCGCGGTAATCTTGCCGGCTTCGATCTGAAGCACGATGGGCGTAACGGCCGGCATCGGTGCCGGGGTGGCTGTCTGGGCGCGAGCGACCGACAAAAGACTGATGGCCGCAAACAGGGCAAGGCGGGGGCAGGAGCGTTGGTTCATGGAGCGAATGTGCGCGTTGCAGATGCATTTGCGAAGGAGAAAGGTGTCGGCGCAAATTTTCAGACAAATGCTGCTGGTAGCCGCGCTTGAGCAAAGCGAAAGCGTGGTCGCTATCAGCCCCGTTGCCGCTCCGCTCCAACGCGGCTACATTTGGCAGTTGGTCTTCAGCCTCGGGACTGCCCTGAGGCTTTTTACGGCTCACACTGAAAAACGCGGAAGGAGTGCGGTTTGATCTGGGTTTGGAAATTCACCCGCGCACCACCCTCCTGGCCGTTGCTTCGGCGATCGTCGCCGCCGCGCCGGCCGCCACCCACGTCGGCCTGACCTGAGAGTATCTCATTGGTTTGGAGATCGCGGAGTTTGTTGCCCCGCCCGTTGACGACAATGCGGACATCCACCGGATCGGGCAGGAACGACTCCACGATGAACGTACCGTTGTCATAGACAAAGAGACTCACCTGCGCGGGCGCCTCCACCTGGACGAACAGATCGCGGCACAGGACGCTCTTCAACTGCGTCAACACTGACGCCGGCAAATTATAGAGGTCGCCGAAATTCTCCGGGATCGTCAGGACATACAAGGTGCCCTTGGCATAGCCCGCCTCCAGCAACAGTGGATACGGAATACCCGCCGCGGCACCAAAAGCGCGCATCCACACGTCGTTGGTGATGTAATCCAACTCTGGAATGATGATCGCCGGCTGCGTTGCCGCCGTGGCGGGCGCCGGCGCGCCAGCGCCGCCCCCACGCCCGCCGAATTCCTTCACCGCGATCTTCCGGTCCGTGTAACGGATTTCGGCGATGTCTTCGATGCCCTTGCCCTGCAGCGCCCGGAGCAGGCCGGATGTGATGACGACGCTTTTCCCGTCGAGCAGCTGCCGCTTGATCTTGTTCACGAGGGCGGGATCGAAGGCCGCCGACTCGGCCAAAAACACCATGTTGGCTTCAGTGGGAAACCGGGGCGTCAGCTCCAACGGAATGCCCACCATGCCGAGGTAGGTGTGCACGAAGTCCTCGCCGTCCGAATGGAATGGCTTGTAGCTCGGCAGACCGACCGGCTTGCCGAGTTTGCCGAGGAACGTATC
>Ga0265323_10000977_pt1 | contig 14897 bp, 7 predicted proteins | sample 41225metaG_FD_193580 | JGI IMG/M metagenome (GOLD analysis project Ga0265323, IMG submission 193580) | Rhizosphere microbial communities from Carex aquatilis grown in University of Washington, Seatle, WA, United States - 4-12-25 metaG | ecosystem: Host-associated > Plants > Roots > Rhizosphere >...
AAATATACAATTCCTGAAGAATTGAGATTTAAAACAGGAAGTTTGGATCATATAGATTCGCTCGTGGCCGATGCTATTAAGAAGAAAGCTATTCCCGGGTGCGTGGTTTTACTTGCTAAGGACGGAAAAGTTTTTTACAACAAAGCTTTTGGCTACTTTACTTATGATAGTTTGCGCCTGGTCAGACCGACAGATATTTACGATTTAGCTTCAATTACCAAGATAGCTGCAACTGTTCCCTCATTAATGATGCTTTACGACAGGAAGAAAATTGATCTGTCAACAAGGCTTTCAAAATATATTCCTGAATTGAATAAAACAAATAAGAAAAAAATTATTATAAAAGATATCCTTGCTCATCAGTCGCGTCTTCAATCCTGGATACCTTTTTACCTTCAGACCTTACAATGTTTTGATTCTAAGGAAAAATTGATTTCTAAGCAGCCTTTGGCTTCAAAATCTTCTAAAGTAATGGATGCAACTTATATTAACTGCAATACAAAATATATCAAAGGTATTTATAGCAATAAATATTCAAAGGATTATTCCTTGCAGGTTGCAGATAGTTTATATATAAATAATACCTGGAAAGATTCTGTTTATTTCAGTATTTACAAATCTGAATTACTACATAAAACCGAATATCATTATAGCGACCTTGGATTTATGCTGCTTTCTAAAGCAATAGAAAATGTAACTTCAAAACCTTTAAATTGCTATATTGACAGCCTTTTGTACCGACCACTCGGAGCAACTACTTTAGGGTTTAATCCTCTTAAAAGATTTAATAAAAATAATATAGCTCCAACTGAAAATGATAAAATTTTCAGGAAGCAATTACTGCAAGGTTATGTTCATGATCCTGCAACTTCGATGATGGGCGGAGTTTGCGGACATGCGGGATTATTTGCTTCTGCCAATGACTTAGCCAAACTTATGCAATTATATTTAAACGGTGGGGAATATGGCGGAAAACAATTTTTTAATAAAAAAACAATTGAACTTTTTACAACGCGGCCCTATCAAAAAACCGGTAATCGGCGTGCTTTGGGATTCGATAAGCCTGAACCTGACATATTAAATCAGAGTCCGGTAAGCCTTATGGTTTCTGACTTAAGTTATGGACATACCGGGTTTACAGGTACAATGGCCTGGGTTGATCCTAAATATAAACTTGTATACGTTTTCCTCTCCAACCGTGTTTTTCCTGATGCAACTGTGAATAAATTAGCTGAAATAAACCTTAGAACAAATATCCAGGATGTTGTTTATGAAGCTATGCAAAATTCGAATTCTACGGAAAAAATTGGAATCGATCAAAAGAAATAACCAAAGCCTGATTCACTTAAAAAAGCATATCATTATAAAGTCGATTTTAATGATATGACATATTGATCAAATCCCCTAATAAAGGGGTTGAAAGGAAAATTATAAAAAATCAAACACAAAAAAATATTCAGGCAATACTCAGTCTTTTTAATTTATAAGTCAACAGATTAACAGGTTCTTTATTCAATTTATCATTTATATAAAGTTGTTAAAAGATTGCAGATTTAAAGATGAGGTAGATAAAAAAATAATTTTATTAGAAAGATTCATTTTGTGGGTCTTCGTATAGTCCCTGTGATCAATTTGTGTTTAAAATATTAGTTTTACCACTAAGTTGCACAAAGGAAATCACAGAGTAAAACAAAGAAAACAAAAGTAAATTTCATTTATATAAAAATATTTAAAAATCTATAAAATAGATCAACAAGTAATCTTTCCTTTAAATACCTATAAGATCGTATTTTATAAAATCCGATTCAATAAAAAAGGCTGTCGCCTTTCGGTAACAGCCTTTTAATATTTCACAGGTTATTATTATCTCTTTACCATTTTAAAAGTCGAATAATTATTTCCTGAATAAACTTTAACCAGGTACATGCCGCTTCTAAGCGTGCTAATATTGATAGCTTCGTTAGATCTGACATTTCTTAAAATTACCAACTGACCCTGTATGTCATAGATTTCTACATTAGCAGTTGCAGATTCAACATTCTTCAAATTAATAAAATCACCTGCAGGGTTAGGATAAATCCCTACTGAAGAATTTGAAATGCTCTTTACATCAACTGGGGTTAAGGTTACCTGGCTAATGTAAAGAATACCACCAGCTATTGCAGGCCAGCCTCCTGATTTAAACTGTGCGGCAAGTTGAAAGAAATTGAAGGTTTGTGCAACTGTTGACTTAGTAGTTATAGTTTTAATAGAAGATGCTATAGGAGAATCTGTAATAGCCCAATTTAAACTTGCTTTGCCTTCAATCATGAATTGAACGAAAGCCTGAGTAGTTGCAGTGGGGTATTTTGTAATGTTTGTAGTGTCCGGATCGTACTTATAAGAGAATTCAACCGTTTCGCCTTTAGTAATTGCGACAGGTACGATATGGTAAGCTGTATTCCACCCGTCAAGCCTTATTTTTAAATACGGCGTTCCACTAATAGTATCGATTACACCTCCTGTTGGGACACCTCCTGCAAATGTTTGAATGTCAAATGGGGTATAAAACTGCATTTGAGTAAGGTAAAGAATGCCACCGTTTATTGCAGGCCAGCCTCCTGATTTATACTGGGCGGCAAGTTGAAGCATATTGTAAGTATTTGCTGCTGTTGTTTTAGTAGTTAAAGTTTTAACAGCGCCCGTATCTATAGGAGAATCTGTGATAGCCCAATTTGCTGCTGTATTACCCTCAATCATGAATTGAATAAAGGCCTGAGTAGATGCAGTGGGGTATGTTTTAATGTTTGTGGTGTCCGGATCATATTTGTAACCAAATTCAACTGATTCGCCCTTAGTAAGGGTAACCGGTACAATATGAGTAGAGGTATTCCACCCGGCAAGCCTTATTTTTAAATACGGGGTTCCACCTATAGTATCAAGTTTACCTCCTGCTGGAACGTCGCCTGCAAATGTCTGTAGGTTAAATGGAGTGTAAAACTGCATTTGGGTAAGGTAAACAATGCCACCAGCTATTGCAGGCCAACTTCCAGATTGATACTGGGCAGCAAGTTGAAGCTGATTATATGTTATTGCAGATGGTGCTTTAGCAGTCTTAGTTTTAATAGCGCCCGTGTCTATAGGAGAATCTGTTATAGCCCAATTTAAAGCTGTATTGCCAACAACCATGAATTGTACGAAGCCCAGAGTAGTTTTAATGGCGTATTTTGTAGTGTTTGTAGTGTCTGGATCGTATTTGTAACCAAATTCTACTGTTTCGCCCTTTTTAAGAGTAACCGGTACTATTGGGAAAGATGTATTCCATCCGTCAAGCCGAATTTTCAGATAATTTGTACCACTTACAGTGATTAAAGAACCTCCTGCAGGAACATCACCTTGAAAGGTCAAGAGATTAAATGGAATAGGTGGAGGAGGAGCTATAGAATCTCCGGTTTTTACTACAGCAATGGTATCAAGACAAGTCCATGTATTGGTATTCTTAGCATCATTCCAAACGATAGATTTGAATTCCAGTACCAGTTTATCACCGACATAAGCTGCTCCTTCAGGAATGCTAAACGTAGCAGACATTTCACGGGGCTTAGTTAGCGTATCGATCCGGTTTAAAACGGAATCAATAATTGTCCGTTTGGTTATATCACTGCTATAATGACTCAGGTAAACTACTGAATAAACAGTATCTTTAGCAGTTTGATTCCAAGTTAAGCCACACATGTAAGAAACATTATATTTTGCTGAATCTTCAGTAATTAAATCTATTACCTGGTAAATAGGCTTTGCTGTGTTTACGCTGTATTCCCTGTAACTGCCTTTCAGGCCTGAATTCATTTCACGGCCATTGTGATCACTTGTCACATCTTCACTATGCCAGCCTGGAATATTATTAATATTTAGATACTTAACCTTATCATTAGGAAATTCAAAACCCGGGTTAACAATTGCCAGATTATAGCTGGTAGGTGGATTATATAAACCCACATTATCAATCTCGCACCATACATTGTTGTCAGTAGGATTTTTTACCGTTTTTGGAACGTCAAATTCTATAACAAGACTATCTCCTACATAAGCAGAAGCTGCCGGAATACTAACAGTTCCAGATTGTGGTGCCCATGAACTTGAATTACCGGTCAGAATTGTTACAAATTCCAAAGAATCAATTAAAGTCCTGCTTTTACGGTCACTGCTGAAAGCACTTATTCTTACTTCCAAAGTAACAGTATCTTTAGCAGTTCCATCCCACGATACAATTGATGAGAAACTCAAATTATACACGGCTTTTGCCGCAGTAATCTTATTAACAACAGTATAAAGGCTTTTTGCATGACTGCACATTGAAGCAAAATAACCACTTTCACGGTTTACTTTGTTTGCTACAGTTCCATCAGTATACCAGTTAGGTATAGAGGAGGTCGCAAGATCAATTTTTTTCCCATTTGCAGGCAAGCTGAAGTCGCCGTTTTTCACAAATCCACCTAATTGTGCAAATGTACCCATACTAATGAATACACTTAGAACAAAAAATAGTAATTTCTTTTTCATAGATTAAGTTTTTAGTTAATAATTAGAAAATAGATTGTTTCAAATGTAAATTTTTTAATTAAAGATTAATTAAATCAAATGTTAAACAATAATATTTTAAATGTTAAATGTACGTTTAAAGTTCAATTTTACAAAAAAAATTGAAATAAAAATAAAAAATTAAAGAAATTATTTCTTTTCATTAGTTTTTTCTTTATCGATTATATATTCAGAAGGTAGCATGCTGAATTCTTCTTTAAAGTATTTGCTGAAATATTTAGGATTGTTAAAACCTACCTGATAGGCAATTTCTGAAACCGATTGCTGGCTTTTTTCAAGGAGCAATGCAGCCCGTTTTAAACGGATGACCCTGATAAATTCTATAGGGGTTTTTCCTGTTATGGAAAGCAGTTTTTTATAAAGGTTTACCCGGCTCATACCAAGGTCTCTGCTGAGTTCTTCTACAGAAAAGTCGGGATTTGAAATATTCTTTTCAACAAACGACAATGCTTTTTGAATCAGTTTTTCATCGAGTGAGGTAACAGTGATCAAACTTGGCTCTACTTCAATTTGTTTATGAAAAATTTTTTGCAGTTTCTTTCTTTGCAAAATAAGGTTCCTGATACGCGATTCTAAAAGTTCATAATTGAACGGTTTGGTTATATAATCGTCTGCGCCAGATTCAAAACCTTCCAGTTTCTTTTCATACGAAGTCCTTGCCGTAAGAAGAATTACCGGTATATGAGAAGTACGCGGGTCAGATTTAATTTTTTTGCTTAAATCGATACCGTTAACCAATGGCATCATAATATCGGAGACAACAAGGTCTGGAATGTGAGATAATGTTTGTCGCCATCCTTCTTTTCCATTTTGAGCTTCGATAATCCTGTAATGTTCTTTTAAATTATCTTTCAAATAGAACAGAAAATCTTCATTATCATCGACCAGTAATATCATTGGTTTTTTTGATTCCTTTTCAGTGATTATTGGCTCAACATCCATATCGTATGATAAAAGTGCTTCAACTGAAAGGTCTTCCTGAGTTGGGTAATCAAATTTATCAGTACGCAATGGCACTTTTTTTAATGGCAACATAATTGTAAAAGAACTTCCTTTGTCAGGTTCACTTTCAAGTTTTATATAGCCTCCATGAAGTTTGACGAATTCTTTTACAATTGTCAAACCAATTCCTGTGCTTTGACCTGTAATATTGCCTGGCGTCCCGTAATGAAAAAACCGGTCATAAATAATATCCTGTTTATCTTTTGGTATTCCTATGCCTGTATCCCGGACATTAATTTCAATCCATTCAAATGAATCATCTTTCTGAAGGTTATTTTCAGGTGCATCTTTGACATTCAATTCAACCGTAATGCTTCCTTTTTCATGAGTAAACTTAAATGCATTTGAAAGCAAATTAAAAAGTATCTTTTCTAATTTATCATGATCAAATAAAACATGCAATTCTTTTACATTTGAATTTACGTTAAGTGCAATTTCCTTTTTTTCGGACAAATCAGTAAATGACCATGATATATCATTTACGAATTTCACCAATTCACCACTTGTTGGGTTCAGATTTATAACCTGCACCTCCATTCTCCTGAAATCGAGAAGTTGATTGACCAGGTTTAATAATCGTTTTGCATTACGGTAAATAATTAAAAATTGTTTTTTGTTATTTAAATCCTGCGTATTTCTTATTATTTTTTCCAAAGGAGTAATAATAAGTGTTAAAGGTGTCCGCAGGTCATGGCTGATATTGGTGAAAAATTTAATTTTAACCAGATCGATTTCTTGTCTTTGCCGGGCTTCCTGACGTTCCTGCTCCAAACGATAGTTCATTCTTTCCCATACCAATACAATATGCCTGAAATAAAATAATGCTGCAATTAAAAGCACGAAATAAATTATAAAAGCTATCGGAGTTTTCCAAAACGGGGGAAGAATAACAATTTTAATACTTTTACCTGTTTCGTTCCATAAACCATCATTATTTGAAGCCTTTACAATGAAGTTGTATTCTCCCGGATCAAGATTTGTATATGTTGCCCTTCTTTGTTTATTATCGGTATTTATCCAATTTTTATCAAAACCCTTGAGCATGTAACTGTATTTATTTTTTTCCGGATGGATATAACTTAACGCTACAAATTCGATTGAAAAAATATTCTCATAATATTTTAATGTTATTACAGAACTTTCAGAAACAGACTTTTTAATTATAACCCTTCCAAATGCTTTCTTATTTGCCAAAATACTTTTATTAAAAACCTGGAAATCTGTAAATTCAATTTTTGGAAAAATATTGTTGGTTTTAATATCTTCCGGCCTAAAAATATTGAAGCCATTGGCGCCTCCAAAGAAGAGTTCACCATTACTTGTCCGGTAAGCTGCGTAATTGTTGAACGCTCGACCCTGTAATCCATCAGATTCATCAAAATTTTTAAAACTAAAATTATATAATTTATCTTTTTGATTTTTTGTGACCAATAAATTTGAAACCCCATTTGTGGTACTTATCCATAAATTGTTAAAATTGTCCTCAACTATTGAGATTATTGTATTATCCGGCAAACCATCCTCAATTCTGAAGACCTTAAAATAATTTTTTGATTTATCAAACATACAAAGTCCTTCACGCGTTCCTGCCCAAATTAAATCGCGGCTATCTACCAATAAACTTGTAACATTATTATTGCTGAGGCTGGTATTTTTATTTGGTTCTTTAACGTAATGAATAAATTGCTGTGAAGCAATCATAAACCGATCTATTCCATATGATGTTCCAAACCAAATATCGCCAACTTTATCTTCAACAATAGACATTATATAATTTGAATTAACAGAATTTATTTCGCCGGCGCGAAAGTGTTTGAATATTCCTTTCTTCCTGTCAAACAGATCAAGCCCGGAACCAAGAGTTCCAACCCAAAAATTATTGTGGGAGTCTTCAAAAACACGCCAGATTTTATTATCGGAAATACTGTTTGGATTTCCGGGATTTTGCTTGTAATAAATGAATTTTGTTCCGTTAAAACAATTTAACCCTCCGTAAAATGTGCCAATCCATAGCATGTTTTGCTGATCCATGAATAAGCTTACGATAACATCATTACTTAGGCTATTAGGATCTTTATCATCATGACGGTAATTTTTAAAAAGACCATTCCTGCGATCAAAATAGATTAAACCTCCACCATTAGTCCCAATCCATAAATTGCCTTTATTGTCTTCCTGGAAACAATTAATATCATCATAACTTAAGCTTTTTGGATCGGAAAGAATTCTCCTGACTATTCTGAATTTTATAATATTTTCATGATAGTAATCGATACCTTTTTTAAATGTTCCTATCCAAATTATTCCATTGTCATCCTTATACAAGGTGGTAACACAATTCTGACTTAAACTTTTGTCATCATCAGGATTTTCAGTTATATATTGAACTGAAAAATCTTTTTTATTCAAAATATTTATTCCGCCATGATCTGTGCCAATCCATATTAATCCGTTGTCATCCTGCACTAAGGATGTAATAATATTATTGTTAAGTCGTGCCTTTCCCGATTCTTTTGTAAAGTGATATAATTCCCACTTTGATTTTTTAAGGAAAAATAATCCTATATCGCTGCTGCTTGAAGTAAACCACAGATCATCGTCTTTGTCAATGTTTATGCTGAAATAAATAATTTTACCCTTTAAAGTATTGAATAATGAATAATTTCTGTAAATAACTTTACAACCATTATTGCCAATTTCTTCTATCATTCCATAAATATCGATGACCCAAATATTCCCTTTTGAATCTTCAGCAATGGAAGATATTTCGGCATTATTTAAAGTAGTCGTATCCATTGAATTATAAGGGATGGTAACTATAGAATCATTATGAAGGAAATATTTAAAAAGCAATTTATGGTCGATAAACCAAATATTTCCAAATTTATCAGTCATCATATCCGAAATTGTCCAACGTGTAACACCATCGATTTTATGAAAAATCGGATGATCCATAAGAAATGCCTCATAAAGCGGATCATAAATAACATAACCATTTCTTGTTTTTATCCAAAGCTTCCCCTGGCAATCTTCAAAAATTTTTATTATATAATTATCGATAAGAGAACTTGTATCAAAAGGATTATATTTAAATGTTTTGAATGAACAACCATCAAACCGGTTCAATCCGGCCATAGTACCAAACCACATGAAGCCTTTATGGTCTTTTAATATGGATATTACCTGATTATTCGATAATCCTTGGGAAATATCAAGACGGGTGAATTTGTAATTACTTTTTGTCGCCCATAAGGAAATAGTGGCAACATAAACTAAAATTGATAAAAAAATTATTCTGTTTTTCATTTAAACAGATTTTAAGAAAGCGAATGTAATTTCTTATATTTAAACAAATAGATGTAAGCGTTTTATGGATGTTTACAAGAATAAAATAAATTAAGGTAAAAATAAATTCATTTTTTATTTATTCACAAGTCAAAGCTATAATAATATTTAAAATTCAAAATCAATACAAATTTTAGAGCTATTATGTATGAAAGTTAATTTAAAGTAATTTAAAATTTATCTTAATAAAAAATCGCTATGGAAATTGAATTATTAAAAATGAAGGAGCATACCTGATATATAAGAAATGTGGTTAGGCTTTAAGATTTAAGAATAATGTCTTCAAATCAAAAAGTTTGATACATTCAACTGTAACTTATTATTTGCTAATTTTCTTTTACCATTTCATTTTCATAATTTTCCCCGATAAGAAATGGCGATAAAGGATTATGAAAGATAACAGTCTCCTGAACTTTAATTAAATCGTAATTAGCATAACAATATTTGCAATTGTGAAGACAGGTATTGTATGAGCCAATATCTATACTGTTGGAGCAATGACAATGAATACGCTGGCTGGAATCTTTTTTATAATTTATTTTTTTTCCGGTTAAATTATTAATCAGATCAGTATCAACACAACAACTTGGTTTAATTCCTTTAATTTCATTTTCGCTGGCACAGAGGGTCAAATTGATATTAAAATTATCAGCAATTTGTTTTAAAGAATTTAACAGATCAGATTTTTTTATGAAATCAGCATTTTCATAATTAATGTTATTCATATTTTTTACACATTTTTTATAACCTACCATAAAACTTACAATGCACTGTTCAGTATAATCCTTAAGTGATTCTGACAAATTATAAAATTGATCAATGTGATAGTTTTTGTCTGTTACATCTGAAAAAATGATAGGGTCATAACGCCATATCACTCTTTTCTTTCCAAGCAATTTAGATAAAATGCCAAAAGTTTCAATTTTTTCTTTAATCGATGGAACATTGGGTTCTAAGATTTTTCCATAAGGATTTAAAGTAAACAAAAAGTAATAGAAAAAGCCACGATCATCAAGTTCCGGTAAAATATTCAGACATTTCTGAGGATTTTTTGTCCAGAAAATAATAGCATCGACATTCTTAGGACTTAAACTGATATTGTAAACTTTTTTTGGATAAATTGGGTTTCTAACCATAATATAACCTTCCCGAATCCTGTTTAAAAACCAATTGCTATAAAAGGCAGGTATATCTGTTCTTCGGCTGGCACTAATTATCATTTTTAAAAAATTAAATGATATTTATACGATGTTAATTCAGATTGGATGCTTTAATCTTAAAATATTATCAGAATATTGCCCGATTTTTACTTTTCTGTTCAAGTTACATCAAGTATTTTAATATGGTTAAGGCTATTTTCAATGTTTAAAAAGTTTTACTAAATTTGATTACAATGAATTTGTTATATGGAAAAAGGCGATAGTATTGAAAATGATATGGTAAGACATTTACTTGAAAGTATACCTTTAGAGGAATACGACGGAAGGTCCCCTAAAGAGATCCATTACCTGGTTTATGAGCCATTTTGTGAAAATTCGCCATTAAGCCTGTCTAAAGATGTTCCTGAAGATGTGCTTTTAAAGATACCGATGTACAATTTAATATTTTTTTTCCTTAGTCTTATAAATGAAAATCAACCTGTAAAGCTTATATCAAAAGGAAAATTACCTTCAAAAATAGTCAATCCTGTTTTTTCTCAACATTTTATAAAAGAAGATTTAGACAAACATAAATCAATAAAAATACAGCGTATTTCAGAATCGTTGTCTGTAACAAATGCATGGGTATTAGCAGAATTAACAGGCCTTGTTAAAACCCGAAAACAAGAATTAAATTTAACCCGCAAGGGAAACCGTTTTTTAACGCATCAACTTCATTCAGATTTGTTTTTCGAACTTTTTGAGGCTTTTACAATGAAATTTAATTGGTCGTTCAATGATAGTTATGGCGATAATAATATTGGCCAGTTCGGGTTCGCCTATTTAATTGATTTGATTGCGCGTTATGGAAATATTCCGCGCAGATTCGATTTTTACACGGAAAAATATATTAATGCTTTTGGAGGGGTCCTGCCTAACTCGGATGAATCAGAAAAATATGTTATAAGTGATTATTTTGATCAATGTTTCAAATTGCGCTCTTTCGAAAGGTTCCTTATTTGGTTTGGACTGATTCACATTTCTGAAATTAAAAGTAATTCTGATGAAAATATTCTTATTAAAAAGTCTGATATTTTTGATACTTTATTTAAAATCGAATAAAGTGATTATAGAGCTTAGCTTTTTATAAATAAATTTTTCAGATTTATCTGGAATGTGTTTCAAAAAAAATAAAAACTGCCTCATATTCCAAGCTCCAAAATTCATAATTGTGACCGGAATTTTCCTTTATATCAATTTCATGTCCCAGGTCCGGGTTTAGCTTTACGATTTTAGTAAAAAAATCTGTTGTTTGCGAAAAGGGTACAATATTATCTTCTTTACCATGGGCAAGAAAGAGGGGTATTTTTAATTTCGAAGCATTTTTAGAAGGATTGTCAACTCCATTCCAACGATCAGGAAATTTATCAAAATCTCCGCAATATCCGCGAACAAGATTGTCATTTTTCATTTCTACCTGGTTATAGTCGCCGGAAAGACAAGCGCCGGCAAGAAAAATGTTATCAGAATAAAGAGATATCATAGCTACACCTCTGGCTCCGGTTGAAATACCGAAAAGAAAATTTTTTTGTTTGCTCATTAGTATTTTAAAATGTTGTTGTATCCATGGGATCATTGTATCTGTCAGCCACAGTAGAGTAGGATAGGAGCGCCAATCTGTCCTGGTTTCAGGGAATAATTCTTTAATATAAATGCTTTTCTTCATATCTGGCATAACCAGAATATAACCATTATTTCTTGCTAATTCACAAAAATTGGATTTTTTGCATATATCATTCCTTTCAAAGTTCCATCCTGGCAGGACTAAAATTGTACCTTTTAATTCAGATTTTGGAAAAAGAAAATCAACCTTTACGTTAGAAATAATAATAGTAGTATCATTAAAGGGATAATTCTTAAATTTTTCTAATATCTTTTCATTTTGAGAAAAAAAGATTCCTTTAAATAAAAAAATGCAAACGATAAGATAAATGAACTTCACGGAAGAATAGAATTATTAATTTAAAGAAAAATATTAATAATCAGATTTTGGGGAATGCAATAGAGAATTAATGTAATAACTGATATAACAAAAGTGATATATCGCAGTTGAATTCTTTTATTTAATAAATAAATACCAAGCCAGAATATAAATATCAATAAATTTTTATAAAAAGTGAGATCATTATAGGTTGCTATTTTTATAAACAGGTGACTGAAAGAAATCAGATGTACCAAAAATCCAAATATCAATGCACCAAATAAAAAAAGATAAAAAGTGACCTTTGAATACTTTATAAAAGAACCCAAATTAAAAATGCTTAATATTCCTGAATAACAAGAAAAAATTAATGCCAAGAACATTAAAATATTATATGGAAAAAGAATATATTTTGTCACTTTTCCCTGAAATCTGAAAATTACAGGATTGTTTTTAGCTACCTGGTATGTTTTTCCGTTTGATTTTAATTCAAGATAATATTGAATTTTAATATTTGGTTTTTGAAAAGGTAAAACGCCGATTAAATTATCATTCATCCTTATGAGATTATTTTCGTGCCATTTCTCCTTAATATTTAATTTTTTATAAAATAATTTTCCTTTCACAGCGGTATCTGACAAATAAATTTCAATAGGAAATTTCTCATTAACTTCATTACTCTCGCGAACTACCGGCAGTTTAAATGAATAAATATTATTATTAATATTAGCATATGCTTTATAAAGATTATCCGGAGATGAAAATTGTCGAATAAAAGTGGCAATTATAGACAACCCGATTGCTAATAGAAAAAATAATATTTTTTTTGCCATTTTACTAAAGCCATTAGTGAACTAAAACGAACAAATATAAAATAAATATTGATTAAACAAATATGATATTATTTTAGGTTGATTAGACTATAGACTGTCAGGAAATTAGCAAAATTCGAATCAATTAGTCTGACAATATTAATTAATTCCAAAACAATAAACCTTTATAAAAATGTTTCAATGTAAGAATAGTCTTTAGTCTTTCGAACTAAATAACTACAAATATCAAATAAATTAAAATTCAGTTATTGTAAATATCAAAGAATTCAAATTATTATAAAATATTTTAACCAAATAGTTAAATTTTTATTAAAACTTCTGGTTAATAAAAAATAGTTTTTTTAATTTTGATCGAAAATTTAAATTTTTTAGTTTAACTTTTTGGTTAATTGTCATGGCCGCTAAAGAAAAAAGTACAGAAAATGTAATATTTGAGGCAGCCAAAGAAGTATTTACTGCTAAAGGATTTGATGGCGCCAGAATGCAGGAAATTGCTGAAAAGGCAGGTATAAATAAAGCTTTATTGCACTATTATTACAGAACTAAGGAAAAATTGTTCGATGCAATATTTGAAAAAGTATTTGGGGATTTTATTCCTAAAATTACAGGGATGCTGGAAACTGACGCACCTTTGGTTGAAAAGGTTGAATTCTTTATCGAACATTACATTGACTTTATTATGCGGAATCCTCAAATCCCGTCTTTTATAATTCATGAATTAAACCGGCATCCCCAACGGGTTGTTGATTTGATTGGCAATAAAACTGGAATAGTTAAAAATAATGCTTTTGGTAAGTTTGCCGAAATTGTAAAATATGAAATTAAAAAGGGAAATATTAAGCCAATAGATCCAGAACAATTAATTGTCAATGTTATTGGACTTTGCATATTTCCTTTTATAGCAAAACCAATTCTTATGGGAGTAATATTTAAAAATGATAAGAAAAAATATAAGGAATTTCTTGAATCAAGAAAAAAAGAAGTTGCAGCTTTTATTATCAATTCAATTAAAAGGTAGCAGTCTATGCCACTTTTCATAGTTAATATTATAATGAATTTTATTAAAAGAAATCCTGATTCATAAATTATAAAGCTGGTCAAATGAGGAAAAATATAATATTTTGTTTTTTTATAACTCAGTTTTTGCAGGCTCAGGACCTTAATAAACTTAGTCTTTTCGATTGCATAAAACTGGCAAGGGAAAATCATCCTTATTTTCAGGATAAGCAACGAATTATCGACAATTCTGAATTGAAAATTAAAAACACAAATACCCAGTGGTTGCCGCAACTAAATGCAAATGCACAGGCAACTTACCAAAGCGATGTAACACAATTGCCAGAGGCGCTTGTTGGTAGGTTAACACAAGGCACTCCAATAAACCCGGCAAGCTTCAGAACTTCCAGAGATCAGTATAAGGCTACAATTGATGTTAATCAAATGCTTTACGATGGTGGAAGTGCCGCAGCTCAGAAAAAAATTACCAATTCCACTTTGGAATCAGATATGTTCCAGAATGAGAGCGAACTTCATAAAATAACAGAACAGGTAAATCAGGTTTATTTCAATTTACTGGTTCTCAAGGTTAACATTAAATTACTTGAAAGTGTAAAGTACACTTTGCTGGAACGTCAAAAAAGTATTGAAGCCGCAGTTCATGATGGGATATTACAAGAATCGGATTTAGATTATATTAAAATTGAAATACTTAAAAGCCAGCAACAGATAGATGAACTTAATATTTCATATAAATCAGGTATTTTAGAGCTTAGTGAACTTACAAATAAAAATTTAAATGACAGTCTTGTTATCGAAATTCCTGCACTTGAAATAACTGATATGGGAACATTTCAGAGAGCAGAATTAAAGGGTTTAGATGCCCAGAAGACGAGTCTCGATTTTTCAGATAAACTTTATAAATCTCAACGAATTCCTCATATTTATGCTTTTTCAGAAGGTGGATATGGACGACCAGGATTAAATATGCTAAAAAATGATTTTGAATTGTTTTACCTT
>Ga0265323_10000978_pt1 | contig 14880 bp, 12 predicted proteins | sample 41225metaG_FD_193580 | JGI IMG/M metagenome (GOLD analysis project Ga0265323, IMG submission 193580) | Rhizosphere microbial communities from Carex aquatilis grown in University of Washington, Seatle, WA, United States - 4-12-25 metaG | ecosystem: Host-associated > Plants > Roots > Rhizosphere...
GCTCAATCCGCTGGATGAAGTAATACGAATGGACTGTTCTTTGCTCGTCGCCTTGTCTTTTGCAGAAACGTGCAGCATACCGTTCGCATCGATATCAAATGTTACTTCGATCTGAGGAACGCCGCGAGGTGCCGGCGGAATACCATCGAGATGGAATCGTCCGAGGGTGCGATTATCTATTGCCATCGGCCGCTCGCCTTGTAGAACATTAATCTCTACCGAAGGCTGACTATCCGATGCTGTTGAATATATTTCACTCTTCTTCGTCGGAATGGTCGTGTTGGCTTGAATCATTTGTGTCATCACACCGCCAAGTGTCTCAATACCGAGCGTTAAGGGTGTAACATCCAGCAAGAGAACATCGGTTACATCGCCGGAGAGCACTCCGCCTTGAATTGCAGCGCCAATCGCGACAACTTCATCTGGGTTCACTCCTTTATGCCCTTCTTTTCCAAAAAGATCATTCACAAGCTTCTGCACACGCGGCACGCGCGTCATACCGCCGACGAGAATGATTTCATCAATTTGATTTGGCATCACATTAGCATCTTTAAGCGCCTTCTCAACCGGTGGAACGCACCGCTGAACCAGATCTTCCACCAGCTGCTCGAACTTTGCGCGGGTAAGCGTCATGTTCAAGTGCTTCGGACCATCCGCCGTAGCGGTGATGAACGGCAAGTTGATTTCAGTTTGCATTAATTGCGAAAGTTCCATCTTCGCCTTCTCTGCCGCTTCACGCAATCGTTGAAGCGCCATCGGGTCTTTGCGTAAATCAATTCCTTCAGTTTTCTTGAACTCATCGGCTATATATTCCAATACACGCATATCAAAATTATCGCCGCCAAGATGTGTATCGCCGTTCGTGGACTTCACTTCGAAAACACCGTCGCCAAGTTCAAGAACAGAGATATCAAATGTTCCGCCGCCGAGATCGAATACAGCGACTTTCGAATCCTTGTGTTTCTTATCGAGACCGTAAGCAAGCGCTGCCGCTGTCGGCTCGTTGATGATACGGCGAACATTCAGCCCTGCAACTTCGCCCGCTTCTTTTGTTGCCTGACGCTGTGCGTCGTTAAAATATGCAGGCACCGTGATAACTGCTTCCGTGATCTTAGTGCCAAGATAATCTTCTGCCGTTTGTTTCATTTTCTGAAGAATCATTGCAGAAATTTCCGGGGGTGAATAGACACGGTCGCCAATCTGCACACGCGCCGTGTTGTTGTCGCCCTGAACTACTTTATAAGGAACAAGCTTCATCTCTTCGTTCACTTCGTTAAAGAAACGTCCCATAAAGCGCTTGATAGAGAAGACAGTGTTTTGCGAGTTTGTTACTGCCTGCCGTTTTGCAGCCGCACCTATGAGCCGTTCTCCTGATTTCGGGAATCCAACGACCGACGGAGTTGTTCGCGCCCCTTCGATATTGGCGATCACGACTGGATCGTTTCCTTCCATCACGGCTACGACGGAATTGGTGGTCCCGAGGTCGATGCCGATGATTTTTCCTGAATTTGCTGACATTGTTTATATCCTTTCTGTAATATCTGTAATGCGGCTTGCACCGCTGATTGGTGGTTTTGTATTTTGCTTTTTACTATTCTCAGTCTAACATTAAACAATCGTTCACTGCTTGACTCAGACCAGTAATTTAAAAATCAGAAAAGGCCGGGTCATCCCACCAAGACGACCCGACCGATTATTGCAGGGGCGAGACCTCTTGTGCCCCTGCGGATATTATTTTACTTTTACTTCGATCTGCTTCGGCTTTGCTTCTTCCGATTTTGGCAGGATGATCGTTAAAACACCGTCGCTCATTTCTGCAGAAATCTTGGTCGCATCGACTTGAATTCCGAACTTCACAGAGCGGTTAAAACCCGGGTTACGGATTTCTTTCAGCAGAACGGAATCCTTTTCCGAAACCTCGGCGGGTTTTCGATCGCTGCTAAGAGTCAGAATATTATTTTCAAAAGTGATCTTAACATCTTCCTTCTTAGCGCCCGGCAATTCTGCATTCACGACGATCTCATTTTCTTTTTCAACGATATCCATAGCCGGCACCGTGCTGCGGCCTGGCAGAACATCGGATGAAAAGAAATTCTCAATGAGATTATCGCAGGTTCTTGGTGAATCGAATCGTACTAACATTGTTGTATCTCCTTTTTTGATTTTTATTTGTGATCTGCTCTATCTACATCAAGCGACGTGCCAGGCAAAAAAATGCGGATTATGCTTAATTTTAAGAGGTTGAAAATGTCGCCTCAGCATTCTGGCAGGTGAACTGCCAATGTTTCCGATGAAGGAAGTATGTTATGGCAGGATATCAGGAAGAAACGGCAGACTGAAAAGAAAAGGAAAACGAAAGTATGCCATATTTTCACACGATAAAGCGGACGTAAGTTAAGTCATAGAGTATTTTTCGCCACCTTCTTTGAGCGCAAAGAAAGCGGCAGAAAGAAACGCTCGCGAAATCTGAGTATCCATGCCTTCGGCAGAAATGTGTTAGCTTAAAAGAGATGAAAAAGGAACTGTCATTGCAATGAGCTGAGCGAAGAAGCAATCTTCAATTCTCGTTTTACGGATTGCTTCGTCGCTTATCCCTTCGGGGCTTCGTTCTCTCGCAGTGACAGTCTCTTTGTTTTTTAGACGGCCTCTCGGTTCACCTTGCATTTCACACGCTTTTTAGCGTATCTTTTCTATCACCTTTTGTTAAGGAACTATTATGCGTCGGTTGTTTTTACTTCTGCCATTATTTTATGTACTCCTCAACGCACAGGCCATCGATCCGGCATCGAAAGCCGGTTATACATCCATCAATACCGCCAATCTTAAAGCAAACCTTACCGTCCTTGCGTCCGACAGTCTTGAAGGACGCGAGACTTCCTATCCTGGCCAGAAGAAAGCTGCACACTATATTGCCGACATTTTTAAGAGACTCAATTTAAAACCTCTTGGTGATGGAGGAACATACTTCCAGCACTTTGATGTCGAGATATCGCGCGTTCATCCGGAGACAAAGATTATTCTAGAAACCGGCGGCATAAATATAAGTTATATATGGGGAACAGATTTCATATCAGAGGGAACAAGAGATACAACGCTCACCGGCCCAGCGGCATTTGTGGGTTTTGCCGATACGGAATTAGATTCTACGACTCAAGCAAAACTTGCCGGACGAGTCATACTTGCCTTTATCGGAAAGAAGGATTATGCCAGTGATACAACAAAATCGACAACATTGCGTCGGCTCTTCTCGAATCGCCGCGATGCCGGAGCAATTGCCACGTTGATGATTCCGGATGAAAAGGGGCCTGCAACATTCCAAAAGGCGAAACGAATAATGCACGACTACGGTTTGGATAAGGGAATCATGCGGATAAAAAGCAATATACCGCATGTACAGACGTCCAGTATTCATTTTCTTGTATCGCTTGCTTTGGCGGAAGAGGTGCTGAGATCGTCGGGCAAAACACTCAAACAGCTCAGAGAGGAAGCATTGCAAAATCAGGAATTCACGCCGATCTTCATCGACAATGCAACCGTAACAATTGATACGAAGGTTATTCAAGAAACGAAACAAACAGAAAATGTGCTTGGCCTCCTGCCCGGAAGCGATCCTGTTCTCAAAGCGCAGGTTGTTGCTTTTACTGCTCATTATGATCATTTAGGAAAAGACCGAGACGGCGTTATTTATCCCGGTGCGGATGATAATAGCAGCGGTACAACTGCTGTTCTGGAACTTGCGGAGGCATTTGTAAAAAACCCCGTGAAACCAAAGCGCAGCCTTCTTTTTATGACAGTCACCGGCGAAGAGAAAGGATTATTCGGCTCGCAGTATTATGTAACCAATCCCATCATTCCTTTAAATCAAACAATTGCCGATCTGAATATGGATATGATTGGGCGCATTGATACAATACACGGGGCAAACAAAGATACCAATTATATATACGTTATCGGTTCTGACAAAATTAGTCTTGAGCTTGACAGCCTGCTTCATGCCGCGAACGCAGAATCGGAGCAGTTGAAGCTTGATTATAAATACAATGACGAACAAGATCCTGAACGATTCTATTACCGGAGCGATCATTATAATTTTGCGAAGAATGGAGTACCAATCGTTTTTTTCTTTGATGGCATCCATGCCGATTATCACAAACCGACTGACACCGCAGATAAAATACTCTTTGAACGAATGGGAAAGATATGCCGAATGATTTATGATCTTGGATGGAAACTCGGGAATTTTAACCGGCTGCTTATAAAAAAATCCAGCCAGGAATAGGATACTGCGCGAATGTATTCAAAGGAAGAACTTCAAAGCGAATTGAACACACGCATCTTTGGAAAAAAGATATTCACGTATGATTCCATTGACTCAACGAATGCTTGTGCGAAAACGCTTGCAAGTACCGGTGCCGAGGAAGGAACCGTTGTCATTGCTGAATATCAGACAGCGGGACGCGGCCGGCTTGGCAGAACGTGGCAGTCCGAATCCGGAAGCAACTTATTGTTCTCGACAATCATACGCCCAACACTAGAAATCAACAAGATTGGGCTGCTTCCATTCTTTGCTGCCGCAGGAGTTGCACTTGCTCTTGAGACTGTTATCAGTGTACGCTGCGAATGCAAATGGCCAAACGATCTGCTTTTAAATAGAAAAAAGTGCTGCGGCATTCTCCTGGAAAGCTCTTTTCAACACAATGTACTTGACTATGCAGTGATGGGTATCGGAGTAAATGTCAATCAGAAACTCTTCAGCGGAGATCTCAAAGACCGGGCAACATCAATCAGCAAAGAATGCGACAGAGAATTTGACCGGAGGAAAATATTTCAACAGATCATGAAATCATTAGAATTACTTTATGCAGAAGTAAAAACAGGCAAGTTCGAGGTAACGCTCCATGAATGGAAAGCACGTGCAAAAATGTTCGGAAAACAGATTACGCTTACTCAGGCAGGCGAGCACTTGCACGGTCGCGCAATGAGTCTTTCCGATGAAGGAGGATTGGTACTTGCGACCCCCGATGGTCAGCGCGTGTGTTATGCCGGTGATGTTACTTTCACAACACAAAGTTGAAAAATATTTTCAAAGAAAAATGGGAAGATACTATGTTTATCGCAATTGATATCGGGAATACTCACACAGTCATTGGTGCTTACGAGGAAGAAACACTTAAAGCTGATTTGCGCATTCCAAGTACCTTCCAACAAACAGAGGATGAGATAGGAGCACAAGCGCTATCCTTTCTTACGGGAAAAGGAATCGACAAAGAGAAAATCGACGGCGTCGGTATCTCGTCTGTTGTACCCAATCTCACCAGTATCTTTGCCTCTCTATCCAAAAAGATTTTTCATCAGGACCCTCTGATCGTGAGTGCAAATTTAAATTTAGAAATAACTATTCATTATGATGATCCAAAGTCCGTTGGCGCCGATAGGCTGTGCAACACTGTTGCCGGATATGCAAAATATGGAGGGCCGCTCATCATTATTGATTTTGGAACGGCAACAACATACGACATTGTGGCATCAAACGGCGATTACCTTGGCGGTGTCATTGCTCCCGGCATTGAAACTTCAGCCGCAGATTTACACAAACGAACAGCAAGATTGCCAATGGTCGACGTTCATCTTCCCCATAGTATTATCGGTACCGACACGGTGAGCAGTATGCAGACAGGAATTCTCTGGGGCGCAATCGATGCAATGACAGGTATGGTACATCGTATTCAAAGCGAATTGCAACATATTGAAACGAAGAAACCATTGGTAATCGCAACAGGCGGTTTTTCAAAATTTGTTGCAGATCATTCACAACTCATTCAGCGCGTGGAAACATCTCTTGTCCTGGATGGAATTCGTTTGATATACAATCGGGTACATTACAAAGGGGAAAAACCAACGTAAATCAGACCGACGCGACCTTCTCTTCAATTTCTCGTTTTAAGCGATCGAGTTCCCGTACTTCTGCATGGTGAGCATACAGCATTCGGTATAACCCAAGTAATCCACGTACGGAAGTCTCCAAGGTTGCTGCTTCATGTTGAAGCTTTTTTAAAAAATCATGGAGCTGTTCGCGCAGCGGGGAAGATAACTGTGCGCACAGTTTCTCTCCCTGCGATTCAATATCTCCATTCATATTGGCAAGAGCAGAGTTGAGGGTGGGCGTTATAGCATTGAGGACATCGCGTACCTTATCTGTTGCCAGTTTGTTCAATTTAATTTCCCGCGCACGCTCTTCTTCAAAGGATTGTGTAACGCGGAATCGATGACGTTCATTCGTTGCATTGATAACAACGCCGAGGTGTGTGAGATCGAGTTGTTCTTTCCGCACATAATCATATGCGCCAAGTTTCATTGCATCAACAGCAACAATATCCGATCCTACAGCCGTTAACATAACCACTGGTGTCTCAATATGATTATCATACATCCACTGTAAAAGATCAAGACCGTTCATCTCCGGCATATAGTAATCGGTGAGAATGATATCAAAATGGGAAGTGCTGTTTTCAAGTAATTCCTTCGCCTGACGACCGCTTCGTGCAATAGTTACGCGATGTTGTAATTCGTCTTGGAGTTGACCAGCGACAATTTCTGCAAAGAATTCGTCATCATCGACAAGAAGAATGTCTAGAGTTTGTTGGTCCAATGATTTCTCTCAATTGAAGATTTCAACGTTTTCAATCGTCGCTAATCTAATGAAATCTCAACACACAAACAAATACCCTGTGTCACAAAACACAAACGCCTCTCATTGTCTTTGAGAGGCGTTCATAATAGAAATACTATCGAAATTTAACGAATACCGAACATTTGCACTGATGCATTTGCTAATTCTACCAATGGACCAAAGTAGAGTCCAAATAAAAGTGTCGGTATCACAAGAAACAGAAGAAGAATAGCTTCTGAACGTTGTAACGTGATTGAACGAGTTTGTCCTTCTGGATCGCGGAGGAACATATAGCGAAGAACTCGGGCATAGTAATAAAGTGAAATGATACTGTTCAAAGCACCTACAACTGCAAGCCATATCCATTTTGCGTTCAGCAAGGCGGAAAAAAGATACAATTTTCCGATGAAGCCGGCAGTGGGAGGTAGACCTGTAAGTGAAACAAGGAAGATTGCCATTGCTACACCGATGAGCGGAGCTCGATATCCAAGTCCTCTATATGCACTGATGTCTTCACTTCCCGTTTTGTTGGCAATCAGCATGACTACAAAGAACGCTCCAAGATTCATAAAGAGGTACATCATAAAATAGATGAGAACTGCAGCAATACCCTGGTTGCTCAAAACAACAACACCCATCAGCATATAGCCGGCGTGTGCGATACTGGAATAAGCAAGAAGCCTTTTGAGATTATCCTGCCAAACGGCAACAAGATTGCCGAGTGTCATGGTCAATACAGAAAGGATTGCCAGTAATTTATTCCATTCAAATCCATGCAGCGACGTCCACATACCGGCAGGGACAGCCAAAATGGTTGTATCAATGAAGATAACTTTAAAAAACCGTATCATCATTGCAAATCCGGCTGCCTTCGATGCAACGGAAAGAAAAGCAGTGATGGTAATCGGGGCGCCTTCGTACACATCCGGAGTCCAGAAGTGGAATGGCACTGCAGAAATCTTATATCCAAATCCAACAACAATAAATATTGTAGCCGTCAGTAATGCAAAATAATTCGGCGCGTTCATCGCTATCGCATGGTTGATGCCGAAATAATTCATTGCCCCGGTTAACCCAAAGAGAATGGAAATACCATACAACATCACTCCGGATGAGACCGCGCCATAAATAATATATTTTAATGATGCTTCACTTGAATCGGCTGCTTCCTTTGTATATCCTGCCAATATATAGGATGAAAGACTTGTCAATTCCATGGCAAGCACCATCATCAACACATTGACAGCGCCGGCCATCAGGAACATACCGAGTGTCATCGCGACAAGTAAGGAATAGTACTCAGCCATTCTTTTGACTGTTGTATGAACTTCAGATGAATAGATGGAGAACAAGAAGATGGTCAGCGCGCAGACCGCTGCCAGAGATTTGAAGAATACGGCAAACGGGTCGACTGATATCATACCGGAGAAAATTTGCTGCGATATTCCCTCCTGCTGAATAGTAAAGAACAATGCCGCTCCAACTCCGATGAACACAAGCCAGGCAACGACCTTAGGAGTTTTTCTGAAAATAAGCCCAGTCAGTATTGCGAGGCAAAAGGTTACGATCAACGTCGTTTCCGGCAGGAAGCATGTCAAATTTTGTTGGACTTGTTGAACGAATATATTCATTGTTAATTTCTAATCTGTAAATTCTATTATTGAAGCAGTGCGGCAGCCGAACCGTTCTGCGCGATAAGATTTACCAAATGATTCACCGATGAAGTCATAACATTCAGCATGAACGACGGATAAATACCAAGCACAAGAATAATGATTGCTAAAGGCACAAGCATAAAAATTTCTCGTGCATCAACATCCGGCAATATACCCCACTTCTCGTTCACCTTTCCGAGAAACACACGCTGGAGCGTCCACAGCATATATGCAGCCGTCAGCACGATGCCAAGCGTCGATGCAATCGTGATGATGCGAAGCTTGTCGACCTGAAATGCTCCCAGGAACGAGAATGCTTCAGAAATAAATCCGCTCAAACCCGGCAAACCAAGTGCCGCAAAGAATGCAATAGTTACAATTGCTGTATATTTAGGCATCGTCAATGCTAAACCGCCAAAGGCGTCAAGGTCGCGCGTGTGTGTACGATCGTAAATCACGCCGACGATCAAGAAGAGCATTGCTGTGATTGTGCCGTGATTGAACATCTGGAACACCGCGCCCATCATACCTTGCGTATTCAAGGCTGTCATACCGAGCAGAACAATTCCCATATGACTAATGCTTGAGTACGCGATAAGTTTCTTGAAATCCTTTTGTGCCATTGCGCACAATGCGCCATAGACAATATTGATGAATGCAAGAATTCCCAATGCGAAAGCATATTTCTGCGCCATCTCCGGAAAAATCGGAAAACTGATACGAATCAGTCCATATGCTCCCATCTTTAATAGAACTCCTGCAAGAATAACACTGATAGCAGTCGGAGCCTCAACGTGCGCATCAGGCAACCATGTATGGAACGGGAAGATCGGGACTTTAATAGCAAATCCTATAAAGAGCGCTAGATAGGCAAATGCACGCATTTGAGTTCCAAATCCGGCAAGCAGAGAATCCGGTTGAAAGTTAGCAGGATTCATCATCGCCAACATATTAAACGTATGAATCTTCTCGCCCGACGCAGGATCAACAATCGCAACACTGAAATACAACGCGATCATCGCAAGAAGCATCAGCACACTGCCGGCAAGAGTATAGAGAAAGAATTTGATAGCAGCATACTCACGACGTGCTCCGCCCCAAATACCAATGAGAAAATACATCGGAAGCAGCATCAGTTCCCAGAATACATAGAAGAGGAAGAAATCGAGCGACACAAAAACACCCATCATGCCCGTATCGAGCAATAGAAGCATCACCATATATCCTTTAAGCGCTTTGTCAATCTTCCACGAAGCGAAGACAGCGATAAAACTGATGAGTGCCGTCAGGATCACCATCGGCACACTGATGCCGTCAACGCCGAGAAAATATTCGATCCGCAGACGGCCAAACCATGAGACACTCTGGATGTCGATCCATTTTGCTTTCTCGACAAACTGCATCCCTTCTTGCGTGTTGATTCCATTCAGATTGTAATTAAAGTTCAAGTACACTAAAACTGCAATCACGACTTGAAGAAATGTAATGCCGACCGCCGTCCATTTCATCGCGCTGCGTGCTTCCTTGGGAATCAACAGGATAATAATCATACCGATGATCGGCAGAAAGGTAATCCAGCTTAACCATCCGATACCGAGAAAATGATAGGCCATGTATTTCAACTCCTCTAAAAACTTTTTTTAATATTCTATAAACCGAAATTCAGATAATTTCTGATTATCTGAACCACAAGAAAAACACCATCACACCGAACAACACAAACGCTAAATAGGTTTGCACTTTTCCTGTCTGGAGTTTCCTCATTACTAACCCAAGAAAACCTCCAAGATATGCAATAAGATTTACCATCCCGTCGACAACTTTATTATCGAATCCACCAACACCGACATAGAAGAGGAAAAATGTCAAAGCCGAAACGCTTAAACCAAGCAAACCGCATTCGATTTTTGCCACGATATCTGCACCGTGTATCAACAATCCTATAGCAACTTGCCAACCGATAAACAATGACAACAATGCAAATATAATCAAATAGAAGATAGACCCAGCTCGGCCTTCTTCCCATGTAAGCTTCACTCCATATGTCATGCCAATAGTCCACTTTGCCACACCATTCACAAAACCGTCTATAATGACATTATCGAACCAGCGGTATGCCGCTGCGAGAGCGTCGGTTCCCTGTACAAATACCACCTGATACAGCTCATCGAAGTACCATTTGTTTAAGAAAAATTTATAGAGCCATTTCAGAACTGGTGCATTTGCAACCGCATCGGCGTTGATCTTTTTCCAATAGTATGTTGAAAATGCAACATAGACACCAATACCAGCGACAGTAAGTGAGAGCAACATCGCCCATACGTGAACGTGATGAAGTGTTGCTTCAAATGCTCCATTGTTTGCTGCCGCAACCGCAAACGGTACAACAGATTCAGGACGCTCGACGGCATGAAAGAACCATCCAGATGCCGCACCGATGGGATTCCAACTGTAGAATACAAAGAATGACAACACGGCAAATACAATCAATGGAATCGTCATCACTTTCGGTGATTCATGAATTGCACCGAAGCGATGATGATCTTTATGTTCTCCGAGAAATGTGAGAATTACTAATCGGAACATATAAAACGCTGTCAATCCGGCAACGAAAAATCCGATAATAGGTATAATCCAATGGCCTGTCAACTCTCCATAGGCAAGTGTACCTGCAAGAATTTCGTCTTTGCTCAAGAAGCCCGAAGTGAACGGCACGCCAGAAATAGCCAGCGTGTATATCAGGAATGTCCAGAATGTGATTGGCATCTTTGTACGCAGTCCGCCCATATTACGGATGTCCTGGGCATCGGTCTGGTGGTCATTTGCATGATGCAAAGCATTATGCATTGCATATATAACGGAACCGGAACCGAGGAAGAGCCCAGCTTTGAACATTGCATGCGTTGTAAGATGAAAGAATCCGGCAGTATATGCACCAACACCAAGTCCCATGATCATATATCCAAGCTGGCTCACTGTTGAGTATGCCAGTACTTTTTTAATATCGTTTTGCGCAATGGCAATCGTCGCAGAAATGAAAGCGGTTATTGCGCCAATGTATGCAATAACCATCAACGCATCAGCTGTCATCATCGCAAATGTACGCGTTACTAAATAGACTCCGGCAGCTACCATCGTTGCAGCATGGATCAGCGCACTGACAGGTGTCGGGCCTTCCATTGCATCAGGCAGCCAGACGTGCAGCGGAAACTGTGCCGATTTACCAATCGCTCCGCAGAAAATAAGAATTCCGGCAGCAGTTAACCATGCTTCACTTCCGAATGGGATAGTACCCGACTTGATCGATTCAAAAATGATATCGAAGCTGAACGTGTGGAATGTTGTATAGAGAATTAAGATTCCAATAAACATTCCAACATCACCAACACGATTGACAATAAATGCTTTCTTTCCTGCGTCCGCTGCAGACTTTTTCTCAAACCAGTGTCCGATGAGCAGGTATGAACTTAATCCAACCAATTCCCACGATACATACATAAGAAAGAAATTGTTGGTGATCACGATACCAACCATCGAGAAAGTAAAGAGTCCGAGGTAAGCGAAATAACGTCCATAGCGCACATCGCCATGCATATAACCGATAGAAAAGAGATGCACGAGCGCACTGACGATGGAAACAACAACGAGCATAATCGCTGCCACATTGTCGATCATCAACCCAAGTTCCATCTTCAATTCGCCGACACCGGGCACATTGCCAAAATTCACCCACGTGAACGTGGTTTGCAAAGTTTGATCGTGATATGCGCCAAGCTTTACAAAAAGAACTGTGAATGAAAGCACGAGTGCAGAAAAGAGAATCGAGGTACCAAACCAATCGCCGGAACGCGGTATGCGCTTGTTCAAGAAAACGAGAACAATAAAGTCCAACAATGGTAAGAGCCAGACAACAACAGCAAGTATGAGTAAGGTTTCTTGAGACATAATTAGTAAATTTTCAATCTACAATTTTCAAATTCCAATTTATTCAAATTGTGCTTCTTCGTATCCTTGGTGGATTAGTCCTTTAGTTGATTGATTTCGTCGACATTCACCGTGTTGAAGTTTTGATAGATATTCAATACGATGGCAAGAGCAATAGCGGCTTCAGCCGCAGCAAGAATAATTACAAACACTGCAACGACATGTCCATCAAGTGTTGTAGTCACGTAACGGGAGAATGCGACGAAATTGATATTGGCGGCATTGAGCACTAATTCAATTCCCATCAACACCATAATGGCATTACGCCGCGTTAAGATGGCGAACAGTCCCAGTGAAAAGAGCAACCCGCTGAGAATCAGGAAGTGCGTTAACCCGGGATGCTGAAGCCAAATGATAAATTCTTGCATAATAAAAATCTCTTTAGACTTTAGGTTTCTTTTCTCGTCGTGCTATCATCGCTGCACCGATAAGTGCCACCAATAATATAACTGAAGCAATTTCAAATGGTAATAAGTATTTCGTAAGCAGCAGTTCACCAATCTGCGGAGCCGTTTTATCCATTGCCTTCAATTGCGGACTCACATTCCAATCTGTTGACCAGAAGATACCAATAAGTGTTCCAGCCAGCGCCGCAACAATCATGACTGCTGGCAACGCTTGCACAGTTCCGGTTTTTGTATCCACATGAATCTGGTGACTCGTAAGCATTACGCCAAAGAGAATGAGAACTAAGATGCCTCCGACATAGATAAGCAATTGCGTGATGGCAATAAAATCGGCAAGAAGGAACACATAAATTCCAGCAACTCCAAAGAAGGCAAATAACAAAGCAAATGCCGCCCGCACGATGTTTCGCGAAAACACAACGACACATGCTGCACCAAGTGTAATCACTGCAAAGATGTAAAAAATTATTGTGTAGAGATCCATTGAAATCAATTTAAAAGTCAAAAAAACATACCACTATCTTGCCGGTGATTCCGGTTTCGGCGGTGGTTGTGCCATTGGAACCGTATCTTTTGCCGATGCTGCAGCTGACATCGCCGCTTTCTTCGCGGCTTGCTCCTCGTCATATTTCTTTAATCGTTCTTTAGCACCAACGATTTCTTCCGCCGTCATATTGCTAAAACTGTAGATTAAGTTTTTTCTGTCATATTCTGAAAATTCGTACACATCCGTCATCACAATACAATCGGTTGGACATGGCCATACACACAACCCGCAGTAACAGCACTTCGCAATATCAATATCAAAACGCGGGACATAAAGGCGTTTCTTTGTATTCTTCGATGTCAACCCAAGATCAATATCCGGCGTTGATTTAATTGTATCGATGACAATACAATCAACCGGACATGCCATGGAACATTGATCACAGCCAATGCAGTCGTCAATATTGACGTACAGGCGGTTGCGCGCCCGTTCGGGAATTTTCATCTTGACAGTTGGATATTGCACCGTCGCCGAACGCGTGAAGAGATGCTTGATTGTAATTCTCATTCCTACTACAACAGTATAGAGGGAATGAAAGATACTATAGAAATATGTTGAGATAGCAGACATTTAATAATTTTTCAATCGACAATTTATTTTTTCTATCATAGTACCAATATCAAGCCAACTGCGAGAAGACACACAAACAACCACGGTGTCAGTACTTTCCATGAGACATACATCAATTGATCTACGCGCAACCGAGGAAGCGTCCAACGTACCCAAATTTGCACAAGCACAAATACATATGCCTTTGCAACAAACCAAAAGATTCCCCACACCGGACCAGACATAAAAGTGCCAAACGGACTTGACCATCCGCCTAGGAATAGCGCTACACCTACTGCTGACACGGTGAACAAATTTGCGTACTCAGAAAGATAGAACATCGCAAACCGCATGCCGCTGTATTCAGTGTTAAATCCCTGGACCAACTCAGATTCAGCTTCCGGCAAATCAAACGGTGTGCGATTCACTTCGGCAATGGAGGAAACAAACAGAATGAAAAATGTTATGATCGTAAACGGCATCAGCATAAGCTTCTGCGACCAAGGCAACGGGCCGCCAAACACTACCCAATTACCAATGCCGCCGTCCTGAAACTTCGTGACATCTTGGAGGTTGAGCGAACCGGTAATCATCACGACAATGATGATGGCAATTGCGGTCGGAATTTCATAGCTGATCATTTGTGCTGCTGAACGAACACCGCCGAAGAGAGACCATTTGTTGTTCGATGCCCATCCGGCCATCAGAATGCCAACAACGACAAGTGAACCAACAGCAACCAAGAAAAATGCTCCAAGATTGATATTGGATCCAATATAGATGCTGCTAAACGGAAGAACTGCATACGCAGCATATGTTCCAACAAACGCAATAATCGGCGCCAATCGGAAAAGCAGCTTATCTGCCTTGTCAGGAATAATATCTTCTTTTTGCAAAAGCTTCAGCATGTCAGCAATGGGCTGCAGCAATCCATGCCAACCGGTGCGCATATAGGCAACGCGGTCTTGTATATGTGCTGCGACCTTCATTTCGGTATAAAGCACTACGAGCGCATATACAATAATAAAGACGAGCGGAAGCAGGCTCAGAAAGATCGAGACAACCAGT
>Ga0265323_10000979_pt1 | contig 14878 bp, 8 predicted proteins | sample 41225metaG_FD_193580 | JGI IMG/M metagenome (GOLD analysis project Ga0265323, IMG submission 193580) | Rhizosphere microbial communities from Carex aquatilis grown in University of Washington, Seatle, WA, United States - 4-12-25 metaG | ecosystem: Host-associated > Plants > Roots > Rhizosphere >...
GGCTAGAAGCTCTCCTTGGCGGTGGGAAATTTACCGGACTGCACCGCCTGTGCGAAGTCCGTCACGCCTTTACGCACGAGGGCGGCGCCGGCGCCGAAATGCCGGACGAAGCGGGGCTTGAAGTCCGGATTGAAACCGAGGAGATCGTGCAGCACGAGCACCTGGCCGTCGCAGCCCGCACCGGCGCCGATGCCGATGGTCGGAATGCGCAAGTCGGCGGTGACCGCGCGGGCGAGTTTCTGCGGGATGCACTCCAGTACCACGGAGAAGCACCCGACCGCTTCCAGCGCCGCCGCGTCTTCGCGCAACTGGGCGGCGGCGGTCGCTTCACGCGCCTGCACCTTATAGCCGCCAAACTGGTGGACCCACTGTGGTGTAAGACCGAGATGCCCCATGACCGGAATTCCGGATTCGACCAGGTGGCGGATGACGTCGGCGTGACCGCGTACGCCCTCGATCTTCACGGCATCCGCACCGGCGCGGAGCAGCTCCGCGGCACTATCGAGCGCATAGGCCGCACCCTTGCGCGCCGCGAGAAACGGCATGTCTGCCACGATCAACTTGGAAAAGGCGCCGTGCGCCACGGCGCGGACATGCAACGCCATGATCTCGGTGGTGGCCCCGAGCGTGTCGCGTTCGCCGTGCATGACCATCATCACACTATCGCCGACCAGCAGGCAATCGACCGGTGTATCGGCCAGCAGTCGGGCCGACCAGGCGTCGTAAGAGGTCACTATGACCAGCTTGCGTCCGGCGGCTTTGGCAGCGGCAAATTCGTGGATCGACAGCATGGCTGAAAAATAGAGTCGCGGACAGTACCGAATCACCCGCGAAGGGCAAGGGAAGGATTGGACGGTTTGGGCTAACCTTAAGGAAACTCCTGGATGCGCGACCTTTCGTAGGTCAGCGAGCTTGCTCGCGCTCAGACGAGAACCGCGCGAGCAAGCTCGCTGCCTACGAAACCCAATACACGCTAAAGTAATGTCACTGGCAATCGATCATCATCAGAGATAAGGGGTACGGTCTTACCTTTATTATTATCAGCCTCTTGAGATTTTGTTGGCGACGCAAAGACCCCGCGCCGCGCCAGACCGACCTGCTTGCTCACATAAATAGAAGAGCCCATGGCGAGTTTCTCGGCTAGCCAGGCATTACTGATATCGGTCGTGGCCTTGAGATGGGCCGCGATGGCGACTTTCCAAGGAGCGGACTTTCGCCGATCAGCCCGCTGGCTGTCCGAGATCGATTCAAGCGATGGGGCTAGAGCCTCGCTCCAACGGGCCTCGCGTCTCTCGCGTGTTTCAGGATTCTTCCAGGAACGCGCTTCAGACGCCTGCTGGTGTTGCTTCAGGAGGCCTTTTCGAAACTCGTCGCTGCCGATCATCCAACCGCGGCTCAACGACCGATAGGCCGGATTGCGTCCGGCCGGGCCGTGTTCGTTTTGCCACTCCAGGTAGCGTTCGTAAGCCTGCCAACCCGTAGAATTGTCGGGTAAGTTACCGGCTTCCATCAGCGCGGTTGCGAATCGCAAAAAGGCGGGTCGGTCGGCGGGTCGCCACAGGAACCGATAGCTGCCGGAGACATAATCGGAGAGGCGCGGCACCGACACGACACCGGCTCTAACCGGGTTGAGATGGATATAGTGACAGACCTTACCCAAAACAGCGGCCGACTCGACCGGCATTGCCTTGAAGCGCCCTTGAAAAAGTGGCCTATGGGCAGGGCGATTTTGCCCGATGCGGTTGGCGAACGTAGATTGGAGCCATTGCATGCCCACGGCGAGATTGCTCTGCGGAGTTTCAATGGCAGCATGAAAGTGATCCTCCATGACGACATAAGCGTGTAGCAACCAACCGCAACGCTCGCATGCCGCCCAGAGACATTCCACAAAGGCTGTTTTCGCCGCATCGCTGGCGAAGAGCTTTTCGCGGTTATGGCTTCGATTGAGCACATGGTAGATAGCCCCAGGGTAGGACAGACGAAGTTTGCGCGCCATGCACGGTAGGGGAAACAATTGACATGGAGACGCAAGGAAAAAGGTAATGCATGGCCCCTGGCAACCTGTCGGACTTCGTCCTCCAAGCTGCCATACTAAATGGCTTCACCATTTTGGAGAAGATGACCCGCTGGTTTCGATATGCCGAAACCTGCCCACGACGGCGGGCGAGCGTCGGCGTGACCGGGCCTGCGACCGCGAGCGTGAGCGAATGGAAGCGCTGCCAGATTGACCACGGATTGCACTGGTAAACCTAACACGGCGGAGCCGCAACCAAAGCAACGGAGTTGAGACACAGAGTGCACAGCGCGGGTTTGGGTCGAGGTCACAGAGGACTGCATCTGCCTCTGTGGCCTCCTTCGAACTCCGTGCCCTCTGTGACGAAAAATCGTGTTTGGAAAACAAGATTCTGCGGGTGTGTAATACGGATTGGCAGATCGATTATCCGTGCTCATCCGCGAAATCCGCGGTTTCCGTTTTCTGAAGTTCGGCTACGTCAGGAGCCGGTCCAGGTGATTCGCGGTTAAACCCATCTGAATGGAAGAACGGCGGGGTTCGGCGACCCCGCCCTACATCTGAAACTGCAGCGTTCCGCTCAGCGGGCCTGCGCTCACGTTCGTCAAGGGATGGGATAATCCAATTGGCGAAGCGGCAAGTTTCTGCCAAAGAATCCACCCTGCCTCCATTTCACCCCGTCCACGCTGCGCATGAAAGAAAGCCTCCTCAAAATCAAAACGTACCTCCTAAGCGGCGTTTCGTTCGCGATCCCGTTCATCGCCTGCGGCGGCATCCTCATCGCCACGGCGATCGCCTTCGCGCCGATGACGTCCACCGGTCCCGATTTTTCGCACGCGCCCACCCTCAAACTCGTCCTGGATATCGGCAGCGCTTCGTTTGCCCTGATGCTTCCGGTCCTGGCTGGGTATATCGCCTATGCGATGGCGAGCCGTCCCGGCCTTGTCCCCGGTTTTATCGGCGGCTATCTGGCGGGACAGGTCAATGCTGGCTTTTTCGGCGCACTGATCGCCGGTTTGCTGGCCGGTTACATCGTCAACCTCATCAAGAAGGTCGAAGTCCCTAAGATGATCCGGCCGATCATGCCGATTCTTATTATTCCAATTATCTCCTCCTTGATCATCGGTGGATTGATGTTGAAGGTCATCGGCCTGCCCATCGCCGATTTGATGAAACTCCTCGGCGTCTGGTTGCAGACGATGGGTCACGGCAACGCCATCCTGCTCGCCGTAATCCTGGGCAGCATGATCGCCTTCGACATGGGCGGCCCGGTCAACAAAGCCGCCTTCTTCTTTGGCGCGGCGATGATCAAAGAGGGCAACTTCGCCGTTATGGGCGCAGTCGCTGCGGCCATTTGCACGCCACCGCTCGGTATGGGATTGGCCACCCTTCTGAAGAAATCGCTCTGGACCGAGGAGCAACGCGAGTCCGGCAAAGCGAGCCTCGCCATGGGGCTGATCGGCATCACCGAAGGCGCGATTCCCTTCGCGGCCGCAGATCCGCTTCGCGTCATCCCATGTATCATGTGCGGCTCAGCGGTGGCGTCGGCCATCGCGATGCTTGGGGGCGTGGGCGACCACGCGCCGCATGGCGGTCCTATCGTGTTGCCGGTCGTCGATCACCGACTCATGTACGTCATCGCGATTTGTGCCGGCACCATTGTGACCGCCCTCGCCATCAACCTGCTGAAGTCCCGTCAAACGAAGGGGACCGCCGCATGAGAATCGTCGCTGTCACCGCCTGCCCGACTGGCATCGCGCACACCTACATGGCCGCCGAAAAGCTGGAGAAAACGGCCCAGGCGCTCGGGCATCAAATCAAGGTCGAGACGCAAGGCGCCATGGGCATCGAAAACGAACTAAGCACCGCCGACATCAAGGCCGCCGACGGTGTGATCTTCGCCGTCGATATCACGGTGGAGCAACGCGAACGCTTCGACGGCAAAAGAGTCGTGCAGGTGCCGGTGCAGGACGCGATCAAGGATCCCAAGGGCGTGATCGCCAGACTCGGCTGACTCCTCCCACATCGTTTCACGTTCTCTCCGCTGCCCGGCATGGCGCTCGAACACAGCTTCCTTTTTCCGCTGCCGAACGGATTGCACGCCCGCCCGGCGAGCCATCTGGAGGAGATCGTGCGCGGGTTCACGGCGGCGATCACCTTCGCGAACGACCGCACTGGTCGCACGGCGAACGCCAAAAGCGTCCTCGCGCTGGTCGGCACCGACACGCGCCACTCCGATCCGTGCCGTCTGGTTTTTCAGGGCGCCGACGAAGCGGCCGCCTGCTTACGCATAGCGCGTTTCCTGAGCGGCCCATTTACGGCGTGCGACGAACCGCTCGTCAGCGAGTCCCCGGCGTCGCCCGATGAAATGGGGCTGCCGCGTTCGCTCAAGGCGGCGGGTTTGCAGCGATTCCACCGGGGCGGATGCGCGAGCCGCGGGGTGGGGCAGGGCCGGGCAGTGGTGATCGGAGCGGTTGTATTGCCAACGGTACTGCGCACGCAGAAAGCGGGCGACGCCGCCCACGAACGCGCCGCGTTTTGCACCGCCGCGGCGGCGGTGCAAAACGATCTGGAGCGATCGCTGGACCTGGCACACGGCACGGAAGCCGCCGTGCTCAAGGCGCATCTTGCCCTTTTACGCGACCCCGCGCTCGCCGAGCAAATCGCGGCGCAGACCGAATCCGGCCGCACCGCGGCCCAGGCCGTCGTCGCCGCCATCGAAGTGCACGCGGCGATTTTGCGGCAGGCGGAGAGCGCCTATCTGCGCGAACGCGTCATTGACCTTGAAGACATTGGCCAGCGCTTGCTGGAAAAACTCTGCGGCCCCGGCGGCGCGCCCCAGACTCCGACGTTGGCCGAGCCCGCGGTGGTGTTCGCCGAGGCGCTCACGCCGGGACAACTTCTCGCGCTCGATCGCCGCCACTTGCGCGGTCTGGTGCTAGGTCACGCCGGGCAGACCTCCCACACGGTCATTCTGGCGAGATCATTTGGCATCCCGACGCTGACGGGCGTGGCGCCGACGGCCCTGGCGGTTCTCCCGGGGACGGACACCATCGTCGATGCCAGTCTAGGAATCGTTATCACTGAAATCCCGCCCGGAGTGCAGCGTTGGTACGACTGCGAGCAGGCGAAATTTTCGCGCATTGCGCAAACGCAGACCGGCGCCGCGGCGCATCCGACGGTTACGCGCGATGGTCGGCGGATCGAAGTGGCCGCCAATATTTCCTCGGCAGAGGAGGCCGCGCCGGCATTTGCCCAGGGCGCCGAAGGGATCGGACTGTTCCGCACGGAGCTTCTGTTCATGGATCGCTCCGAGGCACCGGGCGAGGAGGAGCAATATGCGCAGTACGCGGCCGTCGTACGGGCGGCGGCCGGGCGGCCGGTGATCATCCGCACCCTCGACATCGGCGGCGACAAACCGGTGCCGTTCCTGAAATTTGCTCCCGAAAATAATCCGTTTCTGGGCTACCGCGGCGTGCGGTTCTACACAGAGCACAGCGCCTTGGTGAAAACGCAGTTTCGTGCGCTGTTTCGCGCCGCCGCCCTCGGGCCGCTCAAGGTGATGGTGCCGATGGTCGCCTGTCTCGAAGAAGCGCGCACGGCGAAGCGGCTCTTCACCGGGGCGCAGCAAGAACTCGCCGCAACCGGCGTGGCGCACGGCCCGGAAGTGCCATTCGGCCTGATGATCGAGGTGCCGGCAGCGGCGTTCATCCTCGACGAACTTTGCGCCGAGGCGGATTTCTTCAGCATCGGCACCAACGATCTCACGCAATACTTCCTCGCGGCCGATCGCGGGAATCCCAAGGTCGCAAACCTCTACAGCTCGCTGCATCCCGGTTTCCTGCGGCTGCTCCGGCAGATTGTCACTGACGCCAAAGCGCGCGGACGCTGGATCGGACTTTGCGGCGAGATGGCCGACGACGTGCTGGCGCAACCGCTGCTCGTCGGACTCGGGTTCGATGAAATCAGCCTCGCGGGGCCGCGCGTTGCCGCCACCAAGGCCGCGCTCGCGCAAATGGCGGCGGCCGATTGCGCCGCGTTGCTCGATCAAGCTCTGCGCTGCGCGACGCGGGACGAAGTCGCTCAGCTTCTCGCCGGCCGCCCGGTGTCAACTGCGCCCCTGCTGACGCCCGAGCTGGTCGCCATCGACCTCGATTGCCGCACGAAAGAGGAGGCGATCCGCGCCGCGGTCGATTTGCTTCAGGTCGCAGGGCGTACGACCAAACCAGAGCTGCTCGAAGAGGAAATCTGGCTGCGCGAGGATACCTATTCGACCGGCTTTGGCGGCGGCCTGGCGGTGCCGCATTGCAAATCCGCGCATCTTGCGGCCAATACGATCGCCATCCTGAAATCGCGCCAGGGCATCGAGTGGGGTTCGGTCGACGGCCAGCCGGTCCGGGTCGCGATTTTGCTCGCGATTCGTGGCGACGACCACGGCAAGGAACACTTGAAGGTGTTCGCCAAGCTCTCGCGGCTGGTGGTGCGCGACGAGTTCCGCGACCGGCTCATGGCCGAGACCGATCCGGCCGCGCTGACCGACTTTGTGCTTACGTCCCTCAACTCCTAGGAGCCTGTCGGGCGTGCCAATGAATAACACATCTTCGCCAATATAAAAATTATGAATACCCAAACTACTCCGTTAATTCCTGCCCATCGCCCATCCAGTACCGCGCTCGCCGTGCTGCTGACCGCTGCGCTGGGCCTCTCGTCCGCTTTCGGTCAGGACCAGAACCTCGTGCAGACGATTCGCGACCAGCCGTCGTGGGTGATCCGCAACGATCAAATCGAGATCGCCGTGACGCAGCTCGGCGCGCACATGGCGCCCGTGACGTTTTACCGCCACGATGCGGCACCGGTCCGGCCGTACCACGTGAGTCCGTGGCAGGGCGAGAAGCTCGACATCTCCGTGCCCGTGCTCGTGCCGTTGCGCGGAGATTTCTTCTGCCTGCCTTTCGGGGGCAATGGCACGCCCTACCGGGGCGAGCAGCATCCGCCGCACGGCGAAATCGTCGGCGCCCCGTGGACGTTGCTGGGCGTCGAATCGGCTGCGGGCGTAACCTCGCTCAACCTCGCCATCGCCACCAAGGTGCGTCCGGGGAAAGTGACCGAGCAACTGTCGCTGGTCGATGGGCAGAATGTAGTTTACACGAAGACGACGATCGAGGGATTCGCCGGGAAAACGTCACTCGCTCATCATGCGATTCTCGCGATGCCGGAGAAGGAGGGCGTCATCAAGATTTCGACCAGCCCGATTCTCTTTGGGATGACCTGCCCGTATCCGTTCAGCAATGCTGCCCAGCAGGAATACCAATCGCTGGCCATCGGCGCGAAGTTCGCCGATCTCGCGAAGGTGCCCGTCATCTTCAAGGATCGTCCGGACACGGATTGCACGGCATTCCCGGCGCGGCGCGGCTTCGCGGATCTGCTGGAGGTCTTCAGCGCGCCGTCGAAGACCACGCCGGCCTGGATCACCGCCGTGAACACCGACGAGCACTGGCTCTGGTTCGCGTTGAAAGATCCGACCATCTTGCCCGGCCGCGTGTTCTGGATGGAGAATCATGGCCGCTACGACAGCCCGTGGAACGGTCGCAACAACTGCCTGGGCGTCGAGGATGGTTGCACGTTTTTCGACCAGGGCATCGCCGAATCCAGCGCGGAGAACGTCATCACGCGCCTGGGCGTACCGACCAGCGTCGAGTTGAAGGGCGACAAGCCTTTTGTCGTCACCTACATTCAAGGTGTGGTGAAGGTGCCGGCGGGTTTCGACAAAGTGGCCTCGGTCGAGTTCAAGCCCGGCACGGTCGAATTCGTCTCGACCCAAGGTCAGCGCGTCAGCGCCTCAGTCCGGCACGAATTCATCTGGGACGGCAAACTGGTCCACTAGGAGTTTGTCGGGCTTAGGATAAAAGTTCGGAAAGAGCTCGAGATTCCATCGCGATGTAATCCGCCCCGACCGACGAACTTCTGGTGCGGAAAGTCTCCCGCGCCGGTTACGGCGCGGGAGACGCCGGGCAAAACACCTGCGGCTACAGTTCAATCTGAACCGCACTAGTGGCATATCACCAATGCCTTGCGTCGCCCTGCGCCGGCCTGGCGCAACTTGGGCAGTACAACTACTACTTAAGACATGTTGTAAACGTGCCGACCGTCAAAAGAGATATGTGGAAACGGTTCGTGCTTCGGCTCACCATCCCGCAGCGGCTGTTGCTGCTGACCGCTCTGCCACTTGTGGCCATGATTGGCATCGGGCAGATGTCGTTCAGGACACTATACGCCGAGCACAAGAGCTTTCTTGGCGATATCGAGAGTTTGCACGCCTACCGGACCGAGGTGGCCGACTTTCTCGCTTTTTCGCAGATCCTGCAGGCGGAGCGGACCGCTGCCATGCGATACGTCGCGAAACGGAGCGAGATTGCGCTCAAGAACGACTACGAGACCCGCGTCACGTTCACCGACCAGGCCGTGGTCATGCTATTGGAGAAGCTCGACCGGCTGGCCAGCTCGCCCGCCGCCAGCCTTTTCGACGAGAAATCGAAATCGGTGCGCAGCGCTTTGACCACCCAACTGCCGGATGTCCGGAAGCAGGTCCGCGAGGGCGGCGTGGCGTCGGGCGATATCTTCCAGCAGTACATGAAGCTCACGTACAGCGTGCTTTTCATCAGCGAGAGTTACCGCAACTGCTTCACCACGCCCGCGGGGCTGAATTATTTCGACGCGATCTTCGCGATCCAAAAAATCCAGCAGCAGGAACTGGTCTCCATCGGGCTGCTCGAACTCGCGGTGCGCAACGGAGGCCTGCCCAGCATGGAGCTCGGCATCCTGCGCAAGCAATTTTTCGTTTCCACCGAGAACGAATACTACCTGCTCAAGTTTCAGCCGGAGTTCCGCAATTATTTCAAGGCCACGACCCGGCCGACGGCGGATGACGCCACGTTCTACAGTTATATGGGCGATCAGGCCGGCATGTTGGCCGAACGCACGCCCCCTCCCGCCTTCCCGTCCAAAACCCAGACCCTGGCCGCCATCGTGGAGAACCATTTCCGCGCCTACGATGCCGTGTACCCGCATGTGTTCGATGCCGCCGAGAGCGCGTTGCGTGCGATCGCCGCCGAGCGGCGCAGCCATGCGTTCCGCATCGGGGCGCTCTTGATCGGCGCGTTGGTGATCAGTGGCGGTGTCACCCTCGCCATCACGCGCAGCACCAAGCGCGCTCTCCTCCGGGTCTCGCAGGCGATCGCCCGTGCTTCGGGCGATGTCCACGCGGCGTCGGTCCAGCTCTCCGCGGCGGGCGAACAGATCGCCCGCGACACCTCGAACTATGTCGCGGCCGTCGATGCCATCGGCACGAATATCCACGAAGTGTCGTTGGGCGCGGATACCAATAAGGCGGAAGCGGCCAAAGCCGCCTCCACCACCCGCGAGACCCGGGCGTCCGTCGATGCCGGTCTTGTCACCATCGGCGAACTCGACCAGGCGATGAACTCGGCCCGGGAGTCCGGCCAGCGGATCAACCAGATCATCTCCCGGATCAACGACATCTCCTTCCAAACGAATCTGCTGGCGCTCAACGCGGCGGTGGAGGCGGCCCGGGCGGGCGAGGCCGGGGCCGGTTTCGCGGTGGTGGCGAACGAGGTGCGTGAGCTCGCCAAGCGTTGCGCGGACGCCGCCAATGAAACCGCGGAGTTGATTGGCACGTCGACCCGCAACACCGCGACGGCGATTTCAAAATCAGACGAACTGGCGACGCGGTTCAGGAGCTTTTCGAAGGGCATCCACGCAATCGACAAGATCGTTGGCCTTATCGACACGAACTCGGTCGAACAGGCGGGCAGCATCGGCCAGATCAACACCTCCGTTGACCAGCAGCGCGAGACCGCGCAAAACATGGCGGCCACCGCCGAGGAGACCGCCAGCACGGCCTTGTCCATGCAGAATCAGGTGAAGAGCCTTGAGCAAAGCGTCGCGGCGATGGCCGTCCTGTTGGGCAAGCGCCACGCCCAGACAACGTATGGGCCAAGCCCAACCTGACCAGACTGCGTGAAGTCAAGCGGCCACCCGCGCCGCACGCGAAGGGAGAATCTGATACCAATCGCGTTTAGCGTTTGGTTTCACTCCACGCTGAAAGCGGTCGTGTAACTCATGCTGTCGAGTGTGAGCGTGGCCGAACCGTTCACGACGTTCACGCGCGGCTCTTCCTGCATGCCGCGTGATGCGTCCGTGACGTAAACGCGGAGCGACTTCACGCCCGGAGGAAATCCGGTGACGGTAGCGGAGCGCGTCGCGCTGTTGTTGATCAGGTGCACGACAAAGGTGCCGCTCGCCGGATCGACGAAGGCGCAGGGCACAAGGGCCGACTTGTCGCACGTGATGGGCAGGGCGGCCGCGCCGGCGGGCGTCGCGTCCAGTTGCTTGAGCTGCCAGAACCGTTGTGCGGGTGCGAGCGGCTGGCCATTGCGTCCACCGGTGAGCAGCGAATAGTTTTCCGTGAGCTGCCACTGGAGAATCGCGAGCGGCTGCGACAGCCGGCAGATATCGATGTATTCGCTGATCTCCACCAGCGCATACCACGGCTCCAGTAGCAACGCCTGGTAGCGATAGGCATCGGAATCCATGCCGCCCTCGGCGACCAGCACCGGAAGACTCAACTTTTTGGCCGCCACACCCCAGCGGGTGAACTGCTCCGCCGTGCCGCCGCGCCACGAGTGAAACGATACGGCGCCGAGATATTTCACCGCCTCGGGATCGGCCATCGCGTCGTCGATGAAATTGATGCCGGTGGGATCGCCGGTGTCGCCGAGCACAATTCTGGCCGGCGTGCCGCGGGCGGCAAAAAACGCGCCGAGCTGCTTGATGGCCCCGGTATGTTCCTGCGGCGTCTGCAGCACATCGTAGCCGATGTCGGTTTCGTTGAACGAAAATAGTTTTGGCTCCACGCCATAGTTCTTTTTCGCGTAGTCGAGGTACGCGCCGATGGATTTGCACACGGCGTCCCACTTGGCGGAATCGAGGTGATAGGTGGAGCCCGCGCCGGGTCCGCCGCTGTCGGACGGACGGGGCGAGACCGGCGTGCGCGCCCAATTCGGGAGGCTCCAAATGCTGATCATAATCGGGACGTTTCGCTGGGCCAGCGTGCGCTCCATCTCGAACGCTTCGCGAACGCCGCGACCGAAGTGGCCCGCCGCGGCCGCGGCCGCGGGATCCTCGTTCTCCTGCGGCTGCCACTGGTCGAGGGGCAGGTTGACGCGCGCCCAGGCGACGCGAAGGTGATCGAGATTGTAGGCGACCTGCGCCGGATCGAGCGGGCTCTGCAGCCGGAAATTGCCGCCGACGCCCTCAAACTTGGAACCGGGATGTGCCGCATCGATGACGAGTCGGGCGGGAGATTTGTCCGATTCGCCACTGGCCTTCAGCGTGAAACTCAGCCGCGCCGTCTGGCCCGCCGAGAGATTGCCGGTGCAGACCGAAAAATATACATCGATGCCCGCCGCCTTGTTCCGGGCGCGACCCGGCTGCACCGTGATGTCCACCGGCGCGGGAAACGTCACTTCAAGCTGTCGGTGCGCCGCCACGATGCGCACGCCCTTGGCCGCACCGCTCGGAAAACGGCGCTCCGTCGTCGCCGCGCTCTCGATCAACTGCGCCGAACCGTCGGCGTAATCCTCGCCCGGAAGGTGCAGGTAATAATATACGCCGGCGAGCGGCGTGTCGGCCGTCGCGGTGACCAGTACGTCGACTTTCACCAGTCCCGGCCCGGCATCTTCGTAAGTCACCTGGCCGTTCACGCGGTCCGGCACGCGGCGCCCCCGACCGCCGGGCGCGCTGCCCGTATTCGGATTCACACCTGCGATTAGGCCACCCGTCGAAATCTGCCGGCTGCCCTCGCGGGAAAACTGCGGATTGCCCAAGCGCTCCCGCGCGCCGGGATTCGCCAGCGTCGCATCGGGATTCAGCGCGCGCAGGCCGCTCGTGACGGTCATCAGCTCGCCGTCCACGCGGATGCCGCGCAGCCCGCCCCAGACATTGACTTCCGCCTGGGCGAAAATCTTGGGGGCGAAAACGCCGAGCATGAAAATGCAGGATGTGCCGAGAATCCGCAGAGTCGAAGGGGTCATGGCGATGGCGAGTTAGCTCGGCGACTTCACCCGGTTCAAGCTTGGAGGTGCTTCGTACAAACGCGTTCTCGAGCCTTTGCGAACCAAGGCACGCAACGGATATTACCCAGAGGCCACGAAGGTCGAACCGGAGCGCACAGAGGTAAACTTATCCGCGCCCATCCGCGTGATCAGCGGGTAAGTCATTTTCTCTGTTTCCTCCGTTGCCTCCTGTAAAATCCGAAGCCGGGTTGGTTGCGAAGGCATGGCGCTCTACGGGACTTTGCTCGACAAACCGCGCCGCATTTTGCCAAGTCTTGGCTGAGTTTCGGTTCCAACACCCCACCTCCCATGAACTTCGCTGTCACTCGTTCCGTTCGCCTCCACCGAAATATTGCTTCCGCACCAGGCCGTGCTGCGTGCCGCCTAATCCTCGGCGCGCTCGCTACTTTGGTTGTCGGCCTTGCCGGGATTCGTGCCGCGTCCGAAAAGCCGGCCGCGCTGACGTTGGTGGATGGCTGGCAACTTCAGGACATCGCCAAGGTGGCCGAAACCGGCGCGGTCGTTTCCTCCACGAGCTTCACGCCCTCCGGCTGGTATCGCGCCACCGTGCCGGGCACCGTGCTGACGAGCCTGGTGAACGACGGCGTGTATCCCGAGCCGCTCTATGGCGAGAACAACCGGCCGGACAAGATCCCCGAGAGCCTCTGCCGTACGTCGTACTGGTACTGCGCCCAGTTCACCGTGCCGCGCGACTACGCGGGCCGGCACGTGTGGCTGAACTTCGACGGCATCAACTACACCGCCGAAGTCTGGATCAACGGCAGCAAGGCCGGCGGCATCCGCGGCGCGTTTGCGCGCGGGATTTTCGATGTCACTGCACTCGTCCGGCCCGGCGAAACCGCGGCGCTCGCCGTGCTCATCCAGCCGCCGCCGCATCCCGCGAATCCCGCCGAGCAAACCCAGGCGGCCGGCACCGGCGGCAACGGCGGCATTTTCTCGAAAGACGGGCCGACCTTCATCGCCACGCAAGGCTGGGACTGGATTCCCGGCATCCGTGATCGCGACATGGGCATCTGGCAGAAAGTCACGCTCTCCGCTTCCGGTCCGGTGGTCGTCGAAAACCCGGTCGTCACTTCCACGTTGCCACTACCGCGTACCGACACCGCCGATCTCGCCGTGGAAGCCACCGTGCGCAACGTCACCGACGCGCCGCAGACTGGCGTGCTCCGCGGCGCGGGCGAAGGCATCGATTTCGCGGTGCCCGTGAAACTGCTGCCGCGGGAAACGCAGGTCGTCAGACTCTCGCCGGCGACCACGCCGCAACTGCGCCTCGCCCATCCGCGACTGTGGTGGCCCAATGGCTACGGCGAGCCCCACCTCTATGCGTTGCACCTCAGTTTTGACTTCGACGGTGCGGTATCGGACGCACGCGATATCAACTTCGGCATTCGGCAGGTGACCTACCAGGTCCCCGGATCCGAAAACCTCACGATTTCCATCAACGGCGTGCCGGTGATGTGCCGGGGCGGCAACTGGGGCATGGACGAGGCGATGAAACGCATCCCGCGCGAACGGCTGGAGGCGCAGATCCGTTATCACCAGCTCGCCAACTGCAACATGATCCGCAACTGGGTGGGCCAGAGCACGGGCGAGGATTTCTACGATTTGTGCGACCGGTACGGCATCATGGTGTGGGACGAGTTTTTCGAGCCGAATCCCAGCGACAGCGGCCGGATCAGGCGCGATGACGGGAGCGAGGATGTTTACGACGTGCCACTCTACCTCGCCAATGTGCGCGAGAAGGTGCTGCGCTTCCGCCACCATCCGAGCATCGTTCTCTGGTGTGGACGCAACGAGGGCGACCCGGAGCCCGCTGCCGTGGCGAACGGGCTTAAGCAAATCATGGCCGAGCTGGAAACGTCGCGGCTCTATCACCCGAATTCCAACGACGGCCGCGGTGTCCGCTCCGGCGGACCCTATTCGTGGCGCACGCCGCGCGAGTATTTCCTGTCCCGCGGCGGCCGGGGCGCGGGCGCGCCTCCGCCCAGTCCCGCCAACCTTGAGCCGTTCAAGACCGAGCTCGGCAGCGTGTCGATCCCCACGCTCGAAGCGGTGCAGGCGATGATGCCGGCAAAGGATTGGGACACGGTCAACGACGACTGGGCCGAACACGATCTCTGCCGTGGTGCGCAGGCCGGCGACCGCTATACCACGATGCTCACCACGCGTTACGGCGCCTGGAAAGGCCTCGCCGAGTTCGTGCGCGAAGCGCAGCTCGCCAACTACGAGGCCTACCGCGCAATGTTCGAGGGCCGGTACGCGCGCCTCTTCAATCCCTGCACCGGCGTACTCACCTGGATGAGCAATCCCGCGCAACCGAGTTTCGTCTGGCAGTTCTACAGCTACGACCTTGAGCCGCACGCCGCGCTGTTCGCCGTGCGCAAGGCCAGCGAATCCCTCCACGTGCAGATGAACGCCAACGACGACCATCTCGGCGTGGTCAACCAGCTACCGGCCGCCGCCGAGGGACTTACCGCGCGTGTCCGCGTCCTCAACCTCGGCGGCACCGTGAAGCTGGACCGCGCCGTGCCCGTCACCGCGAAGGCGAGCGCTGCGACGGATCTCGGGCCGATCGATTTTCCGGCCGACGTGTCGGCAGTGCACTTCGTGAAACTCGAGCTGCGCGATCGCGATGGCCGGCTCGTCTCCGACAACTTCTACTGGCGGGCATTGCCCCCGGCGCCGGACGACTTCAAGGCGCTCGACACGCTGC
>Ga0265323_10000981_pt1 | contig 14819 bp, 6 predicted proteins | sample 41225metaG_FD_193580 | JGI IMG/M metagenome (GOLD analysis project Ga0265323, IMG submission 193580) | Rhizosphere microbial communities from Carex aquatilis grown in University of Washington, Seatle, WA, United States - 4-12-25 metaG | ecosystem: Host-associated > Plants > Roots > Rhizosphere >...
AGCCGCCATAACAACAACTGGAACATGATCGCCCGGCTCGCTCCGGGCGCGACGCTCGCCGACGCACAGGCGCAAATCGACGCCTTTAACAAACACCAGGCGACCGATGATCCCTTCGCCGACGTCATCAAAGGCGCCCGCTATCACACCACCGTCAGCTCATTGCACGCGGATCATGTGCGCACGGTCAAACCCTCCCTGGTGCTCCTGCAGTGCGGCGTGCTCTTTCTACTGCTCATCGGCGCGGTGAATCTCGCGAATCTGCTGCTGATCCGCGCCAGCGGCCGCACCAAGGAGCTTGCCATCCGCCAGGCACTTGGCGCCGGGAGCCGGCAGATTGCCTTGGGAGTCATCGTCGAAACCACGCTGCTCTCCTTCTGCGGCGGAATCCTCGGACTCCTCGTCGGCGCGTTCGGCATTGCGATGCTTCGTTCGCTCGGGACCGACCAACTGCCCCTCGGGGCGTCGATCGCATTCGACGGCCGCCTCGCGGCCGTGGCATTGGCTGCGGCCATCGCCGTCGGTCTGCTCCTCGCCGCGCCGATCATCTGGTTCAATCTGCACGCCCAGCTTGCGCGGAGTCTGCAGGCCGAAACCCGAGGGGGCACGAGCAACCGCGCGGCCCAGGGCCTCCGCCACGTCTTCATTGTCGTGCAGGTCGCCATTTCATTCATGCTGCTGTCGGGCGCCGGCTTTCTCGGCCTCAGTCTGAAGCACGTGCTCGACACTCCGGTCGGCTTCAGCGCGGACCACATTCTCACCGGACAGATCTCGCTCCCGTGGAAAAACTACAAGGATGACGCTTCCCGCCGCGCCTTTGTGGAACGATTGTTGCCCGCGATCCGCGCCCTGCCCGGCGTCACCCATGTCGCCATCGACACCGGACTGCCATTCGGCTCCGGGGTCAATGACTCCGCGGTCACCGTCGAAGGCTACGCGCCCAAGCCCGGCGACTCGATCCGGGCCCACTACGTCTCTGCCGCGACGAGCGATTATTGGCCCTTGATGCGCATTCCGCTCCTCCGGGGGCGTCTGATCGAGGACGCTGACGAACACCGAGAAGCGCGCGTCTGCATCGTGGACCAGGCCTTCGCCGATCACTATTGGCCCGGCGGCGACCCGATTGGTCACCGCCTCGCCCAAAACGTCACCATCGACGACAAGAGTGCCGCCACCATCGTCGGCGTGGTCGCCAGCGCGAAACAGAGCGAGCTCGCCGAGACGGCCGGCCACGGCGCCGTCTATTTCCCGTATTCGGCGTACAATTCCAACTATTTCTCGTTGCTCGTCCGCACGGCGCTCCCTCCGGCGGCCCTCGCCCCGATGGTGCAGAAAGCCGTTCTCCAGCTCGATCCGGAGCTTCCGATCGACGACCTGAAGCCGATGCAGGCGCGCATCGATGACAGCCTCGTCGCGCGGCGCTCGCCCGCCGTCCTGGCCGGCGTTTTCGCCGCTGTCGCCCTGCTGCTGGCCGCCATCGGCACGTACGGCGTGCTCGCCTATGCCGTCAGCCAGCGCCAGCGCGAAATCGGCGTGCGCATGGCGCTCGGCGCGATGCCGCAGCAAATCCTCGCGCAATTTCTTGCCCTCGGCGCGCGACTCCTGCTCGCCGGGCTCGCGGTCGGAATCGTCCTCACTTGGTTCGCCGGCCGCGGCATGCAGAGCCTGCTCTTCGGCGTCGGCACCTGGAACCTTGCCGTCCTCGCCGTTACGGCCGGCGTCATGCTCGCCGTGGTCTTTTTTGCGATGTTCCTCCCGGCGCGCCGCGCCGCCCGCGTCAACCCGCTCGACGCCCTGCGGGCTGATTGAGAGTGAAGGTGAAAGTAAAGGTGAGGGTGAAGGTGAAAGGGCATATGAAACCAAGCCACCGGGCCCCCCGATCTTCTCCTCGCATTCCGTCTGACCGTTCTCCCCTTCCCTTTTCACTCTCACCCTCACCCTCACTTTCCCTCCCACTTTCACCCTCCCTTTCACTTTCACTTCCATGAACGACCTCCGCTACGCCTTCCGCCGGCTTTTCGCGGCACCCGGTTTCACCGCCGCGGTGATTCTCACCCTCGCCCTCGGAATCGGCGCCAACACCGCGGTCTTCAGCATCGTCAATGCCACCTTCCTGCGTCCGCTGCCCTATGCCGATCCGGGTAGCTTGATGCTGCTCGTGGAAAGCAGCCGTTCCGGTGAGATGGGCGTCTCGTATCCGAACTTCCTCGACTGGCATGCCCAGCAGGCTGCCTTTTCCGAACTCGCTATCTATCACCCCGATTCGGCCAAATTGAAAACGCCGGAAAGCACCGAGCTCGTTTCGACCTGCCTCGTGTCGGGCGAGTTCTTCTCCGTGCTGGACCTCCGCGTCGCGCAGGGCCGCGGCCTGACCGCGGCGGACGACCGGGTCGGCGCGGCGCCGGTCACCTGGGTGACCCATGCGGCGTGGCAAAAATACTTCGCGGGCGAGCAAGGGCTGATCGGCCGCACGATCCTGCTCGACGGACAGGCGGTCACCGTGGCCGGCATCTTGCCGGCGAGCTTCCGGTTTCACCGCGACACCGAGTTCTTCCAGCCCATCGCATCGTTCGCCGGACAAATCACCATGTCGATGCGGGCGAACCACAGTGACGCCTACGTCATCGGTCGTCTGAAGCCCGGGACTACGCCGGCGGCAGCCCAGGCGCAGATGACGGCGATTTCCCAGCGGCTCGAGCGCGAGTATCCGAAGGATGACGCCGGCATCCGAGCGCAGGTCGAGCCGTTGCGCGAACACCTCGCCGGGTCGGCACGGACGCAGCTCCTCCTGCTGTTGGGGGCGGTGGGCATGGTGTTGCTCATCACCTGTCTCAATGTCGCCAACATGCTGTTGTCGCGGTCCCTCGCCCGCGAAAAGGAAATGGCGATCCGCACGGCCCTGGGCGCCTCGCGCGCCCAGTTGATCCGGCAGCTCCTGATCGAGAGCCTCGTGCTGGCGACCGCCGGCGGGCTCGCGGGAGCTTTGCTGGGACTCTGGGGATATGATTTCGCGCGCCAGCTCATCCCCTGGGAGATGAAGTCGCTGGCGGAGCCTGCTGGCGGGCTCGATCTTCGGGTGCTGTTTTTCATAGCGCTTACCACGCTGGTCACCGGCATCGGATTCGGGCTCGCGCCCGCCTGGCGGCTGTCCCACGCGAATCCCAACGATGCGCTCAAGAACACGCGCCGGACCGTGCGCACGTGGTTTGGCCGGATTCGCCTCGGTGACCTGCTGGTGGTCGCACAGATGGCGCTGGCGCTGGTGCTGCTCGTCGGCGCAGGCTTGCTGGTGCGCAGCCTGCAGCAACTTCTGCAAGTACCCGCCGGCATCCGGCCCGAGCGGGTCATCACCCTGCAAGTGGCGCCGCCGTCGCCAGCCCAATGGCAGCGCGACCCGTTCAGTGTCACGACCTTTTTTACTCGGATCGTCGATAAGCTGGGCGAACTGCCGGAAATCGAGGCGGCGGCCGCGGTCACGGGTCTTCCGTTCACGTGGAATATGTCCACGATGGACTTTTACCTCGGCGGCCGACCCATACCGGAGCCGGGTAAATTCCCCAACGCCAGCCGCCACAACGTGAGCCCGGACTATTTCCGCGCGCTGGGCATTCCCTTGCTGCGCGGCCGGACGTTTGACGGGCACGAGAAGCAGCCGGTGATTCCGCCCGGCCTGGATTTCTCCCCGCAGAATTTCGAAGCGATCTATAAGGACGTGGTCTTCGACGGTATCATCAGCCAGAAGATGGCGGATCAATTCTGGCCGGGCGAAGATCCGATCGGAAAGCGCTTCCGGCTCGGTTGGCCCGAGCTCCATGCTCCCTGGGTGCAGATCGTCGGAGTCGTGGGCAACACGACCCAGACCGGCCTGGAGCGGGGCGAATCAGCCGAGTTCTACCTGTCGCTGCGGCAGTTTCCCACGCCAGAAGGCTTCGTCGTCGTGCGCACGCGCATGGATCCGGCGGCGGCGCTCGCCTCCGTCCGCACCGCCATCCAATCAGTGGTCAAGGACGAGCCCATCCATGACGTGCAACTGATGTCGGAACGCATGGCCGGCTTCATTTCCGGGCGACGGTTCAACATGGATCTCTTTGCCGTATTCGCTGGTGTCGCCCTCGTGCTGGCGTTGGTCGGAATCTACGGCGTGCTCTCGTTCTTCGTCAGCCAGCGCACCCGCGAAGTCGGCATCCGCATGGCGCTCGGCGCCCAGCGTCGCACAGTGCGGTTCGACGTGATGGCTCGCGGCCTCCGGCTGGCTGTACTCGGAGTCCTGCTCGGCCTCGCCGGGGCCTGGGGCGTGAGCAGCCTGCTCCAAAGCCAGCTCTTCGGCATCACGGGCACCGACCCGCTCACCTATGTCGGCGGAGCGTTGCTGCTCCTGCTGGTCGCGCTCGTCGCCTGCCTCATCCCCGCCCGCCGCGCCGCCAGTATCAATCCCACAGAGGCGTTACGTGCCGAATGAAAAACCAGCAGCGAACATCGAGTAGCGAGTAGTGAACATACCCAATCACCGCACCGCTGCTCATCCTACCCACCACTCGCTACCCGCTACTCACTACTGTTCCCCCTGCTCCCATGATCCCATCGCTTCGATTTAACTTCTGCCGAGCGGCCCATTTTTCGGCTTGCACGCTTGCGAGCGCCCTCGCCCTTTCCGTCGGCCTCGCAGCCCCGTCTGCCGAGTCCCGACCGCCACCCACCCCCGAAAACCGGCTGTCACTCGCGGACGCCCGCGCCGATTTTGACCAGCTCGCGGCGATCGTCACCGACCAACATCCGAAACTTTTCGCGCACCAGGCTGAGCTCGCCGCGACGATTGCCACCCAGCGCGCTTCGCTCCGCGATCACATGACCGCGCAGGAACTCATCCGAGTGCTCGCACCTATCAGTCACGCCACGCGCTGCGCGCACACAAGGCTGGATATTCCCGAGGCGCGCGGAGACGCGCTCGCCGACCGCGAGCAACTCCTTCCGTTCAACGTCCGGGTGAGGGGAAATCGGCTTCTCGTGGTCAGCAGTCCCGCCTGCCCGGGGATTCCGCCGGGGGCTGATATTCTGGCCATCAACGACCGCACCTCGGACAAGATTCTCGAACTCCTGCTGCAAAGGTTGCCGGTCGAAGGCGAGAACCGATCATTCGCCGATTGGTGCTTCGATCATTCCTTTGCCTCGCTCTACCGTCTCTACGTCGACGATTCGCGCGAATTCGCCGTGACGTATGCTGAGCCTGGAGTCCCGGGGCAACGCCTTGTTGTTTTGCCCGCCATCGACGACACGGTCCTCAACCCAGCGGTCCATGATCCTTCCGCCACGGGTCCGAATCATTTCTCCTTCAAATCCGATTACGCGGTGCTGACGATCGCTTCGTTCAACTTCTATACGGACGACGAGCGCCGACGGTTTCAGTCGTTCGTGAAAGATTTCTTTGCTGAAGCGCACGCGCGAGGGGTGGCCAGCCTGATCCTGGATCTGCGCGATAACAACGGCGGCGACCCCTACTGCGCCGCGGCGTTGTTTTCTCACCTGATCGAACGACCGGCGCCCTACTTCTCCGCCGACAGCCCTTACTATCCCGATCTCAGGCAGCCGCAGAACCCGGCGCCAGACCGCTTTTCCGGCCGGCTCTTCGTGCTGATCAACGGCGGCTGCTTCTCCTCGACCGGGCATCTTTGCGCTTTGCTCAAATATCACCGACGCGGGATCTTTATCGGCGAGGAAACCGGCGGTTCTTACGCGTGCACGGATGCCTCGGAGACCACCACGCTTGAGCATTCTAAAATCCGGTTCCGGCATTCTACGCTGGCCTTCAAGGCCGCCGTATCAGGCATGACGCCCGGCCGCGGCACCTTGCCCGACCAGACCGTTGTCGCTTCGATCGATGATGCCGTGCAGGAGCGCGACCCGTCCATGGCTCGGGCGATCGAACTGGTTCAAACACCCGCAGCAGCCCTGCCCGCAATCGCCAGCACCGCCACCGACCTCGTTTCGCACCCATAGATTCCGCCGCGCCCGGCCGTCCACTTGCGAGTCACCGGTCATCCGTCACCCGTTTCCGCTCACCCCTTTCCGATGCAAAACCTCAAATATGCCCTGCGCACCCTGCTCAAGTCGCCGAGCTTCACCATCATTTCATTGCTCACCCTGGCGCTGGGCATCGGTGTCAACTCGTCGATGTTCTCGCTGATGAACACGCTGCTGTTTGCCACCGCACCCTTCCCGCGGCCGGAATCCATCATCGCGCTCAATGGGCAGACCCCGGATGCGGAGTTCATCGCCTTCTCCCCGGCTGAAATCGACGAACTCCGCAGCCCCGCCGGCGGGGCTTTCACCGCCATCGCGCCCACGTCCGGAACAATGGAAGCCGTCTCCCTGCCGGATCAGCTACCCGAACAGGTGCAGGGCACGGCGGCCAAGGCCGATCTGTTCAAGGTGCTGGAAACCCCGCCCTTGCTCGGACGCTTCTTTACCGCCGATGAATGCGTCGCCGGTCGCGATACCGTCGTGCTGTTGACCGAGGAGATGTGGCGGAAGAAATTCGCCGCGAAGCCGGAGGCGCTCGGGCAGACGCTGCGCATCAGCGGCCGCATTTTCACCATCATCGGTGTCCTGCCCAAGGCCTACTCCGCGCCCTTTGTCTTCGGCGAGGGGCAGTACTTCCGCCCCTTGGTCTTTTCGAAAGAGCAAATGGAAAACCGTGATCGCCGGGAGGCGGGTCTTTTGCTCCGTCTCGCCCCCGGCGTTGCCCTGCCGCAAGCCTTGGCCCGCCTCGCTCCCGTGGCAGAACGATGGGTCAAGGAAAACCCGCGTCTCTACCCCAACTACCACTTTCGGGTTCAATTGGCCGGGCGCGTCGGCGGTTCCGCCAATGAGGCGATCATCTTCCTGCAACTCGGGCTGGCCGCGGCCATTCTCGCCTTGGCCTGCGCCAACCTCGCGAATCTGCAAATGGCCCGCGCCGCGTCGCGCCTCCGGGACCTGGCTATCCGCTCCGCCCTCGGCGCCAATCGCTGGATGCTGATCAAGCAGCAACTCACCGAATCCCTGGTCTTGTCTGTCGCCGGCGGGGCCCTCGGTTTGCTGATCGCCGGTTGGAGCAACGATCTCATCGGGCGCAACATCCGGTTGGGATTAACCTCCACCTTGGTCATGCCCATCGACGGACGCGTCCTTGGTTTCACCGCAGGCGTCTCGATCCTCGCCGGCCTCGGCTTTGGCCTGATCCCCGCGTGGCTCGCCTCGCGCACCAGCGTCAACGAAGCCCTCAAGCAACAAGCCCGCGGCTCCACCGGCGGCAAGAGCCAGGGTTGGATTCGCAGCCTCCTCGTCGTCGGTCAGGTCGCGCTTTCCCTCACCCTGCTGTCGGTCGCCGGGATGATGATCCACGGTCTCAACCGCACCATCAACTCGCGACCCAATTGGGACAGCGAATCCATACTCACGGCCAACGTGCAGATCGATGAAAGGTCCTACGAAACCCCGGAGAAACGCCGAGCCTTCCAAGACGCCCTTTCCGCCCGCCTCGCCGCCATTCCCGGGATCCAGGCCCATACCATCGCCTCGATGTTTCCGATCGCGGGTGGCGGCTCCGTCAATGACGTCTTGATCGATGGTCAGGATACGGCCGGCAACACCTTTCCCAAGGGCGTCGCGTTTCTGGTTACGCCCGGATTCTTCAAAACTCTCGGCATCCGTCTCCTCGAAGGCCGGACCTTCCCCGACACCGTTTCCTTCACCTCGGTCGAACAGACCGTCGTCAACGAATCGTTGGCGAAGCATTTCTGGCCCACCGGCAGTGCGATTGGCCGGCGCCTCGGGGTTAAAGGAGGCGATGGCAAGGTCACCTGGCGGGAGATCATCGGCGTGGTCGCCGATGCGGAAGATCCCATCGCCTTCGCCCCGCCCACCACGCACCTGCAGTACTACACGACCATGACGCACAGTCCGTGGTCGTGGTTCCAGATCGCCGTCCGCGGGTCCAAACCTGGCCGCTTCGCCAACGACCTCCGCCGGGCGGTGGCTGAAGTCTCGCCCGACGTGGCCGCCCGCTTCGTCTGGACCGTGCAGGACATGCGCGACCAATTTCTGCACAATGTTATCGTGATCAACGCCGTCTTGCTGGCCTTCGCACTGCTCGGCTTGGCGCTGGCCAGCGTCGGTCTCTATGGCATCGTGTCAAATAACGTCAGCCAGCGCACGTCGGAGTTCGGCATCCGCCTCGCGCTGGGCGCGCGGCAGACCGACGTGCTGCGCATCGTTTTGAGCCAAAGCCTGCGGCTGACACTGATCGGCCTGGTCCTGGGAGCGATAGGATCGCACGGGCTCGGCCTGGCGCTTCGTCCGAGCCTTGGCCTGATTATCGCCCAAAGCTACTCCATCCTCGTGGGCACCACCCTCGTGATCTTCGCGGTCGCCCTCCTCGCGACGTGGTTTCCCGCCCGCCGGGCGACCAAAGTGGATCCCATGGTTGCCCTCCGTGCCGAGTAAGTCCGCGAAGCGAGGATCAAGTTCCCGAGTACCAAGGACCAAGGATCAAGAAACTACCGCCGCCTCCAGTTCTGATCGATCTCTGCCTCCCTGCTGCTTGCTGCTTGGCACCTGCCACTTTTCTCCTCCATGCACGATCTCCGTTTCGCCTTCCGTCAGCTCATTAAGTCTCCCGGCTTCACCGCCATCGCGGCGCTTTCGCTCGCCCTGGGAATCGGCGCCACGACCACGGTGTTCTGCTGGATGCAGAGCATCCTTTTTCATCCATTGCCGGGCGTCGATCGGGAGGACCAAATGGCTGTCCTCACCACCGTGCACGGCGACCAGATGTGGGACACGGTCTCGCTGCCCGATCTCAAGGATTGCCGGGAGCTGAAGGAGGCCTTCGCCGGCGTCATCGGCTCCCAAGTCACGCCGGCCTGTCTCACGGTCGGGGACAACTCGGTGTGGATTTATGGCCAGATCGCGACGGCCAACTACTTCGACGTGCTCGGCGTGCGGCCGCTCCTCGGCCGGACGTTTGGACCCGATGAGGACCAGAAACCTGGCGGCAATGCGGTGCTGGTGTTGAACGAGACGTTTTGGCGACGCCAGTTCAACGGCGATCCGGCGGTGATCGGGCGGGAAGTGGAGCTGAACCGCCACCCCTTTACCATCGTAGGCGTCGTACCGGCTGCATTTCATGGGACGATGAGCGGGCTGATCTGCGATTTCTGGGCGCCGGTCTCCATGCACCGGGAAGTTGCGAACTTCGGCTCGCTGTCCGTCCGCGACGACCGCTGGCTCCACACCCAGGTGCGGCTGCAGCCGGGCGTGAGCCTGGCCCGCGCCCAGGCGATCGTTGACTTGTTTGCCGCGCGCCTGGAGCGGAGCTATCCAGAGACGAACCGGCTGATCCGTCTGCGCGTTTTGACCTTCGTGCAGGCGCCCTACGGCGCGCAGCCTCTGTTCGCGCGAGTGTTTTCCATCCTGCTCATGATGGGCCTCGGCGTTCTGGCGATCGTGACGGCAAACGTGGCGAACCTGCTTCTGGCCCGGGCTACTGGGCGACAGAAGGAGATCGCCATCCGTCTCGCGATGGGAGCGGGGCGCGGCCGCCTCATCCGTCAGTTGCTAACCGAGAGCCTGCTGCTGGCCGCGTTGGGCGGCGTTCTCGGATCGGTCCTGACATTTTGGGCCGTCGACCTGCTGGCAGCGTGGATGCCCCGAACCCATCTGCCTGTGGGCATTTCAGTGCGGGTCAACGCGCAAACCCTCGGTTTCGACCTTCTGCTTTCCCTGGTCACAGGAATGATCTTCGGGCTCGTACCCGCCCTCCGGGCGTCACGACCCAATCTCAATGCAGCGCTCAAGGAGGGGGGACGCGGCTCCGGTGGCGCCTCCGCTCATCATCGGCTCCGGAGCCTGCTCGTGGTCACCGAAGTCGCCCTTTCATTGGTGCTGTTGGTTGGAGCCAGCCTGTGCATCCGGAGCGTTCGGCAAGCGGGCCGGTCAGGCTTCGGTTTTGATCCCAACCACGTGATGGTCGCGGGCCTGCGAGTGGGCATGAACGGTTACACCGAGCCGACCGCAAAGATCTTCTACGGCCGGCTGCTCGAGCGTCTGGCCGCAGTCCCCGGGGTCGAGGCCGCCGCCCTCAGCAGCTGGTTCCCCCTCGGCTTCGACGGGGGACCCGCGCACGGCGTTGAAGTCGACGGCTACCTGCGCCAGGCCGGCGAAGACACGACGTTCCCGTTCAGCATCGTGTCGCCGGGCTATTTCAAGGTGATGAAGATACCGCTGGTCGCCGGACGCGATTTCACCGATCAGGACGATGATCGGGCCCCGGGCGCGGCCATCATCAACCAGACCATGGCGACGCGCTTCTGGCCGGGTCAGGATCCGATTGGGCGCAAATTCAAGGATGCCTGGCGCATGATGACGGTCGTGGGCGTGGCCAAGAACGGAAAATACCGGTCGCTCAATGAATCGCCCCGTTGCTTTTTCTATGTACCCTACCGGCAAGGCGTATGGGATCTGAACCTCGGCGTCTGCGTCCGCACGAGCGGGGATCCCGCGTCATTGGCCGGCACGCTGCAGCAGGAAATCCACACATTGGATCCGCGCGTTGAAGTGTGGGCGTCCATGACCATGACCGACTACATCAAGGCGGCCTTCCTCGCGCCCGTGTTGGCGTCGCGGTTGCTGAGCTGGCTCGGGATTGTCGCACTCGCGCTCGCCGCGATGGGGGTGTACGGCGTGATGGCCTATGCGGTCGGCCAGCGCCGCCAGGAATTCGGCGTGCGCATGGCGCTCGGTGCGGGTCCGGGGGACGTGCTGGGCCTGATCTTCCGGGAAGGCTTGACCCTCGCGGTCGCCGGCATCGCCTTCGGCCTGATTCTAGCCGTGGCCGCCTCTCGTTTGATGGCTGGTTTCCTGATCGGCATCAGTCCGTTCGATCCGGCCACCTTTATCGGCGTGCCGGTGTTGCTGGGCGCGGTGACCTTGCTGGCCTGCTGGCTGCCCGCCAGGAAAGCGACCCACGTGAATCCCCTTGAAGCCCTCCGCGCGGAGTAACTTTCACCGCCGCCATGAGTTATCCTTCGGAAATCTCTCATCCCATGAAACTACGCCTTCCTCTTCTTCTCTTCATCGTGTTCTCGTTCGTCGCCGCCACGCGCGCTGACAGCTACTCATTCAAGGACCCGTTCATCCAGACCGGTCCTTTTAACTCCACCGGAAAAATCTCCCTCGAAAATGTCAACGGGGACATCGACGTCCACACGTGGGACAAAAACGAGATCCGCATCGAGGGAGAAAAAAGTGCCAAGACGGAGGAGGAGCTGAAGGCGGTTGATCTCCGGATGGACGTATCCGAGAGTCGCGCCGCGATCAAGGTGCGGCTGCCCAAGCGCTCGGGCAGCTGGTTCTCCGACAGCACCATTCGCGCTTCCGTCCGGTTCACACTCACGGTACCCACCGCGGCCGTCCTCGAAAAAATCGAGACGGTTAACTCCAGCATCACCATCGACGGCGTACACGGCGCGGTGCACGCCTCATCCGTCAACGGAGGCATTCGCGCCATCGGATTGGGCGCCGATGCCCAACTCCACACCGTGAACGGGTCGGTCCACGCCTCCTTCACCACCGTTCGGCCCGACCAGCAGCTCACGTTCAAAACGGTCAACGGCGGCGTCCGCGTCAATCTACCCAAGGACGCCGGCCTGCAGCTTCGCGCCTTCGTCGCCAACGGCCACGTCGACTGCGATTTCCCGCTCACCCTCGGCGGCAAGTACCAGGGCCACAGCATCACCGGCACCATCGGCGATGGCCGGGCTCTACTCATAGCCGAGGCCGTCAACGGCGGCGTCGCCATCGAGCGCCAATGAGCGACCTCGTCAACCCTCGCTCCGCTCTCCGCCCCGCTTCCGCACGATCGGCTTTCCTCTGCTCGCCACTCACGACCCGCTCCTCGCCCCTTTTCCCATGAACGACCTCCGCTTTGCCTTCCGGCAGCTGGCCAAGACCCCGGGGTTCACTGTCATCGCGCTGATCACGCTCGCGCTGGGCATTGGGCTCAACGCCGCGATGTTCAACATCGTCAATTCGATCGTGCTTCAGCCGCTGCGGTTCCCCGATCCCGACAACCTCTTCCGCTTGGAACGAGTCAACGCGCAGCTGCAACCCGGCGGGCACCGGACGGCCCATTTCGTCGCGATCGCGCGCGAAAGCCAGGACTTCGCCCAAGTTGCTTGCTCCCGGCCCTGGAGCTTCACCCTCTCCGAGAAGAATCGCCCGGCCGAGGTGCTTGCCGCCCTCCGCGCTTCCGCCGGCTACTTCAGCGTCCTGGGATTGCGCATGGAAATGGGCCGCGATTTCCTGCCAGCCGAGGACGTTCCCGGCCGCGATCAGGTGATCATCCTGAGTCACGCCTTCTGGCTGTCACACTTTTCCGGAGACCCAAAAATCGTGGGCAAAACCGTGCGGATCGACGGACAGCCGAATGAAATCATTGGTGTAGCACCCGCCCTGGCCAACGATCCCCGGACCCTCAGCACGGCCGAGATCTACCGTCCCCTGGCGCTGACCGCGGAAGATCTCAAGGGCCGGGAGGACCATGCCTTTGACATCATCGGGCGCTACCGTCCGGGGGTCACCGCCGCGCAAGCGGCGACCCGGTTTTCCGCGCTCGCGGCCCGTCTCGCCGAAAGCGACCCGAAGGAATACCAGGGTCAGAACCTGCGGGAGGTGTCGCTCGTGCCCGTGCTTCAGGGCACCGGCCAGCAGATTGTCTTCATGCTCATTGGCCTTTCTGGATTCGTGCTCCTGATTGCGTGCGCGAACCTGGCTAATCTCCTGCTCGCGCGCGCCATCGCGCGGGCCCGAGAATTCGCCATCCGCAGTGCTTTGGGCGCCTCCCGCAGCCAGTTGATTCGGCCCCTCATCGCAGAATGCGGTCTTCTGGCGGGCGCCGGCGGCGGCCTCGGCGTCCTGGTTTCCATCTGGACCAATGATTGGATGGCCCAGCAATTCCGCGCCAGCGGAGCTGAAATCAATTTCCCCCTTGATTGGCGTCTCCTGCTGTTTGCGTTTGGCGCCTCCCTGCTGACGGGTTTGCTTTTCGGCGTCGTCCCGGCCTGGGTCACCTCCCGCGTGCACGTCAACGATGCGCTCAAGAGCGGGACGCGCGGTTCGACCGGCGACCGTTCGCAAAACCGATTTCGGCAGGTGCTGATCGCGGGCCAGTTCGCCTTGGCGCTGGTGCTCCTGTCCGGCGCCGTGCTCTTTGTGCGAGGGCTCGACCAATTCCTCCGCCGCGACGCCGGGTGGAATCCCGCGCCCCTGCTGCGCGGCATCCTCTCGATGCCGTCGAGCCGCTATCCGGACACAGAGCACATGGAGCGGTTCTACGAACGGGTCCAGGAGCGCGTTTCCGCCCTGCCTGGCGTCGCCGCCGTCACGATCAGCCACGAAGTCCCCGCCTTCTATTTCCCCTCGGGGCGCAGGTTTGTTGTGCAGGGGCAGACCCCGCCCGCCCCGGGCAACGAACCGGGATCCCCGATCAATGGCGTCACGCCCGGCTATTTCAACACGGTTGGCACGCGGCTGACGCACGGTCGCGATTTCACCCTGGCCGATCGGAGCGACTCGCCCCGCGTGATCATCATCAACGAAACCATGGCCCGGACGCTCTTTCCCGGCAAGGATGCGGTCGGACAACACCTTGCCAATTTCGACGAGCAGCCGCTGGTCTGGATGGAAGTGGTCGGCGTCGCTGAGAACGTGCGGTTCCTGAATTTCGGCAACAACTCGTCGCCCTTCCAGGCCTACATCCCGCAGTCCCAGGCGGTTTGGAGCTACGTCATCTTGATCGTCCGCGCCTCCGCGCCGCCCTCGACCCTGATCGAATCGATCCGCCGGGCCGTGGGCGAACTCGATCCTGACATGGCGGTCAAGGAACTCACGACCGTGCCCGACTACATTCAGCGCAACATGCAGCAGATGTCGGCCATCAATCACCTGCTCGTCGGGTTCGCGTTCCTCGGTCTTTTCCTGGCCGCGCTCGGCATTTATGGGGTGATCGCCCGCATCGTGGCGCTGCGCACGAACGAAATCGGCATCCGCATGGCCCTCGGCGCCCAGGTCGGACAGATTGCCCGCCTGATCCTCGGCGCCGGCATGCGCATGGTCTTCATCGGCACCGCGCTTGGACTGCTCGGTGCGGTCGGACTGGCGCGCTTCCTGGGCAGCGCCATGCCCGGGCTTTCCAGCAACAGCGTCGTGGCCATCGCGGGCGCCACCGCGGTGCTCATCGCCGTCGCCCTGCTGGCCTGCTGGCTCCCTGCCCGGCGCGCCACGAAGGTCGACCCGATGGTGGCGCTGCGCACGGAGTGAAAGTGAGAGTGAGAGTGAAGGTTGAAGCGGCCGGGACATCCCACTGCCAGGTCCTTCCGCTCTTCGCCGCCCTCTCCATCTGAACCATTCTCCACGCGCTCCCCTCCCTTCGCAGCCACCCTCACTTTCATTCTCACCTTCACTTCCACTCCCATCCCCTGACTCCAAACCCCACCGCAAAGCGCCATCCCTCCATGAACGTTGAACGAAGAGCCTTTCTCAAATCAAGTGCCGCCCTCCTGGGCTCTGGAATGCTGCTGGGCAGCCTGGCTGCGCCCACAGCCGCTGCCGAGACTTCGACGGCAGCCGACGCAAACATCTGGGACATCTTCCGCAACCGCCGGTCGGTGCGCAAATTCAAGCCGGATCCCATCCCTGAGGCGGATATCGTCAAAATCCTCGACGCCGCGCGCACTCCGCCAACCTCGGGGAACCAGCAACCCTGGAAATTTCTGGTGATCCGG
>Ga0265323_10000985_pt1 | contig 14804 bp, 11 predicted proteins | sample 41225metaG_FD_193580 | JGI IMG/M metagenome (GOLD analysis project Ga0265323, IMG submission 193580) | Rhizosphere microbial communities from Carex aquatilis grown in University of Washington, Seatle, WA, United States - 4-12-25 metaG | ecosystem: Host-associated > Plants > Roots > Rhizosphere...
GGCCTACCACGGCATCGCCAGTTGCTACGCCCGGCGCGACAAGTGGTTCACCGGCGTGGTGGTGACCGATGGCGCCGGCAGCCCGCGCACGGGAATCTACGGCGACTACACCGATCACGAGATGCAGCGCCTCCGCCTCATCGAGCAGCGCAAGGCCGCTCTGATCGGCGACTACGCCTGCCAGATTCAGTTGGGCTTCTCCAGCGCCCAGGCCAAGGACCCGCACGAAGCCGCGGTGAGCGAAAACCTGGCGGCCATCCTGCTCGCCGCGCGGCCCGAGGTGGTGTACCTGCACAACCTGGCCGACAAGCACGCGACCCACGTCGCCGTGGCCCTGAAAGCCATCGCCGCCCTGCGCGCCGTGCGCGCCCAAGCCCGTCCGAAGAGGGTCTACGGCTGCGAAGTGTGGCGCGATCTGGACTGGCTGCCCGACCAGGACAAGCAGGCGCTCCCGGTCTGGGAGCGGCCCAACGTCGCCGCCGCCCTGCTGGGCGTTTTCGATTCGCAGGTGAGCGGCGGCAAGCGCTACGACCTGGCGACCGCCGGCCGCCGCCTGGCTCACGCCACCTACTTCGCCTCGCACGGCGCCGACCGCGAGAGCGCCCTCACCTTCGCCATGGACCTGACGCCGCTGGTGGACGATCCCGAGCTTTCCATCGCCGCGTATGTCCTCGGCCTGGTGGACCGCTTCCGCGCCGAAGTGGGGAGCCGGCTGCCGGAATAAGGCCTACGCCTTCGGCTTCCGGCTTTCGACTTCCTCCAGATACGCCCGCTTCAACCGCGCGGCCTTGTCCAGCAGCGCACCGCAAAAGTCTTCCGGTTTCAGCGCGCGAAGCTCTTCGTCGGAGAGCGCGTGCAACTGGGTCCGCCACTCGGCTTCGTGCCACGCGTTGAATACTTTCCGCTCCATGACTCGGGTGGCTTTCATGCCGAGCTCCCCCGGAACCATCACCCAACACTCGGGGAGTTCCTCGACGGGCGGCGGTTCCGGGTCGGGCTGCTTGATGACGATACGGTTCGGAATCCCGGCGGCGCGCAAGGCCGCCCGAACGCTGGCCACTGCGCCTTCATGGCCGCCGCGGCGGCGGATCTCAACGGTCCAGGCACAAGCCGCGTCTTCCAGCCAGGCCGGCGGCGGAGCGTCCTCGTCCGCATCCCAGTCGAGGTCCACGGGGAGATCTTCGTCCACGGCCTCGGCTTCGTCCTCGCCGGGCGCCTCGTCCTCAAGCGGTGCCTCGTCTGGCGCGGCGTTCAAATCTCTCCGTGCGATTTCCTCGTCGTAGATCTTCCGGGCCACCTCGGCGAGCTGGTCGCGATCCAGGTCCAGCAGTTCCTCGTCGGAGATCGAGGCGTAGTAGCGGCGCAAACTTTCGGGATCGATTCGCATTGAATCACATCATAACGCCTGGCAACGCCGCTTACTTTTTGGCGGCTGCGGCGCTCTTCTCGTACTCCTCCACCACTTCCTTTGTAATTTCGGTGGAGTTCTCCGTATACAGCCGCGGCATATCCGACGCGCTGATGTCCAGCACCACATCGTAGCCGTGCTGCCTGGCGTAGCGCACCACCACGGCCATGAGCCTGGGCCCCAGATCGCGCAACACCTGCCGCTGCGCTTCGGCCAGGTCGGCATCCGCCTGGGTGGTCTGTTTGTCCACGTCGTCGCCCTTCTGGTCGATCTCCTGTTCCAGCCGTTTGCGCTCCTCGTCGCCCCCGGCGCCCTTGTCGAGCTTGTCCTGAAGGGCCAACAGCTCTTTATGCATCTGGTCGAGCGCCGCCTTGCGGGGCGAAAACCGCGCGTCCAGCTTCTTCTCGGCGTCTTGCCCGTCGGTCGTGGCCACCAGCGCCTGTTCCAGGTTGACGAGCGCCACTTTGGGCGCTTGCGCGAGTGCCGGCGCAGCGGAGGCCAGCAGCAGGAGTATGAGTGTATGTTTCACGAAAAGGTGCCTTGATCGGGATCTTAGCACGCCCCGCGCGGTTTGCCACCTGTGGGATACGCGCTCCACTGTGCCCGCGCCGCCCGCGCATTCGCCGTGCCCGAGTATTCACGCCGTTTTCATGCCGCCGTAACTGGCGGGGCTCATCCTGTCGGATATGCCGACCCCCGTGCCACGGATTCCCTTGCCGCTCGCGCCGGTTTTTCCCGCCCCGCTGCGCCCGTGGGCCCGGCCGCTCGAGCCGGCGCTGTACCGGTTGCTGGTTCCCGCCGAGGTTGCTTCGTGCCTGGACCAGGCGCGATCCGGCGGCGTGGGCGGCCAGTTTGCGCGACGCCTGCTGGAGCTTCTCGACATCCGGTTTTCGCTCGAAGATGCCGATCTGCGCCGCTTCCCCGCCACCGGCCCGGCACTCGTCGTGGCCAATCATCCTTATGGGATCGTGGAAGGCCTGATCCTGATGGCGCTCCTCGACCGCGTCCGCCCGGATTACAAGCTGGTAGCCAACTCGATGCTGGCCGGCGTGGCCGAGGTGCGCGAGCAGACGATTCTGGTGAACCCGTTCGACGCGCCCGAAGCCGGCGCGCAGAATCGCGCGCCCCTGCGCCAGTGCCTGAAGTGGCTGGCGGCCGGTAGCCTGCTGGTCCTGTTTCCGGCCGGCGAGGTGGCGCACCTGGACTGGCGCGAGCGCACTGTCACCGACCCGCCCTGGAAGCCCACCGCCGCGCGGCTGCTACGGCGCTCCCTGTGCCCGGCCGTGCCCGTGTTCTTCGACGGCTCCAACAGCGTCCCGTTTCATGTGGCGGGCGCGGTCCATCCGGGATTGCGGACCCTCGGCCTGGCGCGCGAGTTTCACAAACTGCGCGGCAGGACGGTGCGGCTTCGCGTGGGGCACCCGATCCCGCACGCTTCCATCGCCGGCGCAGGCACACCCGAGTTGGCCACGGCCTACCTGCGCTCCCGTACGTTTCTGCTGGCGAATCGATCCGCCTCCGCCGCACCCGCGGCTGCCGGCGCGCGCCGGGCGCCCGCCTGTCCCCTGGCGCTGCCGCAGCCGGAGCGGTTGCTGGCCGACGAGGTCGCGGCCCTGCCGCCGGAGTGCGAACTGGCGGGCAATGCGGAGTTCGCCGTCTACCTGGCTTCGGCCCGCGCCATTCCGCGCCTGCTCGGGGAAATCGGACGAGCGCGCGAAGTGGCGTTTCGCGCGGCCGGCGAAGGCACCGGGGAGCGCGCCGACCTCGACCGCTTCGACACCTATTACCAGCACCTGTTCCTGTGGAGTAAACCGGACCGCCGCCTGGCCGGAGCCTACCGCCTCGCCATCACCACCGACGTGCTGCCACGCCTGGGCGCCGGCGGGCTCTACACCAGCACGCTGTTCCGCTTCAAGCCGGGATTCTTCGAGCGCCTGGGGCCGGCCGTGGAACTGGGCCGCTCCTTCGTGGTTGCCGGGTACCAGAAAAACTACTCGGCCCTCCTGCTGCTGTGGAAGGGCATCACGCGGGTGGCCGGGCGGCGGCCCGATGCCCCGGTGCTGTTCGGCGCGGTCAGCATCAGCCGGGAGTACGGCGCGGCCTCGCGCGGTCTGATGGCCACTTACCTGGCCGGCCGCGAATCGCACAGCCTGGCGCGGCTGGTTCAACCGCGCCGGCGGTTCCGCCATCCCCTGCTGCGCAATCCGCAGATCCGCCGGCTGGCCGCTCTCTCCAGCGGGATTGAAGACCTGTCGACGTCGGTCGCCGACATCGAGAACGACGGCAAGGGCGTCCCCGTGCTCATCCGCCAGTATCTGAAGGCGGGCGGCAAGCTGCTGGGCTTCAACGTCGATCCGGATTTCTCCGATACCCTGGACGCCCTGATCGTGGCGGACCTGCGCACCGCTCCCCAGGCGCTGCTGGAGCGCTGCATGGGCCGCGCCGAGGCCGCCCGTTTCCGGGAATTCCACAGCGCGGCGCGGATCGCCTAGGAGCCGGCCATGACAGCATACGCCGTGGATGACATGCCCTGGGTGCCGCGAATCGCCCTCTTCGCCGACACCTTCCACGAAGTCAACGGCGCCGCCAGAACCTGCCGGGAGTGGGACGCCTACGCCCGCCGCAAGCGCGTTCCGCTGTTCGTGGTGCGTTGCGGGGAATACGCCGGCACAGACTCGGCCGAGCCCGCCGAAGGCTGCCGGCTATCGCGCAGCCGGATGGCTTTCCCCGTGGATACCGGCCTCGGCTTCGATCCCCTGCTGCTCCGCAAACTGGCCGCCATCGAAGAGCCGCTGCGCCGGTTCGCGCCCGATGCCATTCACCTCACCAGCCCCGGCGACGTGGGGATCCTGGGGGCCATGGCGGCAGCCAGACTGGGCGTGCCCCTGGCGCTCTCCTGGCACACCAATCTGCACCAGTTCGCCGCGCGCCGCGCCGCCCGCGCCCTGGTTGGGCTGCCCCGGCGATGGGCCGAATGGCCGGCTGCCGCGCTGGAGAAATTCGTCCTGGACCGCGTGGTCTGGTTCTTCGGCCGCGGCCGCCTGCTCTTCGCGCCCAACCCGGATCTGGCCGGGATGCTGCGCCAGCGAACCGGCAAGCCGGTTTTTCCCATGGCTCGCGGCGTGGACACCGCGCTGTTCCATCCCTCGCGGCGGGAGCGCTGGGACGACGATGTGGTGATCGGCTATGCCGGCCGGCTGGAGCCGGAAAAAAATGTGCGGCTGCTGGCGCGGCTGGCCGGGGAGTTGACGCGGAACGGGTGCGGGCGGCCGCGCCTGGCGATCGTCGGCGGCGGCAGCGAGCGGGCCTGGCTGGAGAAGGCCATTCCCGGCGCCGTCTTCACCGGCACGCTGACCGGCGAGCCGCTGGCGCGGGCCTACGCCGGGATGGACGTCTTCGTGTTTCCCTCGCGCACCGATACCTATGGCAACGTGATTCAGGAAGCCATGTCGTCGGGTGTCCCGGCTGTGGTCATGGATGCCGGCGGCCCGAAGTTCGTCGTCGATGACGGCGTCACCGGCTGGATCGCTTCCAGTGACGACGAGTTGTGCGCCTGCGTGTTGCGCCTGGCCGCCGATCCCGGGGAGCGGCGGCGGATGGGAGCCGCAGCCCGCCGGCAGATGACCGGGCGCACTTGGGACGCCGTCTTCGATGCCGTCTACGAGGGCTACCGCCAGGTGCTCGGCCCGCGGCCGGCCGGCGGCGTGGCGATCGGGCAGCGCCGCTACGCGTAGCGGCGCTACGGCGCCGTGTCTCCGAAATCGGCCAGCGCCAGGCGCAGCGCGCGCCGTATGGCAGCGGCGGCCAGCGACGAGCGCAGGCTGTTCATCAGGCCCACGAAGTTCCGAATCACCGCCGGTTCCCGGTCCGCCGTCCACAGCGCGGACAGGGATCGGACCGCGCCATCGTCGCAGAGATAGAAGAACCGGTCGCTCCAGCGGCGCCAGCCCAGGCCGTGTTCGGGGTTGTCGCGCACCACGTCGCAAATCGCGCCGAGGATTCGCACCCGCCGGCTGTCCCGCATCGTGGGCATGTACAGTACGTCGCTGGCTCCCCGCTGCCGGATGTCCTCGATATATTCGGCCAGTGTGCCCGCCCCGGTCAGGTTCACCACGCCGCTCGGTTCGTGGCCGTGCCGGTCGCCGCCGGCGACTGCGGGCAGGCCCACGGCAACCGCCAATTGCGCCGCGGCGAGGTTCTCCTTCCAGGGCCGGAAGCCGTTCACCTCGATGGCGTGGATACAGCCTCGTCCGCCGGCGAGCAGTTCCATGAGGACCTCACGGTGCCCGGCCGCGCCCAGGCCCTTCTCGTCCCAGAACGGGTGATTCAGCACAACCAGGGTGTCCTTCGAGGCGTGCAGGGCTTCCAGGATTTCCGTGAACAGGGCCGCGGCCGGTGCCGCGGTGTAGGCCTTCATGCGCGCGAACAACTCGTGGGCGCACTCCGGCGGCAGGTTGTGTACGCCCAGGTGGAAAAAGGTGTCGCGGAAAGGTACGGTCCACTCCATCGAGATAGGAGCATCGCGTGTGGGATCGAGCGGGCGCAGGGAGAGCGGCGCGTCGATGGCGTCGTGGTCGGTCAGCGAGACCAGCGGGTTCAGCCCGAGGCCGCCGGCGATCTGCCCCGCTTCCACCTCCCAGGCCTGGCGCGGCCCCAATGGCGGCGTGTACCAGACGCGTCCGAAATCGGGCAGGGTGGCCGCCTCGCGGCCGGCTGCCCAGCGGAGCGGAGCCCAGGCGCGCAGAATCCCGAACAGGAAGTGCAGGTACTCGCGGGAATGCAGCGTGTGGCTGTGGAGCGATACTCCCGAGCGGAACCCGGCGGGGATGGTCGGGCCGCGCCAGGCGAAATGGAACGCCGTGTTGGGTTTCATCGGGTCCAGCATCGGCGATGGCGGTTACACGTCCGTGAGCGCGCCGTTAAAAGCATTTGCGCCGGGGAGTGTTTCGCCGCGCCGCGCCGCCAGGATTTGCCAGCCACTGCCGCTCCGCTCATCGAAATGAAACCGGGGAGGCTCATTCTATGGGGTGAGCCATGACCCGATCCGTCCCGGACGACTCCGCCCGCTCCGCGCTGCGCCGCCTTGCCGCCGATCCGCTGGGCCAACTGGTGGGGCGCTGGAACTGGAAATCGGCGCTGGCCAGTTCGCTTTGGCGCGGGGCGATCTTCGCGGCGCTGGCGGCCCGCGGCGGATGGCGGGCGGCCGGAGCAGCGGCCGGAGCGGAGGCGATTCTGCAGGGTGCGGCCGCGGGTTTCTCGGGCGCGGCGGCGCAGGCGTTCCACCGCGTCCGTCCCGCCTGGCAAGGCGTGGGCGCGGCGGCGGGGCTGGTGCTATGTATTCAACATCCGCTGGAGATCGCGCTGCATCGAATGCGCGGGACGCCTCACTGGCACGGCGCCGTGCTGGTGTCGATGGGCTTCTCGGTGGCCGCCGCGGCAGCCAACATCGGCCTCATGCGGCGCGGGTTTATGATTGTCGGAAAAGGTGTGGGGCAGCGGGAAGCCGGCCCGCTAAGGGGGGCTTATGCCGGGTTGGAATCGGCGGGAATGGCTGCGGGCGCTTCTGGCACTGGCGGGCGGGCCGCGGGCGGGCTTGGCGGAGCCGGCGTCGCGTGCCGTGGCGTACCGCGCTGACGCGGTGATCCTGCTGGTCGGCATCCCGGTTTTCAGCCGGGCCGGGGTGGGCAGCGGATACGCCGAAGCCCGAACGGAAACCAATGACGATGGCGTGTTGCAGTTTCTGCGCTTCGCCGGCTGTTCCTGGCCGGAGCGGGCCCACGGGCTGGACCGCGCCGGATACATCGAGGAGAGCGTTCGCCTGCGGCAGGGCTCGCTAGCTTCGGCCCGGTATTTCGGGGTGATGAGCAGTTCCGCCGAACAGACTGCGGAACAGGCTGGCCGCGCCCTGTCGGCCGACGGGCCGCTTCAGGGTTTCTCGGCGATTCAGGGCGCATCGCTTCCGGGAGTCCGGGAATCCGCTTCGGCCGCCTTCAAGTACCCGCGCGGGAGCGGCGAGCGCGACTGGCGCGACCTGCTGACCACCGCGCGCCGCCATTTGACCGGCGCCCCCAAGCGGGTTTCCGGCAATCCGGCGGACGCTCTCACGCCGACCTTTCTTTATGCACTGGTCTGCGCCATGGAGTCCCGCGAGACCAGGTTGAAGCGGCTCTTCGTCTACGGCGACCGCCGACTGTGGCTGGAAACCGAAAAGACCGACGACCCGCACACCGGCCGGGATCTGGCTGCCGGCGCGCGGGTGTTCAAACTCAGCGGCACGGTGCGGGCGCACGACGGGGCGTCCCTGGCGGCGTTCCGCGTCTGGTTCGAAACCGGCAACGCCATCCCGCTGCGAATCGACTACCAGCCCCGGTCGTTCCTGCGCCTCAGTTTCGTGCGCGACGCGCAGAGCACGCCCGGGAACCATCAGCCGGGTGGCGTGGGCTCGCTGCCGGACAGCCTCCAGGCACCCTGACAGGCCTCCCACCTGCCGGATCTAGGTGACAAATCTCCAGGTTCAGCGGGTATCTTAGGATCAAAACCCAGCCGGGATGCGGGGAACGTCCGCTGCTAAAATAGAGGTGGATGATTATCAGAAGGTTGTTACTCCCGATGGCGGGCGGCCTGGCCCTCTTCCTGAGCGGCTGCTCGGAGCAGCCCGCCGCTCCCGCACCGAAAAAGGCGGAGGAAAAGATCGAGCCGGTGACCGGACAGAGCGCCCTGTTCAAAATGTATCAGGTGGCCAGGACGTGGGATCCGCGCATTCAGATCCTCAAGCTTTCCAGTGTCCACGTGAATGAAGTGCCGGAGGTTCGCGGCAAGGCGGCGGAGTGGGACGGCGTCCTCATATCGCCCACCCAGGAGCGTGCGCGCACGTATTCTTTCTCCGTGATCGAGCTGCTGCCGACCCTGCACAAGGGCGTGTTTTCGACCGCCGAAGAGGCCTTCAGCGGCCGGAGCGGAGAGTCCAAGCCTTTCCTGATCGAGATGGCCAAAATCGATTCCGACAAGGCCTACCAGACGGCGCTGGCCAAGGCCGGCGATTACGAGAAGAAGAATCCCGCGAAGCCGATCACGCTGGTTCTGGAATTGACGCCGCGCCATCCCAATCCGGCCTGGCGGGTGATCTGGGGCGAATCGGCCAGCACCTCGAACTTCTCCGTGTACGTCGACGCCTTCACCGGCGAGTACCTGGAAGTGATGCACTAGTGCCGTAACCGATTGGTTTGGTGCTATCGCGATTCCGCTCCGTTCGGAGCCCCGACCGTGAGGGAGGGGTTTCCTGGAATGGCACCGAACCACGCTGTCGAAGACTAGCTCTGCGACCCGGCGACGGGGCGGCTGCGGTCGAGCTACCCTGGTACTTGATCCTGAATCGGTTTCGCGATGTCCGGCCGTGGTGGACGCGGGTGCGGCCCACGGTCCACTACCTGCTCCAGACCGAGGCGCACGTGTATGCCCTCGCCACCGCTGCCAGCGTGATGCTGGCGTTCTATCCGTTTCTGATCGTGATGGTGTCGTTCTGCCGCGACATCCTCCACTGGAAGGCCGCCGAACAGGCCGTGTACGTGGCGCTCGGCGACCTTTTCGCGGGCGAGCAGGGCCGCTTCCTGGTCTACAATCTGAAGCTGCCCTGGCAAGTGCCGAAACTCGACATCCTCGCCATGGTGTTGCTGCTGTTCACGGCCAACGGGGTCTTCGAGCCGCTGGAGGTGGCGCTCAACCGCGCCTGGGGCGTCACGGCCAACCGCAGTTACCTTAAGAACCAGGTGGTCAGCCTGGCGCTCATTTTCGCCTGCGGCGGCCTGGCAATGCTGTCCCTGATGTTCACCGGATGGAACCAGACGTGGATTGCGCACGTCGGGATCGGCGGGGCGGTGGGCGAGTGGATCGCCCGGCTGTTCTTCAAGCTGGCGGCCGTTCCGCTGTCGGTCTGCGGGCTGTTCCTGGTTTACTGGAAGCTGCCCAACCGGCAGGTGGACGCCGCGCGCGTGGCGCCCGTGGCCCTGGTAGTGGGCCTGATTCTGGAAGCCCTGAAGTACGTGAACCTGCTGATTGCGCCCATGCTGCAAAGCAAGCTGGATCGCGAGTACAAGATCTTCCAGCACTCCGTCAACATCCTGCTGTGGAGCTTCGTAGCCACGCTGGTAGTACTGGCCGGGGCTCACTGGACGGCTCACCACGAGCGGAAAGATCCGCTATCATAGAGAAATCGGACTGGATTCAGCCGTAAGCCCCGGGTTGGGTAGGTGTTATTATCCGGCAATCGGGAGCAAACCTGTCCGTTTTCTCATATCCTCCCAAGTAATTGATCTGATTGGCCTTGTCTGCCAATCGGTAGCATCCGCCAGGCTTTTCAGGCTTTCGCCTGGTATTCCGGCGGTAAAAAAGCGTATGCATTTAACCCAAAAGGTCTTATAATGCAACGCATTGAGAACAGCGAGGGTTTTGGCCAGGCACGTGCAGGCCTGCTGAGTCTCAAGAAGAAACTGGACTGTAGCCTATCGAAACGTTTCTGGAACAACACTAACGGAGATTACAGATGACTAACGGAGCGAGGGTTCATGCAATTCAGGCCACTAGGGGCCTTTCAGCCAGACTGCTGACCATCCTGCTGGGTGTGCTGTTAGCAGCAATGCTGGTGCAGGCGCAGTCGCTGACCACCGGCGACATCGCGGGAGTCGTAAGAGACCAGACCAGCGCGGTGGTTCCCAGCGCCTCGGTCACCCTGAAGAGTCTGGATACGGGAGCTACCCAGACTGGCGCCACGGGTCAGAATGGCGAGTTCCGCTTCCGCCTGCTGAAGCCCGGCGCCTACCAGGTGGGCGCCACCAAGGCCGGATTCCGGAAGAGCGAGCAGAGCGTGGAACTGACTGTCGGTTCCGTGGCGACGGTCGATTTCAAGCTGGAAGTGGGCCAGTCCACGCAAACCGTCGAGGTGACGGGGGACGCAGGGCTGGTGAATACCGAGGCCAGCACCAACACCACGTTCAGCCCGCAGCAATTGCAGGAACTGCCCTCGGCGGGCGGCGACATCACCAACATCGCCTACACCGCGCCCGGCGTGGTGGTGAACACCACCGGCGGTTATGGCAACTTCCAGATCAATGGTCTGCCGGCCACCTCCAATCTCTTCACGGTGAATGGCGAGAATGATATGGACCCGTACTTCAACATCAACAACTCGGGTGCCTCCAACCTCACCATCGGCCAGAATGAATTGCAGGAAGCCAGCGTCATCGCCAACCCGTACGGCGGCCAGTATGGCCAGCTTGCCGGCGCCCAGGTCACCTATGTGACCATGTCGGGCACCAACCAGTTCCACGGCAATGCGGCGTACTGGTGGAATGGCCGCGCGATGAACTCCAACGACTGGTTCAATAATTACTACGGCGTCGAGAAGCCCTTCTCCAATGCCAACCAGTGGGCCGCCCGCATTGGCGGTCCGATCCGCAAGGACAAGACCTTCTTCTTCGCCGATACCGAGGGCCTTCGCTTCATCCTGCCCAACGTGTTCTCCAACGAAGTTCCCACGCCGGTATTCTCTTCCGCCGTGCTGGCCAACGTGACTGCCAAGCAGCCGAACGAGGCCGCCGCATACAAGACCATGCTGGGGCTTTGGGACAACGCGCCGGGAATCGGCGCCGCCGTTACCATACCCAACCCGAGTGCCTGCTCCACCCTTTCGCTGGCCGGTTTCAATCCCAGCACCCAGCGGTGCGCGGAGATCTTCGAGTCCAGCGCCAACGCTCTCGGTTCGGAGTACATCGTGGCCTTCAAGATCGACCAGAGGATCGGCAACAACGACAACGCCTTCTTCCGGTATAAGCTGGATCACGGCGTACAGCCCACCACTCTGGATCCCATCAGCGCCAACTTCGACGCCATCTCGAACCAGCCTGCCTATGACATGCAGGTTTCCGAGACGCACATCTTCGGCGCGCGGTCGACCAACGATTTTAAGGCCGCCTTCAGCCACTACGTCGCGCAGTTCGCGCAGAACCCGCAACTGGTCGCCAGCACCTTCCCGTACGAGGTAACCAGTTCGGGTACCGTGCCGTGGACCCAGTTCAATCCCCAGGCATCCTTCCCCCAGGGCCGCAACGTCACGCAGTACCAGTTCATCGACGACTTCACGCTGACCCGCGGCTCGCACAATCTCCGCTTCGGCGTGAATTTCCGCCGCTACGACGTGAGCGATCACAACTTCTACTACACCAACCCGAGGGTTTACTACGGCTACGTGACCGCCGGAATGCAGAACTTCGCCAACGGTCTTGCCTACCAGTACCGGCAGGCGGCGAACATCGCTTCCGACGTGCCCATCGCCATGTGGGGCATGGGCATCTACGCGCAGGACGAGTGGGCCGCCACCCGGAATCTGAAATTGACGCTGGCCTTCCGCGTGGAGCGCAATTCCAACCCGGTGTGCCAGTTCAACTGCTTCGCGAATTTCAACACGACGACGAGCGCTCTGCCCAGTTTCACCAGTTCCAGCCCGGGCACGGTTCCCTACTCGAGCGACATTACCTCGGGCCTGCACCAGGCCTACCAGGGCGTCGACAAGCTGCTCTATTCGCCGCGCATCGGGTTCAGCTGGTCGCCGGGCGACGATCGCAAGACCGTCATCAGCGGCGGCTTCATGCTGGCCTATGACAATCCGGCTGCCGGGATGGTGGACAATCTCCTGGCCAATCCGCCGGATTCCGTCAATATCCGCGTCCGGCCCGCGGCCGGCGTTCTGCCGTTCGATCCGGCCGGCGGCCTGGCCACTTTCAGGGCCTCGGCCAACGCGTTCAGCCTCAGCAAGACATACAGCCAGATCTCGGCGGCGCTGACCGCCCTGGGTGCCACCTTCGCCGCCCCCGCCGTCGACGGCATCATCGGAACCATTCATGCTCCGATGTGGCGCGAGTGGAACCTCCAGATTCAGCGTCAGATCAGCCGGGACATGCTCATCAGCGTGAACTATGCGGGCAACAGCGGCACGCGTCTGCCGTATTCCAATGCCTGGCCCAACGCCTACGATGCCTACGGCCTGTATTCCGGCGTCAAGGGTATTTCGTCTACAACGCCAGATTCCAACTACGGCATTGTCACCCAGTTCCAGAGCGGCGCCGTTTCCAATTACAACGGGTTGAGCTTCATCCTGACGAAGCGCTTCTCGCAATCGGTTTCCGCCCACTTCAGCTATACCTGGTCCCACAACCTCGACGAATGTTCCAACGGCTGCCTCTTCAGCGATGGAAACGGCGGTCAGGGGCAGGTCAATCCGCTGAATCTCCGCGCCAACAATTACGGCAACGCGGACTACGACATCAAGCACAACTTCAGCGGCGATTTCGTGATCAACCCGAACTTCCACGTCACCAATGCCATTGCCAAGCAACTGGTCAATGGGTGGGAGTTCTCCGGCAAGCTCTTCTGGCGTACCGGGCTGCCGTTCACGGTCGGCGACGGATACAATTCCGCCCTCGGCAACACCGGCGGCGCCATCTTCGGCTCGCCGCTGGGCCACGGTTGGGGCGGCCTCAGTTGCGGCCGCGGCGCGGCCGGCGACCCGGGCGTCGCCGTGCCTTGCATCGACTCCAGCAAGTACCTCGACGCCGGAGCGGCGACCTTTAATGGCTTCACCCAGTGGTCTCCGGCTACGCGCAACCAACTGTTTGGACCGCATTACTTCGATCTCGACCTGAACCTGTACCGCACCTTCAAGATCAAGGAGCGGGCGAACTTCAAGGTCGGCATCCAGGCCTTCAACGCGCTCAACCATCCGAATTTCGGCCAGCCGGATGCCACTTTGGGCGACGGCTCGACGGGGACTATCTCCGGGATGGCTTCCACCACCACCAGCCCCTACGGTTCGTTCCTGGGCTTCGATTCTTCGGTGCGCGTGGTTCAGCTCTCCGGGAAGATCACGTTCTAACGGCGCTTGAAACGCAGCAACGGCCGCGCGCCCCCTCAAGGGCCCGCGGCCGTTTTCATTTCCGGAGGCTGCCGTGGCGCACGCTCTCACGCGTGCCGCGCCGCGGCCCAACTGTAATCCGTCCGTAGGCCCGAAGCCGCCCACTCAGCTCCCCTCCGGTCACGGCTCCGATCCGGCTCGCTCGGAGCCCCGACCGCAAGGGAGTGCCCATGGTCCAGCGGTGCATCGTGGGCCGGAGTGCTACCGGACGGATTACGGCCCCAACTGTAATCCGGCGGCCGTAAATTGTAGACTGTAGACTGTGGTCAAATTCTGCGTGCTGGCGAGCGGAAGTTCGGGCAATTCGGCGCTGGTGGCCACCTCGAAGACGCGCATCCTCATCGACGCCGGGCTGAGCATGAAGGAGATCGGCCGGCGCCTGGCCGCCATAGGCGAGAAGCTGGAGGATATTGACGCGATCCTCATCACCCACGAACATTCCGACCACGTCTCCGCGCTGCCGGTGCTGGCGCGCTCCCGCAATGTGCGCGCGGTGATCTACCTGTCGCGGCTCACCGAGCCGTCCATCCAGTGGGGAGAGACGCGGCCCACGCGCCTGGAGCTGTTCCAGTCCGGCGGCGCCTTTGAGGTGGGCGATATCGGCGTCCAGAGTTTCGGGATTCCGCACGATGCCATAGACCCGGTGGGTTTCTCGCTGGCGGCCGAGGGCGTGCGCATCGCCATCGCCACCGACCTCGGCTACATCCCCGAATCCATCAAGTTCCATCTGCGGCGCACCGACCTGCTGCTGCTGGAAGCCAATCACGATGTGGAGATGTTGAAAGTCGGGCCCTACCCCTGGGCGGTCAAATTGCGCGTGATGAGCCGGGTGGGCCACTTGTCGAACGATGCCATGGCGGAGTTTCTGATTCACGATCTGGACCCGGCGACCCGCCACCTGGTGCTGGGGCACCTGAGCGAGCACAACAACAACCCGTATATTGTGGATAAGGTGGCCACGCAATCGCTGGAACAGCGCGGCCTGCCCGTCCCCCTGGCTATTGCCGGGCGGCAGGCGCCCTCGGAGGTCTTTCAACTTTGATGCAGGAATCACTATGATTGCCCGATACACGCGGCCCGCCATGGGCCAGATCTGGAGTGAGCGGAACAAGTTCCAGCAGTGGCTGGAAGTGGAGCTGGCGGCCTCCGAGGCGCTGGCGGAACTCGGCATCGTGCCCGCCGAGGCCGCCCGGCTGCTGCGCCGCCACGCTACCTTCGACCTTGCCAGGATGGGCGAGATCGAAAACGAGGTGAAGCACGATGTCATCGCCTTCACCACCGCCGTCTCCGAGAGCATGGCCAAGGCCGGGCACGGGGAGGCCTCCCGCTGGCTGCACTACGGGCTGACCTCCAACGACGTGGTGGATTCGGCCCAGGCGCTGCTGCTGGGCCAGGCCTCCGCCGTGCTGCTGGCCGGTTTGCAGGAGTTGCGCG
>Ga0265323_10000986_pt1 | contig 14790 bp, 15 predicted proteins | sample 41225metaG_FD_193580 | JGI IMG/M metagenome (GOLD analysis project Ga0265323, IMG submission 193580) | Rhizosphere microbial communities from Carex aquatilis grown in University of Washington, Seatle, WA, United States - 4-12-25 metaG | ecosystem: Host-associated > Plants > Roots > Rhizosphere...
AGGCTTTCCGCCTGGCGCCTGCGTTCCGCCGGCCTTGCCGCGAGAATCGTAATATAAAACGTCCGCTGTTGTGAGAAGACTCCCCGCATGCCGTTCAGCAACTCGTCTTCCTCAGAATCCCGGACGCTGGGGTAGCGGTCGAAATCGGCGTCGATTTCCAGGGTGAGTCGATCCAGTCGGCGGCGAGCCTCGGCGTCCCGGTCGGCGGCGGTCAGCGCGACGAATTGCTGCACGGCCTGGTCATAGCTCCGTATGGAGAGCCAAAGTCCGGATAGCGCGCGCGTGCGCTCCGCCAGCGCGCGAGCAGCCACCAGTTCCTGAGTGCGCATTTCCGAGAGAAAGCAGACAGCCAGAACGCGGGACACAAGCAAGAGCGCCAGCAGCAACACGGAAACGCAGAGGAACAGCCAGCGCAGCTTGCTGGAGGGCGGCGTGGGTTCACGCCATGCGTCCGTGTCCGGGGTCTCACGCAATGTCGCCATAAGGTCTGAATGCTGAAAGCAATTTCATTATCCCTCCCGGGTTCGCGCCGACCCAAACCCTTGGCAGTTTGGACCGGAAAAGGAGCATCGCTCATCGGCCTGCTATTTCGACGAGACGCCGTCCTACTGAGCTAGTCTCGCCAGAACCAATGCAAGCGGACTCTCCGCCGCTGGTAGCGGCTTGCATTCTTTCTTGCGAGCCTGCCAGAGCTGTTCGGCGAGATCCAGATTGGACTCGGAGACTTCGCTTTGATGGGTGGCGCCGACACGAACTTTCAGCGCCTTCCCAGCCTTGTCGAGTAATTCCTGCAACTCCAGCGAAGGATTTTGACCGATGCATTGGTTGGTCTCATCCAGCGTAAGCTCGACAAGTTTGAGGCTCCGGCGGAAACGCTCCGCCGGACCGAGGCCTCGCATCGTGGGATCAAGCATGAGCAGTTCGTTGCAGACGTCGAGGCGCCGGCGGGTGGCTTGGTCCTCGGGCTCCAACCGAAGGGCGGTCTGAAAATCCCGCTGTGCCGCGCGATAGTTGCCTCTAGCGAATTCCGCCTCGCCGAGTCCGGCATATGTATCCGCGTTTGTGGGGGCATCGTGTAGGATCCCCCGAAATATATCGGCGGCCCGGGCTGGAGACCCCGCCAGGAGGAACAGTCGTCCCATCTGTGTTCGTGTCTTCAGATCGCGAGGAGCATCGTCTTGAATCGGGAGCAACTCGGCGAGCAACTCTTCTTTGGAGTTACGCTGCGCCAATAGATCAATCAATTCGAACCTCACGCTAAGCCGGTTCTGCGCCTCACCCTCGTTCCATTGGCCATAGATCGCGCGGTGAAAATACGAGATTGCTTCCGCGAATCGGCCTTCTTTCGCCAATACGCGGCCCATGATCAAACTCGCGGGACCGTCCGTTGAGTCGCTCTGCAGCAATTCGGCCAGAGTCGATTCGGCGTCGGCAGTCTTCCCAGCCGCGAACTGCGCCTGTGCGAGTGTCCGCAGATAGTCTCGATTGCCGCGCTCAATCGTAATCGCGTCCTCAATCCGCTTGATCGCCTCGGCGCTCTTTCCGCGCTGCATCAGGACACGCCCCTGCTCGAACAGACGCGCAGCCTCCACCCGGCTCTCCGTCCGCTCCGTCTTGGCGAGAAACATGTCGGCCACAAAGAGCGCCGCGATTGCGAGGAAGATCAACCCGAAAGTTCCAAAGAAAGGTCGACCAGTGAACGGCTTGGCCATTATTCGCTTTGCTCCGCCGGGGCTCCCCGCTTCCCAACGCCATAGGCGCCCAGGATATCGTCCAGAGCGACAATCCCGATCAGCTCGCGCACGTTCGCGCGGCTAACGACGGGGAGGACATTCAGTCCGCTGGCTCCCATCCGTTCGAGCACCAGGCTCAGGCTGTGGTCGGGATGAACGTGTGGAAACTCTTCGAGCGTGGGGTCGCCACTGGGAGGATCTTCGCGGAGAATCTCCGCGACTTTCTTGTTCGAGGCTCCATCGGCGGCTGCCTGTTCGAGCTCGGTGTTCCGGATCATTCCCCACAGCCCTTCGGCGTCGACGACGGGCCAGGCATTGAACGTGCCGTCCTTTATCCGTCGGAGGGCCTCCGCAATCTGTAGTTCCGGCGACAGGACCGCCGGCGCCGGCCGCATCGCCTGGCGGACCTGAATCCGCTCGGCCTGGGAACGGGACTGCGCGGTGGGCAGGTGCACACCATCCTGGTAGGCAAGCGCTTCATAGATCGGCTGTCTCTGGAGCTTGTACGAAATGAAGTACGAGATCAGGTTGGAGATCATCAGCGGAACGATGATTGTATAATCGCGTGTGATCTCGAAAATCATGAACACCGACGTCAACGGCGTACGCACGATTCCCGCGAACGCGGTTCCCATGCCGACGAGTGCATACGCGCCGGGGCCCGCCGTGTAGCCGGGGAACAGTGTGTGGGCGACGCCTCCGACCGCCGCGCCCATCATCGCGCCGATGAACAGGGCCGGACCAAAAATGCCGCCCGCATTGCCGGAGGCATAACAGACCGAGGTCGCAACGATCTTGAGCACGGCAAGCAGCACGACGACTTTCAGAACAATGTCACCGTTCAACACTTTTTCGACGTGATTGTAGCCGACCCCTAACACTTCGGGCACGAAGTAACCTATGATCCCGACCGTCAGGCCGCCTACGACCGGCTGAAACCAAACCGTCCATTTTGGCAAGCGCATGAACCTGGCGCGGAGTCCGAGCAGAAGTTTGACGAAGCGAACCGATCCCAGCCCACCAACCACCCCGAGCACTGCGTAAACACCAAATTCCGCCGGATGGACCAGCCGATAGCCGGCGACATGGAACAGAGGATCATCGCCCAGAACCAGGTGCAAGACCATCCAGGAAGTGGCCGAACTCAAAACCACGGAACCCAGCACCGTCGCGTGCAGATCGCCCATGATCTCTTCGAGCGAGAACAAAACTGCCGCGATCGGCGTATTGAACGCCGCAGCCAGTGCCGCCGCACAACCTGCCGGCACGAGCGCCTTTACCTGTTTCGGATTGAGTCCCAGATTTCGCGCGATCACCGAGGCGAGGCCGGCACCCACCTGCACCGACGGTCCTTCGCGACCGAGCGCAATTCCGCTGGCAAGCGATGCCGAGCAGCAGAAGAACTTCCCAAGCACCGTTCGAAACAGGATTCGTCCGTCGTCGATGAACAGTGCGAACTTCGTTTGGGGGATTCCGCTGCCTCGCGCAAACGGGAAATAGCGCCAAAGAAGGAAGCCCGTGCTGAGCGAACCGAGCGCGGGCCCTCTGTGTCAACATGACTGAGACACCTTCCCCGTCGGTAATTACTGTCGAGGGCGGAGAAGGAATTCATGTTCTATGCTCAAGTCGAATCTCAAGCAGTTGGAATCCACACAGGCGGAGTCGGCAGCTCCGCAGCGCAGGGAGGGCGAGCGTAGCGAGCCCGACCGGAGCGGAGGGGCTGCCGACTCCGCCTGTGTCCCGCCGGTCCCCGTCCCCGATCCTGAGGTCCCGGCCAATCCCAAACGCCGCCAGTTCACTGCCGAGTACAAACGCTCCATCTTGGATCGGGCGGAGGCCTGCCGCGATGAAGGGGCCATCGGCGCCCTGCTTCGCCGCGAGGGGCTCTACTCGTCCCATCTGACGACCTGGCGCCGCCAGCGCGAACAGGGCGAACGGGAGGCTTTGACCCCCAAGAAGCGTGGCCGAAAACCGACGGCCAACCCGTTGGCCGAGGAGAACCAGAAGCTACGCGCGGATAATGCGCGCCTGTGCCGCCGCCTGGAACAGGCCGAGCTCATCATCGACGTGCAAAAAAAAGTATCGGCCCTGCTGGGGATCTCCCTGCCGGAAGTCAAGACCGGCGAGGCGAACTTATGAACGCCGCCCACCAGCTCGGCCGAAAGGTAGGCCGGGCGGCCGCCTGTCGGGCTCTCCGTGTGCCGCGGGCTTCGCTGTACCGCCACCTTCGCCCGCCCACCCGGCAGGCCGATCCGCCTGCCCCTCGGCCCAGTCCACCTCGCGCGCTGGCCCCGGCCGAACGGGACCTCGTCCTCGACCACCTCAATGCGGAACGCTTCCGCGACAAGGCGCCTGCCGAGATCTATGCCACCCTGCTGGATGAAGGTACGTACCTCTGCTCGCTCCGCACCATGTACCGGATACTCGAACAGGCCGGAGAGGTGCGCGAGCGCCGCGATCAACTTCAGCATCCCCAGTACCAGAAACCGCAGTTGCTGGCCACCGCACCCAACCAGGTCTGGAGTTGGGACATTACCAAATTGCTCGGGCCGGTCAAATGGACCTACTTCTACCTCTACGTGATCCTGGACATTTTCAGCCGTTACGTCGTGGGCTGGATGGTCGCCGATCGCGAAAGCGCCGAGTTGGCCAAGCGGCTGATCGGCGAGACCTGCCACAAGCAGCATATCGCCCCCGACCAACTCACCCTCCATGCCGACCGCGGCGCCTCGATGCGCTCCAAGCCGGTTGCCTTGCTGCTGGCTGACCTGGGCGTTACCAAGACCCACAGCCGGCCCCATGTCTCCGACGACAACCCGTTCTCGGAAAGCCAGTTCAAGACCCTGAAGTACCGGCCCGAGTTCCCCGAACGCTTCGGCTCCATCCAGGACGCGCGCGGCTTCTGCCAGGTCTTTTTCCCCTGGTACAACGCCAAGCACCATCACTCAGGCATCGGCCTGCTCACGCCCGAGGTCCTGCACTACGGCCGGGCCGACGAGGTCATCGGCCAGCGCCAAGCGGTCCTGAGCCAGGCCTACCAACGAAATCCCGAACGTTTTGTCCGGGCGCACCCCAGACCGCCGGAGAAGCCCACGGCGGTCTGGATCAACCCGCCGCCTCTCGCGGGGGCGGCGAGCGAGCAGGAGCAACACTAATTCATGCGGGCAGGTGTCTCAAAGTCATTGACAAGTTCCGCCGGGCATGGCGTGGACCGCGGTTACCTTCAGTTCGTTTTGTGTCAGCGTGCCGGTCTTATCCGCGCACAGCACGTCGATGCTTGCCGCTTCATCCACGGCGGAGAGCCTGGTCGGAAGAACGCCCAGCTTGGCCAGGGCTTTTGCACCGAGCGCGGCCGCAAGGGTAAAGGTGGCCGGCAACGCCACCGGAATCGACGCCAGAACTGCCGTCAATACCAGCGGAATGACTTCGCTCCCCGGCATCTTGAGAGCGTAGGCGTACCCCACCAGCATCACGATGAGGATGCCATTGAACATGCCGAGATTGCGCACTACACGCAGGACCGCCTTCTGCTGCGAACTTTCGACATGTGCCGTGCGAACCAACTCCGCGGTGCGTCCAAACTTGGTGCGCGCTCCTGTCGCCGTGACCTCCGCGACCGCTTCGCCGCGCCGCACCAGCGCTCCCGCGTAAGTTTCGAACCCAGCGCCAGCTTCGATCGGAACGGATTCGCCCGTGAGCATAGATTGGTCGAGCAGCACCGATCCGCCGGCCAGGCGTACGTCGGCGGCAACTACGGCGCCGAGCGACAGTTTCACTATGTCTCCAACAACCAATTGCGCCGCGGGTACTGTAGTCCAGGCATTATCGCGTTTGACCGAAGCATTCAGCGCAAGCCGCGACTTCAGCGCGGCCAGAGTCGCCTGAGCCCGCCCTTCCTGGAAAAACCCGAGAGCAGCGTTAAAGGCCAGGAGACCCGCGATGATCCCCGCCTCCACATACTTGCCGAGGACAATTTCGAGCACGATCGCAGCCTCGAGCATCCACGGAACCGGCGCCCAGAACTTGGTCAGCGCCCTGCGTAGCGGATGCAGGGCCGTGTCCGGCATTGCGTTTGGGCCGGACTTCGCCAATCGGCTTCGGGCTTCATCGCCCGTCAGGCCGGTCGCGAGCGGGACATCCTCTACGCGGGTCATGATTCAAACCTCAATTCGCGAGCTGCTTGCGGATGGATTTCAATTCCTGCCGGCGCTTCGCGGTGGTTTTGGGATATGCCATTTTCATTTCATGGAACGCATCCAGGACAATTTGGGAAACAGCCAGGCGGGCGTTTTCCTTATCGTCGGCGGGAACGACGTACCAGGGCGCGTGATGGGTGCTTGTCGCGCTCAGACAGGCCTCATAAGCCTTCATGTAATGCGTCCAGTATTTCCTCTCGTGAATGTCCGCGAGGCTGAATTTCCAGTTCTTGTCGGGCTCATCAATCCGCTCAAGGAATCGCCTTCGCTGCTCTTCCTTCGAAAGGTGGAGGAATATTTTGACAGTTCGCGTTCCGTTACGATAGAGGTGGCTTTCCAGGTCTCGGATGGAGCGATACCGCTGCTCCCAGATGGTTTTCTCGTCGCGCAATTCTTCTGAAAGCCCCTGGGCGCGGAGAATCTCTGGATGGACTCGAACAACCAATACTTCCTCATAATACGAACGATTGAAGATACCGATCCGCCCCCGTTCGGGCAGGCAGCGCGTCGTGCGCCAGAGAAAATCATGTTCGAGCTCATCGGCGCTCGGCTGTTTGAAGCTGAAAACCTGGCAGCCCTCCGGATTGACCCCGGACATGACGTGCCGAATGGCGCCGTCCTTGCCGCCCGCGTCCATCCCCTGAAAAATCAGAAGCAACGCATAGCGATTGGACGCATAGTGAAGGTGCTGCAGCGAGCTCAACTCCTCAACATGTTTACCCAGGAGTCTTTGATAATCCTTCTTCGACTTGCAAAAGGGCTTCACAATCGTCGGCCACTCTTTGAGCTTGATGCGTTTTCCGGGCCGCACACGGAAGTCCTTTGAATTGATTTTCATCTTGATCCCTTCAGTGTCACAAGCTGACTGGGGCGCGCTCAGCACTGACGGGGCGAAAATCGCCGCGATTCTTGCAGGACACTCAAATCCAGCCTTGGTCTGTGCCATGCCAATGCGCATCATTTCTTTTGCTCGCTCAGCGCTTCGAAGCCGGAGATGACGTCGAATAATTCCTCGTCGATGCCATCCTGACGCAATCGGTGAAATGTCCTGTTGAGGTCCTCCAGCAATTCGTCGATGTTTTTGTCGGCGCGTTGCATCGCCGCTAGGCGGCTCGCGTTTTCGCTCTCAAGAGATTCGGCGCACGCCCGGAAGATCGACACGAAAAGATATCCACTGATAAATGCCCGCAAGGTCGCAGAGGCGCCCCCTATGACTTGGGGCAAGTTTCTCGTCGGCCAGGGAAGTTTAGCCTGCTTGCGCCGCCACTGTTCGTCCAGCGGTAGCAATCGCAGGCCGACGGGCGCATAAACCGCTCCGGACGTTGGGCGGTTGTGGAAGAGGTGGAGTTCGGTGACTTCGCCGTGCCGTTGGCGCGCCTCGCTCTCTACCAGAATCTGCCCGACGAGGGGGGTGATGGCCGTCACCGAGTTCGGTACGCTGAATACTCCCATCAGCGGCAGGCCCGCGTCCGCCAAGCGCTCATGCACGCGCTCCCCGACGGCCCAAACCTCGGCTTTGGCCGGCAGAGCCGCCAGCATCTTGACCGCATAGTCGGCCACCACATCATTAAACTGGCCCACTAGTCCTTGGTCTGAACCGAACACGACGGCGCCAATCGGACCGGCAACTGTTTTTCCTTTCCGCTCTGCAGTCGACGGCGCTGGCCCGCTTTCCCGGAAGCACGCGCTCAACCCCAGTTCCACAGTGCGATAGTAGTCGCCTAACGCGCTCACCGATTTCTCGTATTGCCCGATGCTCGATGCGGCCACGGCCTTCATCGTGCGGACGACGGATTGGAGATCACCGGCGCCGGCGATCTTTCGGCGCATACTAGCCGTGGTGTTGCTCATGACTTCTCCTCGGGCTTAGGTACGGGCTTGACCTCGGCTTTGACTTCCGGCTTGGCCGCAGGCTCAGCCTTAGGCTTGACCTCGGCTTTGACTTCCGGCTTGGTCTCGGATTCAGCCTTGGGCTTGACCTCCGCTTTGGCATCCGGCTTGGGCTCGGATTCAGGCTTGGACTTGACCTCCGTTTTGACTTCAGGCTTGCGCTGGAAGGGAGCAAGCGATTTTCGCGCGATTTGGATAATCGTCTTGCGGTCCTCGTCGCTCAATTTGTCGGCGGTATCCAATCGCTTGCGCACCTCCGCTGGGATATCCGCCGCTGCCTTGCGTAGGGCGTGCTCGGCGTCGGTCATCTGTTCAAGAGGCACACGGTCGAAGAGTTCTGCGGTCAATGCCAGCAGCATGGCGATTTGCTCAGGCACGGGCACCGGGGCGAGTTCCGGCTGTTTAAGGCAGGCGCGGATTCGCCGTCCGTGTTCAATGGTCTTGCGGGTGTCTTCATCCAGGCGGGCTCCGAACCGGGAAAACGTTTCGAGCTCCTCAAACTGCGCATAGGCGAGTTTGAGGTCGCCCGCCACCGCGCGGTAGGCCGCGCGTTGCGCTTGCCCGCCAACGCGGGAAACGGATTTTCCGACATCGACCGCGGGCAGCACGCCCAATTCGAATAGCGTCGGCGAGAGGTAGATCTGCCCATCCGTGATGGAAATCAAGTTGGTCGGAATGTAGGCGGAAATGTCCTGCGCTTCGGTTTCGATGATGGGCAGCGCGGTGAGAGATCCGTTGCCGAGTTCCTTACGCAAATGCGTCGCACGTTCCAGCAGCCGCGAGTGGATGTAAAAGATATCGCCGGGAAACGCTTCGCGACCGGGCGGGCGGCGCAGCAAGAGAGAGAGTTCGCGGTAGGAGCGCGCGTGATGGGTGAGGTCGTCGTAAACGATCAACACATCCCGCCCCGCTTCCATGAAAGACTCGGCGATGGTGGTGGCGGCGTAAGGAGCGACATAAGCAAGACCCGGCGGTGCGTCGCCCTCGGTCACCACGAGGACGGTGTAGTCCATCGCGCCCTTTTCCCGCAGAGTCGCCACTGCCTTCGCGACGGCGGACGCGCGCTGACCGATGGCACAATAAACGCACAGCACATCCTGGTCGCGCTGGTTGAGGATGGTGTCGATCGCAATAGCGGTCTTGCCCGTCTGCCGGTCGCCGAGAATCAACTCGCGCTGGCCGCGTCCAACGGGAATGAGGGCATCGATGACCATGAGGCCGGTCTGGAGAGGCACCGTGACGGGCGAGCGGTCCATGATAGGCGGGGAGGGGCGTTCAATGGGCAGACGCCTGCCGGAGGCTACGGGCCCGTGGCCATCGAGCGGCCGGCCGAGCGGGTCGATGACGCGCCCCAGCAGTCCGTCGCCCACGGCCACGTCCATGACACGGCCGGTGCGCTGGACTTCATCTCCCGCGTGGAGATGCCAGTATTCGCCCAGCAGAACGACGCCAATTTCGTCCTCGTCCACGTTGAACGCAATGCCGAGCACGTCGCCGGGAAACGTCAATACTTCCTCAAAGCCCACGCCGGGGAGACCCGACACCTTGGCGATGCCGGTGGCGACACTGGTAATCGTGCCCACCTCCCGTGGCGTCAGCTTCGGCGTGAATGCTTCTCGTACTTGGCTGATTCCGGCAAACACGCTGTCGAAAACGTTCTGGAGGCTCTCAGGTTCCATGTTCATTGCCCCTTTGTTCCTGGCTTTGGTTCTTCAGGCTCAGGCTCAGGCTCAGGCTCAGGCTTGGGCTTGGCCTCCGTTTCGGCTTCCGGCTTGGACTCAGGCTCAGATTTGGGCTTGGCTTCTGCTTTGACTTCCGGCTTGGACTCAGGTTCAGGCTTGGGCTTGGCTTCAGGTTTGTCCTTCTCTTTCAGAAGGTCGTCGACGCCCTTCTCAAGAGACGTCAGATAATCCGCGATGCTCCACGCCACCTTCTCCCCATTCGTGGTGAGTTCAATGCCGCCGATCAGGTCTGGCGCGGTCTCGTACCGGACGCGAATTTCAGCCGAGAACGTTTCGTTGAGCGCATTTTGTATGGCCGCACGTTGCTCTGCAGGCACGTCAAATGTGCTGCGCACCACTGCGGGGTCGGAGGCTGTCTTCAGAGCTTCGCCGAGGGCTTCTTTCGCCTTGCCGTCCATCTCTCGCAAACGGCGAGTGAACACCTCGCCCAGGCGCTCTTCCAGACTCACCGTGGCGAGATCCGTCAACGCCTTTCGCGCGATGGCAAATACTTCCTGCTGTGTCCGGCGGCTGACTGCTTGATATAAGTTCCGTTCTTCAGTTCTGAGTGTTTCCAGTCGCTTGGCACTCAAGGCGTCGGCCGCTTTCCGCGCTTCGTCGATGAGTCGCTGACGTTCGGTCTGCGCCTCGTCTGTCGCTTTGCTCAAAAGCGCGGCGCGCTGTTGGTCAAACTCCGCATTCTTGTGCTGGAACTCCTCGTGCTCCTTTTGGGCTTCGGCTTTCTTCGCGTCCGCGTTCGCGAGCTCTGTGGCGATCCGCTTCTCCCGTTCATCGATGGCGTGGAGGATTGGTTTGTAAAGGAAGCGCTTCATCAACCACACCAGGATGAGAAAGTTGAGCGCCTGCGCAACGATGGTGAACCAATCGGTTAACATAGCCTATTTTCCTGTGGCGTGGGCGATGACGTGGTTCCAGAACGGGTTGGCGAAGATCAGAATCATCGAGACCACGAAGCAATAGATGGCCAGGGACTCGATCATTGCCAGGCCCACGAACAGGGTCCGGGTTATGGTAGCAGAGGCATCAGGTTGCTGGGCCAGCGAACTCAGCGCAGTTGCGACCGCCCTCCCTTCAGCCAGCGCAGGCCCAATGACGCCGAAACCGATGGTAATGCCAGCGATGACAATTGATGCCACCGCGATAATAGTCATGTTATCCACAGTGTTCTCCTTTTGTTTTCGTTAGTTCATGCTTCAACGCTTTGCACGGGAATAGGCTTGGGCTTACGGACCCGCGTGGCGGCCGCAATGTAAACCGTCGCCAGGATGCTGAAAATGTAGGCCTGCACCATGCCCGTGAGCAGACCAAGCACCGTCATGATGATCGGGAAGATGAAGGGCGTAATCGTGAGCAGGATACCGACAATCATGGCCCCGCTCATCATATTGCCGAACAAACGGACGGCTAGGGCCAGCGTGCGCGAAAGTTCGCTGATGATGTTAAACGGCAGCATAATGACCGTCGGCTTCGCATAGGATTTGAGGTAGCTGAGCACCCCTTGCTCCTCGATGCCGAAGAATGGCACGGCCACGAATACGCACAGCGCCAGCGCAGCCGTGGTCGAGAGCGAAGCAGTCGGCGGCTCATAGCCCGGAATGACGGTGCACAGGCTCGCTGCACCGACAAATACGAAGAGCGTGCCCAGAAAACCGATATATTTCTCTGGGTGACTCAGGCCTACGTCTTCAATCTGTTTCTCGATCCCGGTGACGACGATTTCCAGAAGGTTCTGCCAGCGGGAACGCTCCAGGCCGGTGGAAAGTTTGCGAGTGATGAGTCTTGAGCCGCCGGCCAGCACGAGCATCAGTCCCCACGTGAACACAATGGTGGCGTTGAGTTTGAACACTCCGTATTGCCAGAAGACGATCTGATCGGGACTAAGGTGCATGGGTCGCCGCCTGTGCGAAGTAAGTTGACGTTTCCAGCGTTCGGGTGAGACGGGTCACGATGTGGCGTGCCATGACAAATCCAAGGAGACTCACGAGCAACCTTTCCCAATGACCACCACAGACAAGATAAAAGCCCACCAGCGCAGTACTTGTTCGCAGCAACAGGCTGCAGAGGAACCAAAGCGCCGGCTGTTGGGACGAAGCGCCCTTGCGAACCGTCCACCAAAGGCCGCCAATAAATATCACGCCGAGCAAGACGCCGGCCACCGTTGCCAACACGAGACTCAAAGCTTCAGTCATCATCCTCTTGTTCCTCCCTCATCTCCTTGTCTTCCTTGTCCACCCAATGCCAGGCATTCAAACAGCCGATGGCCAGGCCAATGACCAGCAGCATCAGCGTCCAGGAATGGTTTCCCGGATGGCGATTGTCGAGCCAGATACCGAGCGCCGCGCCGAGCAACGTCGGAACAACCACGGACCATCCGATAAGCCCCATCATGCCCAAGCCAAACCAGACGCCCTGCGTGTTTCGCCGCGCCCTGAGCTTGCGAGCCGCCTTCGCGCCGACCTCGCGGCTGAACGCAGTCTCGTCTTTTGCGCTCTTGGTTTCCGGTTCTTCACTCATGGTCAAACTCCGCTAAGCGGCGGATGAAATCGCTCTCCATTCTCGCCATCACTGAGCGGACGCTCTGCTCCCGTTCGTTCACGTTCAGGAACTCCCGCTTAACCGCTTCATGCAGTTGGCCGAGGTCTGTTCCGCCAATTGCGTTGCGCACGGAGACGAGCACGTCCAGACCGGTCTTAACCAGCACCCCTTCATCGACGGCTACGTAGACCTCGCCCTCGTCATCGCTTTCGTAGATCAGAATTCCGGGCGCGAGTGCGGCAACACAGTCCAGCCGGTGTGGCAGGAGGCCGAACGAGCCATCGCCCGTCTCCGCAACGATGCGCGAAACGCCGGTCTTCTCGGCGAAGATTTGGAACGGCAGGAGGACCTTAAGATTCATGAGCGTCGGCTGCTGCATGTTCGGCCTCCGGTTTCGGTTGCGGCTCCGACTTCGCCTGCGGTTCGGGCTTGGGCTTGGGCGTGGTCCCGGCGACGGGCTTCGGGTCGTTCCCGGCCCCGGCTTTGGAGTCACGCTTGACGTTATCTACAGGCTTGCCGGCTTTGACTTTTTCCTGCGCTTCGTCAATTGCCCCGATCATGTAGAGCGCGCTCTCCGGGTAGTCTTTGAATTCATCGCGCAGGATTCGTTCGCAGCCATCGAGCGAGTCTTTGATACTGACGATTTTCCCCTTGATGCCGCTAAACTGCTCAGTAGCGAAAAACGGCTGCGTGAGAAATCGCTCCAACCGCCGGGCGCGGGCCACTACTTTGCGGTCTTCTGGCGCCAGTTGTTCCAAGCCGAGCATGGCGATGATGTCCTTGAGATCTTGGTACTGCGCAAGCGTCCGCCTGATTTGTTGCGCCAGAAGATAGTGCCGTTCCCCGACGATGCCGGGAGTGGCCATTTTGGAGCTGGATTGGAGGAGATCGATAGCCGGGTAAAGTCCTTCACTCGCCCGCTTGCGCGAAAGCACGATGGACGTCGACAGATGCGAAAACGTGTGCACCGCCGCCGGGTCGGTCAAGTCGTCCGCGGGCACATATACCGCCTGAATGGACGTGATGGCGCCGGTATCGGTGTTGGCGATGCGCTCCTCCAACCCCGATAGCTCGGTGCCCATCGTGGGCTGATAGCCCAGACGCGACGGCATTTGGCCCATCAGGCCCGACACCTCCATACCCGCCTGAATGAAGCGGAAAATATTATCGATCAGCAGCAGCACGTCGCGATGCTCGTCGTCCCGGAAATACTCGGCCATCGTCAGCGCCGCGAGGCCCACTCGGAACCTGTTGCCCGGCGGTTCGTTCATCTGGCCGAACACCATCACCATGTTCGGCAGTACGCCTGCCGCCTTCATGTCACGGTAAAGTTCCTCGCCTTCACGACATCGTTCGCCTATCCCGCAAAAAATGCTTACGCCCTTCTGGTGCTCGATCATGTTGTGGATCATTTCGGTGAGCAACACCGTCTTGCCCACCCCCGCTCCGCCGAACAGGCCCGCTTTGCCGCCACGTTCGAGCGGCACCAGCACATCGATGACCTTGATCCCCGTTTCGAAGATCTCGGATTTGGTGGAACGCCGTACCAACGCTGGCGGGGCTCGATGGACTGTGCGCCATTGGACATCTGCCGGCGCCGCCTGGCGGTCGATGGCATTCCCGAAAACGTCGAACATTCGCGAGAGAATTCCTTTGCCGACCGGCACCTTCAACTGCCCCCCCGTGTCCTCCACCGCGCTGCCGCGGACGAGTCCTTGGGTGGGGGTCAATGCGATTCCACGCACGCGATGCGCGTCGAGTTGAGCTAAGACCTCGATGGCAATTTCCCCGGCTTTCGCGTGCAGCAACGAGTAGATGGGCGGCAAATGTGCATCGAACCTAATATCTACGACACTGCCGCGCACCGAGACCACCGCGCCGAGGTTCGAAGGACTTGTCTTGTTCTTCATGTTTCCTTTCGCTGATTCGCCGTCAGATCGCGCGTCACACCTTTCCTTCCGGCGGATCGGCGCCTCCTTGCGGCGGCAGGAAGTCCGGCAGGTCCAGACGTGCCACCCCAATGCGGTTGTCGGCCATGCCGTAGTAGACGTCGAAACGATTCGGCGAACCAAGGTCGTCGCGCCGGTCAATGCCGGTGGGGAAAACGACATTGGCGACGGTCCCATGGCGTTCTTGCGGCAGTACTGGAGCCAACACCGGCTCTGCGGAACGAAAACGGATCAGGCGCGGATGCTCATCCGAGAGGACCATCACCCCGGCGGAGTAGCATAGGTGGTGTCCGTCGTGGCCGGGCTCTGCCACTTCGCTCACCCCGTGATAAACGATCAGCCAGCCGTGTCGGGTCAGGATGGGCGGAGTACCGCCGCCGATTTTGAGACGCTCCCATGGCGACACGGGAGCCGCCAGCCGGTGATGACAGGCAAAATGGCCGAGGTGATATGGTTCACGGGCCGCCAAGGCCATCGGGCAGTAGGAAATCCAGATGCTCTCCCGATCGAGATCCACCTCACGGGTTGCCGGGTGGCAGGCGGTTTCCTCCGGACGGGTACCGGGAAAGAGTGGCCGGTGGAGCATGGCTAGTTCCGGGTGTCCGGATGGATTGGGAATGGCAACGGGGAAAAGGCTGGCATCTTTGTCATCCACGTCGCCGATTTCGACGCCCTGATACCGGCCAAAGGTTGCGAGCCCCAGACGCTGCCAATGGAGGAGGTCCTCCGACACGGCCAGGGCGAT
>Ga0265323_10000987_pt1 | contig 14790 bp, 14 predicted proteins | sample 41225metaG_FD_193580 | JGI IMG/M metagenome (GOLD analysis project Ga0265323, IMG submission 193580) | Rhizosphere microbial communities from Carex aquatilis grown in University of Washington, Seatle, WA, United States - 4-12-25 metaG | ecosystem: Host-associated > Plants > Roots > Rhizosphere...
AGGATTGGAGCGCGTTCTTCGATCACAAGGACGGGCAGCAATACGCGGGTATGCCGGAGCTGATCGCCAAGCTAATGACCAATAAAACATATCACGGGATTGGAGCTATGAGAATAATCAACAAGGAAAACGGCATGAGCTACGCCGCTTTTTGGAAGCGATGATCTGCATGGCTTTTATCAGTTGTCTTTGTGGTCATCCTGGCTGGGCGGCGTTTTTCATAGCCCTGCATTGGCTGGGACAATGTAAGATCGAATTTAAGAAATGAATAAAAACGTAGACTACGAAAAACAAATTTTTGACACATTGATTGATAAGGGGATATTAAAGTTTAGGCCAATAGAAGAAAAAGTAATGCGCAGTAAAAAGATAAAATGTAAAATCTGCGGATTAAGAGAACCATTAACCAAGAGAGGCGGATGTGCGGAGGAAAAAGAAAGATGCTTAACTTGCTGGTTCTTAATTCGGAGCCTAACCGACTACTTAGAGCAGTATGTAAAAACGGCGCGGGATAAGGGAGTAAATATATTCTACGTAATAAAAGCGCAACCATATCGAACCGGGAAGAAATGACCGATTTATCCTACTCCAAAGAAAAACAGTTGCGGAAGCTAACGCCCAAGCAGGGCAATAAATTATTCCCAGTAGCCAGCAGGTCGAAGCTAATTAAAGAACTCGACCGGGTATTTAGTTTATTCATACGGTATCGCGATCATTGGCAATGTAAAAAATGCGGCAAGCAACACGAAGAGGGAACGGGTGAATTACAGAACTCCCACTTTTGGAGCCGTGATGACAAGGGGACACGGTGGGACCCGAAGAATTGCGACGCGGCGTGCGCTAAGGTCTTTCAGCTTCATCAAGTGATTCATACGCTTCCAGGCGGCCAAGTTATAAGATCGGGCGGCCGGTCAATGCTGGTGAGCTGCCACGGACAATGGGAAGGCGAGAAGCAGGGCGCCTACCGGGACTTCAAGCTGAATCAGCTAGGGCACGCCGAATATTCTTACATGGAAATGAGGGCGCGGACATCTACAAAGTTTTCAGCCGTTGATCTGCAATTATTACTTGACTACTGGAATAAAGAACTGGAACGGGTAAAGGCAGAGTATCACGAAACCCATTGACAACTAACCCCCCATAGGCTTAAACTACTCCAAGAATGTTTAACTAAAAGGGGTAGCGAGTATGGCCTCAAAACAAAGCTTAGCCGATGCAGCAAATGACGCCGTTCGCTTAATCGCAGAGGCAACGGGTAAGGCAACCGCCGCGATAGCTTCAGCCGCCCAGGACGCGGTTAAGCTGTTAGCCTCCGACGCTTCACAAGCGGCAAAAGTAGTAGCGGACAAAGCGGACAATATAGGACATTCCGGGAACCGCGACCACGACCTACTTGTCATTCTCGATACCAAAATGGAAGGGCTAAAATGTGACATCAAAGACCTCAAGGACGGAACCTCCCGGCGCATTGAAACGCTCGAATTAGAAAAGCTAAACGCGAAAGAAAGCTACCCGGTATTATATAAAAAGCCCGTTGACGATCAATTAGGAGATCACGAAAAACGGATCAGGGACAACGAGAAAAACATCAACCGGATAGTGACAGTTGGTTCGGTTTTGGTCGTAGTGCTTAATATCTCGGTCGTTTTGATCGTTAAGTTCGTTCACTAATTCGCATGGCTACGCCAAAAAAAAAGAACGGGAGCGCGGCGAAAGCTTGCCCGGTCAGTGAGGGCGGGAACTTAATACCGATCCCAGATTTAACAGAGGACGAGCAAAGGGATTTTCATAAAAGGGGCGGGGAGGCTTCCGGGGAGGCTCGCAGACGTAAGCGATCACTCCAAGAAGTAGCCAATTTATTCTTAGATCAAAAGGTTCCTATCCACATTTTTAAGACCAACGCGCAGAAGCGCGACCTACTGGAAATCGCAAGTCTGGCCGGCGTCACAAACCCCGAAGAGCTCACCAACGATCTGCTGCTGGTCGGTGCGCAGTTTAACAAAGCGATCAAGGGCAGTCCGTTCGGTTATTCGGCGTTCAGGGACACGCTGGGAGAAAAGGCCATGCCGTTAATTGCCCCCGGTGGAATTACGGTTAATATCGGCGACGGGTTAAAGCCGGAGCAACGATTAGCCAACGACATCATGGCGTTTTGCGCTAAGGCTGGGAAGCCCTGCCACATCTACGCAAAGGAAAGATATATCTGCGTGGAGGGAGGGAGAGGATCGGGTAAGTCAGAAACGTTCGGGGCGATGTTCGTAATTCTCTACGCGCTCACGGCCAAGAACGTCGTTATACTTTGCGGCCGGGAGATCCAAAAATCACTTGATGCCAGCGTTAAGCCACTTTTGGAATACATCATCAACAAATACGAAATGCACGCGCTTTTTAAGATTACGGACAACGAGATCATCTGTCACGCCACAGGCACGCAGATAATATTCCTGGGCATGAAAGAAGCGACGCGGACAATGACAATGAAGTCGATGTTTAACGTGGCTTTAGTTTGGCTGGAAGAAGCGCAAAGCACCTCGCAGAAAACGATCGACAAACTCGACCCCACGATTCGCAGGGAGAATATCGAAATGACGGACGGGAGTATAAGAAGCAGTCAAATCTTAATGACCTATAACCGCGAGCTTGAGAGCGATCCCGTTCACACTTACTTTGTCGAAAGTAAAATGCCGGACGTGCTTCACATTCACATCGACTATGATGATAACCCGTTCTGCCCGGACACGATCAAAGTCCAGGCGGCGGCCATGAAAGCCAACAACTATCCTAAGTATATGCACGAGTTTAAGGGTGAGCCGGAAACGTCATTCGAAGATAGTTTATGGCCGGGTGAATTACTGGCGAAGATCGCGACCAACGAGCCCTTTGACCGCAAAAACTATTCGCGGGTAGTGGTAAGTTGCGACCCCGCACAAACGGATAACGAGTTTTCAAACGAATATGGGATAGGGGTTGAGGGCATGACGTTCGGCAACATGGGCCACGTGATCGCCGACCTGTCAAAGAAAACCACACCTAACGGGTTCGCTCAAACGGTCGTGGACGCCTTTTACACCTATCAAGCCGATTGCGTAGTAGTCGAAGTCAACGCCGGTGGTGATTTTATCAAGTCCACGATCTTATCAATCGACCCGAAGATACCAGTCAAAGAAGTGCGGGCGCATAGGGATAAAGTCATGCGTGCGGTCCCGGTTGCTAACTTAGCCCAGATGGGCAGGATAAGGCATATCTGCGGGGGCTTTCCAAAACTCCAAAGCCAAATGTCGCGCATGACCACGCAGGGATTTAAGGGCGCCCCGGGTGAAAGTCCTGACCGTGTAGACTCGATGGTTTGGGGGTTCTACGAGCTGTTCGGACTGACTGAAAAAGACACCACGGAAACCGTATTTAAGTCGTCGATGTTTATTACTCCGGCAGAGTTTAAGATCGAAATGACCGACGTTGCCTATGTCGGCTTCGACGGCGATCTGTTCGGGTTATTTATCTGCGACGTAATAAGCGAGGGACGGGACAACAAGATCAGATACTTGGTCAAGGATTATGAAAAGGGAAGGAAAGAAGACGTGCGGGCAACACTGACGACCCTCATGGAAGATCACAAGATCAAGGAACTAAATATCCCCGATGATACCACAGGCGCGCCGATAATCAACGACTTCTCCGCGTTGTGGCCGGGAGTTAAGGCGATCAGCGCCGATAATTATATCAAAAAGCTTTTGGTGGAGCGCGTGGTGCAGATAATCCCGTATATTGCAGAAGGCCAAATAAGAGTGGTTGCAAAACTCCCAGAAAAGGCTTACACTAACACACAAGGGGACTTATTCTTGAGGGAATTATGCGAATATAACCCCGAGCAACAGATCGACCGGCCACTACTCGCGGCGGTCGCAAACTGTTTATTTTTGGAGAATGATATCACGGGAGAGTGATTTTATGGCATTTGATTTTTTCGCTGGCTTATGGAAACGTGGACAGAATAAAATAGAACTCGACCAGTCTGGTGACTTCCTGCTTGACCTCCGCGAAAACGAAATGCTCGAACTCTTGGACTGCGAGCACATTTATACTTACTGGGCGATGGGTAAGCGCATAATTCATTCGCTTATCAGGTTTGCTTTCTCTGCTCAAAGAGAAATCACGATCAGCGACGCGCCGACCGAGGCCGTTGACGCATTCAAGAAAGCGGCGATTAAATACGAGCAGGACGAGATCATCCAGCGGGCGGCCGCGTATTGCAGACTCTACGGCATGGCCGGGATGTTCGCGGCGGTGGACAACGATAAAATTAAGGACGGGGATAATCTCGCCGTTCAAGAAGTCTGGACTGGTAAATTCGCGTTCACCGCGCTCAACCCGTTAAACCTTTCAGGCACTTACTTCAACCAGGACGCCAATACGGTTAAGTTCATGCGGCCGGAGAAAATATACGTCGCGGGCAATCCAGTAGGGAGTAAGCGGGCGGTAGTAATTCAAACGGGCGAGCCGCTATATTTACGCTTTAGCGATACGTCTTTCACTTTTTCCGGCGTCAGCGTCTTTCAGAACATGGTCAGGCTGATAAAAGCTTGGCAATGGGCGATCATCTCTTTGGAGCGCATGGCAATCAAGGCGGGTTCAATTGTCCATAAAGAAGGACGGGGCGGCAAGAGTTCCGGCATCGGGGCTACGGCCGCGCTCAAGTCTGCCGAACTGCTGAAGCAATTACGGTCCGGCGGCGTGGCAACGATCGGGCAAGACGGTGATGTGACGTTCTTCCCCTTAACCGGCGTGGCTGAAGTTGACGCGATAACCAACAACTTGAACCGCGAGATCATGTTCGCATTGGATGACACACCGGCGCCGGTCCTGCTTGGCAAGGACATCAGCAACGGACTGGCCGAAGGAACGGAAGAAATGAAAGCCGTGGTCATCGCGGTGGAGAACTTCCGTAAAGGTGTTTTAACGCCTCTTTATAAATTCACCGACCCCTATATCATGGCATTGGCCTGGACGGATAACGTGGTTAAAAAGATCAAGGGTAAATATCCGAAGCTCTACGCCAAGCTGTCACCGACCGAGATTCGGCAGTTATGGGAGAAGTCATTCACCTATGAATACGGCAATCTTTTTCCCGTGCCCGAAAAGGACGAGCAGGAAACCAACGGGGTGATATTGGACAACCTCACAAAAGCCAAGGGGCTTGGCATGGACATCGCGGACATAGAATCGGAGATAAATGAGAGAAAAATTATGAAAAATGATGTAAAATTAAGCAAGAGCAACCTATTATCCGATGATGAAAACAATGAAGAACAAAACGACAAAACAGAGGATGAAACAGGCGAAAAGTAATGCCTAAAGGCGTATATCATCATGGGCCGTTAAGCAAAGAACATAAAGAGAAATTAAATGCTGGATGGATTGGCAAACACCACTCAGCAGAAACCAAAAAAGCAATTAGCACTACCCACTTAGGACGAGTATCCCCACTACGAGGCCGGCATTTATCACAAGCCACTAAAGACAAAATACGGGCAAAGCATATAGGAAAAACATTGTCAGCAGAGCATAGAGTCCTCTTGAGCAAATCTCATGCGGGGAAAGTCCTTACTCAAGAGCATAAAAATAATATTCGTGCGACTGCTAAAGCTCATGGGTTCGGCAAATGGATGAAAGGGAGGAAGTCGCCGGAAGATGTAAAAAGGAAAGTAAGGATTGCGCGAGTCAAATCAATAGCGCTTAACTATGGGGCTTGTTGGCCCTCTTATAATCCCCGTGCTTGCGAGTTTTTCAAGTCATTTGACGAGCAGAATCAGACAAAAGGGCAATATGCGATGTATGGCGGGGGCGAGTTTTACATCAAGGAACTGGGCTATTACCCAGATTATTTTAATGATGAGCTCAAGTTGATTATTGAATATGATGAGCCAAGGCATTATGACGATCAAGGTAATTTACAAGAAAAAGACGTAATAAGGCAGTCGCAAATTCAATCGCTTTATCCTGATTTTGAGTTTCGACGAATAAGAGGAGAATGATGACAAGTCCGAAAAAGACGATTAGCCCGCTGGCCGATGACGTTCTAATTGCCTTCGCTACGCAGATGATCGAGCAGGGCAAGCTCGACCAGGTATCGGCCAAGCAACTCGAAAAGGTCATTGACGACTACCGCACTGCGTCGGAAGACAAGTTAAAAATCTTCCTCGATCGACTCACCCCGGAACTGCGCTACACGATCAAGCACGCCTATAATAAATTCATTAACGGGGGATTCACCAAGACCAACCAGGGCGTCAGCGCTTACCGGCTTAAAGACTTACGGCCCAGGTATCGCAAGGAACTCGACGACGCGATTACAAACTCGCTGGCCCTGGTCAAAACGCAGAACGAGCAGACCATGCTTTTACTGGAAAAGAAGTTCAGGACGTGGGCCACTATCCCATCAAAGGACTTGCGGGGATCGCTGACCAACAAAGCTGAAATGCTCAAGGGGTTCAAAGAAAACGTCACGGGCGATAAGGACACGCAACGGGCCGCGTGGAAGCATTTAGGCTTCGTAATCCGCGACCAGAGCCATAAGATGACGGCGGCAATGGACAAGATCACGGGCGACGAGCTGGGAGCGATAGGTTTTATCTGGCATAACCGCAGAGATCAACGCGTGGTGGGAACGCCCGGCGGGCTCTACCCCATTGTCAAAAATCCCGAAGTCCACGGGAACCACTATGAGCGCGAGGGCAAGTTTTATCTACTGCGTGATAACTGGGCGACAGAGAACGGGTATATCAAAGATGGAGTTTACGCCGACACGCTCAAGGACGGGGAACCGGGTATCCCGATAGGCTGCAGGTGCGTCCGCGAGAATATCTTTGCCATCGATGACATTCCAGATAAGTATAAAAATCTGATCACCGAGAAGGGTAAAAAATATGCCTTTGAGTTTGAGTGATTATCTGGCGGTATTCTTTATCATCAAGATAAACAGGTTCGGGCGCGACCCGGCGGTGATTTTAGATGACGGCCTATTAGATAACGGCAAGGCGTTTAAGGTCATGCAGTATTTTCTCTGCTACAATTGACATTCACAAAAAGCGGGTTTATAATCGCGGGCAATGGAATACATAGATAATAAAACAGACGGGGAAATCGCCGAGGCTATGGTCAGGGGCGAGATCGTCGGGCCGGTCGTCACCAATAACTGCTTCCTTATCAATATAAGGATCACCGGGACAGGCTTAACGCCCCGCACCTATGGGGGTAAGACCACTACTTTCAACCGGCCGCCGGGTGTTTTTCTGTCCGACAAGTTCTTGGATATGTGCCACGGGTTGCCCTGCGCTTATTATAATGTGGAGATTGGGCACCCCACGGACGGCGAGCTGGACTACGACAATTTCAAGGATTACATCGTGGGAAGTATAATGCTCCCGTATGTAAAAGGGAGTGAGGTCTGGGGCATAGCGCGGATATTCAACCTCGATTTACTTCAAGCTATTTTGGATGGTAAAGTTTTATCAACTTCCCCTTACGTCACGAGCCGCAGCCTTGAGGGGCGCGACGGCGTGATTGACGAAAATCTGGACGATCTTAACCACGTCGCCTTTGTCCAAGCCGGCCACTGGGACCAGAAAGAGGTCGGGCCAGCCATGATTGTCGGCGAGGTGGTTTACAAGAAAGACCCGGCGCAGGGCGAGTTGAGGGACAAGCCGGATGCAGACATGACAGAATTTTTTGATGAAATATTTCAAGTCGCTTATAATGAGCAACTTAAAAATGCCCCAACTATTAACGACTTAAGGCAAGTATTAAGCGATTACAAAAAAGGAAAAATATCCCAAGAAGAAGCGAAGCGTCGCGCACTTCAAATTGACCCAGGACTTGACAAGATGGACGCGGATGATGAAAAAGACGAAACATATATACCTATTTTCATTGACAGGAAAACCGGCAAACAAGAACAGGCTGGCTATCAGGTATCATTGAAACCATCCGAGGTATTGGCAAAACAGCAGGAACAGTCAACGGCAAAAACAGCAGTGATGTTCAAAAAAGCTGACGCGGCGGGCAAGGAAGAATTCATCCGACTTTCAACCGATGAAGAAAACGGACAGGCCGCTAAGAATAAAGCCTTTAATAGCTTTCCTAAAAAGGAAGGCATGGAAATAGTTTACAAGCCCTATGGTGAAAAAGGCCGAGGCTTTTATTATGTGCCCCTTGACAAACCCGACGCAACAGGCGTAAAATTCGCTGACATGAGCGTTATTGATGAAGTAAAAGCCGCTGTAAATTCAGGCAAGAGCCTGGCCGAAGCCATTGACGACGTGGCTAAAGCGCGCAAACTCACCGACGAGCAGAAAATGCAGATCGGCGCGGAAGTCGCGGGGTTTAAGAAGAAGGACGACGCCAGCGCGCAACGCATAACCGATCTTGGCCGCGAGCAACAGGTGCTGGAGCAAAAACTCGCAGAAGCCAGGATTAAGGGTGGAGATATAACGGGCGTGGAGAAACGACTGGACGAAATAAAAAAGGAATTAGCGGGGATAGACAAAGGGGACGCGGGCACCTTGTCAAGAACAGCTATCACTGCGTTTGTAAACGACATGGAGAAAAAGATCTCTCAAGGACAATCACTCGCTGGCTTAAAATCAATGTATGACTTTAATTTGGATGAAGTGGTAAAGGCTTTTGAAGAGGTTTCCAGTAAGGCTAAAGCAGACGCGGCAAAAAACCCCCTTGACAAAAAAGATGGTAAGGGTGTAAACTCCCATGCAGATAGTAAATCAGGAGGCGAACATAACATGAACGAATTGGAAACAGTCAAAGCCGATGCCGCCAGTAAAGCCGAGGAGATCGTCAAGCTCAAAGACGAACTCGCCAAAAAAGAGGAAACCATCAAAGCCGCCGACGCAGTCAAGGCCAAAGAGGACGCGGACAAAAAGGAAGCCGATGACAAAGCTAAGGCCGACGCCGACAAAGCCAAAGACGAAGAACTCGCCAAGTCCAAAGAGGACTGCGCGAAGAAAGACGCGGAGATCGCCGAACTCAAAAAGGGCAAAGACGGGGACGATGACAAAAAGAAAAAAGACCTCAAGGCCAAAGTTGACTCAATGGTTGAAAAGCTCGGCGATGCTGCTGGTGATGACGTAAAGGGCATTCAGTCTTTGGTCAACGCTCTGGTCATTCACGAATTGAGCGAGGGCGAGGAAGGCTCGGAGCTGATCGGCAAAGACGACCAGGAGAAAGACGAACTGGTCAACAAGGTTGCGGACTGCGCGGCTCACGCTCATGCCGACATCGCCGTTAATCGCCCGGTTCCCAAAGCCGAATCGAAGTTCGATTATGTTCGCAAGCTGATTACGTTCAACAAGAACCTGATCGATGCCAAGTATCACGGGCTGGCCGCTAAGGTTGACGCCAGCAATTTCGAGCTGGCTAAAGACGCGGTAAACAGCCTGATCGGTAATGTCGAGGCCCAGACCGACAAGCTCAACAACAAGAAGGGTTCGGGCGCGGTCATCACCACGGCCAAAGACGGCGCGAGAGTTGAAAAGGGCTGGCGCCCCGGTCGGTAGAAGTTCCCGACTCGGTTTAGCTGACCGAGTATAAAGAAAAGTTTCAAGGCAGATCGTTTAATGTGAGTAATCACGTTAGCCGTTCTGCCTTTTTTGTTGAGGATTTTAAGGAGGTAATTAAAATGGGTTATATGGACAGCGGATCAATGACGGGTTCTTTTCGGGGTAATTCTTCCGATGTGCCGATGTGCGGTATTATCATCAATCGGTTCGAGAATTCGGAGAATGTCGCGCAGTTCAAGTATGGTATCGCGGCCGGTGCGGGCCAGGCGGTTGCCGCCGATCCCGTGACAGTCAGCAATCAGGCGGGCGGCACTTCCGATTACGCGATTTCAGGACTTAATGCGCTCTGCGGGACCATCTCCGCCAAGGCGACTACGGTTGCCACGACCAGCGGATTTTTAGCACAGTCCCCTACCGACATCGTGCCCAGCGCGGGCGGCGAGGCTTACCCGGTTTCCGGCTTTCTGCCTTACGTTGCTCTTCTGGGTTCTAAATTGCGGATGTGGTTGCCCTGCGACAGCACGCTAAAAGACGTGTCCATGCAACAGGCCCTGGCCTACGACTTCACACACGGCGAGTTGAGCGCGGCCGGCGGTTCCTACACGACCATTCTCCCGGTTCGGCTCTTGTCGGCGCCGGTTGACGCGAAGAAACTGGTATATAGCAACAGCACGGGGTTAGCGACCTGGACGGACTGCAAAGCCGTCATGGTCGAACTCTAAGGTTTACGGATCGCAAGTCGAGAGAAAATTTAGGAGGTAATTGAAATGAGCCAAGTTATCAGAGTCGCCCCGCACAATCTAATTCCGGGTATGGCCACGCCGATTTATCAGGACGTGCAATACGAAAAGGCACTGGCCGAAGTCACCCATTTCGGCGAGTTAGGGAGCGATATTCTGTATCAGCCGACGCTCTCGCGCTTCCACACGCCTACTACCATCGCGCAACAGTGGCGCGGGCACCTGGACGTTGCCAGCTATTCGCTGGGTCAGATTTCATTTCCCTACTACTCGATCATGGCGAAAAACCAGTCAGACCCCGGCGAGGAAGCCAAGTTCGGGAAACTCGTCACCGGCATCGGCCTTCAAGAATTTCTTGACGATCTCTGCAAACAGGGGATCGCCCAGCGCCAGCACTTTGCCACTTGGTTCGGCTTCGACACCGACGCGACCCAGGGCATTTTGCTCAACGCCGGAACGGTCACCACAATCCCGAATGACAGCGAAGCTCACAGCACTATCGTTTCATACCTGCCCGCCGAGCTCTTCCAGCTCTTGACCGGGTATGCTCGCGGGATCATGAACGCGACCTACAACGCGGCTAAACCCGTCGTTATCGTGTCCACGACCGAGATCATCAACTACCTGCAGACCATCATCATCCCCATCGCATCCTACCAGATGCCGGGAGCTGGCGTTGACTCAATCGCCGGCGCTTATCAGCGGGTGGTTGGAACCTGGCTGGGTGTCGGTAAGGTTGAGTTTATCGCCGACAACGCCCTGGCCGGTAAAGGCGCGAACGGAACCGATCTCTTGTCGCTAATCGCCCCTGGATTATCGGATCAGGAAGTCAAGAGCGACCAGACTCTGGTCCAGCGCTCGATGCCGCAGAATATGCGGAACACTTTCGTTGACGAAGTTTCGGGTATCAGGACTTACATCAACCCGGTCATGGACGGCGTGAAGTCTAAACTCTTCTCGCTGCAGACGACCCCGGGATGCTTGATCCGGCCCGAAGCGGTGGTCACACTCGAAGTGACCTACTCGGACTAAAAGACCTAACAGAAACTGATTCAGTCTAAAAAAGGGGGAAACTGTATGGTAGAGATCGAGATTTCAAACGCGACGGGGCAGACCAGGGTTGAGGCTTACAGAATGCCGGGCGATAAGTTGAGGCTGTTTCATGTGTCAATCGCGCCGTATGCCATTAACCAAAAGGTCAGGTTCGAGTCCGAAGCCCACCTGCAACAGTTCAAGCTTCAAAAAGAAGCGTTATTAAAGGGCAAAAATCCGATCTTCATTTTAGGCCACCAGTTAGGCAAGCGCAAAGTTGAGAGCGCGGGCAATGCCGTCACAAAAGAATTCGCGGCCAAAGTGGACAAGGACTTGGACAAACTGAAGGAAGACTTGGGTGCGGCCGGTGAAGCGACCACGGGCAAACCGATTACGATTGAAGCCGTGAAGGTTAAACGCAAAGGCACCTAAAGAGGTTAAAAATGACCGCAGTGATCGTCTCATACGCCGACTGGTATGACTGGGCTAAAAACAATGAGAGCACACTTGCGGGCGTGGCCGATACTAACCAGTCGCTGATCGACGCCTACAATGAAGCCTACGAAACCATGCACAACTTCCGGCTTTTCATGGCGTGCGCCACGTTCCGGCTGCTGGTTTATCGTTTCGCCATGCACCTGCTGATTATTAGCTCGGGCGCCGTGGCCGAACCGGTCTTGACCGCGCTCTACGCCAAATATAAAGTCGCCTCGTTTTCAGGTATTATTACAAGCGGCGGGTCCGGCCCGACCAGCTCAAGCAAGATGATCCCCGCACGCTTGCAGGACGGCGACGCACAAACCATGTCGCTGTTCGCCACGCCTTACGGCAAGCCCGTGGAAGAAGCATTGGAGCAACTGCGCGGCGTCGTTGTGGTAGCATGACGCTTATCCCATTACCGACTGAAATATCCTTCCAAGAGCCTAATATCCAGCACCAAAAGGACGCTATCACTGACCCAGAACTGGCAAAGAAGCTGGAAAAGAAATATCATATCTTACGGCTGTTTACGCAACGGAAGAAAAACGCCATGAGGAAAATCATCATTAAGGGTGTCATACGAGCTTGGAAGGGCACTTCGGTTAAGGGCTTATTGAAAAAGTTCGAGCTGACAAGCGGCACCGACCAAGAAAACGCATACGGCATAATGGGGGCGCAAGTAACGTCGCTATACCGCAACTTCATGCTGGCGAATGGCACGGGTATAAAAACGCTGGCTTCAATTCGCGGTAAGCGGCAGAGCTTCATCGCGACAGGTGAATACTACGAAAAAATGAAAGCTGTGATAAAATGAGCGAACTACCAAATTTACTTCAAGCGTCGATCGCCGAATTTGAAGACCACGAGCAAAACTGCGTAGCCATTCCCTGCGCTTATTTTCAGGGAAGCGACGGGCTGGCATATCTGATAAAAGATGCCGCAAACGCCCGCTCCATATCGGCCGCCGTGCACCTTAACGTCGAAACTACGCAAGCCGAAGACGGGCGTTTTGATACCGGGATAGTGACAGTTGATACTCAAGACGATATTTTTGCGCAGTTCGAGGAAGCGCCGCAAGTCGTCATCTTAACCCTCGCGCACATTGGCGATCAGTTTAAGTTGGGGTTTGGCACGTATTTAAGCCCTTATCATTCATTCGCGGCCGGCCAAACCATAACGGGTGCCACGTCCGGGGCTTACGGCACGATCAGCAAAGTCAGCCTAAACGATGACCAGATCACCGGCTGGCTGTATCTGGGAGAGGTTTTAGGACAGTTTGTGAACGGTGAGGAATTAAGGGTTGAAACCACGCCGATCGCGCTCGCCAACGTCTACGAGGGGTTTATCGTAGGTATCTCGCAGTCAGGCTCCTACAACGAGGCCGCGCAGACCTGGCACTATTCCGGCGAAGTCTTAATGACCCGCAACAGTCATTTTGTCATAACCGATACACCACCGGAGCCGATGACACAAATTTTAACGGACTCGACAGCGGCATGGCTTGGCCTTGATCTTGGGGTGCCAATCTACCCGTCATTCATTTCCGGCAAGAACATCAAAACGCCGTATATTTCAGTCAAGATTGACAAAGCTATCGCCTTAGGCCCGCCGTATCAGGACGCCGATAATTTGTTAAGCCAATATAAACAAGATAAAGTCAAACTGTATTTAGTCAACGCGACCGCCGACCAAGCGCAAAAAATAGCACAACTCATATGGGACGCGCCGCCCAAATACAACACGTTCGGCATCAACACTTATTCTGGCTGGTCGATGATCGAGGAGCGCGTTCAGGCTGGGTTTGGTATTAAGCAGAACGTGAGGGTTATGGAGCTCGACGTGAATTACACGCTGGTCACGAACACAACGGACGTAATTAAACTCATTGAACAATTCGCGGCCACGATCAAGTTTGACGGGTTTGAAGCGATAATTAAGAATTATAATTGACTTTTGTAAAAGTCAGGGTTATAATTCGCTCATTAGGATTAGGTTCAACAGTCGGAAGTAGCTATCCGACTATAAAGAAACCGATTGAAAACCCTGGCGGTCACGGTCCCGTCAGGGGAGGGCAGACCGAGATATTTATATCTTTGTCTGCCCTTTTTTTTCGGTAAACGTAGGAGGTAAATAAAATGACAGCAACTATCCCCGATCCCGCGACTCCCGTTGAATTAAACGTAAGCGTGCAGGTCAATCCCGCACCCGCCGACCTCATCCGCAAGATTATGAAGGTTTCGTCAGGTAATACTAACCTCACTAACGGTCATTATGCGGCAGTCACGGCCTCTGATTACACAACGATTTTTACTTCGCCAACAGCGACGAACGAGACTCTGCTTTGGCTTAAAGCGTTTTTCGACCAAGCGCCCGACAAAACAGCCTACGTTCTTGAGGCAACGGCACAGCACGATCTTGATACTTTTATCACCGCTGGCACCGCGCCGATGTATACTTACTTCGTGCCCGCCGCGTGGTATGAGTCCGGCCCGTATTACACCGGCGATTTCGTTTCGCTCGTTAAGTCTAAGACCGCAGTCCCCGCCGCGACTTATTTTGCGGTCGAGGTCACGCACGGCGTCAGCCCTGCCGAAGATCAAAATTTCCTGGCTTACGCTAAGTCAAAATCGCTGTTTCCGATTTACGGCAACGCAGTCGCAGACGAAAGCGTCCCGGGCGCGATTGCCGGGGTCATGGCCTCCGGGCTTTATGATCTCTCGCAAGCCAATCCCGCGACCATGCTTAATTACAAGCGACTGAACGGGATCACCCCGGAAACGCTCGACGCTTCACTACGCAATGATCTCAACAACAACGGCTGTAATTATGCCTCCGATTTTAGCGGGAACACCGTCTTATTCAACGGGCGCTATGCCGACTTGAACGCCTGGGATTATTGGTATAATTTTGACTGGTTGCAGATTAACCTGCTTAACAGCGTTTCAGCGGCCATCATCAATGGCTCGAAC
>Ga0265323_10000996_pt1 | contig 14734 bp, 15 predicted proteins | sample 41225metaG_FD_193580 | JGI IMG/M metagenome (GOLD analysis project Ga0265323, IMG submission 193580) | Rhizosphere microbial communities from Carex aquatilis grown in University of Washington, Seatle, WA, United States - 4-12-25 metaG | ecosystem: Host-associated > Plants > Roots > Rhizosphere...
TAGCTTTTTCCCGCCGCTCGCCTTCGCTGGCCGCCACTTGGCGGGCACGCTGCGGCTCCCGGCCCGGCTCCGCTCATCGCGTCCCCAAGACTCCGCGCCGGCCGCCGGTTGTGGCGCACCCGCGCCACGTGCAAAAATAGGATCATCGGGCTGAGGGCGTACCCACCGGATTTCGGCTGGCACGCTTGGTCCGCACTTCGCGTTGGATCAATTTTGCCAGTGTATCCAGTTGGACGGCACCGAGTGCCTTGAGGGAGGCGACAGGGGCTTTAGTCCCCAACTTTTCCGTCGCGAACCGATAGACCTGCTGACCATCCCAGCCGATTTCGCGCGCCCCGGCAAAGATCGCCCGATAAAAATCGTTCTGATAGGCGACGGGGTTGCGACAGCGCAGGCGCGAACGGTTGATAGCCCGATGCTGCCGGAGAAAGCTCAAGGCTTCGTCATACCGACTCCGCGGTATCAAAAGGTAGGAGGCGACATGGAACCATCGCTGGATCATCCGATGCACGGCGGCAAAATTGGCATCGCCGTCATCACCGGCGAGCCGGTCGGCGAGTTCGCCGGCCACCTCGCGGATGCGCTGGCGTTGCCCAGCGGTCAGGTGGCGTTCATCGGGAGTGATCGTATTTCGACGGACAAGTTTTTCCGTCAGGATGAGATCCCGCCCGGCGACCTGCACGATGTTGTGCTGACCGGTCACGCGGACGCTTTGACTCACCATGTCGAGCGCCAGTAGCAAGACCGCCAGGTTTTCGATGAGCCGGGCCAGTTCCGGATCGCGGTCCAAACCGCTAGACGCGCTTTCCTCTACCAGGAGTGCCTTTCGAGGAAACGATTCCGGCTTCTCCGTAGCCATTTCGAGCGCACGGGTGGCGTCCGGATTCGTGCTGAATTTTTTCCGCAGGTAGGTTTTCGCAGCCTCGTAGGCGTCCCGGACCGACTGGCTGGCGGCATCTTGAACCGCGTGCTTCAGGAAGGCTGCCGCGGCGAGCAGCGTGGAGAAAATGGATTCAGTTTGCATGATACCCATCCCCGCACGTCAACGGCACGGCACTGGCATCCCGCCGAAAATAGGTGCAGCTCGCACCTTGGTCGTTGAACCGATTTCCGGCCGACACCCGCGAACACAGTCGCGATTTGGAAGGTAATCCATCCTCCCGCTCGCTGCCCTATTTTGTCACGCCCGCCATGGAGTTCTCGCTTCGTTCCGCTCCTCCATTCCGCCCTTCGGCCTTCCCCCTCGCGAGGAGCAACCAGGCTCATCGCTCGGCGGCCTCGGTCGTGGCTGGGCGTGCCGCCACGGGCCAGCGCGCGGAGTGCGCCTTGATAACCGGGCAAGGAAGCCCGGACAGGGTGCGCACGGGCGCATGGCCACATGATCCAATCCACGTTTGACCTCAATGGTAAGGAGCAGACACCCGTCATCGCCTGCGGCGAGCTGCCCCAGCAACGGTTTGAAACCTACGGCGCAGGGGCGCTCAGCGACACCGAGCTGATTGCCCTACTGCTCCACAATGGCATCCGCGGACACTCCGTTCTCGGACTCGCCTCGCAACTGATCGCCCAGGCCGGTTCGATTGCCGGACTCGCCAGCTGGCAGCCGGAGGATTTCCAACGGCTAAAAGGCATCGGCCGGGCCAAAGGCCAGCAACTTGCCGCCGTCATCGAAATCGCCCGACGCATGATGAAACAGCCGAATTCGGCAGCGCCCCTGCTCAACCGGCCCGAACTCATAGCCGAGTATTTGGCTCCGTATGCCAAAGGGCTGGAGGTGGAAAAATTCTGGGTCTTATGTCTCAACCGGAAAAACCGGCTTAAGAGATTGGTCGAGGTCACGTCAGGTACGGCTACGGGGTCGTTGGTGCATCCACGCGAAGCGTTCCGAGCTGCTATCCAGCACGGAGCGACTGCGATCGTGTGCGCTCATAACCATCCCAGTGGGGACCCGGCCCCTAGTTCCGCCGACATCCAGGTAACCCGCCGGCTACACGAGGCAGCGCAGGCCATCGACATCGAGTTTGTCGATCATCCGAAGACATAACCTTCGGCAACTCCGTTCCTTCCTCCTGTCCCAGATGCTGGCAACGCAGCATGGCGCAATGTTTTCGCTCGGCCATGGTGTCGGAACCAGAAAACCACGCGACGTTCGCAACGTCAGAAACCTCGAGCGCGAGCAGGTTCTTGCAATTGAAGATTTGTTGCTTAAACGCGTCGAACTTCGGACACGCTTGTTCAAGCCCCGAGCCAAGTTCAATGTGGGCGCAAATGCCAAAACCATCATAAGCCTCGGCGTGTTTAAGACATTGGGGGATAGTGTTGTTGCACGTCCGCTTGTCGGGGGAGATATCGAGCTTGCCGTAAAAACCCTCCAATTTGTCCGCCGTCGGACAGTACACGAGGAAATGTCCCTGCGGCGTTGACAATTCCACGCCCGGAACAATCAGGATTGGCTTGCCCGCAGCGTGCGCGACTGCTCGCCGGACATTGAAGACACCGAATGCGCCACACGTTGTCTACGGTTCGCTCAGTGCTGACGTATGTAACGGCTTTCCCATCGTCTCCGATGATATTTTGGATCTTACCGCCAACTTTTTTGTATTTGAGTTTAACTACCGGCTTTTCTCTTGGTTCCTTGAGCGAGGTGTAATGGTAATCGGACGTCTTATCTTTTACGTAATACAATATCTGATCAAACGCTTTGGGTAAGACGTTCTTCCGGCTATCGTGAAGTTTATTGTAATAATACCAGGCAATCTCGTTTTGGAAATTTGGCTGCCCGAAAATCTCATCCATGAGAACCTTCATATAAGGTCCAGTATGAACATCGAGATGAACGAAGATCGAACCTGTTGGAGCAAGTAATGCCTTTAGGAGAAGAAGCCGATCTCGCATCATTGTGAGGTAGGAGTTGTAACCTGAGCCCCATGTGTCCCGGTAAGCTTTCTCCTCAATCATACTTGGGTCTTTGCCAGCGATTGGGTCGTCATTAGAGCCGACAATCGTCCTGTAACTGAAATCAGATCCGGTATCGAATGGCGGGTCGATGTAGATCAGATCCACTTCACCTGCGAATTTCTCCAACAGGGATCCCATGACAAGCAGGTTGTCTCCCCAGATGAGTTTGTTACGCCAGCCATCCTCGAAGGTCTCGCCTTCCGTGCCTTGGTAGGCCTCGAACAGGGTAGTCTGAATGCCGAGTTTCTTTGCCTCGCGGGTGGCGCGGCTTTCGTTGACCCGCTCGATGATCTGGAAAGGTAGGTGGACATGGGGCACTTCGTGAAGAGTGCCGTCCTCGTTGTATTTTCCAGGCCAGACGAGTTCGGTTTTTGTGATGTCAATCTTTGCCATAAAATTAAGGGGTTGCCAAGGCGGACCAGCCGGGGTCGAAAGAAAAATGGCGGGCTTTTCCGGCTGGGTCTTGGATGGCGTGAAGGCGCATTGAAGCAGGATTGGCTGTATTCTCCACAACATAGAGCCAAAAGCGTTCTCCTTCCTCCTGAGCTTTGCGGAATTGCTCACGCGACATGGCCACTGGGCCCGACCAGAGTCCGTTTCGCGACTTTACCTCAACAAATCGAGTAGCGGCTTGGAGGTCGGATCCCTCAAAGAGGTCGAATCCAGAGTTGTTCAGTGGCGTCTGTTTCAAGACGGCTTCGCGCTTTAATATGTAAGCAATGCCCGTGCCATCCAAAGACAAGTGCATAGGAAGCCATCATCCAGACAATTTCCTCGCTATCGAAAAAGCCGCGGGCTCGCGGACAGAAGGAAGGAATCCCTAATAGCTGGAGCGCAGCCGTGTAGCGACCGCTGTGCTGACTTTGAACGCTGTGAAGTAACAGTGCGACCTGGGAGTAGTCCTCAATAATCTCGTTCTCTTGCAGGAACTTTACCAGTGAGGCGAAGCGTTCGGCTTCGTCAGGACGGGATTGCGTCCAGATACTGAAGACCGCCGGGTACTCTGGATGGGTCTCCGGCCGGTCTGGAACGATTGATTTGTCGAAACGGAACCGGGTTGCGCCGGGGCCGGACCAGTCGGCGGAGGCCATCCACTGGTCGTAGGCGGAGATGATCGTCTTATGTGAACGGTAGTTGGTGGTCAGTGGGATGCGGGCACAATTGGGGAAATGCTCAGGGAATTCGAGGATGTTACGCACTGTCGCACCCCGAAAACGGTAGAGACTTTGGTCTTCATCGCCGACGACACAGATGTTCTTCGACGGTGCGGCGAGTGTTAGGAGAACTTGTTCCTGGATGTAATTGGTGTCCTGATATTCATCCACCATCAGATAGCTGACGCCCGAACAAACTCTTGGCCCAATCTTGGGGTCGATGAGGACATCGAACGCGAGCGACTGAATCACAGCAAAGTCGATCCGGTTCTGGTCGAATTGGGCTTGGCGGTAGCGCCGGTAGGCGGAGCCAAGTGCGGCGAGGAAGGCATCGGTAGATGCATCGAGGGCCAACGGATCAATGCGCTCCTCGGTTATCTTATTGAAAAATGCGATGGCTCCTTCGATGGCCGTCCATTTTGTGGACCATTTGCCGAGGAAAAGGCCGTTAATGGGCTCTCCGAAGACTAGAGCGAACTGTTCAAAGAGAAAAAGTTGCTGGGTCAGACCGTTGAGGATTTGGAAGCTGTTCCCGAGTGGAGTGTGATGGCGGTATTTATTCAGAATGGCGTGGCAGATGCCATGAATCGTGCCGACCCGGAGGTCGGAGAGGTCTTCCTTATACCCAATTCTCGCCGCGGCCGAATGGATCCGATCCTTCAGCTCAAGCGCAGCTTTTTCTGTGAATGTGCAGACCACCACTTGAGAGGGCTTGGCCTTCCCGAGACAAAGAATATTGAGCGTGCGAAGAACCAAACTAAATGTCTTGCCGGAACCTGGACCAGCAATGATCAGGAGCGGGCCGTCGGTAGTGGCGACGATGCCACGCTGCTCGGGGTTGAGTGTCGGAAACTCCCGTTCGATTTCGGGGGCGATGTTCAATGTTGACCCTATTAGTTGAACCTATACGAGAGGTCGTTCCCATGGCCAAAGCCGAACAAATCCGGTGGCCTTGATGGGGGAAGGATATGCAATCGCATCAGACAGGTGCCAAGTGTAGCGACTATCAATGAACCAGCCATTCGCCTGCAAATCAGAGTTTGGGTCGGTTTCTGTAACGTCACCCAGCTGGCATTCACCCAGCACGGCGCCCATAGGGAGTAAATGCATGTCCAGTCCGTGCTTATGCATGAAACTTACCAAAGGGGCACAACGGGCGGCCCATTCTAGCCCGCGGTCAGAACGACTAGCGTGGATGGCAATGGGCCCGCGGTAGTGCGGGCGATACTTTCTCGTCTCAAGGGTCTTATGTCCAAGTACGATCAAGGTGGCCCACGGTTGTAATACAGTGAGGGCGAGCATAAATTCATTCCGTCGAGGCACGTCAGTGAGTCTGCGTGAAACTCATTCCACACCGTCAACTTCCGTTCGGTTGCGCGGGCAATCCTTAAAGTGAGCGACCATAGCTAGATCTCACGGGAGCCGGTTCATCTCTGGTTATAACGCACTATTTCGCCTGCGACAGCAAACTTCAATCTCTGAAGGGCGACCTACTTATAGAAGTCCCGCATTGCGGAAGCTGTAATGACCGAGTCCGGTCGGGTCGGCGGTCTTTTCGCCGAGAATAAGATGCGCACTCGATCGGAGCCTTGGGCAGGAACGCGGCTGGGAATCGCAGGCTCACGCGTTTCAAAATGGAGGTATTGAGCTTCGATTCGCTGTGCGTTGCGCTGATGGATGGGGTCGCCCGCGTCAGATTGGAGGACCTCATACCGGCAAGCGTCCCGCATTTCGTTGGGATGAAACTGGAGGGCGGATTCCTGCGGGATCAGGTCGTGCATTTCAGCCCAAACCTCACCTGTATTATCGGTGGCCGGGGGGCCGGCAAATCAACGATGCTCGAAGCGCTGCGCGTGTCATCGGGGAACCCGGTTGAAAAGCCGTTGGTCGACTCGGAGGTATGGCCGGATGCGATCACCCTGATTTACGAAGACGAGGTAGGCCAGCAGCACACGCTGGTCCGCAGCAAGCTGAACGCGGTAACAAACGTGGACCCCGAAGGACCCACCGCGGTCGCCATTGAGAGCTATGGCCAAGGGGAAACGGCAGAAACAATCAAATATTGCGACAAAGATCCTGGCATTCTACTGGGCTTTCTCGACCGATTCATCGACCTCGCGACTCTTCGCGAGCAAGACGAGGCTTTGAGGAGCGAACTGCTCAAGAATCAGACGGAGATCGAACGGCTGCAACTAGACCGTAATCGCATCCCAGAGATCGAAGCCGCCAAAAAGGTAGCCGACCAGCAGGTCGCGACCCTGAAGGCGCAGAACGCCGGCGCCGTCGTGGAGTTGGAACAAAAGCTTGCGAATGGTCGGCAATTTCGCGGCCAACTAATCGAAAAGCTGAAGGCAATTCTGTTGTCGGTCAACGGAAGCTTGGCGAGCGAAGATTTGAAAAGTCTGACTGCCGGTATGGACGGCAGCACGTTGGCCGTCGGCAAGGCTGAGTTCGACTCCGTCAACATGCTCATTCTGGGATTGGCGTCGGATATTGAGACGCTGGCCGCGCAGCTCAAAAGCAAGGTGAGCGAGGCGGTGGATAGGATTAAGGAACAATTGAAGGTGTGGGTGGCCAAGGAGCAGGAAACGCAGACAAGGATCGAGGAATTGCGGAGCGAATTGGAAAAACAGAAGATCAAACTCGACATCGCCTTCATCCGCAAAGTGACCAAGGATGCATCGGACTTTGCCACGAAGCTCTTGGAGTTGAAAAAAAGTATTCCGAAACAAGACGACGCATTTAAAGCCAGGCGCGTATTGATGCAAGCCAGGCGCGAACTGCGGAGCCGAATATTTACCACACGCGAGGCATTCGCCAGAGTGGTAACGGCCAACCTGGCCGCGACGGTGGTCGATTACGGGGTAACAGTGCGATTTCATGAGGGGCTTTTTTCCAAAGAACTCGAGGAAGAGGTGAAGACGGTGATGGGGTGGCGGACCTCACAGGTGCCGAAGGCGCAATTGATCGCTGAGAAAATATCCCCTTTTGCGTTGTTGGATGCGATCGATCGCAGCAATACGGCGGTCTTGGAGCAAATCACGGACGCGGAGGGTGGCCGGGTGTTTTCCAAGGCAGATGCGCAGGACGTGCTCACTAAGTTAAAAGCCTGGGAGCCTTTTGTCGCCATTCAGCGGTGCGCGTTTGAGGATCGCCCAGAAATCAGGGTGAGCCGTACAGTGGTAAACGCCGACGGCACGAAATCCTACCCGGTGCGAGATTTTTCAAAACTGTCGCTGGGACAGCAGCAAGCGATCCTACTCTCAATCCTGCTTTTCTCGAAAAGCAAAGTTCCTCTGATCATCGATCAACCGGAGGACAACCTAGATAGTGAGTTTGTCTACAAGACGATTGTGCGGTCGTTGCGCAGCATCAAGGAACAACGCCAGGTCATCATCGTAACCCACAACGCCAACATTGCGGTTCTCGGCGACGCCGAGCTCATCGTTCCGCTCCGAGGTGCAAGCGACATGGCGGTGATCCGCGACCGCGGCTCGATCGACACGAAGGAAACCAAGGAAATAGTCTGTACGATCTTAGAAGGCAGCAAGAAGGCATTCTTGCGCCGGCGCCAAGTTTACGGATACTGAGTCTCGTCAAGCAGGTCCTTTCGCCTGTTCGATGACCAACCAGGGGCATGACGACCTTATCCGACAATGCACACCGCTGGACGCACCGCACTTTCAAAAACTGATTGGTTCAAAGGTCATATTAGCACACCGCCCTTCGCGCCTCATTGTATCGCCATGGGCAAGCTCCGCTACGCTCTCCAGCTTGCCCGTGGCGGAGGAGGCGCTGTTTATTGGGGGCGGTGCTGAAGTGGCGGTTTATCTGGCGAGCCGACCTGTTTCAATCTCGCTGGAAAGCAGCGTTGCCGCTCAGCTTTTCTCGGGTGTGGCAATCCTCGCGCGTGGGCGGCCAGCGCGCATGTCGCGTCGGATGCCGTGCCGTTTGCAGAACCGTCTGAAGTCGAGTGTGCTAATCCGCAGGTCAAGCGCTGCAAGATGCGCCCGCACATCGCGGGTGCGGTAAGCTTCGCGGGGATGCCGGAGCATGTAAACCAATGCGTGCAGTTTCCACCAGTCGGCATAACCGAAGGCGGTGCGCAGACGGCGGGGATTCAACCCAGACAGCAATTTTACGGCGTTGCCGAGTTCTGCGAGCTGGCGCATCTCACCTGAGCGAATGGCCGTGTCCAGTAAGTCGGCCCCGGCTTGAAGCAGCTTGGGCGACGCCTTGGCGGCCTCGCCGGCTTTGCGCCAGTCGCGGGCGAGGAGGAAGACGTTCAGACCGAGCGTGCGCGCCTCGTAACTCCGCACCAGCGCTTCCATTTCCTCCCATGTCAGACCGCCAAAAGGCCGCGCCGCTTGCGCGGGCAGCTGCGCTTTCATTCGGCGCTTTTCTTCCAGCCAGCCGTCGAGTTCGCCGGCCAGTTCGGCGAAGCCGCTAGACACGGCCTCACCGTTGAAATCGCCGCGTTCCACCAGAGAGAGGAAGTTCGCACGGGTGTCGGCATCCCGAACGAAATCTTCCATCAGCCACGTTCGCAGGTCGGGAAACTGCCGGCACATGCTGGCCAAGAGCCGCAGAAAGGCGCGGCTCCGGCGTTCCGAGGCTCGGACGGACGACGCTAAGGCGGCGGCAGTCATCGTTTATGAGAACGCTCCAGGGAGGAAAAGCTCGCCGCGGCAGACGGCACGGACGTGGATTCAAACCACGGGCGGAGCTTTTCATAAAGTGCCCGCAGGTCGCGGCGGTAAGCTTCGCCTTGTTCATCGCCAGTCTGGCCGGGCCGGCGTCTGAGCGAGCGGACGAGCCTGTTGGCGAGGACGACATGCGCCGGGAGCGTATGTCGCAGCCGGTGCTTGCCGGGCGTCTTCGGCTCCGTGGCGATGGCGAGCCGGGCATACACCTGCCGCAGGCTCATGCCCTGCAAAAACGCCCCGTCGGCGACGCACTGCGCGAGCCGTATATAACGCTGAGCCGTTCGGGCGGATCCACGAAAATTCGCTTTCAACCAGAGCAGCCAAGCTCCCGGCCCCATCGTGTGCAACACCCGTTTCTTTTCCGCAACGAGCAGGTGCCCAGCCTGCCAGGCAGCAACCAATGCGCCGTGCAACGCCTGGCGCGAGACGGAAGCGCACCGTTTTGCCTCTTCATGGAGGCGGTTGATTTCCGCCGCAGTGGTGGTGACAGGAATCGCGTTCATGACACCATCCCCGTGGTTTCGCGGAAACTGTCCGCCAGTTGGTGCACCGCTTGTCGCGACCGCCCAGCCACGTGGCCGATTTCTTCCAGTGTCGCCTCGTTGATCAGGTCGGGACGCACACAATAAAGCGCCACCGTCGCGCGCACGCCGCGCTCATCGAGCGACGAGCCTTCCGCCATCCAGATAAAGAGCCGGCAGACCACTTCCAACGCGAGGAAGCGCGCTTCCTGCTTGGGATCGACCGGCTCCGCGAAGAATGAATCATTGTTGGTTTTCATTGTGGGATTGAATTTCGATCCCACGATACTGCGCGCGGATCATTCCTAATAGATACAGCGTGAGTCCCTTGCGCTGATCCCATTTTGTACGGGTTCGATTTGCATGCGACACAGCACGTGTCGCATCGCCCGAAAACAACAACGCCGTGCTGGCGATGGACCAGCACGGCGTTGTCGGTGCCCCGCGGAGCGAACGCTACCCGCGGGCCGGCACCTTGAGCCGGGTGCGGATGTGCGTCGCGATCTCGGAGGCGTCGTAGTAGATGAAATGACCGACGCGATGATGCGGAATGCGACGCAGCTTCGTCCAGTTGCGCAGCGTGGCGATTGAAGGTTCCTTGTCCTTGGGGAATATCCCGCTGGCCCGGAGGCCGACAATGTCTGTGAGCTGGGTTTCAATGACGGGAGCGGTTGGCGTTTCCATACCCCTAGTTGCTGGTCAACTCACGCCGCGGATTTCGCTCGCCGCGCGCCGAAGACTGCCGGAGCCGGCAGAACCTCCAGCGGAGTGGCCTGCTGACTCGCGCGTTTTGGGACGATGCTCCAGTAGGCCTCCGCTTCTTTAGCGCTCTTCAAATCGAGATAGTGCCGGCGAATTATGCCTTCCGAATTGCCGGCTTGGATCGCCGCCTCACCGATGGATCGGAACTTCGCGACGAACATCGAGATGAAAGTGTGCCGCATCACGTCATGGGTGAGACCGAACTGCTTTCCGATCTTTCCCCTGCGCTCATAGAAGTTCGTGACGACAAGCGGAAATTTTTCCAGAGGATAGGCGCTCAGCCAGGCCGCGAGGTTTGGCTGAATCTCCACCTTGCGCGGTTCACGGACCTTCGAGACTTCAGCGGAAATCGAAATCATGCCCGCATCCAAATCAATGGCCTCGGGCTTGAGTTTGGTGATCTCCCCGTGTGGCACGGAGGGCCGGATGCCGGCGAAGAGGCAGAGCGCGAAATAGGGCACCCACCGACCGCCTTCATAGCCCTCCATGTGCTCCATCAATTCGCGGGCCTGCGAGGCAGAAAGCGTTACCGCCATACCACGCCGGCGCCGAATCCGTTGCTGCGGCACCTTTGCAATCGGGTTCTCCGCGATCCAACCCCGGAGAAACGCGAACTTGAGGAACGTGGAGACGATGCCGCGCCGGTTGTTGTAGGTCTTGAGCGCCGGCCGGCCCTGCTCGAAATAGCCAACGAGGTTCTGCACCGTCAGTTCAGCGACGGATGCATCGGGGAAATTCCTCTGCAGCCGCTTCAGGTCGCGACCGATCCGTAAGAACTGCGAGATCGAAAGCAGGTCCTGCTCATGCTCGTGCTTCTTGGCAGCGACATACTCTGTGATGGCGTCGGCGAGCCGCTTCTGTTTCTCCGGATGCCGATAGTTGGCCAGCGCGAATTCGACATAGGCGGAAAGCGACTGCTTCCGATCGGCAAGCCGCAGGAAGAGGGCCTCCGCCTCGTGAAGCTGCTCGTCCGTCAGTCGCGTGGCGGCGATGTGAACGCCGGCCTGCAGACTGCTGATCTCGTAAGCCTGTCGCTCCGCTTCGGCTTCGGCACGGTTCGAGAAATTCTTGCGGATGCGTTTACCGTCGAGCCAGCCGGAGATCCGGAAAACGACCTCCCCACTGGGATTCGTGAACTGTGAGATAGAGAACGAACTGTTTGGATTCATGCCCGATTTGCCACGTCAACTGGCAAATCTGATGTCGGGCGAAGATAAATTCTCTCTCCCCAGTTACTTAGGTGGTGCCCAGGGGGGGACTCGAACCCCCATGCGGTTAAGCACAGGCTTCTGAGACCTGCGTGTCTACCAGTTCCACCACCTGGGCGCTAGCTTTATTTTATTGCCTTCGAACTACTTACGATGCGGCTCATTTTTGTTGATTGGCTTTTTCTACACTCCAGTTCTACACTTCTTTCATGCAATTGATCACCGGTGAGCCAAAGTGGGAGAAGACCAACGTCACAAATCTGCTTCGCAACCGTCAGAGTGGAAATTACTACGCCCGCGTCCGAGTGAACGGCAAGCAGAAATGGCGGAGTCTGGAGACGAGCGTCTTTTCCGTCGCGAAGCTGAAATTAGGGGACGTTGAGAAGGACATGCGTGCGAGCACCTTGCTCAGCCAACCCCAAAGGATTACCGACCGAGACTGGGAAACATCGGTGGAGCGGTTCATTGCGATCTACCTTGAACGCACGAAATGCGATCCCTCTCTGGCCCCGAACAGCAAGCTGCGCCGGGAGATTGCAGTTAAGGCGATTATCAAGACCTGGCCCGCGCTACCCTCGCGGGACGCCCGGCGTTTATCAGTCTCCGAATGCCAGACTTGGGCGGCCAAGGCCGCTGCCCAGGGCACCGGGTTCATTGCCCCGAACGCCAAAACCGTTCGCACCGGCATGTCCGTCTCCGCGTACAACAAATGCGTCGATACCCTCAGGGCGATCTTCGAGATAGCCCGCGAGCACGGCATGATGTACCAAAATCCGGCGCGAAACATCTCGAAAGGGACGATCAGGCAGAAACTCCTCGACCTGCCCTCTTCCGGTCAATTCCAGTCAGTCGTGAACCATATCGCCGCCGCTGGCGCGCGTTGGTCGAAGGACTGCGCCGACATGGCCCAGATTCTGGCATTCTCCGGCGCGAGGCTCCGTGAGGCCACGGCGCTTCGCTGGAGCCACATCGATTCAACCAAGAATCGCCTCACAATCCCGGGCACGAAATCGAACGCCAGCGAACGACAAATACCGATCTTCCCGCCCTTGGCTGCTCACATTGCCGAAATGCGCGCGCGGCGCGGCAATGAACCGGCGAGCAAACCCATCCTCCGAGTCAGCACGTGCCTAGGTGCGCTGAAATCCGCCTGCCGGCATGTCGGCATCAAGACCCTAACCCATCACGATCTCCGGCACTACTTCGCGACCCGCTGCATTGAATCCGGCGTGGATATCCCAACGGTTTCCCGGTGGCTTGGACATTCTGATGGCGGCGCTCTCGCGATGAAAGTCTACGGCCACCTTCGGCAGGAGCACAGCGATGCCCAGGCTGCCAAGGTGCAGTTCTAATAAGCGCCGGCTTGTTGAGTTCGGGCGCACCTAATCAGGACCGGTTCAGGACGGCTTCCGCCTCACGCAAAGTCGCGAGCACCTGATCGAAGGGCATGGGGGCGTTCAAAAACATCTGCTGCATGGCGGCGTAGTCTGCACGCAATGCCTCGATCCGGTGGTCTGGTGGCACCAGCCGCAAGCTCCCGGGGATGGCGCTCGCGTAATTCGCCCAACTTGACGGAAAGAAGCGCGATTTGTGGATCCGCACCCGTTCGAGTAAATCGAGACGGCTGCGCGCGGCCTTCGCCGGCTCGTGATTCCACAGTGCGGCGACATCCGCGTAATGTCGCGCGTGCCGGTCCCGCATCAGCCGATCGGCCGGCCGGTGAAATTCAGCGTGGAGAATCGTGACCTTTTCCCAGAACGTGCGCTCCAGCTCCAGTGCGACGACCGACGTTCTGCAATCGGTGAAGGCGCCAGGGACAAGGTCACCGACGAACGCCTGGATCGGATGACTGCCCGTAGGTCGCTGATCGGTGAGCGATCCGAACTCCATTTTCACCTCTCGCGCGATATAAGCGACTCCGCGCGGCAAAGCGCCGGGATAAGCAAACAGCAGCACGGGGGACCGGCTGACTTCGTCGATTTTGAACGTCAACCAACCGGCCCGATCCAACGGCCGGCCCAATACCGCTTGGACCACTTGCTCCAAACGAGGCTTCCAGACGTTCTCGACCGCCGTCGCGCACGCGATTTCAAGTCGGGCATTCCGTTCATCTCGCTTGGTGCGAGAGGGAGCCTCGTCCAAATCGGACTCTTTCCAACCCAGCGATGCCGGCGTGATACCGAGATCGATGTCCTCTGAAAAACGCTCGATGACGTGAAAGACCTTGGACAGCGAAGTGCCACCCTTGAAGAGGCTCATGTCGGCGAGGTCTGGTTGCTCGAAGATCCGCCCGAGCAACCAGCAAACCCAGAAATCCTTCTCAGCGATCACCGGATCGACGCCACGCCGCTCCTGGTACTGCCGGAAGAATAGTTCTCGTTCTTCGGCCGGTAGAGTTGCAAACGCGCTCACTCGGCACCCTCCGTCGCGATGGCGCGAAGAAAAGGATGCAGCCAGACGGGAGCGCTAGGCAGATCGACCAGGAGTTGTTTGCGATCTTCGGCGGAGAGTGTTCTGCGCAGATGCGCGATCCGCTCCAGCGTGATGTGTTGCTTTCCCAGATAGCGCAGGGCCGCCATCACCAATCCACTGGAGCGGCCAGCGGCCGAGACGCGACGCGGTGTCGTCGGCCGAAGCTCAATGACGAGTTTCCCGATTTTCACTTTCCGGGCGCGCCCACTCGTGAGAAAAACCACCTTGGCCGGCACTTGCTCGGACAGGCCCAAGAGATTGGCCGCATAGGCACCGGACGGCTGTAGTTTGACCTGTTCGCTCGCGGCTAGGGCTTTGGCAACCGCCTCGACTGACGGGGCAACCTCGCCAAGGAGAAGGTGCGTCTGAGGGTAATGATAAAGTCCGCGGGCAATGCGCCGGATAGTTCCCTGTTTCGTCAGGCGATGAAGCGCCAGGTCAACCGCGCCCCGACTTCCTAGGTCCAATAGCTCATTCGGAGTTAATACGCTACCTCTTCCACGTCCATAAATACGGCTAATCACTGATTGTTCGATAGATGATGCCATATTAGTTAAGAGATCTTGTAAGAAATATAGGGTGTTATTTCTTACACCGAAACGACAATTGCAAGCCTTCTTGCCTGTCCAATGCGGAAACCCGTGTCGGGCGAACACTTCCAAAAGACGGACAGGTTACGCTTGATTCCGAATCCTCCTGCCAAGCTAACGTCCGGTCAAGAATGCTCCGTTCGCCTGGGCTGCTCGGATGAATGGACGGCGATGCGTTCGACTGCCGGCGCCGAATCCGGCAATCCAGCCCGGCGCTCCGGAGGCAACACGCGCACCAACGAAAGGTGGAACTCGGCGATGGCTTGGAGGAGGGGCGAGAGCCCAGTGCCTTCGATAACGATCTCAGCGCTGGAGAACGTGAGCCGCAACGTTTCTCCGGCCGGCCCCGCCCGATGCTCCACA
>Ga0265323_10000998_pt1 | contig 14728 bp, 8 predicted proteins | sample 41225metaG_FD_193580 | JGI IMG/M metagenome (GOLD analysis project Ga0265323, IMG submission 193580) | Rhizosphere microbial communities from Carex aquatilis grown in University of Washington, Seatle, WA, United States - 4-12-25 metaG | ecosystem: Host-associated > Plants > Roots > Rhizosphere >...
GGCGACGTGCTTGCCATCGGGCGAGACCACCGGGGAGGCAATTTCCGGATTCTGGAAGAAAGCGTCGACGGGGATGCGCTCCGCGGCGCGGCCGCCAGCAAGAAGATCCCCAGCCAAATCATTACGCGCTTGTAGAACATGCTTTTTCATTGCCGAAGAGAGAGGCGGAGGTCGACATTTTTTCCGCGGAACGAAAGGGAATCGGTTCCTGAAATCCAGCGACCACGGCGGTTCGCAGCGGGTGACCACTCCGTCCATCCTGTGGCCGGGGTCGTGATGCTGCTGGTGTTCTTCCGGCGGCGTCTCGTCCAGCGCGAGGCTTTGATGGCGGAAATCGAGCGTGAGCTTGCCGCCCGGGCGCGGCTCCATTGGCCCACCCGCAAACCAGCGGCTACGTTTCTCAGAGTCGGTGAGATAATCCCAGATGCGCTCGATGGGGCACTCTTGGGGCAGAGTGAATGATTTAAGGCAGCTCCTGAGGGTATCGCCGTCCTCAAGGGGCTCGTCGTAACCGTGGTTCACTATCAATGAAAATCCGATCAGCCGATCTTATGAGAAGTCTCCACTCGATTCTTTGCACCGCCCTGCTCCTTGGCTTCCTCGCCTCCGGGCGGGCGAGTCCGGCCTTTGACACCGCTCGCGGCCTGTTCGACCGACACCATTTTCGCGGAGCGGAAACAGCCCTGAGGTGGGTCCGCCCCGCGGAAGGAATCTTCGTTGCCCGGCTTCCTCAGCCACGCCCGCTGGCTCGCCGACTTGCTGGCCGTCTGGCAGGGCTCATTTCGTCCGTGGCCAGATCAATCTCCGGTATCCACTACGTTCATACCGCCGTTAATGATGCCAGAAACTTACGCCGTGAAAATTGAACGCTTACGCTGGGACTGCCACGGTTTGACTCAAGAGCCTAGCGCCGCCGCCGGAGGCGTTTCGCAAGTTCCTCGTTGGCCTTTCTAGGCCGCGAGAGGCTTAAGGGACACGGTGAAGGTCACTTTTGTCCCCTGGTCAGGCGCCGATTGAATGTGGCAGCGTCCGTGAATTTCCGCCAATCGGCGCGTCATGTTTTCCAACCCGTTTCCCGCGGAGAGACGCGACGAACAATCTGGCGGGCGCTCCTGCCCGATCCCTGGGATGAAACCCCGGCCATCGTCCTTGATAATCAGCTCAAATGAATCTACTCCAATCGCGAGCCGAATGGACGTTTCTGTGGCGGCGGAATGTTTCACTACGTTGTGCAAGGCTTCCTTGAGGGCGAGGAATAGATTGTGGCGCACGGCGGCAGTCAGTCGCAAGGGAGGCAAGGCGATAGGAATGTCCAACCGACAACGGATGCCCGCGGCCGCCAGCAGATCGGAGGCGAATTTCTCAAGGTAACTGGCTAGACCCTCCAAGGTGTCGTGCCGGGGGTTCACCGCCCAGACGATTTCGTCCATCGCCCGCGTCAATTCGTGCGCGATGTCATAAATCCGATTGAGGTTGGCGGCCGCCTGCGCGGCATTGGCCGGGCCGCAGCGCGGCGATTCACTTAACATGCTGATGCGCGTAAGATGAGCACCCAGGTCGTCGTGCATGTCAGACGCGATGCGTGCCCGCTCGTGCTCCACCACTCGCTGCTGTTCGAGACGTGTGAGTTTCCGTTGCATCCGGCGGCGCATGGCGAGCCAGACCAGGCCGCCACTGACAAGGACGACTGCGCCCAAAGCCAATTCGCGGAACCAAAGTGTCTGCCAAAAAAAGGGCCGCACGCTGAATTGCATACTTGCCCCTGTCTCGTTCCATACACCGTCATTGTTGCAGGCGATGACTTGAAAGGAATAGTGTCCTGGCGGAATGTAATTGAAGCCGGCCGTTCGGTTCGTGCCAGCGTTGACCCATTCCGTATCTAGTCCGCGCAGCCGGTATTTGAACTGCAGTTTGTCCGGATCGATGAAACTCAGGCCAGTGTATTGAAACTCAAATCGGTGCGGTCCGGGGGGAATCTCCATCGGTGAAGCGTCTGCTGCCAGGGCCACCGGGCGATCATCCACCAGTAAGGCTTCGATATGGACCGGCGGCGGCAACGGGTTGGTCTTGATATTCGATGAATCTACCGCCACCAAGCCCTTGCTGGTGGGAAACCACAGTCGGCCATCCTGCGTCTTGCATCCGGCCGGCTGCAGACCTTCCGAACATTCAATGGTCGGCATACCGTCATTGATGCCGAAGGTCCGGCAATGCACCTCGTTGGTTTCACCGTCCGCGCAGCGATTCAACTCCGCTTCGCAGACTTTGAGGATACCAGCGTGCGAACTCATCCAAAAATTGCCCCGCCCGTCATCTTCGATGTCGCCGATCACGCCATTGGGCAGGCCCTGCCGACTATTGATCACGGCGAATCGCCCCCTCTTGTATCGGTCCAGGCCGCCGCCAAACGTTCCGATCCAAAGCGTGCCTTCCCTGTCAAAGTGCAAGCATTCGATGAAATCACTGGATAGTCCGTTGGTGGTCCGGAATCGCTGGATGTTATTGTCTATCAAACAGGCGAGCCCTGCTCCGGCCATGCCAAACCAGATGGTTCCATGACTGTCCTCCGCTATCGCCCGCACATCGTGCAACGGCTGCCCGTTGCTTTGGGAAAACCAAACCATCTTGCCCTCCAGATAATGCAAGAGTCCGGCACCGGTGCCGATCCACATGCTCCCGTCGCGACCATGCAACAGGGCAGGCACGGGCACGGAGAAGTTCTTCAGGCTTGGGAGTTGATCGAAATGGTCGACGTTCTGCACATACAACCCGCCTCCCCAAGTGCCCGCCCACAGCCGGCCCTGGGAATCATCCGACAGCGACCAGATGTAAAGATTGGGGATGCCCTGCGCATCCCTGAAATTCATCCAATTGCCGTTTTTGAGCCGATACAAACCCGCGCCTTCGGTTCCGACCCAAAGCGCGCCATCCCTTCCGGGCCAGACCGACAAGACGGCGCATCCCTGCCATTGATCCGGCGGCGAGACCGTTTCGATGTTGTTGGGACGCAGGAGCACCAATCCGCCGCCGCCTGTGCCGACCCAGAGGTTTCCCTCCCGATCTTCGCAGAGGGAGGAGACCCAGTCGGACGGGAAACCACTGGCATGATCAAAATGCCGCGGTTTGCCCAGTTGATCTGGCGAGACCAGGAACAGCCCATTATCCTGCGTCCCAATCGCCAACGTTCCGTTTCGCAGCTCCAAAAGACGATTCACGGTACCCCTTCCCGAGGGAGCATTGCCGAGATTGGCAACCCAGCGGCCGCCTTTCCATTTGCTGAGCTGCCCGTCTACGGCCAGCCAAAGGCCGCCGTCTCGGCTGGCGCCAACACCCGAAATAAAGGGATAGCCGGCGGTGGTGGAACCAGGCCAGAGTGGGCGCAGATCGCCATGTTCCAGCACCGCGACCCGGCCGTCGCGGGAGACCCAAATCATCCCCTGCGTGGAGCGGGTCATTGCCTCCATTTCGGCGAGTGCGCCGGCCGCGGGAGTCAGGACCAGACCATCTTTCACGCGCGCCAGCTGGCCCTCTCCGTTCATGGCCCACACCGTCCCGGATTCATCGGAGGCAATGTCATGAATCTTGCCGTCCGCCCAGTTCGGACGAAACGCCAGAGCCTCGAAATTCCCGTTTCGAAATTGAGTGATTTGGCCGCTTTCATCGCCGATCCAAAGCGTGCCATCCGGCGACTCAAACAAGCTGGTCACCCGACTGTTGCGCAATGCTGGCGTGTTATTTCCGTCAAACACGGTGAAACGCACCCCGTCGAATCGGACCAGACCGCTGTAGGTGCCCGCCCACACATACCCGTCGCGCGTCTGCACCACCGCCGTGACCTTATTTTGCGGGAGCCCCTGTTCCGCCTGCCAGGCGCGGACAAAGTAGTCGGGTGCAGCGGAAGCCAGCGTGGCAAAAGCCCCACGGCCGAATAACCCAGCCAGCGCCAGGACAATCCAACCTGCCAAGCGGGCACGGATATACCCGCACCGCATGAGCAAATTCTCTCCGCCTGGCCTGAGTTTGTGCAAGGGTAATTTGGTCGATCCCCGCTCCGCGACGACATTGACGGGAACTCGGGAAATCGAGCCGTTTGAAGCGTGATCCTGGGCGAAGAGAAAGAAGCCAGACAATTAAGGGCAAGCGCTATTGCGCCGGGGAGAAGATCCGAATTCTCCGCAAGATCGCTGCGGGGAGGAGCGCCATGGACGTATGCCGGATGAGCAGCGATTGGCCCGCCGAGGAATCCTCCCTTCCTCGATTTTCACGAAGTAATCGGTCACCTCAAAGCGGGCCTCGCACACGCGAGTTCCGACGGCGTCCTCCGTGGACACCACAGAGTTTTTTGTAGTCGATTCCGGTGGAGAGCATAACGCGGCCAAGGATAGCACACGCATGCATCTCCTTAAGCCGCTTTTCATCCTACCTGAACTCCTGGCCTCTGCCTGGGATCGAGCTCAGCCAGAAGGAGGCGACCGACGATCTCTATGCCCGATTGGTGATACTCGATGACTTGCGCAAGAAGGGCATCCTGACGGACGAGCAATTCCAGGCGGAGAAGAAGAAGATCCTGAGCCGCTTCAATTAGGATTGTCGCGGAGGGCAACTGTCCGCGTCGTCACCGTTCCGTCGCCCCCGCCGGGGATTCAGCCGATCTTGGCGCTCGCGCCGTCGTGATTGAGCAGGTCGTGGATTCGGCGCAAGATTTCGTCCGGCAAATACGGTTTCTGGATCAATTGCATCTCCGGCCGGAGCGCAAATCCCGGCTGCAAGACGTCGGCGCTGTAGCCGCTGCAAAACAGGACGGGGATGCCCGGGCGCAGGGCGGCGATCTGTTCGTAGGCTTCGCGGCCGCCCATGTTCGGCATCACGGCATCGAGCATGAGCAGGCTGATTTCATCGCCATGACGGCGGAAGACGTCGATCGCCTCGCGCCCGTCGCACGCCGGCAACACCCGATAGCCGCCGCGTTCCAGAATCTTGATGGCCAGATTCCGCACGCCGCTTTCGTCCTCTACCAGGAGGATGGTGCCGCTGCCGCGGGACGGCACGACGGCAGGCTTCTGCTCCGCGCCGCTGGCGCCGGCTTCGACGATCGGCAGGTAGATCCGGAAGGTCGTGCCGACCCCCACTTCGCTGTGGACGTCGATCAGGCCGCCATGTTGCTGGATGATGCCGTAAACGACCGTCAGGCCCAGCCCGGTCCCCTTGTCCTTGGGCTTGGTGGTGAAGAACGGATCGAACACGCGGGCGAGCGTGGCGGCGTCCATGCCGCTGCCCGTGTCGGTGACCTCCAGGAGCAGGTAGCGCCCGGGCCGGGCCCAGGGATGGGCTTCGCAGTATTCAGCATCCAATGACATGTTTTCCAGCCCGAGGGTGAGCCGGCCGCCCTGGGGCATGGCGTCGCGCGCGTTGACGCACAGGTTCAGCAGCACCTGTTCCAGCTGGCCCTTGTTGACCCGGATGTTGCCCAGGGCGCGGCCCGGGACGAAATCGACGTTGATGTGCTCGCCGATCAGGCGCCGCATCATCTTGAGCAGATCGGAGACGAGCTGGTTGGGATCGACATCCTCCGTCAGGAGCGGCTGCTTGCGCCCGAAGACCAGCAGCTGGCGGGTCAGCTGCATCGCCCGCTCCGTGGCGTCCTTCACGAACTGCAGGCCCTCCTGGCGTTCGGCGGCCGAAAGATCGAACTCCAGCGCCAGCTGGGTGTGGCCAAGGATGATCTGCAGGATGTTGTTGAAATCGTGGGCCACGCCGCCGGCCAGCAGGCCGATCGCCTCCATCTTCTGCGCGAATCGCACCTCCTCCTCGAGTTTCATCTCCTGGGTGATGTCGCGGGCCACGAGCACGAAATTCACGGTCGCCCCATTCTGATCCCGGATGGGCGAGATCACCAGTTGACTGGACAGGACGGAGCCGTCCTTCTTCCGCCACTTGTGCCGGCTGGACCAGGAACCGGTTTCCCGGATCCGCCGGGCAATGAGCGCAAAGGGGGGCACCTCGGAATCGGCTTCGAACAGGAACCAGAAGGACTGCCCCAACGCATCGCTCGGTTGGAATCCGGTGTTTTGCCCGAAGGCGGGATTGACGTATTCGATCGCTCCCTGCTGGTCGAGGACGATGATCAGCTCGGTCGCCTGTTCCACCGCGGTGGCCAGCCGCCGCAGTTTCTGTTCGGTCTGTTTCTGGGCGGTGAGGTCGGTCATCGCGCCCAGCGCCCGCACCGCCCGGCCGTCGGCCTCGCGCAGGAAGCAAACCCGGTCAAACACAAACCCGTCGGCGCCGTCGGCCCGACGGTAGCGGTGATCGAAGGCCCAGGTCTGGGCGGCGCTGGCCACGGCGGCACGCAGGCTGGCGACCACCCGCGCCCGGTCGTCCGGATGGATATCCGCCGTCCAGGCCTCAAAGTTTGGCTGGCGGTCGGCGGGAGTTCCCAGCATGGCCCGATAGCTGTCGTCCCACCACATCTCCCCGGTGTCTGGTTTCCATTCCCAGACCGCGTCGTTGGTGGCCCGGGCAATCAACTGAAAGCGCTCGTTGCTTTGGCGCAGGGCTGCCTCGGCGCGCCGCCGGCGCAAGACATTCGCGCCCAGCAGCAGCACAGCCGTCGACAGCAGCCCGATCACCAGGCCCACGACAATGATCTGCGCCCGGTGCGCTTCAAGGTACGAGGTCGGCCGGTGGAAGATCTCCGTCCCTTCCGGCAACGCCGACAAGGGCAGATGGAAACGCTGCATCTGCGGATAGTCGACCGCCCGCCGGGTCGGCGACCTGGTCAGGACCGGGATCTCGCCGGCCTTCTCGCCGTTGAGCACGCGCACCGCGATCTTGCCGACGGCCTCGCCGTGCAGATCGCTGGACAGCATGCTCCCGCCGAGCCCGGCCCAGGTGTCGTTCTCCCAGTCGCTGGTGCTGAACAGCGGGCGGATCGGCTGGGCGATCAGGTACACCGGCACCGGGCAGCGCTGTTTCAATCCCATCACGAAATCGGGGTCGTCGGAGATGAGCTTGCCCTCGGTATCCCTCGTCACGCTCAAGAGCAGGGCCACGGTGCCGGGTTTCAATTGGCCGAGGGCCCTCATCAATTCCGTCACGCTCCAGTTGTGCAAATAGCGGAAACGCAACCGCGGACTGTAGCGAGGAACCAGCTCTTCGAGGGCCTTGCGGGTTTCCCAGGCGCTTTCGTTCTCATCATGAACTGCGACGACCTCCTGCGTTTCGGGCTGCAACCGCAACACGAGGTCCAGCGTGCCCGCCAGATCGGTGGACTCCGCGACGCCGGTGACGTCGGTTTGGCCGCGCAGCGTTTCCGCCGTGTAGTGATTGACACCGCCGAAGACGACCGGCGTCGCCGCTCCCAGATCCTTCCGGAACTTAAAGACGAAGTTCAAGGCCGGATCGTCCAGGGTGATGATGACATCGAACGGCTGTCCGCCGGATTTCTGCTCCAGCGACTCCAGCAGCCGAGGCTCGCGTTCGGGCTGAGGGAATCTCCGCCAGTCGAGAAACTCGATACTGGGCACCAGCCGGGGATAGCGGCGGTTGAGGGCGTTCAGCAACCCATGCATCTCCCCGTCGCTCCAGCCGTAGCCGGGATGATAGGAGTTGACGATCAGCACCCGCGGCGGGGGTTCTTCGGCCCGCGCCGGAACCAGGCCCGTAAGCGCACTGATCACGGAGCCGGCCACGGCCAACAGGCGGCCGAGGCGCTGCACGGCGGCACCGACGAAGACGCACCGTGCCGGACGAGCGCCGGAAAATGGGGAAAAATTATTCACGAGGCCGCTAGCGCGTTAGAATACTCCGTGCTCTCTCCATTGCACGCCGAAATCTCGGCCGGCCGTGCCCGCGCAGATTAATCTGACTGCATTCTCGTAGGAGTGACCGGACGAATTGGCACTGTTGCGCGCCCGTCGTGCGGTTCTTCAGCCCGAACGATCGAGCGCAGAAAGCGCGGGCTGAGGCTCCGCGCCACGTGCACAGATCCGCCAGCTCGATGGCCTGGCCCGAGCGCGCGGCCCACCAGCTCTTGCCCGAAACGTAAACGTCATCGGTGGCGATGCCCACGACGCCGTCGAGGTGGTCCGGGAACGGCAAGTGCGCCAGCCGATCCACAATGTCCTGAAAAGCCAGCGGTGTCATGCCAGCGGTTCAGGTGTCCCATCGTGTGGAGAATCCTCGAATTGGGAAACCATGCGCAACGAGGTCGAGTTTTATGCCCGCCTAAGGCAGGGCCCACGCCAATTCCTGCCGCATTATTGCCAAATCATGCGGTGTCGGGAAGGATTCCCCGGTGTAAACTTGATTTTGGAGTTTGAGCGCATTGCCGGCCGCGGCAATGCGCTCATCGCGCCCGAGGTCCACGTTGGTTCATTTCTTACTCGATCACCGTTTCGTTCCCTCCGTTATGAAAAGCCGCCGCGATTTCATCAAGACCGGGCTCGCGCTCGGCGCCACGCTTTCCCTCGTCAGTCGAAAAGGGCTCGCCGCCGCCGAGGCGGCGGCAGGTGGCGCCACCGCGCCGGCCCCGGCCGCCCCCGCCCTGAAATCCGTGCTTATCGCGGTGCGAGACGGCAGCCGGACCGCAATGCTCGACCGGGCGTTGGCCGCTCTCGGGGGCATCGAAGTCTTCGTCAAGAAGGGCCAGACGGTCCTGGTCAAACCCAACATCGGTTGGGACGCCCCGCCGGAACGCGGTGCCAATACGCATCCCGAGCTCGTCGGCCATTTGGTCAAACTGTGCCTCGCCGCCGGGGCGAAGTCCGTCAGCGTTTTTGACAACACGTGCGACCAGTGGCAGAGAACCTACGAGAACAGCGGCATTGAGCAGGCCGCCCGGAACGCCGGCGCCATCGTCGTCAACGGCAAGGACGGAAGCCTCTACCGCGAAGTTGAAATTCCCGGCGGAATCAAATTGAAGCGCGCCAAGGTGCACGCCCTGGTGTTGGATAGCGACGTCTTTTTCAATGTCCCGGTGCTCAAACACCACGAGGGCTCCTTGATGACGGCCGCGATGAAGAACCTCATGGGCGTGATCTGGGATCGCGGCGCCTATCATCGCACCGATCTGCATCAGACCATCGCGGATTTTCTCACGTTCAAGCAGCCCACGCTCAATATCCTCGACGCCTACCATCCGATGGTCCGCAACGGACCGCGCGGAATCTCCGTCGAGGATGTGGTGGAAAAGCGCACCTTGCTGGCGTCAACGGACATCGTGGCGTTGGATGCCGCCGGCGCGAAACTGCTGGATCATCAGCCGGCGGACGTGCGCCACGTCAGGATCGCCGATCAGATGAAGCTGGGCACGATGGATCTCGATCAGGTCGAGATTCGGCGATTCAAGCTAACGTGAGACTGTGTTGCATCGCCGCTTGAAACTGTTTCGGGTCGTCGTGGCGTTGGCGATTTTCGCCGGGCTGACGGCTGCGCTGGTTGATTTTCGGGGGGCGCTGCCTCCGCGCATCGGGCATTGGCTCGCCTCCGCTCAATTCGTGCCGTCGCTGATGGCGCTGCTCACCGGCACGTCCCTCGCGCTGGGCGCGTTGATCATCCTGGTCGCCACGCTCGCGGCCGGCCGCGTTTACTGCTCGGCCATCTGCCCGCTCGGCATTCTGCAGGATGTGATCGCGCACGTTGCCTCCTGGTGGCCCGGACGCAAGTCGCCGCGCCGGCGCTACGCCCCTCCGGTCAACTGGCTCCGGCAATCCATGCTGGCTGTAACGTTGGCCGGGGTTGTCGCGGGCTGGGCCGGCTTGACCCTCGCGGCCCTCGATCCCTACAGCAATTTCGGCCGGATCGCGTCGGGGCTCTTCCGCCCTCTCCTCACGCTCGCGAACAACGCGATGGTGGGCCCGGCCAACGCCATTGGCCTCACCAGCCTTTACCGGGTTGAACCGCATTGGGCGGGCACCGGCATGTTGTCCGCGTCCGCTTTTCTCCTGGTCCTGCTGCTGGTGCTGGTCGCGTGGCGCGGGCGGATTTACTGCAATACCCTCTGCCCGGTCGGGACGCTGCTCGGTTGGCTGGCGCGCATGGCCGCATTTCGGCTGGAGATCGACAAAGGCGCCTGCACCAAATGCGCCGAATGCCTGCGGATCTGCAAGGCGCACTGCATTGAGTTGCGCAGCGGTGCCATCGATTTTTCCCGCTGCGTTGCCTGCTACGATTGCATCGGGGCGTGCGACCACGGCGGCATCGGCCATCATTGGTCGTGGCGTCGCCACCAACCGGCGGCCGTTCCCCCGATGTCGGATCCTGCTCCCGCCATCGCCGTACGCGACCCGGCCCGGCGCGCCTTCATTGCGGGTGCGGCAACGGCCCTCGCGGCCTCGTTCGGCGCCAGCGCGCGGTTGCACGCCGGGCCGTCGGCTCCCAATCGTGACCAACCCGAATTGGACGATGCCCACCGCGCCGGCGCCGGCAATGCCCGGAACGTGATCTGTCCGCCGGGTTCCGGCAGCATCACCCGGTTTCTCGACCGCTGCACGGCCTGCCAGTTGTGCGTGAGCGCGTGCCCGACCCACGTGCTGCAGCCCACCTGGACCGCCTACGGCCTCGACGGCCTGATGAAGCCGCGGATGGATTACACGACGGCCTTCTGCAATTACGAGTGCCGAGTCTGCGGCGAAGCCTGCCCCAGCGGCGCGATCACGCTGCTCGACCTGCCGGAGAAACAGGTTACGCAGATCGGCGAGGCCCGGTTTGAAAAGGAGAAGTGCATCGTTGTCGTCAAGGGCACCGACTGCGCGGCCTGCTCCGAGCATTGCCCCACCAAGGCGGTTTACACCCTACCGTACGGGGACAATCTCCGGCTGCCCACGGTCAACCGCGATCTTTGCATCGGCTGCGGCGGCTGCGAGTATGCCTGCCCCGCCCAGCCGGCCAAGGCCATCACCGTCTCCAGCAAACGCCAGCATGGGCGCGCCAAAAAACCGGTTGAGCAAAAAGCGGCCCTGCCGCCCGCAGGCGATTTCCCCTTCTAGCCCTGAGGCGTCTTCGAGATTCGGATCATGGAAACACTCCCACACGCAACGTGTAGTTAGTGGCAGTAGACGAAATGGCTTCTCCGGACGGCCAAGAGTGTGCGTTGATGTCCCGCCTTACGATCTATTCTGGCTGGACGATGGGGGTTGAAGCGGCAGCTCCAGCGTGAAGGTGGCCCCGTGTCCCAGTCCATCGCTTTGCGCAGTGAGCGTACCGCCCAATTCATGGGCCGCGAGGACTGCACTGTGCAGCCCGAAACCATGCCCGCCCTCCCGCGTGGTGAAGCCCTGGGAAAAGATCCGGGTCAGGTTCTCCGGGGGAATTCCGACGCCTGTGTCCGAGATTTCAATCTTCTCCCGGTCTGGGCCAATGGCCTGGATCCGAATCGTAACCCGTTTCTCAGCCTGGGTGGCGGCGTCACAGGCATGCTTGGAGTTATCGATGAGATTCACCAGTATTTGCAGCACCTTGTGTTTGTCGATTAACACCGGTGGCAATTGCTCGAAATCCCGCGCCAACTCGATGCCGTGGCGCGCGAGCGCTCCGCCATGGATTTTGATGGCATCTTCCACCAGTTCGGCCAGGGCCACCGGCTCAAGGAAGCCGGATACCCGCGCGTAGCTCTGCTGCATCGCCACGATCTGGTTGATATGATCGACATTCGCAACCAGCCCGCTCAGCTCTTTTTCAACTTCAGCCCGCTCGTCTTCCAGTTGGGCGGCCAACTGGTCAAGATAGGATGGTACCCTGCGTCCTCGGAGGTCCTCCGTCAGAAACTGGGCTAGCCGATCGCCTTGCTCCCTTAACAACTGAGCCACCCGGGACACGCCGCTGATCTTCAACGCTCGCAGTCGTTCGGTCGCGAGCCCGGCCGACACGTTCACGCTATTGAGGACGTTGCCCACGTTGTGGAGCACGCCAGTCGCCACTTCCGCCATGCCGGCTTCGTGCGAAGCGGTGAGGAGTTGCTTGTGTACGCGGTCCACCTCCTGCTCGGCCCGCTGGCGTTCGGCGATTTCCCGTTTCAGATCGACGTTCGTCTTCGACAGCTGCGCCGTGCGGTCGACGACGCGGGCTTCGAGTTCTGTGTTGAGCTGGCGGTAACGCTCTTCACTCGCGGCCAACGCGGCGGATTTCTCCAGAGTTTCCTTAACCTGTTGGTCAAGTTCCGCTGTGCGCTCAGCGACCAGGCGCTCGAGGCGTTCTTTCTCCCGCCTTTCCAGGTAGGAATTGAACCAGACGATCGACAATACCAAGCTGATCGCGGTGATGACATAGGTTGCCCACGCCCACCAGGCTCGGAACCAAGGCGGTCGGACCGTAAAAGCCATACGCGCCTCTTCTCCTGGCACTCCCGCCGTCACCGGACGGACATGAAAGACGTAGCTGCCCTCCTTCAAACCGTTGAACGAAGCTGAACCCACGATGCCCGTCGAAACCCAATGGTCGGTTGCGCCCTCGAGCAGGACCTCGAAGGTAACCGGCGATTCGAACGGGCTGAAGACAGTCGCAAATCGCACCACCAGCGAGTTGTCCGAATACGGGAGCGATTGGAGTACCGCGCCAGGATTGAAGAGGTGGCGGTTGCTCATGACCAGTTGCACCGACGTGATTTGGGCGCGGGGCGGGGACGCCAGAGGGCGCGGCAAGCGGGAATCGAAACGGACCAGACGCCCAAGGGAATGCAGCCAGATGACACCCCCCGGTTCCATAATGAATTCGAGCGGCTCAAAGCCCAACGGCAGAGTCCCAACGGGCGGCGTTTCCCCGGCCTTGGTGTCATCCACAAAGCGCACGGCGCCCAGGCAGGAAAACCAGAGGCGACCCGATGCATCCCGTTCCGGCCGACCCACGCAATCCGCCAGAAGAGGAATGCGCCGGATCAACTCCTTGTACTCCACGAACCGCTGCGTCGATGGGTCGAAACGCATCATGTGGTGCGACGAGTTGCATACGAGCGTTCCATTCAGTACGAACAGATTGTCCCAACCGTCACCCAATCCGTCGGCTTTGTTGAAATAGCGGACGGTGGGTTCTCCCGCGCCGAAGTCGATTCGTCCCACCCGGTTGGAGCCGAGTTCGAGCCAAATGCTCCCGGAGGAGTCTTCCACGGCATTGAACACCTCGCCAAGGTCTTTCACAGGCAGGCGTTGGGCCGTGTACTGCCCGCCTGATTCGCGGATCCATCCGACTTCGCCACGCGCGACATAGAAGAACTCTCCTGCTGATCGAGCCCGGGCGATGCCGAGCCGAGCATTCACGATCCCGGTCGCGATTTTCTGCCAATTGGTGCCGCTGCGCACAAAGATCCCGTCCTCGTTGGTGGCGAACAACTGGTCCGCCGTTTCGGCGATTGCCCAAAGAAACTTGCCCGGAGGCGAGTCGCGCTCAAAGCGTTCCAGACATCCATCCGCATTGTAAATGCCTCGCTGCAAACGGCCATCGGCCAACACCCATAATTCGCCACGGTGGCGCAGGGGCCGCGCATAGTTCATCGCACTGGCCAGGATGGGTTCGAAATTCGAGATTTGCGACGGGAACTGCACGCAGGCTACGGCGTTGTCCAGCAGCGCCCACAACACGCCATTGCGCGAATAGACGAGCCGGCGGGTCCGTGCGAGTCGATGGTCGAGCGCATGGTTGAGCATCTGGACAATCCGCCCGCTGCGCGTGAAAAAAACGATGCCCGTAGTGTCGACGGCCGCGGCATAAAGATCGTTATCGATCCGGCAAAGGTCATTGATTCGACACCCTGGCCCAAGTATCCTCGGAATGGTTATGTCACTGAACGACTTGCCGTCAAAAGCACGGATCCCTTCTCCTTCAGTTCCGACCAGCTTCTGGTTCGGTCCATAGTCCGCGCTACACGTGATCGTTCTCGTAACGAGGGCATTGGCCAAAGGGAAGATCTCCGCTTCACCCCCGATCCGCAGGCGAAAAAGTGAACCGGAGGTCGTATCGCTCACGAAGCGTTCGGCGCCAACGCTGAAGACGTGCTCAATGGCGTCAGTCATGCCTGCAGAGCGGAGCGTCTGGCCGGGTCGCCAGACGATGCCGGAGCCACCGCCCGGGTACCAGAACCAGGTGTCGGCGAATTGGATTACACGGGTGCACGGATCCCGGTGCGGTACCGAAACGACTGGTACCAGACGCCAATGTGCATCTTTACCCAAATCAATCCGGGCGATCGCACCAGGGATGCCGGTGTAGATCCGACCATCGTCATCCACGGCAACATAGTTATAGATATAGTCAGATTGGTTTGCGGCCTGCTGAAAGGTCTCCCATCGCACGCCATCTCCCATGGCAATTTCGCGCTGCGAAACAACCAGAACCCTGCCGTCGGGTAAAAGATGCAAATCGGTGGGAGCGGTGCTGAATCCAAGTGCCTCCGGACCAAGAACGAAGAACGCGGGTACACCGGTCTCGACCACTCCGGGCGGCGCAGCCGACATGAAGCCGCTCTCCGCGCGCATGAGCACACCCTTGTTCAACGCCGCGGCCAGGACCAGGATGCGCCAAGCGCATTCCCAAGCACGCCGGGCATTGGGAACCGGGAATAGACGCAATCGCAACATGATGTAATGTTAACGTGTGATCGACTCTTCTGACCCTGGCTTGAAGTCGTACTTCGAGAAGGTGATTGCCCACCAAGCGGGTCAGGCCACCCATCGGTGTATTCCTTCTCAGCGGCCTTCCGACGCTGGAGCGGCATTCCGCCGGCGCGTTTCCGGCGTGGCTA
>Ga0265323_10000999_pt1 | contig 14725 bp, 11 predicted proteins | sample 41225metaG_FD_193580 | JGI IMG/M metagenome (GOLD analysis project Ga0265323, IMG submission 193580) | Rhizosphere microbial communities from Carex aquatilis grown in University of Washington, Seatle, WA, United States - 4-12-25 metaG | ecosystem: Host-associated > Plants > Roots > Rhizosphere...
GTTGTATTTGGGCGGAAAGTTTTCCACTGGGACCGGAGATAACGATGCATTTTTTCCACTGATTATCCGAAAACCCCGCCCGATCCCAATTTTCTTGTTCCTTTCTTGCATCATACATCTCGCCTATGTAAACATTATTTTTGAGGATTGGACCGCCGGCGGTTTTCCAGGTGGAATCGGTGGCATAAGTCTTTACGGTTCCATCGTTGAATGCAATTCTCAGTTGCGCCTTGACACATGGTTTGCCGATGGTAAGTGTGTTTCTGAGGTTATACCCAAACATGTTTAACGGAAGCGGATTGTACCAACCGTTGCCGAGGAGAATACCGATAGCATTATTTCCTTTTTGCAGCTGGGAGGTCACATCATACGTGGAGTAGAGAACTTGCTTTGCATACTGGGTCCAACCGGGGTCGAGCATCGCATCGCCGATTTTCGCTCCGTTGAGCCGGGCTTCATAATAACCCAGGCCTGAAATATATAAACGTGCGGATGAAACTTCTTTCTCTATAATAAAGTCTTTGCGGATCAACGGGGCGGGCTGATCTTTGTAGAAATCTTCGTCGTTGACGGGAAGGGGATGAGGGTCGCTGATCCATTGCGCCTGCCAATCGGATTCGTTCATCATTGCGGTTTCGAACCAGCTTACCGAGCTCCACTCGGAAGGCTGATCATTTCCATCCCAGATTCTTACCTTCCAAAAGTACCGAGTAAACGAAGCTAATGGCTTGCCGGCAAATACAACGCCGAATGTGGAATGCGACACAACCTTACCACTTTGCCAACTACTGCCAATATTATTTTCCACATTCTGTTGATTATTGCTGACGATGATCTCGTACGCGGTTTGAATAATCCCTCTCGCATCTGAATGCAATTCCCAGCTTAAGCGCGGTTTGGCAACGTCGATGCCGAGCGGACTTGTCTTTAATTCTGTTCGGGGATTAAGAATTGCAACGGCAGAAGAGACTGATGATCCACTGAACACAGTGCTCGTTTGTGCAATGATTAAGCACGATAGAACGAAAGGCCGCACTATTGAAATATTCATGATATTGTTTGCAGGTTCGAGAAATCTAGAAGACATCTCAAGAATGGTTTCGATGTGGAATGGACTTGTAAATGTCATGCTGATCCCGCCGCATTTGCCGAAGGCATCACTTCGTGATTGGCGGGAGAAGCATCCACGACACTGAAGCCTCGTAGCTTCAAAGTGCATGATTGTCATAGATTCTTCACTCCGCTTCGCTCCGTTTCCCGAGGGGATCCCTTTGGGACAGAATGACATTACTCAGGGGTTCTCATATGTTAACTCAAATTAGGACACTCCTCAATTCTCGCGTCTGGCGAAGCCATCTTCCAAAGGAATCCCTTTGGGACCTTCGGGATTTGCGCGAGGAGACCATTAGGCTGTTACCTCACAACAACATCATCGACAAACTTTCCTATATGCATGATCGTCGATTGCAGATCGCGGAGCGGCCTGCCGCCGACGGTGCAATTCTCGAAAGTCACCGCCTGTATCCGGTGCGTTTCGTCGAATCCCTTGAGAACGATCGGGCCCTCGTGCGCCCATGAGATATTCTTCAGCGTTACGTCGTTGATATGGCCGGGAGGACCGGTGCCGTATTTCGTTCCGTCGGTGATATTCAACTCGAACAATTTAATTTCAGCTTTCTCGACGCGAATATTTTCATAAATGATGTGAGAGATCATCGCGGGGCCGTCGCAAATGATGCTGAACCCGCTGTGGCCCTCCACCCGGCTTCCCCCGCGCGCAAGGATTACGTCGCAATTGCGCACGGTAACATTGCGGATGGCCGCTGTGTTTGTCTCAAACCCGATCGTCACGCCGTCGCTGAACGCAAATCCGATCATTGTATTATCGGTGATGAGTACCTGCTCAACATCCTGTGCGGCTGCCGGAGCCTTTATGGCGATGCAATCGTCGGTGCATCGTAAGAAGCAGTGGGAGATAACAATGCTCCGAGAATTAAGAGGATCGATGCCGTCTCCGCCGGGGCCGAAGCTCAACACTTTTACGTGATCATACTGGAGCCCGTCGCAGTTGGTGAGCGTATTTGTCCAGCCGTCTCCGTTCCGAATGATCACGCCCTCAAAGCGAACATTCTGGCAGTTTTCAATTAATACCATCTGTTTGAACTTGAACTCGCCGTCCAGAATGCCCCGCCCGGTCACACGGATGTTGTGCACTCCGCTTGCGCGAATACTTCCATAGACAACCGCACCGGCGGCGATATACACCGTTTCGTTGTCCTTGAGAGCGATGTATCCCGGACGATGGACTCCGGGGCCAAAGTAAAGGACGCCCGGCAGATTGGGGGAGATTTCTTCGTATTCCGCCGGGTTCGCAAATATGAAAAGAGGAGGGAGGCTGTTAATTTCAACGGAGAGGTTTTCAGGGCCGGGAATAGAAAACGTCACAATATTATCTTGCACGTCTGCCTTTATTCCGCGGCTGAGCGGATGTATCGATACAGTTGTAATAGCGTTCGGAACGCGGATAGAAATCTGCACTTCGCCGCTGCAGGAAAAGCTCGCCTGGTGAATCTCCTGCTGTACTTTGGTGTACGGATCCATAAACCAATCCGGGAATTCTGCAATATTCATGCTGGTTCGGAATTTTTCCGTCCAAACATCCTGGCCGTTTACCTTTACCGAATAGACATCGCTTGTTGTCAAACCCGGTATCGCAGGGTAAATTGCGACCGTCGAGGAGCTACCGTCTGGGGTTTTTGCTTTTAGTGAGATGATAGAAAGAAATAGAAATACGAGGAGAAGAAATATGTTTTTCATAGTTGCCTCGGTAAGATATCTCTCGCCACGACGCTAAGCCGCCAGGAGTTTGTTTCAGAAATACTTTGCGTCTTTGCGCCTCTGTGCGAGCTAATTTATTTATTGTGGTTTGACTCTCTCGGCATAAAATGCTGAATTGCCGTTCGTTACGCCGTAAAGATTGCCGGTTTTATTATCAACGTCAATACCCTTCCATCGAAGCGCGCCGAGCGTTATGTCGTAGATGTTTGTCCATGATGTGCCATTGTCGAAGCTGGCATATACGGCAGATTCGGACCTTGACCAATAAAGCGGTTCGCTTGCTACGTAGATTTCCCTGCCGGATGGGCCGCCAAGAGCGACGGCAGTAGCGTTGAACACACGATTGTCCAAAGGGAAAATTTTCTGCCACGATTTTCCGTAATCCTTGCTGCGCCACAAGCCTTCATGAACAAAGCCGGCATATAGCCAGCCCGGCTTTTTCGGATCTGCCTTAATGCTGTTGAGAACCGATGCAGTATCCTTTCCAAACGGCAGGTTGTTACCGAGGGTCTGCCACGACTTTCCGCCGTCGAACGTCGTGAAAATTCCTTTATCGGCTTCACCAAAATAGAGTGTATTTTTTTCCGTCGGATCGATGCATAACAACTGATTTGTCCCGCAGATATTTTTTACCTGATAGGCCGTCACCGCCAACAGCTCGCTTTCTATAAAATCCTTTCGGACCGGCAACGTCTTGATTGTATCGAGCGCGGGAACATGTATTTTTTCCCATGTATTCCCCCAATCAACAGATTTATATAAACCCGCCCCGTCGTCAACCGTTCCGTCAATGTAAGCGAAAAATATTCCTTTATTGAAAGGGTCTTCTTTGATCGCCTGGACGAACAATCCTTTTTTCAGATGAACAACAACGCGGCAATTTTTTCCGTCATCCTCCGAAACGCATAGGGCACTGAGCCGCTCTGAACTATTTGTTACGCCATAGACCAGAAGGCCCGGCTTACATTGTGATGGACAAATTACCGTACTGCAATAATAGTTTTGTTTTGCGTCCAGTGCGGGAAGAGTCGTATACGTCTTTCCGCTGTCTCTGCTGATGCACGGTTGCCCGTCTGCACCGGCGAAGAGAACCCTTCCCGGTACGACCGGGTCAACGGTGATCATCTCAAGACAGATGTTGCCTATCCCTTTGTAGTAATGGGCATCCCACGTTTGGCATGAATCTTCGCTTGTGCAAATTCCGAACCAGTCCATCAAATAGAATTTTTTTGGATTTTTATTGTCGACGATAAATTTTGAGAGCGCCCAGCCGATTTGTTCGGGGCGCTGGTACTGCGGCGCGAAATGTTTGAAGTCGCTCCAGGAATAATCTTTTTTGATGATGTGCCATGTTTCTCCCTTATCGCTGGAACCGTAGAGCGGAACAGCGGCATCATTATTCGGCGACGGACCCTGGCAAACCGCCGCATAATAAACAGAGCTGTTCGTCGGGTCGGGAGAGATCGTTGAAAAATCTGCCATCCCGATGGATGTTGTTTTTTTTGCAAATGTTCTTCCGCCGTCTGTGGATTTATAAATTCCATCGTTGCGGAACGCAGCCAGGATGACCGCCGAATTATTTCTATCGAATACAAGATTGGTAAAACTTACTCCTTTCTTCTCGAAGACAGTGTCCCATGTTTTTCCCTTATCCGCCGATCGATACAGCCTGCCGATCTTTTCTCTTTTGTATGAACCGTCAGGAAATAAGTAGGATGCGAACGGCAGCGAATCGAGCGTTGCTGCGTAGACCATGTTTTTTAGGAAGGGATCGAACGCCAGGCAGCAGAATGGTTCTCCTTTAAGCCCGGCATAATTCCACGATTCGCCTGCATCATGACTCACCCAGATTCCCATTGTGTTGCTTGCCGCTGCAACAAAATTGTCGTCGAAAGGATCGATGCCGATCTTCTCGCCGTAAAATCTTGTGGCGCCGTTTCCGAAGAAATCCGGTTTCGTCGCGACGAGTTTCCATGTCATTCCACCGTCGGTCGTTTTATGGATTGCGGAGACCATTTCATGTCCGCGTGCTTCGCCCGAAGCGCGAAACAGCACATCTGGATGCATCGCACTCATGGCGAACGACTCGACGTTGTGGTGATGTCCTTCGGTCATTCCATTGTTCACCGCCTTCCAGCTTTTTCCGCCGTCAATACTTTGAAAAACACCGGCAACATCGGTCCTGATATAGAGGACATTAGGATTCTCAGGATGCTGCAGCAGCCCGGTAACATACCCGCCTCCCCCAAATTCAGAACTCGTCCACCGGTATGTGATGCCAGGGCCGTTTGGATTCTCTGCGGCAAAAGATAGTATGGTTAGAAACATGCCTGTCAATAACATCATCAATACATTTGCATAATTCGATCTGTAAATCATTTTCTCACCTTGCTTGTGGATCGGAATAGATCATGTATAATAGAAGTTTACACGATCAGCGACATCGAATGCTGCCGGTAAACTGGTCGAGGCATCGGTGCGCAGGACAAAATAAACAATAAAAAATATATATACCGGATTTTGACAAGTGATGCCATGACTATTGCTTCATTGATAATGTACGCTATAAATCCTCTCAGAATTCAGCATGAAAGTCATGGCATCCCTTTGATTAAGCCCCCGCCGTGGAATTGCACGTTGCGGGGAATACAGTTATATTTATTCCCGTTTTCCCTGCCAAACGAGAGGAGTGGCCCAATGAAGATCTGTCCGGATTTTTGCATGGGCATTCCCGTCGAGGCACACCGCTGCTATTATACATCTGTTCTGAATTAAACCCTTAACCATTGACAACCGAGAGGCAAAAAGAAATGAAAATAGTTGGATGGATGCTTATGTTGCTAACCGTTGCGGCTCATGCCCGGCAAATCGCCGACACTTCAAAATCCGCTGCAGCGAGTGTGCAGCAAATCGCGGACACCTCAAACTGGAAACACACCGTGGTCGCCGGTTTTACGGCAACGCAGGTAGCGTACTCTGACTGGGTACAGGGAGGCGAAAATGCGCTTGCCTGGGACGCGACATTGGATGGAAAATCTTTGTATGAACTCCCGAAGTATGCCTGGACCACCACGTACGATTTTGGCTATGGTAATACGAGATTGGGAAGTCAGGGGACCAGAAATACGGACAACAAGATTGATATTGCGTCTGAATTCAAATACAAAGTTGACGCATACGTAAATCCCTATATCTCGGCAACGCTCAAGACCCAGTTCGGGACCGGTTATACCTACGACGCATTGGGACACGGGACTGCGAATTCGGATTTCTTCGACCCGGCGTTCATGATACAAAGTGCGGGAGCGGCGTATCAACCCATCCCGGAGGTGAAAACAAGAATCGGGTTGGCGCTCCGCGAAATTTTATCACACACCTATACACAATATGCCGGGGGAAAAAAAACAGAAACTGATGGAGGTCTGGAATCGGTCACCGAAGTCGAAGCGCATTTTCAGCAAAATCTTCTTTTCCATGCTAAGGTAGAACTCTTTTCAGCATTTCGAAAGATGGACGAGGTCGTTGTGCGAAGCGACAACACGCTCACGGCGAAAATCAGCAAGTATTTTTCCACCAATATCAACCTGCAGTTCATTCAGGAAAAAGCGATTTCACCCCGGACCCAGATCAAGCAGGCCGTCGCCCTCGGATTCAGTTATGTGCTGTTCTGAGAATTGCAGACGGGTTTTTCAACCGAAAGGCGGTTCGGGAATACGCAGGAACTAAAGCGGAGTAAGAGAGGAGCCGATCTTTATCAGGCTTCTTCGCCTTACCATCACAGAAATAATCATCTTGTGAAAAAGTGATAACGATAAGCGCAGTTATCCCGACATACAACCGGTACGAAAGCCTGCTTCGTATTTTGCAATCCCTGGCCTTGCAGACAGAATTGCCGGACGAGGTAATCGTTGTCGATGCCAGTGACGCTGTTGATCATGGAAACGAATTGATAAATAGTTTTCCCTCCTTGCACATAAAGTATATACGCTCCCGGCCTTCTGTTTGTGTGCAGCGCAACGCCGGAATAAAGAACGCCGCCGGTTCCTATATTTTTCTTTGCGACGACGACCTTGAGTTTCCGGAAGATTATATTTCCACCATAAAAGCATTCATCCGGAACAATTCAGCGGCGAACGTTGTCACCGGCTGCTGGAATGAAAGAAATAAAAATGGGGAATGGGCATACGAATACCCTATGAGATCAATCGGACAACTATACTGGAAGTTCATTTTTCAACAAAGCGTTTGGTGCGGCATTAAAAAAATACAAGCAGGATTTTTCAATAGATCCATGTACCGTTTTGTCTCCGGTTTTTATTTACGGCGAAAGAATACGTACAGTCTCGCCGGATGGCCGCTGGTCACACAATTTGAAAAGCCCGTATTCACAACGGCATTCTATAGTTTGGGGGCAAGCATTATTAGGACGGAGTGGCTTCGCTCAAGCCCGTTCGATGAAATTCTCGACGCTCACGGCATCGGCGATCATTATGGCGTAGCGCTCCATTTCCCCGACTTCCCCGCAATCCATGTTTTGACGGACCTGCCGGTCTATCATCATAAAATACAAGCCAATCGATTGTCGGAGGCGGAAGCGTACTATAAAAGGGGGCTGGCGTTACATTATTTTCTGCATCAGGGCGAAAGATTTACCATGATGAACCGTTTATATTTTGTGTGGTCACTGTTTGGGAATTGGATCGCTTTTCTCGTCAAAGGAAATCGGCCGCATTTATATGCCGCGACGAAGTTGATTTCGGTGATTCTGAGCGGGAGTAATCCCTATATAATAAGATCAGTTTAAAAGGAGTTACCAATATACCAGAGCCGATCTCTCTTGCATAAAAATACAAAAGCTTCCTTGTTTGGGAGACTTTGTTGTTAGTATGCCCGGCTGGAACTCTTTAGTGATCTTCGGGGTTCATGGGTTGACATTGCACCCCGGCCAGTGGAGGCATCTCCCCGCGGATTTAGTGCAAAATAATCACCCATTCATCACACCACAATTCAGGAGGATAGTTATGAAGAATTTTCGGCTGACGATTCTGGCATCTTTGCTTTGCGTGTTTTCTCTGGCAGTATTAGGCCAGGAGAAATCGGCGGACAAAGCCATGGCGGCGCCAGGGAGTGTAACAGACTCCTTCCTAAAGCAGTCCAAGCGCGTGCAGGGAGAGATGGAAGCACTCCTGGGAGCGATACCGCAGGAGAAGTTCAACTGGCGGCCGATGGAGGGAGTTCGCTCGATCGCAGAGTCGTTCATGCATGCCGGCGGCGGAAACTATCTTCTTGCGGTCCCGCTGGGCGGAACAGCGCCGAAAGGATTTGAAGAATCTTCCTACGAAAAGTCGTTGACCGACAAGGCACAGATTCTCGACGCGCTCCGCAAGTCATTCGACGAAATCAACGAGGCCGTCCGTAAGACTCCTGAAGCCAGTTACGGAAAGACCGTGAAGCTTTTTGGGATGGACCTGACGACGCTCGACATCATCTTTGCCGCCGCGACCCACCAACATGAATTGCTTGGACAGCAAATTGCTTACGCGCGGATGAACGGAGTTGTTCCCCCATGGACTGCCGAGCAGCAGAAGAAAATGAAGGAACAGGAGATGAAGAAATAAACCGACTGTGCAGAAGGTCGATATTTCGTTGAAGGACAGATCCAAGCTGAAAGAACTCGTCCCGAACCTTATTGGAAAATATGAAGAGAGGATGAAAGTGCAAGTGCTGGAATGGGGGGGGGTAAGAAAATGAAAACTAAATGGGGGACTTGTAATATCACGGCGAAGCGAATATAGCTCAATCTTGAATTGGCAAAGAAGTCATCGTACTGTATCGAGCATGTAGTCGTTCATGAAATGGTGCATCTCTTAGAACGTAAGCACAACGATCGTTTTATTTTGTTGATGAATAGCTACCTTCCACAATGGCGGAAATAGAAAGAAGAATTGGGTAGTGTCTTAATTTAGGATAAGTGTGAATCTTGCTCGCGCAAAGTCGCTAAGCCGCAAAGAGAATGGGTATGGTTTCTTTGCGTCTTAGCGTGATATTTTCATCACTCCGTAAAAAGTTTCTTGAACTTTGCTCTAATTAAGACACTAGAACCTATCTCAAAAATGGTCTTGCGTTGGCCCTTCTGCCGAAGGCATCCCTTCGGGAGAAGGATCAAGTGACATGTTTTTGAGATAGGTTCTACCAAGAATTGAATCGATTTCCGGTCGGCCATGCGGAGTGGGAGTACCAAACAACAGTGTAAACCGATCATTGCATACGAACCGGAGACAAAAGCATTTATGAAGCTACAATACCTTGGCGATGCACGCGATGCTTTCAAATGGGATTTATTGCACTGGATTTGCACGAAGTCGTCACCCCGATTCGCCAATTTGATTTTTGTTCCAATGCTGACGCCCGACAGTGAGAATTCAACCGAAGGGAAAACGCCAAATAAGTGGTTTCAGTGTCGAGAATTTATTCGACCATTCATCAACTCGCTAAAAAAAGAACCTCGATCGTTGGAACGAATTTCGGCGCTTGAATCAGTCGAACAGAATGCGCCGTCATTTCATGTTTCGCTTTTCTCTCTTTCGAGATATATCGAACCTGATAACAGGCGGAATGATTATTGGGTTGGTTTCACACCCGAGGAATATGAGAACTCCGTCGTATTTTTTGACCCCGATAACGGTTTTGAAACAAAGACACAGCACGGAACGAAGTGGATGCGCCACACTGAGGTAAAACACTTTCTTTCCAGGTTACCCAAATCATCAGTTGTCGTCGTTTACCAGCATCGCCCGCGCCGAACTTGGGATGACGTATTTGCCGGCCTCATGAAGAGCTTAGACTACACACACACCGCTGTCGCAGCTCACGAAGGAAATCTTGCATTTGTTGCGTTGGCCGGCAACGAATCTGCTGGTAGGCGAGTTATTGCAGCAGTCGAAAAGTATGCGAATGAACACAAGATTGTGCGTCACAAATTGCTGAAGGATGGCCACGGCTGACAATTTATGAGCCTTCCCATCAACTATACCATCGTCAGCTGCACCGCCACCCGGAGGTCCTTTTTTTTCCTTCTGGCTTGAGGAGGTTTAAAATTAAAAAGGAAAGCGATATGGGAATTAAGAAAACAGAAAACATTTCAATGGCTGGAAAGCGGGTTGTCATTACCGGACCTACCTCCGGCTTCGGGAAAGAAATTGCCCTTCAACTCGCGAAAATGGGTGCGGAGATCGTGCTTGCCTGCCGTAATGTTAAACTGGGGGAGGAAACAGCGGAGGAGATTGCACATCGCACCGGCAACAAGAAATGCGTGGTCATGTACATCGATACCTCCAATCAAAAATCTATTCACGAATTTGCCCGGCAATTCTGCAAGCGATATTCGCGTCTTGATGTGCTTATCAATAATGCCGGCATCAATCGCTCCCAAAGACAAATGAGCGAAGATGGGATAGAACTCACGTTTGCCACAAACGTGCTCGGTTACTTTATTCTGACGCGAGACTTACTTGACCTTCTTCGGACAAGTGCCCCGGCACGGATCGTGAATGTCGCTTCCAGCTACGCAAGCGACCTTGAGCTTGCCGACCTCCAGTTTGATAAACGCCTCTATGAAGGGCGAAAGGCGTATGCGCAGTCAAAGGCCTGCGATCGAATGCTAACCTGGGCCTTCGCACGGCGGCTCGAAGGTAGCGGTGTCATTGTTAACGCTATGGCACCAGGTCTGGTCGTTGGGACGGGTCTCTATCGCGACACAGCTCCTCGGATTCGTCTGATACTTCGATTCGTGAGTCTTCTCTTTGGACGCAGCGTTGCGCAAGGAGCTGACACTGCCATTTGGTTGGCGAGCAGTCCGGAATTGGAAGGTATCAACGGTAAGTTCTTTGACCAACGGAAGGAAATTCCCTGCCAATTCAGAAATAATGAGGCCGAAGAAAAACTATGGAAAATTTGTGAAGGGCTAACGAAAACAATATGAACTCACGACGAATGAATATTCCGACAATAGCAAAAGCCATAAGGAGAAGCACGAATGATACGTGCAGGCTTTACGATTGACAGCCCGCTGACAAAATCTCACCTCATCGTAATCGAGAGCGACGTGGAAACCAAGGGAATGGGTTGGCTGCTGGAAATTCATTGCGTTCCCAATGCTACGTCCGACGTTCCGGAACATTTACACGCGACTTGGACGGAGACGTTTGAGATCGTCTCCGGCTCCGCTCACTATTCGCTTGACGGAATTCAGAAAACAATTAGGGCCGGAGAGAAATTCGTTGTGTTGCCGGGTCATCGGCATATTCATCCGTGGAATGCGGGAGATACCGAAATGGTGTATCGACAGCGCGACAATTTTGAACAGGCCAGTCCAGGAGCCGTGCAGGATGTTCTTGGTGTGTTTGCAACGCGTGCGGATCTGGCGCGAGGAGGCAAAGTCGATTCTCAAGGCCGTCCGAAAAACCCGTTGCAACTTGCTGTCACGATGAGGATGTTGAATAAATACGGGGGCTATGATGCGCGCGTACCGATCCTTGTGCAGAATCTCATTGGCGGGACCATTGGTCGGTTTGCAGGACTTCTCGGGTACAATGCAGTTGATTCAAAATACCAATAGATAACGCCGGAGCGATAGGACTTGCAGCCGGCACAATACGATGTTGTTGCTTTGAAACCTAAAATAAAAAGGCCTCTTTAAAAGAGGCCTTTTTATTTTGTCAAATCATTGTAGTATGCCCGACGCGAATCGAACGCGTAACCCCCAGCTTAGAAGGCTGGTGCTCTATCCAGTTGAGCTACGGGCACGTGGAATTTAGTTTGTTTTGAGCACTTTTGTCTGTTCCGAAATCACAGTATCGACCAATTTTGACCTCGAAATGTTACAAATCGGTTACACGGAGTATAGGGTAGTGTGAGGGCGTATAGACCGTTGTTACAATAAGGTAACAAATACAATGAAGGCTTTCAACACTAAAAACTCATGGGTTTAAATTTTGTTGACTGAAAGATTTTTCATTTTCAGCTTGTACTTAATCAGAAAATTAATTACAATATACTAGAGTAGAAAGGGCTGCAAAAGAATTTAAAAATAGCCCTTGTACTTGATCTAGAAATTAGTTATCATCTTCTAGCAGAAACGCTTCAACAAAAGATGTAACCCCCGGTTACATGCACGCCTAAAAGAAGAGCAAGATTCAATCACCGCTCTCACCGAACATCCAAAAATATTATTATAGCGATAAATTGAAATGAATAACCACATTAAATTAATTGAACTACAAGCATTTATACATGCCGCAAAAGAATACACAATACAACAGTGTGTAAAATCCATAGAGACTGCAGTAAAAACCAACCAGCCTGATTTAGAACAATTAATGAGAAATGCATATAAGCCGTATTCCTATTTACCGGTGATCGAGAAATTCTTTTGGTATCTCGGTTATAAGACGCGCACCGGACATCCATATGATTATGTAACTTATGATACGATGATGACCTTCTTAGATGATAAAACTAAAAATATATTAATGCAAAAAGGAATAAGCCTAAAATGGCATTCATAACACATGACCTGAATTTGAGCGGATATTTGCTTGCATCGGGCTGCCCTGTTCTAGGGCATTCCCGAATTGCAGGAAAGACCCAATTCGAATTCAAACAATCGGACAAGGTCACAGATCTTGTTGAGTCTTACTATTCATTAAACGCAAAAATTAACCCGCAGGCGTTTGCGGCAGCAGTACGTAACTTGAAAAATATTTTATACCAATATAGCGATAACAATGACAGACAAAACATTTACGAACAACGAAAGGCCTGATAATGACGGTTCTTTAATAAAAGAACGTGAAAATATTCACGTTGATGACTTACAGAATATTAAGATTTACTTCGCTGGTGATTTAACTGATCGCAACAACTGTCCGTTGAATGAGGGGACCTTAGCCGAATTGGTTGATGCAATTCGAAGTGATGAGGGATATAAAAATAAGGTAAATGCAATCCGGGCTGTAAAAGATGAAGATAAAGGAGTAGAGAAGAAGAAACGGAGCCAGCTAAAGCTAGCCACCCTTCCTTACTTCACATTCGGCGAGTTTAAAGATAGCCGGGCGATGAATGAAAATCTGATTCGCATTAAATATTTCGTATTAGATGCGGACGGACTTGATGATGTTGAAACTGCACGGAAGAAAATAATCAGCGATCCCAACACATTTGTTTGCTTTAAATCACCAAGTGGTGAGGGACTTAAGACGGTATGGGAGTTGGACGCAGAAATTACTGATGCAGATCAATACGAAGCGGCGTATACAAATTGTTTAGCAGATTTCGAGAAACGGTTTTCTATAAAAGCAGACCATACGATTGATCCGGCTCGTGCTTGCTTCATGTCGCATGATCCAGACATTTTCGTCAACATTAAACGTCGACCATTTCATATAGACAAGTCAAAGGCGGTAACACCTAAAAACCAGAAGGAACCAGTAATACATGCGGCGCTGAAGGGAGCAGAACCTGGCGAGAGAACTCATAATATAACGCGCCAAATAGCGCTATATATGCACAAAGGGTTTTCATTGGAGGATACCTTAACGCATGTTCGCGTATGGAATGATATGAACCGCCCGCCACATGACGATAAGAAAATAAGAGACACCGTGAAGTATATGTTTGATCGGTATAAAAAAGTGCCGGTGAAATTCACAATGAAAGACGGGTCATATTTTAAGAATACCGGTAAAAATAACGAATTGCAGATCTCGACGTTTACTATCGAGCCGAAAGAATTGTTGACCTTGCCTGTCGGCGATTGTTTGCAGTGTGATGTTGTGACCAATAAAGGATTCAAGTATGAGAATGTTGTTCTGGAAAATACTGACTGGCATAGCAAGACGAAGCTGCTCATGGCTATAGGACATCAGGATTGTTCATTTTTAGGGTCTGATAACGATGTTCAGGCATTGTGCAGCTATGTAAATGATATGGTGGAAGTGCGAAAGAAGGGGACGAAGATTATTGGACTTGTTGATGAAACTTGGGTCACCGAAGACAGTAATATTACGGTCAGCGGCATCCTAGATCCTGCGCAGATAATTCCGTACGACAAAGGCTCGGATGCTTTTTATCATAAGGTCAGCTATCAAACCGCGTCGGATCCTGAGTATTCTCAGATGGCGTCATCGTTCTATAATACCGTTACACAAATAAACGATCCAGAAGTAATTATGCCATGGCTTGGATGGGTCTTTGCGACACCATTGAAACCTAGGTTCCAGGCACGACTTGGCGGGTTCCCATTGGTGTTTGTGCATGGTTCTCCGGGCTCTGGAAAAACAAGCACTGCAACGCCATTAATGAGGTTGCTTGGATACACAGATCCGAAGCCGAACGTGGTGACGATGAAATCGTTTCCGATGCTGAAGCTTTTATCGTCTACAAATGCGATCCCGGTATTTATGGATGAATACAAAGTTCGGGATATGAAAGAGGACATGGTCGACAACATTCATCGTTATATGCGTAAATCATACAATGGTGAAATAGAATCGAAGGGACTTGCAAATCAAACGACAAGGGACTACACGCTTTCTGCGCCTATGGTCGTGATGGGTGAATGGAATATCACTGAGCCGGCGATTAAAGAACGGGTCATTGTTGTTCGGTTCACTTCAGCAGTCAAGAAAAACCCGGGCATGCAGTCGGCATACGAAGCTCTTAAGCAACTGCACCTTGAAACATTTATGCCTCGATATATTCAATATGTGTTGGCACAAGATGTCGATCAACTGATCTGCACCCCAAAAAATATACAGGTAGTTAAGCCACAGTTTGCTTGAGCAGTTGTTGTTCAAATTGCTCGGGCGATAGATATCCGAGCGCGGAA
>Ga0265323_10001002_pt1 | contig 14704 bp, 8 predicted proteins | sample 41225metaG_FD_193580 | JGI IMG/M metagenome (GOLD analysis project Ga0265323, IMG submission 193580) | Rhizosphere microbial communities from Carex aquatilis grown in University of Washington, Seatle, WA, United States - 4-12-25 metaG | ecosystem: Host-associated > Plants > Roots > Rhizosphere >...
GTTTCCGCCGCGATGCACTTCGCGGATGGCCGTCACCAACTGGTCGGCGGGGCTCTCTTTCAGGATGTACCCGCTGGCTCCCATGTCGACGCATTCGGCCAGGTAGTCTTCGTCGTCATACATCGACAGGAAGACCACGCGGGTTTCGGGCCGGTCCTTGCGGATCAGGCGAGTCGCCTCGAAGCTGCTCATCCCGGCCATTCCGATGTCCATTAACACCACGTCGGGGCGAACCTGCCTCGCCACGGAGACGGCGTCCGAGGCGTTGCCCGCCTCGCCCGAGACCTCGATATCCGGCTCGGCTGACAGCAGGGTTCGGATTCCCTGCCGGAAAAGAGTGTGATCGTCAGTTAAGAGTACGCGAATCTTGGCCATTCCCTGCCATCCCATTCCGCCCCGCCGTCTCCCGCCTGTGCGGCAAATCCAGCGTGACTGTAACCCCTTTCCCGGGTACACTGCGTACGGCCAGTGTTCCACCGAGAAGAGCCGCCCGTTCGCGCATGCCCACCAGCCCGAAACTGGCTTCCTTGCCAGCTTCGGCCTTCCGGCTCATGCCATTTCCGTTGTCGCGAACGATCAACCTGACACTCTTATCGGCTGATTGCAGGAAAAGATTTACAACGGTGGCCTTGGAATGCTTGGCGACATTCTGTAGGCTCTCCTGCGCAACCCGGTAGATCACCTCCTGAAATTCCCTTGGCAGACCATCGGAATTCGCCCCAATTCGCAAGCGCACCTGTGCCGAGTGCATCTTCCCGAAGCGCGCCGCCAGTTGCCGCAGCGCCGGTTTCAGGCCCAGGCGTTCCAGAACGGCCGGACTCAGCGCGGCGATGATCCGCCGCAACTCCACCACCGTCTGCTCGGCGATGCCGCGCGCCTCGGCCAGGCCGGCGCGCAACCCGGCGGGTACGACGCGCTCCATCATCTCCAGTTTCAGCCGCAGCAGCAGCAGCGACTGGCCGGCTTCATCGTGCAACTCCCGCCCGATCCGGCGCTGTTCTTCCCGCTCGGCATGGCGCGACTCAGCCTCCAGCCGGCGTACCTCGTCCCGCAACCGGGCGCGCTCGATGGCTTCCGAGCAGCGTCCCGCCACTGCGCCCAGCAAGGTGAGTTCCCGGGGCAGCCACGGATACGGCACCGCGAACCCGAACTGGATCAACCCCGTCTGGCCTAACGGGAACGACCAGTAGGATGAGTGGCGGCCCTTCATCGCCGGATCCGCCACCAGCGCCTCTTCCGGCGCGCCGCGTTCGATGTAGAGCGGCCGGTCGAGCTTCTGGTCGCGCGTACCGTCCTGCAGGATCAGGCGCCCGGCGCGCGCCCGAAAGGCCTGCGTCAGAATGCCGACGAATCGCCGCAGCAGATCCTCCAGGCCCTCGGCTTCCGTTTCCGCCCGATAGAGCCCGTAGAACGCCTGGGTTTCCGCTTCCCGAACCGCGTAGAAGGCCTGGCTCATGATGAACAGGGTCACCAGGCGCAGTTGTTCCCGCGCCGGTTGAAAGCGGCCGGCCAGGGGCGGATCGAGCAGGCTGTTGAACCGGTCGAGCGCCTCGCCGGCGCCATCCAGCGACAGGTTGAGCTTGGCCAGCCGGCGCCCGTTGTACTCCACCTGTTCCAGGAACTGATCGAGCGAGCGCAGGCGGGAGGCGGCCGTGGGGGCGCAGGCAATCAGGGCGCGGCTTGTGGCTTCGTTGGAAGTGCGGCCGAGCGAAGCGCGGAAGCGCCGGTCGATCCCGTCGGCAAGCGGGAGGATGGCCCGCAGCATCAGCCTGGCGTGGCGGCGCGCGGCCGGGGTGAGTAGAGGCAGGTTCACGGTAGGAGCACCATTCTGTGGGTGTGCTGCGCCGCCCGGTTCTCTCAGAAATCCGGCTATCCACTCTGCTATCCTGCGGAAATCTGGAGGGATTGTAATGGAAGTCACCACTTTTCTGAACTTCGATGGAAACTGTCGGGAAGCCATGGAGTTCTACCGCGACTGCTTCGGCGCCGAGTTATTCCTCCTGCCGTTTTCCGAAGTGCCCGGCGACGTGCTAACCGGCGCGCAGAAGGCAGTGGACCGGATCATGCATGCGACGCTGCGGAAGCAAACCACGCTCCTGATGGCGTCCGACGTCTTCCCCGGGACGCCCTTCAGGCGGGGCAGCGATTCCGCGGTGATCGTGCACTGCGACGGTCTGCGGGAACTGGAGGGGCTATTTGCCGCGCTCGGCGAAGGCGGCCAGATCACCATGCCTTTGCAGGACACCTTCTGGGGGGCCCGCTTCGGCATGCTGACGGACCGGTTCGGCATGCGCTGGATGCTGAACTTTGCGATGGGCGGGCCAGCCCAGCCGCAACCTGCGTAGGGGATTCTCCGTATTCGAGCCGCCCCGAAAACGGCTGGCGTCACAATCCGGACCGGATGCGGACGAACTCAAAGCGGGTGGTGTCGTTGTCCCTGATCGAACGCACCTTGCTTCGGCTCGATAGCCTACAGGAATTCTCGCCGGTCTTCCAAAGAGGAAGAGCCGTCCGACGGCCCCGGAGTTTGAAATCGCTCCAGCCTCGCCTCGGGATTTCTTTCTCTCCCGGCCACCGCCGGCCACGCCCCATCCAGCCAATAATGGCGATATTGTCCGCGAAATCACGATTCGGAAACAATCGTCCGCCGTCTTATGTTCTGGTCTTTGATATCATGGCTACCTGTGAGTTTGACACCCGATTATCCGTTTCTCGCCGCGGGGCGGGAACTCCGTCGGCCTGCCACTTGTCCAATGTAAGTTCGATTCCGAGTATGGGCAGGGCGGTTTCGGCTCGCTGGTGCGGGTCACCCTGGAGGATACGCATGAAGTCCATCATCGAATCTGAGGGATTGAGAAAGCACGCGAGTCCCCAGGCGGCCCTCCGGTCACGGTGCAGGCTCTCGTTCCTTGGGCTTCGGCCCGTGCTGCTTCTGGGGGCACTGAGCGCCGCGTTGATCCCGACTCCAGCGGCATGGGCGCAGGGGCGCAGCCGCTGGCTATCACCGGGCCTACTGCGCTGCCAGACGGGATGGAGAATGTTACCTACTCGGCAATGCCCTTCAATGCGACGGGAGGTACCCCCCCATACACATGGACCGCTGCTGGCTTACCCAATGGTATGTCGATGTCGCAATCCGGTCTCCTCCAGGGGAAACCGGCGGTGGGCAGCGCCGGTTCTGGCACCGTGCAGGTGACGGTGCGGGATGCCGCGAACAACACGGCGCCCGAGAGCGTACAGCTCACGATTCGAGCTGCGAATCCGCCGAAGATCACCGGCCCGTCGTCATTCAGTGCAGGGATGGAGGGTGTGCCTTATCCGGCAGTCACCTTCACGGCCTCCGGAGGCGTGCCCCCGCTCACCTTTGTGGTTGACGGCTCCGGGCCGTTGCCGGGCGGGTTGGTGCTAACGTCTTCCGGCGTGCTCTCGGGGACACCGGCGGCCGGCACCCACGGCACCTACAGCGTCGCGATACGGGTAGTGGACTCCGTTCTCAATTGGGGGGCGGTGAGTCTGCCCCTCACAATTCAAGCCGCGCCTCCGCTGGCCATCACCGGCCCAACTTCGTTGCCTCCCGGTGCGGAGGGTGTGGCTTTCCGCTCCGTCACCTTCACGGCCTCCGGAGGCACCGGCGGGTACACATGGACTGCTACGGGCTTGCCCAGCGGACTGACGATGTCGTCCTCCGGGGTGCTCTCGGGGACATCGGCGGTAGGCAGTCACGGTTCCTACACCGTCCAGGTGACGGTGAAAGACTCCTCGAATAACACCAATACGGCGAGCCTCCTGTTGATCGTTGTGAGCCTGACGTTCACGGGACCGTACCAACTTGCGCCTGCGACGGAGGGCGTCGCCTACACGCCGGTCACCATGACGGTTTCGGGAGGCACCCCCCCATATACCTGGAGCGCACTCAGCTTGCCCAGCGGCCTCGCCGTGTCGGCAGGTGGACTACTCTCGGGGACGCCCGCGACAGGCACTCGCGGTTCCTACGTCCCTCAGGTTACGGTGCGAGACTCCGCTGGTGCCTCGATGACCGCCGGTTTCGATTTGACCGTCCTGCCGGCTCCGCTGGCGGTCACCGGGCCATCGTCACTGCCCGCGGGCACGGAAGGCACGGTCTACGGGCCGGTGACGTTTGCGGCATCCGGCGGGACCGGAGGCTACACCTGGAGCGCCACCGGCCTGCCGAGCGGGCTCTTTGTGACCTCGACGTCGGGCTTCATGAGCGGCAATCCGCTCGCCGGCAGCCACGGCAGCTACACCGTGCAGGTGACCGTGCATGACTCCAGCAACGCCAGCGCCACGGTGAGCCTGCCGCTGACGATTCAGAACGTGCCGCTGTTCATCTACGCGGTGACGTCGCTACCCTCCGCCACGGAGGGGCAGAGCAACTACGCGGTCCAGTTCACTGCCATGGGTGGCACCACCCCATACACCTGGACCGCGACGGGCCTGCCCAGCGGCCTGTCGATGGTGTCTGCCGGGGTCATCATGGGTACACCGGCGGCCGGGAGCCACGGCTCCTACACCGTCCAGGTGACCGTGAAAGACTCCGCAAATGGCACAGCTTCGGAGACTTTGCCACTCACGATTCAAGCTGGACCTTCTCAGCCCGTAATCATCCAGCCCACGGGCTTAGGTTCTGGAGGGGAAGGCGTGGCCTACCCGGCTACTACCTTTATGGCTGTGAACGGCGCGGGCGGCTACACCTGGAGCGCGACGGGCTTGCCCAACGGCCTGACGATGTCGTCTGCTGGAGTGCTTTCGGGAACACCCGCGGCGGGCACTCACGGCTCCTACACCGTCCAGGTGACGGTGAAAGACTCCGCCAATACTTCGACGACGCAGAGCTTCCCGCTGACCATCGCGAACTTGACGTATACGGCGCCCTACCTGGTGCCTGCGACGGAGGGCGTTGCCTACACGCCCGTAACGCTGACGGCTTCCGGAGGTTCGGCTCCCTACACCTGGAGCGCCACCGGCTTGCCGAACGGGATGTCGCTGTCGTCAGCCGGAGTGTTCTCGGGGACCCCGGCGGCCGGCAGTCACGGTACCTGCGCCCCCGCCATAACGGTGCGGGATTCCAGCGGTCTCTCGCTGACCGTCTTTGTCACATTCACGGTTCAGCCGCCATTGCTGGCTGTCACGGGACCTTCGTCGTTGCCGACGGGGATGGAAGGCACGGTCTACGGACCGGTGACGTTTACGGCTTCCGGCGGCTCGGGCACCGGCTACACCTGGAGCGCCACCGGCTTGCCCAGCGGCATGTCGGTGTCGCCAGGCGGGGTACTCTCGGGGACCCCGGCGGCCGGAAGTCACGGTTCCTACACCATACAGGCAACCGTGCACGACTCCGCCGGCAACACGGCGTCGGCGAGCGTGCCCGTCACGATCCAGGTGGCTCCCCTGACGATTGCCGCCCCCACCTCGTTGCCGGCCGCGACGGAGGGCGTGTCCTACCTGATAGGCTACTTCACGGCAACCGGCGGGTCGGGAGGCTACACCTGGAGCGCTACCGGCTTGCCCAACGGATTGACGATGTCGGCTGCCGGCGCTCTCTCCGGGACACCCGCGGCGGGCAGCCACGCCTCCTACACGGTCCTCGTGACCGTGCGGGATTCCTCTGGCGCCTCAGAGGCCGTCTCCCTCGGCTTGACTGTTCAGGTGGCCCCCATGACGATCATGTCGCCGCCGGCCCTGCTTCTGGGAACGGAAGGCGTGCCTTATGGCCCCGTGACGTTTGCCTCGATCGGCGGGACTGGCGGTAACACGTGGATTGCTACGGGGCTGCCCAACGGGCTCTCCCTGTCGTCTGCCGGGATCCTCTCGGGAACGCCCACCACCGGCAGTCACGGCAACTACACCGTGCAGGCCACTGTGCGGGACTCCTCGAATGACACGGCGTCGCAAAGCTTTCCGCTCACCATCCAGGCCGTATCTGTCCTGACGATCCTCACGACCGGGATCTATGGGGCGGTTGAGGGTGTGGCGTACCCGGCAACCACCTTCCAGGCGGCCGGTGGCTCCGGCGGCTACACATGGACTGCTTCCGGTTTGCCCAACGGTCTGTCGATATCGTCTGCCGGGATCCTCTCGGGAACACCCGCGAGCGGCAGTCACGGCTCCTACACCATCCAGGTGACGGTGAAAGACTCGGCGAACAACACAGCGTCGGTGAGCTTGTGGCTGAGCGTCGCGGGCTTGACCTGCACGTTTAACGCCTTCCAGCCTGCGACGGAAGGCGTCCCCTACCAGGCCGTTTCGCTGACCGCTACCGGAGGCACGCCACCCTACACCTGGAGCGCGACCGGCTTGCCCAACGGAATGTCGGTTTCGCCGGCGGGCGTGCTGTCGGGGACTCCAGCGGCCGGCACCCACGGCTACTACCTGGTCGCCATAACCGTGCGGGATGCCGCCGGCGCCACAAGTTCCCCCGGCACCAGTATCACGGTTCTGCCGGCGCCTTCGCTGTCGATCACAGCGCCATCGTCGCTCCCCGCGGGGACGGAAGGCACGGCCTACGGCCCGGTGGCGTTCACCGCTGCCGGCGGGACGGGCACCTATTCGTGGACCGCGACGGGACTGCCCAGCGGCCTGTCGATGTCGTCCGCCGGTTTGCTGTCTGGGATACCGGCGGCGGGCAGCCACGGCCCCTACTCCGTCCAGGTCACGGTGCGCGATTCCGCCAACAGCAGCACACTGGCGACCCTCTCCCTCTCCGTGCAGCCTGCTGCGGTGGCAATCACGGGGCCTTCCACGCTGGCGGCCGGGGTCGAAGGTGTGGCGTACACGCCGGTCACGTTTGCGGCATCCGGCGGCTCGGGCGGCTACACCTGGACCGCTACCGGTCTGCCGGGCGGGCTTTCCATGTCCGTAGCGGGTGTGCTGAGCGGCACTCCGAACGCCGGCACCCACGGCGCCTACACCGTACAAATGACCGCGCATGACTCCGCCGGCAATACCGCATCTGCGAGTCTGCCGCTCTCGATTCAAGCCGCGGCTCCCGTGTCGTCGCTGGCCATCTCCAGTCCCAGTTCGCTTCCCGCGGGGCGGGAGACGATTGCCTACTCCCCGGTGGCGTTTACGGCCACCGGCGGCGCCGGTAGCTATGTCTGGAGCGCTACCGGCCTGCCTGCCGGCCTCGCGATGTCCGCCGGCGGCGTCCTGAGCGGAACCCCGGCGGCGGGTAGCCACGGCGCCTTCTCCGTGCAGGTGAAGGTGCAGGATTCCAGCCAGAACAAGGCTGCAGTCTCGCTGCCCCTCACAGTCTACGCATATCCGCCGCTGCTGGGCTTCGCGCCGCCCCTCCCGCCGGGACAAGTGGGCGTGCCGTACAGTTTCACGTTCACCGCCTCCGGCGGCATGGCGCCCTACACCTGGGTGACGCAGTACGCACTACCCGGCGGTCTGACGCTGACCCCGGCCGGCCTGCTCAGCGGGACGCCCACCAAAGCCGGCACCTACAGCATCGGGCTGATGCTGATGGATGCCCAGAACTACGGTCTGGGAGAGGCCATTGATCTGACCATCTCCGCAGGCGCGGCCCCGCTCGCCATCGCCACGCCGGTTTCCTTCCCCAACGGCATCGAGCAGTCCTTCTATTCCGCCGTCTACTTCTCGGCCACCGGTGGATCGGGCGGATACGCCTGGAGCGCCACCGGCCTGCCACCGGGACTTTCCATCTCGACCGGCAGCACCGGAGGGGGATCCGGAATCGTCAACGGCACGCCGGCCGCGGGCAGCCACGGAACCTGTTCCGTGCAAGTGACGGTTAAGGATTCCAGCGGCGCCACCGCCTCGGTGACGCTGCCATTGACGATCGCGCCGGCGCAGATCCTGGCCATCGCGAGCCCCCCTGCGCTCGGACCCTACACGGAGACCGCGCCTGCCCCGGCAGTACAGTTCGCGGCTAGCGGCGGAACCGCGCCCTACTCCTGGGCGGCTACCGGGCTGCCCCCGGGAGTGACGCTCTCGGCGGCAGGCATCCTCGGCGGCACACTCGCGGCCGGGAGCCATGGCTCCTATTCCGCGAAGGTGACCGTGCAGGACGCCGCCGCACAGACCGCGTCGCGGACGTATCCGGTGACGGTGAACGCCTCGCCGCAGATCACCGCGCCAACCTCGCTTCCGGCGGGGACGGTGGGTGCCAGCTACGGGCCCGTTACGTTTACGGCGACGGGCGGCGCGGGATCCAATACCTGGTCGGCAACCGGGCTGCCGCCGGGACTGGCGCTGAGTCTGAACGGCGTCCTGAACGGTGTGCCCTCCAGCGGCGGAGGCTATACGGTGACGGTCCGCGTGTTCGATTTCACGGGCGTCACGGCCACGGCCCAGTTCAACTTGACCATCGGCGGGGCTCCGGCACCCGCCACCCTGACCGTCACCTGCGCCATGGGATCGGCACCGGCTCAAGTGGGGACGGCGTTTTCCAGCGTTTGCACGGCGAGCGGCGGCACGGCGCCCTACACCTGGTCGCTGACTGGAGGGCTGCCGGCCGGACTGGCCTTCAATGCGAGGACGGGCGCGGTGGTGGGTCCTCCCACAGCGGCCGGACCGTACAGTTTCACCATCGTGGCCACCGATTCGGCCACGCCCCCGCAAACCGCGCCGGGGCCGGTCAACGGGACCATCCTGCCCAGCAGCTTCAGCGTGACGCCCAACTGGCTGACCTTCAATTCCCAGCCGGCCAGCGCGCCGCCCCCGCAGAGCGTTTCGGTTTCGCCGGCCGGGCTGGCCTTCCAGGTCGCCACCGTGGCCTCATGCTCCTGGTTGCAGGCTTCGCTCCAGAGCGGCACCTCGCCGGCGCAGATCTCCGTCTCGGTGAACCCCGCCGGACTCAGTTCGGGAACCTACAACTGCAACCTGGGGATCTCCGCGGGCGGCAGCTCGCAGAGCGTCTTTGTGACGCTGGTGGTGGCGGGCAGCACGCTCGCTTCCAGTCCCGCGTCGCTCTCCTTCTCCGCCAAGGCGGGCAGCGCCGCGCCCGCCTCGCAGACGCTCACCGTAAGCGCGAGCGGCGGCGGGGCGGTGGCGTTCACCGCGGCCTCCGCCTGCAACTGGCTCACGATTGCACTATCGAGCGCGGTCACGCCCAGCACGCTGACGGTGTCGGTCCAGCCGGCGGGGCTGGTGCCCAGCACGTACACGTGCCCTATCCTCATCTCCGCTCCCGGCTCAGTCGGCGTGCCGCAGCCGGTAGTGACACTGCAACTGAATCCGGCGGCGCTCACTGCCGGCCTGCTGTCCGTTTCGCTCTCGGCCGCGCAGGGGAGTGCCACCTCCGTCGGCGGGAGCATGTCGCTGACCGGCCCGGCTACGTCCGTGCCGTTCTCGACCTCCGTGAGCGGCGGCTCCTGGCTGAGCGCCAGCCAGAGCTCGCCGGCTACGCCCGCGACCATCAACTTCCAGGCCAGTCCCACGGGCCTTGCGGCGGGGACCTATTCGGCCACCATCCATGTGACCTCGGCGGGAGAATTTCTGCCGATTTCGGTGACCCTGGTGGTGACGCCGGTGACGGCCCGCGTGGTGCCGCCCTCGCTCTCCTTCCATTTCCGGCAGGGCAGCGTGCCGGCTCCGCAGGTGGTGAGCGTGCTCACCAGCAACGGCTCGCTGATTCCCTTCACCATCCAGGCCACGCCGCAGCTCACCGCGGCTTCCGGACCGGGTGCGGGCAATGTAACGGCGGGGGTGGTGCCGGGCATTCCGGCGGGCACCTACACCGATGCCGGTGTGACCCTGGTGGCCACCGGATCTACAGCCTGGCAGCAGACCGTGCCGGTGACCATCGTGGTGGACCCGGCGCCGCAGACTCCCGTGCTGAGTGTGGCGCGGAGCAGCCTCGCGTTTTCCGTCGTCGAGGGCGCACCGGCGGCCGCCCAGCTTCTGGTGGCCAGCAACCAGGGGGCCGCGTGGTCTCCGGCGGCGTCTGCCAGTACCACTACCGGCGGCGGGTGGCTGCGATTGTCGCCGCTCGCGTCGAGTGCCGCGGACGGCGCCCCGGTGCCCATCTCGGTGACCGCCGATCCGTCCCAACTGAGCGCCGGAACGGCGGGCGTGTACACCGGCGAAGTGGTCGTGACCAACCCGGCCACCCAGCAGTCGGTTCACGTTCCGGTATCGCTCACCGTCAACCCGCTGTCCAGTATCCTGCTCTCGCGGCAAGGGCTCAGCTTCTCGGCGATCCAAGGGGGCGCGGGCGTTCCTGGCGATACCCTGGACCTGCTGAATCCGGGCTTGGGCGGATTGTCCTGGACGGCCACGGCCAGCACCCTGTCGGGTGGCAATTGGCTGCAGGTGACGCCGGCCTCAGGCACGGTCGCCGGCGGCACGGTAGCCGGCATCGGAGCCTCCCTGAACATGGCCGTGCTGGCCGGGCTGGCTCCCGGAACTTATTATGGCTCGGTCGCCGTGGCGGCCATCGACGCTGCCAGCGGACTGGCGGCCGTGACTTCTCCGCAGACGGCATCCGTGACGCTCAACGTGCTGGCACCGGCCAGGCAACTCGGCCCATCGGTGCGGCCCGGGGCGTTGATCCTGAATTCCGGCTCGCCGATCCAGACGGTGACGATCTACAACCCGAACAGCGCCCCGGCCGGCTACACGGCCGCCGCGGTGACCGACGACGGCAACCTGTGGTGCACGGCGCTGCCTTCCACCGCCACAGTCCAGGGGAGCGCTCCGCTCACCATCCAGGCCAGATTCTCCGGCTTGGGCGCGGGCGTGCATAGCTGCACCGTGCAGCTATCCTTCTCGGATGGCTCTTCGCAAACCGTTTCGGCGCTGGCTGTGGTGGCGCCGGGCGCGAGTGGCGCCGCGCGCCGCCGGCTGCATCCCCACCGGCCTGGTGGTGGCCATGCGCGAGCCGGCGCAGCGGGCGGTGGTGCTGGCGTTCCAGGCTACCTCGCTTGAAGTCGAGGTGCTCGACACTTGCGGCAATGCCGTGGATGACGCCGCCACCACAATCCTGCTCTCCACCGGGGATGGCGCGCTGACCGCGCAGGCGGTGGGCGGCGGCCTGTACCGGAGCGATTGGACTCCCACGGCGCTCCCGCGCAACGTGCCTGAAACGGATGTCACGCTGCAGGCCGTGGCGCAGACGTCGTCGGGCCAGCAGCTTCTCTCGGGGAGCGGTCAGCCCGTCCAGGTATCGGCGCTGCTGGGCGCCGGGAGCCCGGTGCTGATCCAACCGGGAGGCATCGTGGATTCGGCCAGTTTGCTCTCGGGCGGCCAGGTGGCTCCCTGCGGATGGCTCACCGTCTTCGGTCAGAACATGGCCGGTGGAACGCAGCTTGCCAGCACCGCGCCGCTGCCGGTTGCCTTGCAGGGCGCGGGCGTATTCCTGGGTGGGCAGCCCTTGCCGTTGCTGTACGTGTCGCCGGTGCAGATCAACGCGCAGGTGCCCTGCGGCATCCCCACCGATTCCCAGCAGAATCTGGTGGTGGTGAACGGGGCGGCCCAGTCCTCGACCGTGAACGTGGAGGTGGCCGATGCGCAGCCGTCGGTCTTTACCATGAGCCAGCAGGGCTCGGGCCAATCGGCCGCTTTCTGGACCACGCCGGCCGGCAACTACGTACTGGCCGACGCGGGCAACCCGGTCCCGGCGGGCGGCGTGATCGAGGTCTACTGCACCGGGCTGGGCGCGGTGAAGCCCAGCGTCGCGGAAGGCAACCTGTCGCCGGCCGGCCCGCTATCCTGGACGGCGATGCCGGTCTCGGTGACCATCGGCGGCGTTCCGGCGGAGGTGCTCTTCGCCGGCCTGACGCCGGGAGGCATCGGCCTCGACCAGGTAAACGTCATCGTGCCGGCGGGTGTGCCCACGGGAACGGGCGTCCCGCTGATCCTTTCCGTGGACGGGCACGCCAGCCAGGCGGGGGTGACCATCGCCGTCAAGTAGGGACGCGGCCGTTTACGGCATGGCAGGCCTGGTTCGGCGCCCTGGCTCTATCCGAAGGCCCCAGCGACACCCGGATGGCGGGTTTTCAATAACGCAGGGGACAACTGCGAGAAGAGATTCAGGAAATGAGAACGGAAGAAAACTGCGTATCGCGTCGCGGTGAAGTCCTGTCGCGCCGAAACCAGCTTGGCGTCCACGCTGCGCGAGCACCTGGCCCGCGGCGACGACGATGCCCGCGTCTTCCTGCGCCAGATCTTCCGGAGTGATGCCGATCTCACGCCCGACCCGGGCGCCAACACACGCACCATCGGTCTGCACCATCTCACACAGGCAGGCGGCTCACGATCCAGCCATCGAAGGGCTGCTTGCCGGCCTCACCGCAACCCGGATGGCTTTTCCTGGCAGCAGGTTGACGATGGTCTTCAAAATCGGATCAGCTTGATTTCACCCGGATCGGGAGGTCTGAACGCATCGTGCATTCTCGAGGACCTCTCGAAAGGTCCGGGCAGTGTGGGGGCGGAGTTGCCCTGGCAGATGCGGCCTACCGGCGCCGGCCGATGAACTGTACTTCTTCTTCCAGTTCCAGCCCGAACCGCTCGTGGACGCGCGTCTTTAACTGGCCGATCAGGGCGCAGAGATCGGCGGCCGTACCGCCTCCGGAGTTGTAGATGAGGTTGGAGTGGTAATCGGCCACCTGGATGGCGCCGCGGCGCGCGCCCTTGGCACCCACCTGCTCCAGAAACCAGGCGGCCGGGACTTTGCCTTCCCGCACGGCCGACGCCGGCACGTGCGCGGCAGCCTCCGCGGGCAGGTCGGCCAGCAGCAGGTTCTTGAAAATGCTGCCGGCGCATTGCATGGTGGAGGGGAACTTGCGGTTGCGGATTTCGACGATTTCGCCGGCGGTGCGCCGCAGCGCGTCGCTATCTGCCGGTTCGAGACGCAATTCGGCTGCCAGAATCACCCACTGCTTGCGGAGCTTGAAAACGCTCTCGCGGTAGTGGAACCCGCACGCCGGGCCGTCCAGGGTGCCAAGCCGGCTACCGTCGAAAAAGCGCACACTCGAAATGCGCTCGGAAATCGAATGGCCGTACGCCCCGGCGTTGCCGTAGACCGCCCCGCCCACTGACCCCGGAATCCCCGCCAGCGTCTCCAGTCCCTGCAGGCCGCGCTCCACGGTGAAATCCACCAGCGCCTGGAGACTGGCGCCGGCGTCCACGGAAACGTGCTCGCCATCGGACGCCACGGCGTCCGCGCGGTAGCGCAGCACCAGGCCGCGAAAGCCCTCGTCGGAAACCACCAGGTTGGTGCCGTCGCCGATCACGGCGACCTCGATCGAACCTGCGCGCGCCGCTCTGAGCGCGGCCACGAAGGCGTCCTCGCTGACGGTTTCGCCGTACAGGTCCGCCTCGCCGCCGATGGCGAATCGGGTGTAAGGCGCGAGTGGGACGTGAATGGAAAGCGCCAGGTCGGGGATGTCAGCCAGGCGCGCCTGCGCCGTTTCCGCGGTGGGCATTACCTTGATTATAAATGGGGTGGCGGAAGGGAGAACCAGCGGTGGCCACTTTCGCCGGGGAGTCCAGCCGCCGCGCCGGACTCCTCGGCTGTGGTTGCCGCGCGCGTGCCCAGCGCACGCGGCAGGCGAAGAGTCCGGGCCCCACCGGTCTCTTCGATCCTTGAGCTGTCTACGCCTGAAACAGCTTGCTTTCGGCCTCGCGCCGGCGGGCCAGGCCGGGCAGAACCGCCCCGCCCAAGGCATGGCACGTGTTCAGCAGTTCCCGGACGGCGCCCGCGAAATCCCGGGCGTTGAGGCAGGCCACCAGGCGGGGACAGGTATGGGGCAGACTCCGGGCCCCGCCACACAGGTTGAAGCAGAGCGATACCAGGGCGTCCCACTGCCCCTGGGTCAAGCTCACGGGGACGGCCGACGGCAGATCGCGCTCCACTTCGGCGATGTCCTCCGCCAGCAGTTCCGCGGCGCGGGCCTCGTCGATGTGCATTCCCGGCTGCACGCCAAGGGTGTGGCCCCATCCAATGGTCCACACCCCGGCCGGGCAGCGGTAAGCTTCCAGCCGCAGCGACTCGAAGCTTCGAATCAGGTCAATTCCCGCTGGGCTGATCCTCATGGGGCCAGGCCGCCTTGTCGAAATTTGCCAGCAGGAGATGCGTGAACCGGTAGACCCACCCGTAGATGGGATTCCCCGTTGCGGCCGGTTCCGGCAGAGCGCGTGCGGCGGCCGAGAGCAGAAGCGCTCCCATGCCGCCCGTAAACAAAGTACTGAAATCCAGGTGCATGACCGTCCTCCCTAGTTCTTGGTCGCCGGCAGCAACTGCACGGCCTGGCTCTTTACGGCCGGGATGATGGACTTCACATCGGCCACCAGGGCCGCGTCGAGCTGCACGTTGAGTCCGCCGGCGGCGAGCGACGTCCCCGCTTCGTTGATGGCTTTGATGATGACGCCAAGCACGGCGAAGGCGGCGCGTTCGACATTGGCGGCCACCGGGCTGATGAGCCCCGTCACGGCCTCGATGGTGGAGGCCTGCGCGGACACTTTGGTCAGCACCGGAAGCACGTTGGTCTGGATGATTTTCGATGCGGAGACCATATCCTTGGCCGCCGACGCGAAAGCGTGATCTGCTGTGGTAATCAGGTTCATTTTGGTTTCTATCTCTTTCCGCCCGGCGCGCCGGGCATTCGTCATGGCCGCGAAGACAGGAGCTGTGCCCCCCGCACCGTCAAGCTGGTGGCGGGATTCAAATTCCGGTAGATGACCACACCGTTAAGCCCGTAGCCGATCAGCCGGTCATACC
>Ga0265323_10001003_pt1 | contig 14700 bp, 11 predicted proteins | sample 41225metaG_FD_193580 | JGI IMG/M metagenome (GOLD analysis project Ga0265323, IMG submission 193580) | Rhizosphere microbial communities from Carex aquatilis grown in University of Washington, Seatle, WA, United States - 4-12-25 metaG | ecosystem: Host-associated > Plants > Roots > Rhizosphere...
CCATGCCTCTGGCCGCACCGCCGGTGCCTTCCACCGCTAACGACGCGCGGAAATTCCGGAACCACGGGCCATAGGCCGCCAGCAAGGCATCGCCCATGCCGGCCGGGTCTCCGGCCGCCGGGGACGTATCGAGCCTGGCATAATCCGTCCCACCCTTCGCAGTCCGGGAAGCGCTGCTCGTATCGTTGGGTTCGGCCAGATGCAGTTCGTACCCTCCGGGCACATACCGGGAACCGGGATGGTTCGGCCAGCCGCTGCGGGCATTCGCGAAATCTTCCCGGTAGATTGTGGTATTCGAGGGGCCTTCGGTTACATGCGTCTCCCAGGGGTAGGGGTGCTCGGCCGGCGACACCTGGCACGAGTCGCCCACGAAGCGCACCGGCTCGGCGCTAGTCCCCTCCGAGCCGGCCGAATGGCGGGCTTCCACCACCGCCCCAACGCGACTCACCTTCACCTGGATGCGGCGGTACTTACTGGCATCCTGCGGATAGTAAGCGACGGTATACTGCGTCTGCAGGATGCCCAGAATCCGCGCAATCACCTGCTGGAGCTCCGCAAGCGACTTAGGAAAATACGATTCGGCTCCTGTCTCTTTGGCGATGCGGTCGAACAGGCGGAGCGGGTTGTCGATTTCGCGCCCGCTAACCAGCTTCACGGTCGGCCCGCTCTGCCGAAACGTCTCGCTCTCCCCGGAGCCGAAGAACCCTACCATGAAGATCTGCGGTTTCGATGTCTGCGCCAGTTGGATCAACTGATCCAGCCGCAAGCGGCTGTGCTGGTCGCTGCCGTCGGTGATCACCACCACGGCCTGGCGGATGTTTCTGGCGGAGCGCATGTGGCACAGCCCGGTGGCGAGGGCGTCATAGAGGGCCGTCCCGCCTTCCCTGGTAGCCGCGCTGACTGCCGGAGGACTCGCGCGCCGCTCGCCGGCCAGCCGCTCCATGGCTCCCACCACCTCGGTGAAGGGCGCCAGAAAGACCTCGTCCTCCGGCATGTTGGCCTTGGCCAGCGGTTCCAGCATCTTCCAGGCCCCGGCCAGCTTGCTGGAGGTTTTCATGCTGCTACTGGAGTCCAGCAGGATCAGCAGGCTGATGGGCTGACTTTCCGCCCCGAAGAATGCGATCTTCTGCGGGCGGTTGTCCTCCAATACGGTGAAGTCCGCGGCGGTGAGTCCGCGCACCTCGGTCCCCTGCTTGTCGGTAACTCGAACCGCCACCGATTGCAGGCTGACGCCCGTCTTGAAGACGGGCTCGCCGGATTGCGCCAGTGCCGCAAGACAAGCGGCCAGAAGACATGGGATGACCCGCGGCATATATGGGCGATCTTACCACCCGTGGCGGATTTGCGGGGCCTCAGCGCTGCCGAACGCCGCCCGCCGGGCGACCTGAGCGGTCACTTTCAACAACGGCCGGAGGGACCTGCGATCCCGGTCAGCGCTTGGGAATGATGTTGGCGCGGATGCTCTCTGCAAGTTTCGCGTGAAGATCGTCAGGAGTCACCCAGACGACGTGCCCGAAATGCTTGGTGTCGAAGTGCACACGATTCAGTTCGTCTTCCCTGCACGCCCAGATAACCTCGCGCCCCAAGCCCCGGGCAAAGCCCGCCTCAAAGTACACACCACCCCGCTGGCCGGTAAAGTCCGCGATCACGAACTGAGCGAGCCGGATCTCAGACATGATTCGGTCGGTGATGCCTTGGTTAGTCGCAATCTCCCGCATCCACACAGCGTTGAACCCGCACTCCTCAATCGCGGGTTTGATGCCAGATAGATATGCGCTCTCCAGGGATGGATCGAATGACATGGCCACGAAGCAGCGACCGGGCACGCCGCCCGGCGAGGGCATCGGCTCGAGTTCCTGCCAGCTGGGGATTAGAAGCCGGCAATGGAACCTTCCGCGCACGTGTGATTGATAACTAAGGAGCCCGCGCTCACAAAGGTAGCTGAGATAGGACTGAAGCTCCGCGGAGTCGCGGGCGGCAATGAGGGGATAGTCAATAGGCGGGTTAACTATCCAAACGCCGCCCGGCGTGACGCACTTCTCCGCGACGAGGCGGAGCAAGTCCCTCAGCTTCTCGGAGACCCGAATCGAACGCTGTTCATCCTCAAGTTGGTGCCAGTTGGCCATGTCGAGGCGAAGCCGGCGGCCCGAGGCATCGGCCTTGCGCGTGGCGGCGGAGAGATACGGGTGATGCTTACCTTGCATGTCCCTGTCATGCCTCAGCTCGAAGGTTATTCCGAAGTGCCCGCAGACGGCGCAATCGAAATGGGTCTCAGGGAGATCGCCCGAATATTTGGCCAGGCCGCTGCAAAGCGGGCACGATTCCGGCCAGGGTCCGTTGTCCATCTGCAGCTAACGCTAGAACGGATGGGGCTCAGATGTCAATCGAGGGGGAAACGCCTGCCTCCAGCCGCCTTACATCCCCGCAAGCCACTCGAAATACCGTTCCCGGCTCGTGAAGGCCGCCTCACGCCCGCCTTGATGAAGATGCGATGCTCGCCTTCCTGGCGGTCCAAGCGGAACCCGTCCCGCTCGAAGACCCGAATCAGGTCCCGCCTATGCACCGGCCGTATCGCACCCATGGCTCAGGCGAGGCTCATGGTGAGCTGGCCGACTGCCACGAATTCGGGCGCGCGCCATTCCTCGCCTTCGCGCTCGTAACCGGCTTCCTGGAGAATCTCGTCCAGAGTGCCCATGCCGGCGCTTGCGGCAAGGAAGCCGCGCACCGCGTCGCGGATGTTCTTACGCGCCTCTTCGTCGGTAGCGCCGCAGCTCGATTCGTCCAGGGCCGGCACCGGGTGCGCCTCCTCCCCTATCCTGAGAACGATCCCGATCCGGCCGATCGCCTCGCCCTACCGTAGCGCCACGTCCCAGACCTTCTCGCGCCGCGACTTGCCTTCGGGGCCTTCCACTTCCAGCGTCACGATGTAGTCCTTGCCCTCTCGATAGGTGTGCAGCGGGTTCTGCTCGGTCGAACTGGTGCCGTCACCGAAATTCCATTTCCACGAGGTCACCTTGCCGGTGGATTGGTCCTGAAACGCCACCAGGCGGCGCGCCATGTCCACGATCTTGAACGACCAGTTGGCGTCGAACTTCTGGAATTGCGGCTCCAGCGGCATCAGCCGGAAGGCCACCAGCTCGTCCGCTTTGCCGTACATGGTGTGCTGGCGCGAGAGGTTCCAGAAGGAATGGTGCTCGCTCTTGGCGTCGTCGTAATCCAGGATCGCCCAGGCCAGGCCGATCAGCTTGTTCTCGGTGAGCACGCTCTCGACGGCGCGCTGCGGGCCCTCGCACCCGGCGTAATCGAAGGGCGTGATCCAGAACTCCAGCGTCAGGTGTCCGCTCTCGCCCGGCTTGAAATTGTAGTTGTAGGCCGCGTTGGCGTAAGGCAGGTCCTTGACGTAGGAATTGCAGCCCCACGCCAGCGCCCAATCCTTGCCCAGGGGCGGCGTCATGATGTGGTAGTTCTGCGCGTGCACGCCGTGCATGGAAAAATGCGCGTCGCGTTCGCTCAGCTCCTTGTTGGGCTGAAAGCGCTCCACCAGCGGGCCGCCGGACAGATCGCCGTCCACCACCACTTCGAAGATGTCGTTGTGCAGGCCGGGCTGCCCGAAGTCCCAGTAATTGTCGTAGGCTTCATACAGGAAGTAGAGCCGGTTCAGGCCCTTGACCCAGCCAACCTTCACTTTGACGTCGAGGTCCTTGGGATCGGGTTTGCGATCCTTGTTGGTATCGTCCACCAGTTGATCCATGCCGATGGCGTAATCGTCGGGCACGATTTTCCAATCGTCGGCGTTGCCGTCGATACGCGGAATCATGTTGGGGGGGAATTGGAAAATCTTGAAGGTGACGCCCGGCCGGTCCAGCGCCGGCGCCGAGGTTGCCAGAAGTGCGGCCAATAAGAGGATGTTTTTCATATACGCTCCGTCACACAGTATGGTATCCGTGTTCTATGGCTTCTGAACAGTTCAGCCGGCGAAAAGCGCTGGCTTTGGTTCCGGCATTGGCGCTCGCCGGGCGCCTCCGGGCGCAGAAAAAGGTCTTCGACGTGCGCGATTATGGCGCCAAGGGGGATGGCACGACCCTCGATACGGCGGCCATCCAACGCGCCATCGACGCCGCCGCGGCCGCCGGCAACGGCGCCCAGGTTCTGATCCGCGAGGGCGCCAGGCACCTCATCGGCACGCTCGAGCTGAAGAGCCACATCGAGTTCCACCTGGCCGGCGATAGCGAGCTCATCGTCAGCACCGACCCCAAGGACTTCCGCAACGAAGCGGTGATCTACGCCGATGGCGCCCAGGGGCTGCGCCTCACCGGCACCGGCTTCATCAACGGCCGCGCCCGCGAGTTCATGAGCTCCTACGACCAGCCCAACGAGTGGTGGATCTTCAAACCCTTCCGCCCCAAAATGTTCGTGCTGAGCGGCTGCCGGGATCTGGAAATCCACGACATCGGCTTCCGCGAAGCGCCCCTGTGGGGCCTGCACATACTGGGCTGCGAGCACGTCCTGGTGGACGGCATGAAGATCCGCAACCTGCTGGACGTCCCCAACTGCGACGGCATCGACCCGGACCACTGCCGCGACGTCGAAATCCGCAACTGCGACATCGTCTGCGGCGACGACGCCATCGTGGTCAAGTGCACCCGCCAGGAGCGCGATTTCGGCCCCTGCGCCAACATCCGCGTCCACGATTGCGTCATCGAGACCCAGGACTGCGGCGTCAAGATCGGCACCGAGACCACCGCTGACATCTACAACGTGGTTTTCGAGCGATGCCAGATCCGCTCCAGCTCCCGCGGCATCGGCATCCAGTTGCGCGACGAAGGCAACGTCTACGACATCGACTTCCGCGATATCCAGTTCCTGTCGCGCTACTATTCCGATCCCTGGTGGGGCCGCGGCGAGGCCATCTCGCTGACCGCCATCCCCCGCACCGCGGAGACGAAGATCGGCAGCCTGCACGATATCCGCATCCGCAACGTGACCGGCCGCGCGGAAAATAGCGTGCGCGTGAGCGGTTGCCCCTCCAGCACGGTCCGCAACGTGCACTTCGAAAACGTGGACGTGACGCTTGACCGCTGGACCAGATACAAGGGCGGCATCTGGGACAACCGGCCGACCAGGGTGCAGACGGATCTGGAACCGCATGGCACGCCGGGCTACGCCATCCGCTACGCCAGCGGGGTGACGCTGAAGTCCACGCGCATCGCCTGGGGCGGCAATTGCCCGGACTATTTCACCCACGCGCTGGAGGCCGAGAACACCGCCAGTCTGGATCTGACCGGTTTTTCGGGCGCCGCCGCCCATCCCGGACGGGACAGCGATCTGGCTCTCAAGTAGCCGCCGGGTACTGGGAGTCCTTATAGGCCGGAACGGCGCGCCAGACCCTTGTCAAGCCGGCCGGGCCGGGTTAGCATTCGATTGCATGTCTACCTGGACCATCCTGTTGGCGTTGTTCGTGCTGATACTGATACCCAGGATTCTTGCGGGGCGGACTCCCCAGGAGCCCGAGCCAGAGGAAAACCCGCGCCGGCTGCGCTCCGGCCGGTGCGGGTTCCGCGACGACATCCGGCGGACCCCGCCGCCCCCGCCGCGCTGGGCCATGCGGCGGTAGGCCCGCGCCGCTAAGGTGTGGCGAAGCCTGACGATGGAACGCGGTCGCGGACTTCATCGGGCGATCTTCTTCAAAATGTGCTTTGCCAGGGACTCGTCGATCTCGGCATGCCGGGGCACTGGTTGAGAAACGCCGGTCTCCGGGTTTCGATACCAGTCGTGCTTCCCGCCGTGGCGAACGAACTCGCCGCCCGCTTCTTCCAACTTGCGGATGAGGTCCGTGCGCTTCATCCAACGGGCAATTCGGCCACGCGGCGAATATCGGGGATCTCTCCGCTGGTCAGATCTTTGTAGAGGTCCCGCAGATTCTCTTGAAGTTCCTCAAGCGTTTCACCCTGTGTCAGGTAGTCCGGGAACTCCTCAAAATAGCCAAGCCACACTCCTTGGTGTTGCCAGTGGACATATCGAGCGGTGCTCATGGCTCCAGTGTATCGTGGTGGAGACGCCGCCGGCCTCCCATTCCCCCCCTGAAGAAAAGCGAGGACATGGCGGGAAGGGTTGCAGATGGGGTGTTTTGATAGCACTCCTCTCCTCCGATCTCACCGGCCACGACGTGGTAACGATAGCCGCGCTGGGCCATGCCCGTAATCCGTCCGTAAGCCTGCGGCCACCAAGCCCACTCCCCCGGGTTCGCGGTTTCGATGCGCGTTCGGGGCCGCTCCCGTGAGGGAGCGGTTGCACCAGCCCGGTGCGAGGCACCAGGTGGCGGACGCATGGCTGGCCGGAGATCTTACGGGCGGATTCCGGCCATGCGGCGGTAGGCCTGTATCGCTGCGGTACAATGGCACCTTCGTATGCCTCGATCTGCGAGTTGCCGCCGGGCGCTTCCGTTCCTGATTGCCGCCGGCCTGCTGCCGCTGCCGGCCGTTTGTGCCTGGGCTGGCGAGGACCGCTCGGACGCCGCGGCAAGGGAGAGTGCGGCGCTCCTGGCGCAGTGCGCTTCACTGGAGCACTGGCTCGAACGGCGGGGACTGGTTTTCCGCGATAGCGCGCTCGACGAACACCTGGCCACCATCGCGCGCCCGCTGCTTCCCGGCACGCCCCCGGAACACGTGCAATGGCGCATTCTGGCGTGGCGCGAACCGCTCGTGAACGCCGTTTCCCTTCCCGACGGCACCATCTATGTCAGCACCGGGCTCCTGGCTCTGCTGGAGAACGACGATCAACTCGCCGGCGTGCTGGCTCACGAAATCGCGCACGTGCTCAACGGCGACGCGCTTCAAGCGCAGCGCGAGTATGCCCGGAAGGAAACCGCGCGCAATGGCGCGGCGCTCGTGGCCATGGCCGCGCCGCTAAGCGGGACCTTGATCGGCTCCGCGCTCGCCCTGGCCTCCGCGGGTCTCACCACGTATGTGGAGTTCGCCGGCGCTGCCGGGTCTATTGCTTTGTCTGCCACCTCCGGCTATGGAGACGCGGCGGAGGGCCGCGCCGATGAGGCCGCGCGGGCATCCCTCACCGCTGAGGGAAGGGATCCGGCGCAGGTGGCGCGGAGCTTCGAAGTGCTGGCCCAGGGACGCGATCCCGAGCCGCTCGTGACCTTCTATTCGAATCCCGAAAAGCTCCGGGCACGGGCGGCCGCTTTCCGCGGGACCGGCGGCGGGCCAACCGCGCCCTCGGCTTCCGGTAGCCGGTACCTGGAGGCGGTGCAGGGCGCGATCCGGGAGAATGTCCGGGCGGATATCGAGAGCCGCCGGTTTCGCTCTGCCGTCGCCGGCGCGCAGCGTCTGGTGCAGGCGCACGCCGGCGATCCCGAGGCCGTCTGCCTCCTCGGGGTGGCTTATCTGGGGCTGGGTCCACGGGCTGCGGAGGCGTCTGCGGGACAGCGCGCGTCCGTCAAAGAGACGGTCAGGCACACGTCCGCCGAAGAGGACCGGCTTCTGGAAGCCACGCCGGAAGGCCGCCAGGCCAGGCAGGAGAACTGGAAGAAGGCGGAGGAGTTGTTCGTGCAGGCCGCGCATCTGAATGAGCGGTTCGCCCAGCCGCACCTGGAATTGGGCCTGCTCTACGAGCAGCAGGGACGCCTCCTCGATGCGCGCGCCGAGTACCTCCAGTATCTCGGGCTGGCGCCTGAAGCCGAGGATCGCTTGCGCGTCCAGAACCGGTTGGCGGCCGAGGCGCTTTCCACAGGCGGCAAGGCCAAACCCGCCGATCGCAGGATCTCCTCGATCCTCGTCTTGCCGGCTCGGATCACCGTGACCCGGTTCAGCATCAGGGGCACGGAAGGTCTTTGGGAAGAGAACGACCGGTTCGAGGATGAATACGCGGCGCTGGTTGGCAGGATGCTGGTGGGCCACGGCGCGAAGGTCTCCCAGTTGCTTCCGGAAACCGGCATGAGCGCCGCGCAGCGCGCCGCGCTGTTGGCAATTCAGCGGACTTACGACGCCGTCGATCCCCTGATCAAGCGGGCGCCCGGAGGCGTCGGCAAGGGCCGCTTTACCCTCGGCGATTCGGTGGCCGCGTATTCGGCCGGCGGGGTGGCCGATACCCTGGTGTTCGTTCGCGGCAAGGGGGATTTGGCCATGGATACAATCAGCCGCCTGAACTCCATCCGCTTCGCGGCCCGGAAGTCCCGCTTCGAAGGGTGGCTCGGATTCGTCGACGCCCGCAGCGGCGACGTGCTGGCCTGGGTCGACTTCACCTGCGATGGCCATCCGTGGAACAAGGATATCGCTGAGCTGGCGACGCATATCCGTGAGGCTTTGGGTGGCGAGCCTTCCGCCGTTTACGCCCGTCTCGCCAAGGGCGCAGCTCCCGCGGTGGCTCCCGGCAAGTAGGGCGGGATGGGTGGATCCGGACCGGCCGCCCGCGTCCGGGTGACGGTGCCCCAAGGCAGGCGAAAGGCCTGTTTTTGTGCGGGCGCACAAATTCCAGTTCGCGCCACGGCCCCATAGGGCAAACGCCATCTGGTGCGGACAGGAGCCCGGACCGTAATCCGTCCGCAGGATCTCCGACCACGACGCGCCGCCCGGCCAGCAATGCGTCCGCCACCTGCTGCCTGGTACCGTGACCGCGAGATCCGGTTCCCTTTCGATACCGCTGGCCTACGCTCGCGGCTCCGTTCAGAGCCGCGACCGTGAGGGAGTGGTTGACCGGCAAAGGCACCGAACCACGCGGTCGAAGACCTGGTGGCCGCAGGCCTACGGGCGGATCTCGTGCGGACCGCAATCCGTCCGTAAGCACCCTGACCCACGACGAACCGCCGGGACAGCCGTGCGTCCGCCACCTGCTGCCTCGCACCAGGCCGGTGCAACCCCGCTCACGGTCGCGGCTCGGAACGCGCATCGGAGCCGCAACCGCGAGGGAGCGAACCTGGTGGCCGCAGGCCTGCGGGCGGATCACGGGCGGACAGGAGCCCGGCTTCAGCCCGGATTCAGCTCACGGACGGGCCTGGCAATATATTATCCTGAAAGGTAGACTCGTCGATCATGTCTCTCCTACCTTCCGCCTTTCCCGCCTCCCGCCGCGGTGTGGCATTACTCGCGGCCCTGGTTTGCGCCGCCGTTCTCTCGCTCGGCCAGAACGCGCCTCAGGCTCCGCCCGCGCCTCCGGCGGCCGCTACCGAGATCCCGCCGCAGCTCTGCAACGATACCGCCAGCTTTCTCGGCGGGATGAAAGGAAGGCCCGACGGGCCGTTCCACGAACTGGAGGAGACCGAGGCGTGGAAGAGCTACGCCGCGCAGTTCGACAAGAGCTGGGATATCAGCCGGAGCAAACAGTTCCAGGCGGTGGACGCCTTCCAGAAACGCGAACTCGCGCCGCTCAAAAACAATAGCAGGTTCCTGTTCTACCCCTTTAGCGGACCCGATATTCTGTACGCCCAGCACTTCTTTCCCGACGCCCGGCTGACGGTGTTCGCGGCCCGCGAAAACGTGGGCGACGTCCTGCCGCCGGAGACCTACAAGCCCGCCAATATCGCCAAGGAACTGGACGGCTGGCGGGAGGGCATCAAGTCGATCTTCGACCGCACCTTCTTCGTCACCAGCGAGATGGACCAGCAGTTCCACGGCAAGGTCCACGACGGCATCCTGCCGCTGATGCTCCTGTTGCTGGCCCGCAACGGCAACGTGATCGACTATGTCCGCTATGTCCGCCTCACCGACGACGGCGAGTGCGTTCCCGAAGCGGGAAGCGTGCCGCGCCACCACGGCGTGGAGATCCACTATCGCCATCCGTCCGAGACCCAGTCGCGCCTGCTGTACTACTTCAGGACCGATCTGGCCTCGCCATTCAAGACCGAGCCGGCGTTTTCCAAATATCTGGCGAAGCAGGGACGCAGCGACACGCTGATCAAGTCGGCGTCGTTCCTGTTGCACTGGGCACAGTTCGCCGCCATCCGCGAGTACATTCTGGCGAACAGCAACCTGATCCTGCAGGACGATACCGGCGTGCCCTACCGCATGCTGAAGCCCAAAGAGTGGCAGGTGCAGTTGTACGGCGAGTACAGCCATCCCGATAAGCCGTTCGTCAACGAGTGGCAGACCGACCTGGCCGATGCGTTCAAGGAGCCCGGGCGGGTAAAGGAACTGGGCTTTATCCTGGGCTACGGGTCGCACCGGCGGCCCTCGAGCATGATGCTGGCCACGCGGATCGCGCCGCCGGCGCCTGATACGGCTAAGTGAGGCCGCTGCTTTAGAGCAGCACGGTGTCGATCCGCGCCTCGGTCTCGGCCTTTGGCGCCGGGTTCGCGGCGGCCGCCGCGGCGATCTCCGGCAGGCCCAGAAAACGCGCCAGGCTTTCCGCCGAGCCGCCGAAGAAGCTCTCCAGCAGCTCCCGCACGGCCACCTGCCTCATGGCGTCTTCCGAGATGGTGGGCGCGTAGAGGAACGCGCGGCCCTGCTTGCGCCGCGTCAGCTTCTCTTTGTGCACCAGCCGCTCCAGCACGGTCATGATGGTGGTGTAGGCCAGCGGCCGGGTCTGCGCCACAACCTGCTGCACGTCCCGCACATTGCCTTCCCCAATCTGCCAGAGCGCCTTCAGGCACAACAGCTCCAGAGGCGGGGGAACATCGCGTGCGGTCTTCGGCATTACGGCTCCCGTCCCGGCCCGGCGGTGCCCAGCGCCTGTTTCAACTTACCCGCAAACGGCGAGTCGGACCGCGGCACAACCACCGGATGGGCGGCCGGCGCGGGCGGGCTGGCGGGCGCTGCCGCCGCCGCCGGCTTCGGCTCCGGCGCATCCTCCCAGTAGCGGTCCATCTTCAGCGCGGGCCGCTCCAGCAGCGTGCTGAAGGAAGTGAAGCAGCCTTCCACCTGCCGGTCGTTGGCGATCAGCCCCCGCATGCACTCCATCTTGGAGTCCATATCGTCCAGATAGTGCAGCAGCAGGGCTTCGGGAAACTGCGGCAGTTTGGGTGACCCGAACTCCAGATGTCCGTGGTGGCTCAGGATCAGGTGCTCCACCAGCGTCCGCAAACGCGGCGGGAAATCCGGCAGGCCGTGCAGTTTCTCCGCCACCATCCGCAGGGCGATCTCAATATGTCCGATCAGTTGCCCCTCGGTGGAATACGAGATCCCGCGCTCGTACTTCAACTCGTGGATCTTGCCGATATCGTGCAGCACCACGCCGGTCAGCAGCAGGTCGCGATCCACGTGGGCGTAGTGCCCGGCCGCCAGCCTGGCCAGCGTGCACAGCGATAACACATGTTCAATGAGCCCGCCCAGGTAGGCGTGGTGGACCGTCTTCGCCGCCGGCGCCCGCTTGTAGCGCTGCGCCACGCCGGGGTCGTTCAGCATGGCCTCCAGCAACCCCTTCAGATGCGGATTGCCGATACCCGCCGCCACGCCCCGCAGTTCCGCCCACATCTCCTCGGGGTCGCGCGCCGAAGCCGGGAAGTAATCCGCGAAGTCCACCTCGCTGTCGTCCATCCGGCGCAGTTTGTGGATGGTCAACTGCGGACGGTTGCGGTACACCTGGGTCAGGCCCTTCACCTGGATGAAGTCGTCCTTTTCGAACGCGTCGATCACCTCGGCGACGTTGTCCCACATCTTGGCGTCCAGGTCGCCGGTGCGGTCGCTCAGCACCAGCGAAAGGTATAGCTCGCCGGACTTCTTCTGGCGAATCTCCTTGGACTGCACCAGGAAGCTGGCGGTGACGGCCTTGTTGGCATCGAGCTCGCTCACATAGGGAGATTTCATTTTGCGGTGGGGCGCACAGGGCCCGAGGGTGTCTCTGGGGCTGGCAGGTCCTTCGCCGGAGCGGCGGACGTGGTGGCGTGTTGCGCCGGCGCCGGGGCGTTGACCGGCTGAATCAGGCCTCGATGCGCCACCGGGAGAACGAAGAGGAGCTTCTTGGTGCGGCGGCTAGCCATGACTTGCTGCTTGGTCACGGTCTGCGCCTTGATCTGCGCCACCTCGTGCCAGCTCGTGTCCTTTCCCGGCGCCGCGGAGGTGTCGATGTACCCTTCCTTGATCTCCAGGTAGGCTTCCTGCCGCAGGCGGTTCAGATAGTCCTTCATCTTGGGCCCCATCAGCGGGGCCGCCAGGAACTCGTGGATGCGGTCCTCAACCTCGTCAAACGGCGCCAGGCCCTCCTCGAAACGGTCGTTGACTTTCAGGATCAGGAAGCCCTGCGGCGTTCGGATCGGGTCGGTAACCTGGCCCTTCTTGGTCTTGTCTACGACTTCCTTCAACTCGGGCCGGAACTGATCGGGCTGGATGGGCGGCAGCACGCCGCCGTCTTTCGCCGTCTCCGGATCGTCGGAACTCTCCGATGCCAGATCGCTGAATTTCTCGCCCTTGTTGGCCCGCGCCACCAGGGCCTTGGCCTTCTTCTCGGCTGCCGCCACCTGCTCGGGGCTCTTGCCCTCGATGGAAACCAGAATCTGGCTCAGGTATACTTCCGCCTTGCGCACGAACTCACTCTGATGGCCGTCGTAGTACTTCTTCAACTCCGCTTCCGGGATGTTGACCCTCGACCCCACCTCGCCGCCAATTACCTTGCGGGTCAGCATGGTTTCGGTCAGTTGCAGCTTGTAGTCCTCGAACGTCATGCCGGTCTGCTCGCGGATGAAGTCGTGGAACTTCTCGGTGTCGGGGATCTTGGAATCCACCTGCATCTGGGCCAGGCGGCGGTTCACGTCGGCATCCACGTTGATTTGCAGGTCCTTGGCTCGCTGCACCAGGAGACGCTGGCTGATCTGGTTGGCCAGGATGTCTTTCTCCTGTTCGCGGACCGCTGCCGCCAGCGCCACGCCGCTCAGGTGCTGCTCCTCGTGCAGCGAGCGCTCCAGGATCTTCTTCTGATCGTCCAGGTCGCCCCGGGTGATGATCTCGCCGTTGACCTTGGCCGCGATCTCCTCGACTACCCTGATATCGGCCGCAAACCCGGCGGACGCGGCGCAGCCTAGCGCCACCGAAACGAATACTACAAACCGGCGAATCATAGTGTGACTCTCCATCTTACCATCCACTCCCACCTGCGCATCCGGCACCCAGCCGCCAGAGGAGCCGGGCGGCGCAGCCTTCGCTGGTTGCCCCGCTCACGACGCCAACTGCCCCAGCTTCTCCCCCAGTTGCCGGAGAATATCTCCCGCCGGCGATTGCCCGTCCAGCGGCAGTAGCAATACGCCTGCCGGAGTGAACTGCGCCCCCCGAGTCTTTTCTACCAGCTTCATGAGCCGTCCGGGGTCCACGCGCGTCTCCTTGTGGAACTTTATTGTCAACAGGTTATGACGCCTGTCGACAGCCTCTACCCCAATCCGTTCGGCCAGCGTCTTCAGCTCCGAATAGGCCAGCAGGTTCCGCACTGCTTCCGGCACTGTGCCATAACGATCCTCCAGTTCCTTTTCGGCACGCTCCCGCGCCTCCGGCCCGGTGGCGTTCGCGATCTGCCGGTACGCCCGCAACCGCTGGTTTTCATCGCCAATGTAGTCCGGCGGGATCCGTATGTCCAGACCCAGGTTCAGCGCCGAGTGGATCTCGGGGACGATCTCCTCACCCTTGAGTTCCCGGACCGTCTCCTCCAGCAGCCGCACGTAGGTGTCGAAACCGACGGAGTTGATGTGCCCATGCTGCTCGCCCCCCAGCAGATTTCCGGCTCCCCGCAACTCCAGGTCCAGCGCGGCGATCTTGAAGCCCGCGCCCAGATCGCTGAACTCCTTCAGCGCCGCCAGCCGTTTGCGGGCTATCTCCGTCAGCTCCGTATCCGGCGGCACCAGCAGGTAGGCGTACGCGCGCCGGTTCGACCGGCCCACCCGGCCGCGCAACTGGTAGAGTTCCGATAGCCCATAGCGCTCGGCATTCTCCACCAGCATGGTGTTCGCCAGTGGAATATCCAGGCCGTTTTCTATAATGGTCGTACAAACCAGGACGTCGAACTCCCGCCGCATGAACTGGAGCATGGTTTTCTCCAGGTCGGCTTCCCCCATCTGCCCGTGCCCCACTCCGATCCGCGCTCCCGGAACCAATTCCTGGATCATCGCCGCCCGCGCCCAGATCGAATCCACCCGGTTGTGCAAAAAATAGACCTGTCCTCCACGAGCCAGTTCCAGTTCCAGCGCCGACTGGATCAACTGGGGCTGGAACGGGGCCACCACGGTGTTAATCGAGAGCCGGTCCTTGGGGGGCGTTTCGATCACCGACATGTCCCGCAGCCCCAACAGCGACATGTGTAGAGTTCTGGGGATCGGCGTAGCGCTCATGCTGATCGCGTCCACCGCTTTGGTGAGCTGCTTGAGCCTCTCTTTGTGCTTCACGCCGAAGCGCTGCTCCTCGTCCACCAACACCAGCCCAAGGTCGCGGAATACCACGTCCTGGGATAGCAGCCGGTGCGTGCCGATGGCGATATCCACTTTGCCTTCAGCCAGATCCGCAATCGCGGCCTTGAGGTCCTTGGGCGTGCGAAAGCGGCTGAACATCTCCACCCGGACCGGAAACGGCTGGAACCGCCGCTTGAATGTCTCGAAGTGCTGGAAGGCAAGGACAGTTGTAGGAGCCAGCAGCGCCACCTGTTTGCCATCCCCCAGCGCTTTGAAGGCGGCGCGCATCGCCACCTCCGTCTTGCCGAAACCCACATCTCCACAAAGCAGGCGGTCCATGGGCTGCGGACTCTCCATGTCGCGCTTGATCTCCTGGATGGAGGTGACCTGGT
>Ga0265323_10001004_pt1 | contig 14697 bp, 19 predicted proteins | sample 41225metaG_FD_193580 | JGI IMG/M metagenome (GOLD analysis project Ga0265323, IMG submission 193580) | Rhizosphere microbial communities from Carex aquatilis grown in University of Washington, Seatle, WA, United States - 4-12-25 metaG | ecosystem: Host-associated > Plants > Roots > Rhizosphere...
AACAATCATACTCGTGTCGCATGATGTTGAAATGGTATCTAAAAATATTACAAAACTTGCATGCGTCAACTTGTTTGTCACAATCCATGATGCATCTAAAGGAATAAGTGAAGCAGCTCTGACATGCGCTTATCCTACAGGATTTAATCTAGTACATCATCATCACCATGAGCAGGAATCATAATGATTGAGATATTGCAATACGGATTTATGCAGCGAGCATTCATAGCAGGAATACTAATAGCAATACTATCAGCAATTATCGGAGTATTCATAGTTCTTCGAAGAATGGCACTACTAGGGGATGGACTTGCGCATATTTCATTTGGGGGAATAGCAGCAGGAATGCTATTCGGATTCTATCCAATATTTTCAGCACTAATCTTTTCAATACTTGGAGCATTAGGAATACAAAAATTAAAAAAATTAAAAATCTATAGCGATTCAGCAATAGCAATACTATTCTCGTTCGGACTAGCACTAGGAGTAATATTAATAAGTCTATCACGAGGATTCAATGCAGACCTATTCTCATACCTCTTCGGAAGCATACTTGCAGTAAATCTGACAGACATCATAACCATATTAGGCGTAGGAATTATTGTCTTGCTTATAATATTCTTTTTCTACAAAGAATTATTCTACATAACATTCGATGAAACATCAGCAAAAGCATCAGGCCTTCCAGTAGAAAAAATGGACACACTGCTCGTAATACTAACTGCCATAATAGTTGTATTATCGATGAGAATAGTCGGAATACTGCTTGTATCATCACTAATAGTAATTCCAGCATCAACAGCACTTTTACTCCATAAAGGATTCAAGAAAACATTATTAATATCCTGCATCATCGCAATAATTTCAGTAATAATAGGACTAATACTTGCATATTACTTAGATCTAGCAGCAGGCGGAGCAATAGTGATGACGCTGATTGTAATATTCCTAACAACACTAATATACAAGAAAACAACAACAAAATCCTTCTAAACTTTTCTTTAGAGAAGGTAATACAAAATCGAAGATGCAATAAAGGATAATTCAAACAACCTAATAACCCATTGAGTTGTTTTGAGTTATATTTATATACTTATTAATATTTTATAAGAAAGTTATTAAATTATTTATTAAGAGGTAAATCTGATGAATAAAGACTGGCATACTAAAAATAAACTACCTGCAAAAGCCACGTTGAAGCAGCGAGTCAAATGGCACAGAAAACATCAAAAGTATTGTGCATGTAGGGAAATACCTAAGAGCTTGCTAGAATATTTCAAATAACCCGAGATGGTGATTGTATGATAAAAGATTATGATAACTTTTTTCTGCCAGTAAACGATTTGGATAAGGCTAAAAAATTTTACAATAAAATTCTTGGTTTTAGTATAAAATTCGATTTTTCAGACGCTGGAATGACTGCTTTTAAAGTTGGTGAACAAGAACCAGCAATAATACTAAAAGATACAAAGAAGTTTCCAAATACAAAACCTACTATTTGGTTCGTAGTAGAAAATGTTCGAAACGAATATAAAAAATTAAAAGAAAAAGATATCCGCTTTATTTCAGAACCATTCGAAATCCATACAGGCTTAGCAGTAGAATTCGAAGACCCATTCGGTAATAGATTAGGAATCACAGACTATTCGAAAAAGATATAAGAAAAACAGTGTTCTTTACTTAATAGTGCCCCAAAATTTAACAAAAGAAAGAAGCCTTGCATAATTCATCCACCGACAGCATGCTCAATAGATCTTCCAATAAGATTCAAATATAAGAATATATTCTCGAAAAATGTTGCTTGAGAATTCACATTAAAATCTTTTTCTGTACTATATACATTTCCTTTATCGTCGGTATAGAATACTGTTATAGCATAATGATTCGTGTTTGGTCTCATTGTACTTCCTTTTGATGCTAATGTAAATCCTTTGTCCGAATCAAATTCTGGAAATGACCATTCAACCTTGTTTGTCTCACTCTGCAATAATATTTTAAGATTCTTTGGTGTGGATTTAGAATCTTTAGTTAATGTGAAGGATATATCAAATGGATCCTTATAATCAACAGTATCAGGAGCAGTTAATTCAGTAATGGATATTTTTGGCTTATCCAAAACATTTATTGGAATATAGCTTACCTTCGTGAATTCATCATTGTAAACTTTTATTTCAACATTTTTCAAGCCAGTAGTATCGAAGCTCTTTGAAAATGCGAGTGGAACTTTTTGAATGGCAAGAGATCTTGCAGTACAATTATCGTCAATACATATATTGATGCTGTCAAAACTTTTATCGCCGATATTGTCCAAAGTACAATTAATATTCAAAGTATCCTCAATATACATGCTATCTTTACTTGATTGGCAATCGAGAAGTATATTTTTTGAATAAGCCTTGACAGATTCCTCAGCCATCGAAGAAATCATACTCGTAAAATAATTATAATCAACTACAGAATAATCATTTCGAGCAGTCAAAAATGTAACACCAGTATCGTTGTATGTATTATATACTGTCAATGGAAGCGTATATACATATTTTGGATCCAAATTTTTATCAAGCTGTATTATCCAATATATCGTCGAATTCTGATAAGGCTTTAACAACACTTCCTTTCTATGAATAGTCTTGTTAAGTACAGTCTCTTTTGATTCTTCAATGATAGACATGCCCTGTGTTTCAGCAAGATACAAGTCAGCCACCTGATAATAATTTTTAGTATTCTTAATATCCACGCGTATCATATCATATGATCCAAATCCAGCCATATCATTATAGACTTTTGCAACAAAATCGTACCGTCCATGAACATCATCACCATAGCCTGTAACATTAACATCAATATTAATCGCTCCAGGATTCAACTTAACATTATATCCAAGATAATTATAATTAACATCGGAGCCTGAAGATTCAATTGAATCATCAAGTTTTATATGACCAGCATCAATAAAACCATATTCTCCATATGTTACATCATATGGAATCCATCCAACACCAGGATAATAAACTTCAGCCCACGCATGAGGCACCCAAGATTTACCAAAAACCTCATCCAAATTAGTATACGCTACTCCAGAAACAAACCTAGTAGGAATACCAGCCGCCCTATTAAGTGAAATAAACAAATTAGTAATCTCATCACATACACCAATCTTATTCTCCAAAACCCAAGAAGACTTCTGATTAACATCAGTAGTCAAACTACTCAAATCATAAGCAACATTTTTTCTGACATATTCAGCCAAAGTATATTCAATATCATACAAATCCTTCTTATCACCAATCAATTCTGACGCCAAATTCTTAATTTCAGGAGTCACATCAATAATATCCGTCGGCTTAAGATAAGGATACAATGAACTATCCAAATCAGTCAATGGAAAACTAATAGGTGCAGTCATCTCATCAAACACATTATTCGTCATAACCTTAGAATCTACACGGATATTATAATCAGTCTGCGTAGGATCATTGAACAAGAAGTATATCTCATCACCAACGTCGGCTTTCGGAGTCGTCGTTAAATCAGTAACAAACTGCCTAACATCATTTTTCGGAAACGCATCAATAGAGGCATTAATAAATTTGATATTATATGAACTTGCAGTCGGAACAACAGTAAAATCATTACTAACAGAAACAATAGTATTCAAAGTATTTTTATCGTCATAACTAATGGCTTGCACCAAGGATACTATCAATAAGAATAAAACAGGAATTAGCAAAGAATATTTTAAACCTCTCATTAATAAGATATCATGCTTACTCCTTTATATATTTTTACAAAACATTTAGAAAAACTTTATGCCTGCACCCTTTTAAGAAAAGTCTGCACCGAAAAAAGGTTGCAAAGCAACAAACTTTATAAAACATTATCCTGTTCTAAAAAATAGGTTTACCAAGCCGGGGTGGCACAACCTGGTACTGCGCCAGATTGCTAAGCACAATGTGCTTTAGATTACTGCGCATTACATACAAAAATCTGGTTTCCGAAAGGGATTGGGGGTTCAAATCCCCCCCTCGGCGTTATGCTATTCTAGATATTATTTCAAAATATAATATTTCATCAATAGCTTTTTAAATAAAGTCTTTTTCTGCTCTATCATAGCGGGGTAGGGCAGACAGGAGTGCCCGCAGAGGCATGTTAAATGCCGCGGAAGGCTCATAACCCTGAGGTCGCTGGAGTTGGATCACAAGTCTAACGGCGAATTCAAAAAAAGGCGCTCGGGTTGCTCGAGTACCTCTTGAAAGTCCAGCCCCCGCTATTTTTCTTATTCAATTCGCTGCAATGATTTATTTCAAAAATGCTGTGAATCAAATCACTTCGCTCACTGGACGGATAGACGAAAAATATATCTATATGATAAGATATTCTAAAGGAATGAAAATAAATAAATACTCTGCAGAATTAGCGGGAATTCTACTTGGCGATGGATCTATAAATATTTATCCGAAAATCAATCATTACAGATTAAAGATTACATTGAATTCTAACGAAAAAGAATATGCTGAATATATTCGTAGATTATTCAGGATTATATTTGATGCAGAATTATCTATAAAATATAGAAAAGATGAAAATGCATTGGATTTATTTTGCTTTAATAGAAAGATAATTAGAGAACTTGTTGATTTTGGTTTTGTTACATCTCCAAAATGGAATAGAGCAATAATACCAAAACAATTCATGAATTTAAAACTTGGAAAATATGTTCTAAGAGGATATTTTGATACGGACGGATGTATAGTTATTACTAACAATAATGGAACAAATTATCCTAGGCTAGAAATGAAAATAATGCCATCGCCAATGAGAAAACAATTTCAAGAACTATTAGGTATATATACATTTAAATATGGATGTTATGAAATTGGTAATGGTGAAGTTAGAGTACAAATGAATGGAAAGAAACCATTAAAGAAATGGAAGGAAGAGATAGGGTTTTCGAATGAAAAAATTTGAATAGAAGCTCAACATATTAGAATTATCCCGTCCCTAATTTCTTATCTCCTTTCATTTGTTCTACCACTTTTTCGAATGCTGCAACTTGTGCTCCCGTCAATGAATGATATTTTAGATAGTTTACTTTGATGTTTCTTAGGAATGAATTATTCTTATAGAATTCTTCTGGTATATCGAATAATTTCTTGTATACAGGATCTGTTATTTCTCCGACGAGAGAACTTTTTTGGCAGTCATAGCATAATACATATGATGTTCTCGATGTTGCTAGTACATAATTTTTCTTGCACTTCGCGCATTTTTGCTTGTATTGGACTCTCATTCTATCAAACAATTGTTCCTATTTATATAGTCTATGGATTTGGGTGTATACATAAATGGTTTATGAGGTTACTTAGATAATATTAATAAATACTTCCGGATTTATCTTCTTAATGAAAGCTGTCATACTGGATTTGGATGGAGTATATTTTATGAATGGTACAGAGAATTTTATAGATAATATCAATAAAAAATATGGTGTTCCAATTAAATTAATAGAGGAAGTATATCTAAAGTCTGACATGATGAAAAAGTATAAGCAAGGATTGATTTCAGGCAATGATTTCTGGGATTATGCGTTTTCTGAATGGAAAATCAAGACTAGTAAAGAAGAGATTTTGGAATTATTACAAGAAGGATATGATTTGAATGGAAAAAAGAAGGAGATAATGAGATTACTCGACGAAAATAAAATCAGAAGAATTATTTGCACTAACAATTTTCCTGAAAGAATTAAAATTTTAGATGAGCACTTTGATTTTCTTAAGGAATTTGATTTCGTTGTTCTATCGTATGAGCATAAATTGTTAAAACCACAATTATTAAGTGTAGTTTCAGAAGTTTCTGGAATTGATAATTCTGAAATCACATATTTTGATGACAACAAGGAAAATATCGAATATGCAAAAAATCTTGGCATGAATGCAATTCTTATTGAAGAACCAAGCAGAGTATTAAAAAATTTGAAGGAGATATTACATGCATAAATTTCCAAAACTTTCAGGCAAAGCAATTCTTGCGCCTATGGCTGGAATAAACGATGTAGCGTATAGATTGCTTTGTAAAGAATGCCATGCTAGTGCAGTATATACAGAGATGGTTTCTGCGAATGCATTATCGAGACATAATAAAGCTACAGAATTAATGCTTGAATCTTCCGAGAAAGAGAAACCTGTTATTGTCCAATTATTCGGCCAGAATACCGAGTACTTGATTAAGGCTGCAAAAATACTTTCTGAAAATTATGATTTTGATGTAATAGATATAAATTGTGGTTGCCCTGCAACTAAGATAATCAAGGAAGGTGCAGGATCAGCATTATTGAATAGGCCAAACAAGATCGGTGAAATAATCAAAAAGATTGTCGATGTATCAAATGTTCCCGTGACTGCAAAGATTCGTGCAGGAATAAATTTCAAGAATATCGTCGCTGTAAAAGTTGCAAAAGTTATAGAAGATAATGGAGCTTCGGCAATTGCAGTACATGGACGTGTCGCAATACAAGGTTATGCTGGAAAGGCAAATTGGCAATATATTAAAGATGTCAAGGATGCAATAAATATTCCAGTTATCGGAAATGGTGACGTTGACAGTCCAGAATCTGCTTTTAAAATGATAACAGAAACTGGCTGCGATTATGTGATGATAGGAAGAGCGGCTCGTGGAAATCCGTTAATATTCAAGCAGATTGATGATTTTTTAACGACTGGAAAATATGAAAAATACTCATCCTCGGACAGGATTAAGATGTTCTATAAATATCTAGAATATGCAGAAGAATTCAATATAAATTTCAAATTCATAAAAGTTCAGGCAAACTATTTCACAAAAGGAATAAAAAAAGGCACAATCATAAGAGAGAACATAAGTCATATGAAGACTGTCAACGAGATACGAGACTTGTTTGAGAAATTTGCAATTCAATAAAAATAATTAAGATTCTATACCTTAGTTGATTCTACGTCATAACTATTATTCTTATTAAGCAAATCTTTCTTTGAAAGTTTCAAAATATGTTACAAGTAATGGCAATATTATTGGACCAATAAATATCCCCATGATTCCAAACATTACAGCGCCGCCAATAACTCCAATAATTATAGTTATTTGGCTGACCTTGGCTTTTTCATGTACTAGTTTTGCAAATAATAGATTATCAATTATATTAATTATGAAAAAGCTGTATAATAGTAAGCCAATTCCTTTGACTAAAATTAGGTAATTATGTGAATATGATCCGCTCAAAATAAGATAAAGTGACGCTGGTATCCATATGATTGCAGTCCCTGCAGTCGGAATAAGAGTGCAGAAAGCTGTTAAAATTCCGAGTATTACAGGAAATGGAACTCCGAATATATAGAATCCTAAAGTCGCAACAGCTCCCTGAATCAACGCAACAAATAATTGGGCATAAACTACCGTATAGGTTACATTTCCGAATTCCTTTGCAAGCCTATTAGTGGTCTTTGTTCGCAAAGGTATTATATAAATTATTTTTTTTAGTATAGTCTCCCAATCTTTCAATAAATAATAGGCAAGAACAAACGTTAGAAAGATTTCTGCAATTATAATCGGAATACGCATGATAAAATTTGTTATTTTCTCTTCAAGGATTGGAAGAAGTTTCTGCAGCTGTTTGTCAAAACCGTATTTTGACAATTTCCCCGCACTAAATTGTTCAGCCTGATTTACAAGCATACATACTTTGGATTCAGATATTATACACCCAAATCCAAATACTTGACCCTTGGCAACATTGCTCGATAAAGAATTATAGAATTGATAACCCTGCTGAGTCACTTCAAACGCCAGAAAAGAAAATGGAATCATTATTATAATAAAAACAATAAATAGCGATAGCGTAATAGAAAAAAATTTGCGTGCGATCTTTTGGCTAATCCTTTTATATAGAGGAAAAGTAATATACGCTAAAAGAACGCTACTTAATATGATAGTGATTATAGGTTTAATCAGATTGTACAATAGAACTAACGCTAGTATAAATATGATAAATGGAACTATTCTTTCATAATGATTTGTACGTATTGCCATAGTGTAAGGGAACAAATTCTATTTTCTTTTGCTCCAAAATTTATTCGCTTCTTTTTCCATCTTTTTTAGTCTATCATAGTAATCTGGAAATTCGTTAAGATGCGCTAAAGCAATTTTTCCGGTAATGGAAAAAGTATCATTTGTAACATTAGTATTACTATTCCTTCTTCCATGTTCTAATTCAACATTCATTCCCTTTCTAAACTGATTAACATAAAATTTATCCCACTTGATTTTAAGTTTAATGCCTGTTGTTTTTGCTTCCTTTTCTGTAAATTCTTTTTTGGGTCTTATTATACGTGCCATTAGTATCTCCATATACAATTTTATGTCCATTTATAAGCGAATAATAGCATTTAATTATGTTTTTTTTAATATAAAATAATTATTGCCTTTTAACGAGCAAGAAAATTTATGTCTTAACGTAATTTTCATCATCAGCCAACTCGTCTTCAGTCCAAAAATCTTTAATCATGTATTCACCCAATACTTAATACTTTACTTAAGCAATTTACGTTTCTATCTAATTTTTTCTTCGCATCATAGCTGCAGCAATCATTGCACCGATGACTATACCTACACCTGTTGCAATCAATACTGATTTTTCAGGATTTTTTTGTATATACCCATCAACATCATTTTTTATTTTTGCAGTTTTTTCTTTTATTTGCTTGATTTTTTCATTTCCAGTATCTCTAATATCTTCAGCTTTGTCCATTATTTTGTCGACGCCATCATGCGTTCTTTGTCTTAATTTCTTAATTTTTGCCATTTTTTTCACATCCATATTTTCTTAATTATCAGAAGTACATATCATAATATTGTTTCAGAATTAAATATTAGATTCTCCGACTTTCAGGAGAAGACCTGCTATGACTATAATTAATCCTATTGACAAAAATGCGATTGTTTTGCTCCATTGTAAATATTCTATGAGAAAGAAAAGTAGTGATAATACCAAGAATAATATTCCTAACCCGATAACCGCCATAGAACATATCTTTCTTAAAATCTTTTTTTCCATAATCAGCATTCTTTCTTCAACCTTTTTCATAATATTTTCTGCTCCATCTACAATAGGTGGAAATATGCTTGCTGATATTATCTGAGAGATATAACTAAGTCCATCTGTTATTATTCCCATAAATCCTGATTCTTTCTCGGCCATTGTTACTCCTTTAATTAACTGCACTACTCTATATGTATTGTTCTATACTTTTTGCATTTTTTATTTCGCGAATTATTTTAGTTTACTTAGTTTACTATTTGTTTATCGACCCAAATTTCTTCAGTATCTTTCTCTGTGTTATCTTCACCATCCGTTTCACTTACAGTCTTCATAATACCAAATTTATTTACACTTATCATTTGTTCACCCCTACAAATCGATAAATCTACAATTCTAATTCCTGAAAAATTTGGTTTCGTAACTTTGGCATGATTTTAGCCAATCCTTTATTTAAGTTCGCATTATCTTTTTTCCTGCTGTTCCCAAATTTATAGCTGATTGTAATGCATAAACATTAATTGCACTAACTAATATCATAGATACCAAAACCACTAGACATACAAAGATATTTGATAATATTTTTTTTGTTTCATCTTTAATCTCTCTATCTTATCAATAAATATTTTTTATTTCATTTAACATTTTATGTTTTGTTTCCATCCAATATCGTTCCTATATTACAATATCATACCTATCTGATATAATCTTACTCAGAATTTACTGCTTTTATTTCTCCTGGAGATGCTGAATAAGTATCTTCCTTATTTTCTACATCTCCATCAGAGAATCTGTAGTGTCTTGTTATCTTAATCTTAGCAGTATCTTCAATCACGTCTCCTGTTTTATCAGATAATAATCTCATATTATGAATATCTATTCCCTGAATCTCTATCTCAACTTTCCTAATGCTTGAGTGGTTTGGTGTGAGTACAATCGTCTTATGATCAGGCCCCCACTTTTTCTCGAACGTTCCAGAAGTATAATTAAATTTAGATAAGGGAATATTTGGAATAGTAGAACCAATCGCTTTCAAATATATAATGTAATCACCATAAGTCATTATGGGGATTGTACTATTTCCCTTTTTCTTGTTTGTATTTTCAAACCTTTCCGAGTCTTTTGTATGTATAGCGTATAAGCTATCTTTTTTGTTTATACATTCTCTAATCTCTTCTAATTTATCTTCTTTTGATGTTTTCATTTTACTTCGCCCTTAAATAATAAATTATGAAGTAATGATGTATAATAAAGACAGATGTTTTTCCGTCTCAACTTCATATAATTAAAATAATATTAACATAATTTTTAAAAAATCTTGAACAATAATATTGCAATAACAGTTATTACCACTAAGCCTCCAATGAATGAAAGCATTGTTCCTTTCTTATTGAAAATATTTTTCATGTATGTATCCCCCTATTTTATCCTATCTATGTCTAATCTGAATGTGTATGATCTCAATCATTATCTGTTCGCGTTTTATGAGTCTCAATGTGCTCCCTAACAATCTTACGTTTGTTCCCATCTCCTACTTCAACATTCTCTTTTGAATCAATTACTTTCTCGTAAGAGTCTTTATTTTGAGAAGCTTTTCTTAATTCTCGTCTACTAATTGGACTCGGCATTAACAAACCAAGTACGAGTAATACAAAACCAATTATTACTGCTGCAAGCGCCCACTCCACAGGAACAGTTACCCTCGCGGACGATGTACGTGAATCCACATTTCCATTGGCGGCGGTGGTTGTATCCGCCCTAAGTACTTGCATTGGCATAAAATATAATAATCCCCCAACTACCAAAAAGATTACTCCAAATATTATAGGACTTGTTCTCATTTTATTCTCCTTTCGTTATAATCTGTATCTTTAATTAACCAATAAATTCCGACACTTAAGGAAGCAATCAATAGAACCACTATTATTATTCCTCCGGACAATAACATAAATCCGGTACTAAATCCTCTCATCATTCCATAATTTCCAAAGCCGAAAATTCCAAAAAACATAAGAATAGCTACAACAATTGCTATAGCCACAATCAATTTAGTATTTTTACTTGACATTTTTTTCTCCCATACAATAATATTTTTTTGACGCTACTATATTGTTATATTCCATTATCGTATAAGTATTTGTGAATTTTTTTTCTTATGATAGATGCCCTGTACCGTTCTTTTGATTTCATTTACACACCTTGAAATAAAATGTTTTAACCAATAATTTAATATTATAAAAATTAAAAAAAAAATTCAGTTTTAAGCATTTTTTACTACGTGAGCTACTACTGAAATTGCAAATAATACTATAAATATTATTGCCAACCATTGAGCAATTACAAGCGATGTTCCTGAAATAAATCCAAATCCGAACATTCCGGCCACAATTGCTACAATTAAAAAAACTAACGCCCACATTAACCATCCAGATAAACCCTTTTTGTTCATTTTTTTCATTTTTATCTCCATGAGCAATTACTCAATTTACCATAATTATTGTTCCTATGATGCCCATACTTATGTTATATTCAAATTGTTTTTATTCCTGTTCTATCGCTGCCTTTTTTTCATCCACTAATTTGTTATGATTATGTTTCTCTTTCATCATATACGCTGTTATTGCGGCTCCAATGGCTGCACCTACACCCACTGCAATAGCTGTTGCTTTCTTAGGATTTTCTGCCACATAGCTTTCAGCATGCTGCTGCGCTTCGCTGATTTTTGCTTTTGCCTTATCGAATTCAGATATAACTTGCTTCTTTGTCGAGTTAAAATCTTCTCCGATTCCTTTGATTGTTTGTGATTCCATGTTTATCATTCCTCCTTAAATTCATTAAATTATCCAGTAGCCATTTTTTTATGACTGCTTGATTTATGCAGTTAGACTCTCGGATTCAGTGTATTGATGGTCGCGTGCTTCTTCTATCCAATTCTCAACTAGAGCTGGACCGGGAGTATTTCCTTGAATATTTATTTTAAGAGAGTTCTCTTTCGCACGTACTATGCTAAGTAAATCATTTGCATTGTAATTCCCGAGCTGATCTATGCTGTGTACTCCTGATCTTTCTAGAAGTTCTGCATATTGTGGTCCAATGTCTTTTACACTAGCTAATTCTGCCATGTTCTGCCAACTCTTCACTGAACTTATTGGTGCGCCAATCGATCGTGCTACTTTTGCTGCGTCTGCCTCCCATAATTGTTTAGTATTCTTTATTCCGATTGCATTAAGCCCCTTGTTATATTTTGTTCCAACTCCTTCAATATCTAGAACAGGGTATACATCACCAAATGGATTTGGACGTGATGCTCGAACTGTTTTCTTGCTTTTCACAGTCTTTGGTGCCATCATTAGGCTAACTGCTATTGCAATTATTATTATCGCTAATGCTCCGCCTATAATCCAATTCCATGGGAATGGACTTGCTATTGTTGCTGGAGCATTGGTTTCATTGGTCTGGTTTGTTTCCGGCGTCGTTATAACTGGTTGCACTACAGGAGGAATTACTACTGGTACGATTGCTTCAGCAAAACTTTGATTTTGTTGCGAAGTTGAATTGCCTGTATTAAAGTTATCTCCACCTGTTGAAAAGCTCCATACATAATCCTGTAAAAGTGGAGTTCCTTCAGTGTTTGTTGCTCCAGTCGTTATCATTACTGTAAATACATTGCCATATTGCTGGTTTGGAGTAAGTGAATAATTTTGTTGGAATGTTGCAGTTCGGTTGTTGTATGTTATCGTTCCATATGTTATATACGAAACTGTTCCATTAACTTCCATTGATCTATATGCACCATTTTCTGGAGTTGTCCTTTGCATCACTATAAATGTATCAGCATTAATCGTCGATGCATTCATGTCTTGGTTGAACACTACTTTGATTGGTTCATTTATTGAGAGACTTTTCTCATTATTCATTGGCGATACTGAAAGTATTACTGGATTTGCTGTATCACCTAATACATTTGCTGATGCAATTGAGAGCATTGTAAATAAAATCATAATAGCTGCTATAAAGAAAACAGAAATATTTTTAGTTCGTTGAATCTTTCCCGATAAATTATTCTTAATCATTTTATTGTCAATCATTTTGTTGTTTTTCATTTTAATTCCTCCACTATAATTAATCTAGACTATATGGGTGGACTGTATCACCATCCACTAATGTGTCTGTTATTTCTCATGAACAGTTTTTCCAAGTGCTGTTTACATTTGCAAATGTTTATTCTAATTCATCCCAGACAGTCAAATCTCTGCCGTATATAAATCATGACTATTAATGTTCCATGAAACATCTCCAACTAAATTACCCGAATCAAATACCGTTCCTTTATCGTGTCTATTCTCAAATCCAGTCTCATACAAATATTTTATCGATTTCATTAAAATCACCCCTCAATGCATTTGCAACAGAAATTCTTGTTATTGAAAAATTATTATTGTAATAAAATACTTAGTTTGATGTATTCAAGAAAGCCACAACGCCTTTGACATCAAACTAATCCGCCCCCACGGATTTAGATAATCTAATCATAACACTCCCCCAACAACATATAATAGTCGCTTAGCTATAATAACCTTTGGTAGGGAATGACAATATACTTTAACCATCTGGTAGAATATCTAAACAATATATCTTATATTAGTAAGACTCATTCAAAATTAAACATAATCATCGAGTATAATTAATAAAATCAATAAAATTTTATAAAAAAATTATCATGAAAATTGAATATAATTGAATATAAATATATAATAGCTATACAAATATACAATAACTATACAATATGAAATATAATGTTGTATAAAACTCTTATCTCTCTAGATTATCTCTGATAAAATCCATTATATATTATCGTCGATAAATATTACATTTCCAATAACTTTAAAAACTTGAAAGTTTAGAGTAACATAAAAGTAGTAAGAATAGGTTTTGCATTCTAACGGATTTTGAAATCAGTCATGAATTTCAAATTGGGGCCTAGTATTAGCAATACTTTGCATGTATTTATTGAGGTTCGAAGAGAAAATCGAACGGGTTGAAGTGTAGAGGTGTTGTGTCAGTGGCAAAATTATACGTGAGTTTAGTAATTTGTTTGTTGTGTGTACTGTCTTTGGTGTCTGTTGTCTTGGCAGCGCCATTATTAAATGCTAATGAGATAGGATTCAATGGACAAACTCGTGATAATAATTATGATACTCTTATCGATTCATATTTTAGCAATAGCAATGTTGTGACTAGCATTAATAATAATCTACTTTGGGTGCCTTGGTTCAAAACAAGTTCAAGTTCCCAAATTTCAGACCTTCAAGATGGAGCAAACTGCAATTCTGGTCAAACGATAGATTTCACGCATAATTGCATGGTAACTGACGAATTTTCCCAAATAGGAATACTTGTATCAATGGGAAAAGATCAATCAAGAATGGACCAATTTTATAATACAGTCGTTGCTGCTAAAAGTACGTATGGCAATCTTCCAAGCTGGAGAATATATAGGAATGATAATACAATTGAAGCTTGTAAGCAAGGAATAAACACCAATTGTGATACAGCATCTGATGGGACTGCAAGAATAATAATTGCATTATTTACTGCAAGCAAAAATTCTTATATGACTAATACTATTC
>Ga0265323_10001005_pt1 | contig 14696 bp, 7 predicted proteins | sample 41225metaG_FD_193580 | JGI IMG/M metagenome (GOLD analysis project Ga0265323, IMG submission 193580) | Rhizosphere microbial communities from Carex aquatilis grown in University of Washington, Seatle, WA, United States - 4-12-25 metaG | ecosystem: Host-associated > Plants > Roots > Rhizosphere >...
GCCGCCGCCGAAGCCGTGCGCCCCGATCTCGAGCGAGCGCAGCGCCTTCTGGATCGATTCCTTGAACGTGCGGCCGATCGCCATGGCCTCGCCGACGGATTTCATCGACGAGGTGAGCGCCGGGTCCGCGTCAGGGAACTTTTCGAAGGTGAAACGCGGCACCTTGGTGACGATGTAGTCGATGGTCGGCTCGAAGCTGGCGGGCGTCAGACGCGTGATGTCGTTCTTGAGCTCGTCAAGCGCGTAGCCGATGGCGAGCTTGGCGGCGATCTTCGCGATGGGGAAACCCGTGGCCTTCGAGGCCAGGGCCGAGGAGCGCGAGACGCGCGGATTCATCTCGATAATGACCATGCGGCCGGTCTGCGGATGGACGGCAAACTGGATGTTGGAGCCGCCGGTCTCGACGCCGATCTCGCGGATGACGGCGAACGACGCGTCGCGCATGATCTGGTACTCCTTGTCGGTCAGCGTGAGCGCGGGCGCGACGGTGATCGAGTCGCCGGTGTGCACGCCCATCGGGTCGACGTTCTCGATCGAGCAGATGACGACGCACTGGTCCTTGTGGTCGCGCATGACCTCCATCTCGAACTCCTTCCAGCCGAGCAGGCACTCCTCGACGAGCACCTCGTGGACGGGGGAGATCTCGAGGCCGTGGCCGACGGTCCGGTCGAATTCCTCGCGGTTGTAGGCGATGCCGCCGCCCGCGCCGCCGAGCGTGAAGGAGGGGCGGATGATGAGCGGGAAGCTGCCGATGTAGTCGGCGGCCTTGCGCGCCGCCTCGAGTGAATCGACCGTCATCGACTTCGGCACATCGAGGCCGATCCGGATCATGGCCTGCTTGAAGGCCTCACGGTCCTCGCCCTTGCGGATGGCCTCGGGCTTCGCGCCGATCATTTCGACGCCGTATTTCTCAAGGACACCGGCCTTGTGCAGTTCCATCGACAGGTTGAGGGCGGTCTGGCCGCCGAGCGTGGGCAGCAGCGCGGAGGGCCGCTCCGCCTCGATGATCTTCTCGAGATACTCCAGCGTGAGCGGCTCGATGTAGGTCACGTCGGCGAACTCCGGGTCGGTCATGATCGTGGCCGGATTGGAGTTCACCAGCACCACCCGGTAGCCCTCCTCCTTCAGGGCCTTGCACGCCTGGGTGCCTGAGTAGTCAAACTCACAGGCCTGGCCGATGACAATGGGCCCGGCGCCGATGATGAGAATGGAGTCAAGGTCGGTGCGTTTGGGCATGGGCGCGGGCGCCGGTGAGGGTTGCCGGCGCCGTGCGGCAGCGCAAGCGGGAAAGGACCCGCCGGGGTGCGGCGCGGTCCGCGCCCGCCGGCTCAACCGAGCTTGGCCGCGTCCACGCCGAGCACCTTCGCCGCCCGGGTCTTGTCGTCCCGGCAGGCGTGGAGCACCATATCGAGGTACTGCTTCTGCTGGCCGGCGAGATACTCCGCGAGACTCGGCCAGTGCTCGGGTTCGCGTAGGCGCATCGGCAGCTGTTGCGACGTGACGACGCGCGTCTCGGTGGTCGAGGCGATCTTGGAGATCACCTGCTCCAACTCAGCCAGGTTGCCCGGCCAGTGGTAGGCGCTGAAAACGGCCATGGCGTCATCGGTGAACTCGACGAGGCTGGAGTCGAACAGGGGATTGGTGGCCTTGGCCGTAAAGGACTTGACGAGGGCCGGCAGGTCCTCGGTCCGTTCGCGCAAGGGGGGCAGCACGACCGGCAGCGAGGCGACGCGATAGAAGAGCTCGTCGTTGAACTGCCCCTCGTCGGTGAGCTTCTCCAGGTCCACGTTGGAGGTGCAGATCAGGCGGAAGCCATGGCTGGTGTTGCGCAGCACGCTCACCAGCTCCTTCTGCATCGCCAGGGGCAGGCACTGGAGATGCTCGAGCAAAAGCGTGCTGCCCTTGGCCTGCTGCACCCAGGAGCCACCGGCGCCGCTCTGGCCGAGCAGGCCGTCCCGGATGCTCTGTTCGGAACTGAGCGCACAGTCGATGCGCACGAGAGGCTTGTCGGCCGCATCGCCGTTGGCGTGGAGAATGTCCGCCACGGTCGCCTTGCCGGTGCCGCTCTCCCCCACCAGCAGCACCGGGGAGCGGACGGTGCAGAGTTTCTTGATCTGCTGGACCACCTTCCGGGCCTTGGCGCTCTGGCCATTGAGGCGGGTTTCGATGTCGCTCGCCTTTACGGCCGGCAGCGCGGCCTGGGTGGCGCGCTCGGCATTGAACTGGCGAAGCTCCATGCCGCGTTTCAGGGTGGCGATGAGCTCGTCGACCTTGAACGGCTTGGGCAGGTAGTCGAACGCCCCGAACTTGAGCGCTTGGATCGCGCTGTCGGTGCTGGCGTAGGCCGTCATGATGATGACCACGCAGCTGGGATCGTAGAGCTTGAGCTGCTTGAGGAGCGTGATGCCGTCCATCGGCTTCATGTCGATGTCGGCGAGCACGACATCGAACTTCTCGGCCTTGTAACGGGTCAGCGCCTTTTCGCCGTCGGTGGCGAAAGCAGTGGCAAAGCCGGTGGGTTGGATGACCGCATCGAGCATCTCGTGGATCGAGAGCAAGTCGTCGACTATGAGAACAGCCGGCATGGCCAGTGATTACGGTTCTCCAGCGAACACTCTGGAGGCGGCCTGCGCAAGGTTAACCTCATCATCCGCGGGCGAGCGGCTCTGCTTAAGGGCATATTTACCAAATTCGAACCTGTCGGCAGCCGGCGAAAGCCGGCCGGCCGGAGCGTTTCCGGGGAGGCCTCGGTGGCTACTGCAGACCACCGGCCACGGCGCCGAGTTGGAAGATCGGCAGGAACATGGCCATGACGATGCCGCCGACCACCACGCCGAGGAACACGATGAGCAGCGGCTCGATGAGCGAGGTGAGCGACGCGACCGTCGCGTCGCACTCGACGTCATAGAAGTCGGCGATCTTGTTCATCATGCCGTCGACATTGCCGGTGGTTTCACCCGCCTTCACCATGTGTTTCATCATGGGCGGGAAGAACGGATTGACGGCGAGGACCTCGGAGACCTGACCGCCCTGGCTGACGTGCCGGGCGATCTCCGTGCAGGCATCCTCGATCTGCACCTTGCCGCTGGCGCCCGCGACGATTTCGAGGGTGCGCAGGATGGGCACGCCCGAACGGATAAGCGTGGCATAGGTGCGGCAGAAGCGGGAAAGCGCGATCTTGTGGACGAGGCTGCCAAAGATCGGCGCCCGCACGAGGAACTGATCCTTCACGCGGCGGCCCTTGGGGGTGGCAATCAGCGTCTTGGAACCCCACCAGATCACCGCCGCGCCGAGCGCGACCCAATACCAGTTGTGTTTCAGAAAATTGCTCGAATCGATGAGCATCTGCGTGGGCCTGGGCAGCTTCGCGCCAAAATCTGCGAACATGGCCGCGAACACCGGAATGACGAAGATGAGCAGCACGTTCACCAGAACGATGGCCAGGGCGATGACCGCAATCGGGTAGGTCATGGCCGATTTGACCTTCTTGGTGAGCTTGACCGTGGCCTCGAAGTAAGCCGCCACCTTGCCGAGAATTTCCGCGAGCGCGCCGGAAGCCTCACCCGCCTCGACCATCGAGATGAACAGCGAATTGAACGCCCGGGGAAACTTCCGGACCGAGGCGGAGAACGAGTTGCCCGACGAGATGTCGGTGCGCACGTCGCGAATGATGATCCTGAAAGCACCATCCTCCGTCTGATCCTGCAGGGCTTCCAGACACTGCACCAGCGGCAGGCCGGCCACGAGGAGCGAGGCGAGCTGCTGGGTGAAGATGGCGAGCTCGCCCAGGGGCAGCTTGTAGTTCTTGGCTTTTCTTTCGAAGGACTTCTGTCTGGCCAGGTTTTGGGAGGTACGGAAATCGGTTTTCTTTGGCTGGCTCTGCGCTGGACGCAGAGGCGTGGACGGCCCGGACCCGGAAGGGACGCTCGAGATAAACGCCATGATGCGGGCTATTTAAGGCGGTGTTAACCTGCACGCGCAACTCCATATTTCGCTCGTGCGGTTCAGCCAACGGCGCCGCCGTTGGCCTTCATGAGTGCGCCGCCGCGGAACGGCCCCGTCTGAACCCCCAACGAAGGCTTGACCGGATGGCTGGGCGGTGGACGCTTTCAACCCGCGCCATGCGGCTGTAGTTTAACGGTAAAACCTCTGCCTTCCAAGCAGGTGTTCGGGGTTCAATTCCCCGCAGCCGCACCACCTCCCGACCGGATCGTACGCACTCGTTCCAGGGTGTGGGACCCGTGGTCGTTTCGCTTGCCAGACGCTGCTTCCGATATTGTCTTGAGGTGCGTCTGCTTTCGGCGCTGGACTGCGCCCGGCTTGGCGCCCGCAACCGCAATTCCAACTTCATCCTCCCAGAAACCATGAACTACGGCCTTACGATTCGCCAGGATGGCGCGCTGGACTTCGTGTCCCTCGGCGCCCTGGTCCACCGCCTTGACCCGGGGGTCATCCCCTTCCGCAAGGCGAGCCACTGCGACATTCACGTGAGCGGCGGCGAATTCAACGCCGCGGCCAATCTGTCCGACTGTTTCCGGCTCAACACCGGGATCGCGACCGCGATGGTGGACTACCCGATTGGCGACATGATCGCCGAACGGGTGCGCGCGATGGGCGTCAAGCCGTTCTACCGGCGCTTCAAGCACGACGGGGTGCGCGGCCCGAACATGGCCACGGTTTACAGCGACCGCGGCCATGGGGTGCGGGGCCCGGTGGTGTTCTACAATCGCAGCAACGAGGCCGCCGGCCAGCTCAAGCCGGGCGACTTTAACTGGAGCGAAATCTTCGGCCCGGGCGTGCGCTGGTTCCACAGCGGCGGCATCTTCGCGGCGCTCTCCGAGACCACCGGCGAACTCATCGTCGAGGCCATGCAGGCGGCCAAGGCGGCCGGCGCGGTCACTTCCTTCGACCTCAATTACCGGCAGAAGCTCTGGGACATCTGGGGCGGCCAGACGAAGGCGCTGGATGTGCTGGGTCGCATTGTCCGCCACGTCGACGTGCTCGTCGGCAATGAGGAGGACCTGCAGAAGGGCCTCGGCATCGAGGGCCAGGATGTCGAATCCAAGTCCAAGCTCGACCCGTCTGCCTTCGTCGCGGTCATCGAAAAGGGCGTCCGGAAATTCCCCAACGTCAAGATCGTCGCCACCACCCTGCGCGAGGTGCGCTCGACCAACCGGCACACTTGGGGCGCGGTCGCCTGGGTCAACGGCCGGACCTATCTCTCGCCCACCTGCGAACTCGACGTCCTCGACCGGGTCGGCGGCGGCGATGGCTATGCAGCCGGCTTCTTCTACGGCCTGCTCACCGGCGCCTCGGAACAGGAGGCCGTCAACCTCGGTTGGGCGCACGGCGCGCTGCTGACTACCTACCCGGGCGACACGACCATGGCGACGGTCGAGCAGGTGAAGGCGTTCGCCAAGGGCGGCTCGGCCCGCATTCAGCGATAACAGGCCTTTGCTGGCAGCCAATGGAGGCAACGAAGCGTTCTCCCGGCCTTCCGCAGCAGATGGCAACGGCTCCAGTTTGGTGCTAGAGTAATGCCGCTTCGATGCCGGTTGGTGGTTCGCCCTTCGTTCCCTTTCGTTCAAGACTCTCCCTCCCATGCTCTACTTTGCCCGCGGATCCGTTAGCGACCGGCTTGAGATCGACGACCTGCGCGAGGGTCTCGCTCAGGCCTTCAATCGACTCGGCCCGCGGCAACGCGTTTTGGCAGTGCCGCCGGATTTCACGCGATTTCATTCCCAAGCCGGGCTGCTGACCCGGCTGGTCTACGACTACTATGGTCCCCGCCTGGCGGACGTGCTACCGGCCCTGGGCACACATTCCGCGATGACTCCGCACCAGATCGCCGAGATGTATGCGGGCGTCCCGGCGGAGCTTTTCCGGGTCCACAACTGGCGCACGGGCATCACGACGGTCGGCGAGGTGCCAGGCGAGTTCGTGCGGGAGGTCTCGGGGGGCGCCGTCGACTTCCCGTGGCCCGCGCAGGTGGCCAACCTCATCGCCACGGGAAGACACGACCTCATCCTTTCCATCGGCCAGGTCGTGCCCCACGAGGTCATCGGCATGGCCAACTACAACAAGAACATCTTCGTCGGCACCGGCGGGCAGGAGGGCATCAATAAGAGCCACTTCATCGGCGCCGCCTTCGGCATGGAGCGGATGATGGGCCGCGCGGACACGCCGGTCCGCCGCATCCTCAACTACGCCGGCGAGCACTTCACCAAGCATCTGCCGATCGTCTACATGCACACCGTTGTCGGCCGGGGCGACGACGGCCGGCTGCACGTCCGCGGGCTCTACATCGGCGACGACGCCGAGGTCTTTAACCAGGCCGCCGCGCTCTCGCTGCAGGTCAATTTCGAGATGCTCGACGCGCCATTGCCGAAGGTCGTCGTCTATCTCGATCCGTCCGAATTCAAGAGCACCTGGCTGGGCAACAAGGCCGTGTATCGCACCCGCATGGCGATGGCCGATCATGGCGAACTGATCATCCTTGCGCCGGGTCTAAGGGAGTTTGGCGAGGACCGTGAGATCGATCGGCTCATCCGCAAGTACGGCTATTTCGGCACGCCCAAGACCCTTGCCGCGACCAAGGCTAACGCCGAACTGCAGCACAACCTCAGCGCCGCCGCGCATCTGATCCACGGCTCGAGCGAGGGTCGGTTCAACATCACCTACTGCCCGGGTCACCTCACCAAGGAGGAGATTGAGGGTGTCGGTTTCCGCTACGCCGACCTTCCGGCCATGGCGCGGCACTACGACCCGGCGAAACTTCAGGACGGCTGGAACACGCTCCCGGATGGCGAGCGGATCTTCTACATCTCCAATCCCGCCCTCGGCCTCTGGGCCTACCGCGGTCGCTTCGAAAAGTAATCCGGTCGGCTCCCAATGGCAGCCCTTCGCGGGCCGGTTGCCGCGCCCGGCCGCCGCCTCCCAAACCCTGCCCCACCCCAGCCGCGTTGAAGACCACCTCCATGATATCCGCGCGTCTTTCCTTCCTGAGCCTCGGTTGTGCGCTGGCCGCGGCAACGGCCGCCGGCGCGCCGATCAATCGTCAGGCCCTGGTCAACCGGCATGCCGTGCATGTCACCCGGCTTGACCCGGAGAGCCCGCTCAGCGTGGGCAACGGCGATTTTGCGTTCACCGTGGATGCGACCGGGCTGCAATCATTGGAAACCCTGTATCACCGCGAGGGCATCCCGCTGGAGACGCTTTCCACCTGGGCGTGGCATTCGTTTCCCAACCCGACCGGACTGCGCTTGGAAGATGCGATGAAACCGTACGAGTTTCACGGCCGCACGATCAAGTACGCGGGGCTGCAGCACAGCGCGGCCGGGACGTATTTCCGGGAGAATCCGCATCCGATTCCGCTCGGGCAGATCAGCCTGCTGTACCAGGGCCGCGTCTTGTCCGCCGAAGATCTCGGCGCCATCGACCAGACGCTGGATCTTTGGACCGGCGTGATCCGCAGCGCGTACACGATCGGCGGGCAGCCGGTCCTGGTCGAAACCGTGGCGCATCCGGAGCTGAGTCAGGTGGCGGTCAAGCTCAGTTCCCCGCTGATCAGGAACGGGGCCCTGCAGATCCGTTTCCGTTTCCCCTACTCCTACCAGTTGAGCACCCGGAACAAACCGCCGTTGGTGTGGGACCAACCCGGCTCTCATCGCACCACGGTCGTCCGCCAGGGCGCGGGCTTCCGCCAGCTCGAGCGCACGCTGGATGACAGCCGTTACTATGCGACCATCGGCTGGGAAGGCGCGGGCGAGTTCAGCGAGGCGGCGCCCCACGATTTCCGCCTGCAGGCTTCCGGCGGCGACACGCTCGTTTTCACCTGCGGTTTTGCCGCCGGCGCCGGCGCGACCAGCTGGCCGTCGTTTGCAGAGACGCGCGCCGCCGGCGCGCGGGGGTGGCAGGACTACTGGATGGGCGGCGGTGTGGTGGACCTGGCGGGCAGCACCGATCCGCGGGCGGCGGAACTCGAGCGCCGGATCGTGCTTTCGCAATACCTGGTGAAGGTGAACTACGCCGGCAGTTTCCCGCCGGCCGAGGACGGACTCACCAACATCACCTGGTACGGGAAGCACAACTCGGAGATGTATTTCTGGCATGCGGCGCAATTTTACCAGTGGGGTCATCCGGAGCTGCTGGAGAAAGGGCTGGCTTGGTATCGAAAAATCCTCCCGCTCGCCGAGGCGGCGGCGGCCGCCCAAGGCTTTGAGGGCGCCCGCTGGCCCAAGATGGCCGGCATTGATGGCCAGCCGGCGCCCGGCACGATCAATCCTTTCATCATCTGGAACCAGCCGAACCCCATCGCCCTGTGCGAGCTGGTGTACCGCGCCCGGCCGGAGCGCGCCACGCTGGAGCAGTATCGCGACCTTGTGTTTGAGTCGGCCAGGTTTCTGGCGTCGTTCGCCTATTTCGACGAGACCACCGGCCGCTATGTGCTGGGCCCGCCGCTCAAGAACGTGAGCGAGGACTCCGGCGAAAACCACACCCAGAATCCCACCTTCGAGCTGGCCTATTGGTACTACGGCCTGCAGGTCGCCCAGACCTGGCGGACGCGCCTCGGACTCGCCTCGGAACCGCGGTGGGCCGACATCATGGCCCGGCTGTCCAGGCTCCCGGTGAGCGACGGCCGCTATCTGGAGATCGAAACCTTTCCGGACATGTATCGAAAGGAGGGCGGCGTTCCGACCTCGATGCTCATGATCCTCGGATTCATGCCCAAGATTCCGATTGTCGACACGGAGATTGTCCGCCGCACCTTCCATGAAGTGAGCCGGCGCAACGGCATGAACCAGTGGGTCAGTTGGGCGATGGGTCAGGCGGCCCTGACGGCCGCCCGGCTGGGCGAAGGCGCCACCGCCGTGACCATCCTTACCAATCAGACGTCCGCCGCCCGTTTCATGAACAACGGCCATGTGCGGCGGCCGAAAGAACCCGCCGGCTGCCCCGCCTATCTGCCGGTGAACGCCTCGCTGCTCAACGCGGTCGGGCTGATGGCCGCAGGCTGGGACAGCGCGCCGGCAGTCAACGCCCCCGGTTTTCCGCAGGACGGCACCTGGACCGTAAAATGGGAAGGCCTGAATCCCATGCCGTGACTCAAGGGCCGGACGGCGATAGCGGCGCGCGGGCTTTCAGCGTCGGGCCGTCCACCCACCGCGACGGCACCGTGGTGTTGCAGGGCAGCGCGGGAATGCCGTAGGCGTTGTGGCGGATTTGCGCGATCAGGAGTTCGACGCTCTGGACGCCGACATGATAGGGCTGCTGGTCGAGGCCGGCGCAGGGATCGGTGTTCAGATGGATGTTCAGGCAGCAAAAGCCGTGCGTCTCCGGCACCCGCGCGCCGCATTCGGTCATCCAAGAGATCATTTCCGCCCGGTGGCCCATCACGACATCGGGCTGGTTCTTCCTGAACCAATGCATGAACGGCTCGCGCGTCATGTCCGCCAGGATGAGCGGCGGCACCGTCGTCATCTCCCGATGGACATGCCGGAAAGCGAGAAAACCGGCGAGCCAGCGGTGCTGCAAGCGGTTGCTTTCCTGCTGCAATAACACGAGTCCGGGCCGCCGGTAGCCCAGGTCGAACAAGCGGGTCATGGCCGCCACCATGCCCCGCGGGTGATCGGGACAGACGGAGTGAAGCGCGGGCAAGTCGATCAGGTAGTCGGCGTAGACCCCAGTGTAGTTGGTCCAGCTCAACTGGGTGAAATCGGGCCGGCTCCAGGCCGGCATGATCAGCACCCCGCGGATGCCGCGCGACTGCAGGATGGTGTCAAGCCGGTGGACAGAAAGACCGCGCTGCCCCACCATGAAGCGTTCCAGCTGGAAGCCGAGCTCGGCCGCGCGCTCAGAAGCCCCGTGGAGCAACTTGAGCCAGTAGGGTCCCAGAAAGCGCGGACGCGCCGGCTCGTCCAGGCTGACCGCGGCAAGCACGCCGTGAAACGTCGACCGCCGCGTGCGGCGGATTTCGCTGAGAATCGAACTCGCCAGCGGATTGAAGCGATAGCCGGCCGCACGCGCGGCCTCCTGGACGCGTTCACGGGTGCGCCGGCGTACGCGCGGCTGATCGCGCAACGCCTCGGAAACGGTGGTGCGCGAAAGATGCAGGAGCTTGGCGAGACTGCGGATCGTGGGTCGGCTGGATGAGTTCACAATGGCCGTTGTTGGCCGCACCGGGGTTCGTCCGCGGTGCGGAATGGGGTTGCGCGCCACTCTGACGGAACGAATTGGCGTACGTCGACACCGTTTTTCCCGCGTTTTCTGCTTCTCCGGCTTCAACTGTCCCCGCCCGTGCCGCGAACCGGCCCTCTCTACCCTCCCGTTTCCCCTTGGCTGCCGGCTCACGGCCGCTCGCGCTGCCAGCGTGGCCGGTTTTGCCCGTCTCGCCCCCTGCTCGTGGTCGTATTTACCCAGCTCCAACAATGAAACCTAATCCCTCGTTCTCCCCGCTGCGGCTCCGGTTGGTGTTCGTGCTCGGCCTGGCAGCGTTCGCATCATCCGGCCTCCGGGCGCAACAGGTCGCCGAGCCGTCGGCCGCCGCCCCGAAAACGACCGCCATGCCGGCGGCCGTGCCCAAACTTCCCGCCGCACCGATGGTCATGTCTGAGGAGAATGTCGTCCAGCTTTCGCCCTTTGAGGTCAACTCCACGCGCGACCGCGGTTATGAAGCCTCCTCCACGTTGTCCGGCACGCGCCTGAACTCGAACCTCGAGGATCTCGCAGCCTCGATCTCAGTCGTGACCAAGCAGCAACTGCAGGACACGGCCGCGGTCAACATCAATGACGTGTTCAAGTATGAGGCGAACACCGAGGGCATCTACCAGTATACCAGCTTCGTGAACGACCGCGGTACCATCAGCGATGATATCCAGGCAAATCCCAACGCCGCCAACCGCGTCCGCGGCCTGAGTGCCGCCAACCTCGCGGTCAGCGGCTTCACCAGTTCCCTGCCCTTTGACACTTACAATGTCGACGCGATCGAAATCACCCGCGGCCCCAATTCGAACCTCTTCGGCCTCGGCAACACCGGCGGCAGCGTCAACATTATACCTGCCCGCGCCAACGTCGGCCGCGAGTTCGCCACCATCGTCGCCCGCGGCGACAGCTATGGCGGCTATCGCTCCAGCCTCGACATCAATCGCCCGCTGGTGAACGGCAAGTTCGCGCTCCGGGTGTTGGACCTGTACGATTCTCAAGGTTTCGAGCGCAAGCCTTCCTCCGAAATCACCCGCCGTCTCACGACGGCTCTGGCCTACCGCCCCTTCAGGAACACCTCTCTCCGCGCCAGCTTCGAGTCTTACCGTGACAACTTCAACCGCCCGAACTCGACGACCCCGCGCGATGGAATCTCCGATTGGGTTGCGGACGGCCAGCCCACCTACGATCCGATCGCCCAAGTCGTGCACTTCGGCAACGGCAGCGCCCCCATCACCGGGGTCACCACCGCCAAGGAGGCCGCCTCGTTGCCCTGGGCCATCCAACCGAGCGACACGGCCTTCACCACGTACCCCAGCTGGTACATCCAAAACGGCCAGATTCAGCTTTACGAGATCAACGACATGCCCGCGGCGACCGGCACGGGCCCCACCAGTGTCAACGCCGCGGACAAGCATCTGCTCTATAGCACCACCTACTACAACCGGTATTCCACCACCTATCCCCTCTATGTGACGCCCGGATACACGGACAAGTCGCTCTACGACTGGACCTCGATCAACCTCGGCGCGCCCAACTACGGCCGGACGAAGGGCGAGACCTACACCATGGATTTTGAACAGATCATCCTGGATACTCCGCGTCAGCACCTCGCGTTACAAGCCAGCTGGATGCACGAGCATACGGCCGGCAACAACCGCTCCTTCCTCGGCACCTACGGCAACGCCGGCGGCAAATTCCAAGTCTCCATCGACATCAACGAAAAATTGCTCGATGGCACCCCCAACCCTTACTTCCTTACCCCCTACCTCGGCTATCCGAGGCCCGGTTACAACAAGAGCGGCAGCTCGACCGATGACTATCGGACCACTCTCGCCTACACCCTCGACCTGACCAGGGAGAAAGGCTGGCTCAAGTATCTCGGCAGCCATATTATTTCCGGCTTATTTGAATACCGGGACACGCACAGTCGAAGCCTGAGCTACACCGACACCCTGTCCTCCGACGAGGCTTGGATCTCCGCCACCGGTATTGCCAGCAGCCGCAACAGCGCCGGCTACCGGCCCTACATGCACTACATTGTCGGCGACACCAACGGCTACAACGTCGACTATGGACCACAAGGGATTGCGGCGCCTCCGTTCAGCACCACGCTCCGCTACTACAATGGCGTGACGAAGCAGTGGATCAACGAGCCCGTCAATTACGACGAATACTATTTCGGCAACCGACCCAACCGCAAGCTGCTGAGCACGGTTGGCGCAGTCTGGCAGGGCTCCTTCCTCAACGATCGCATTATCCCGACCATCGGCCGGCGCCACGACTTCAGCCGCAACCAGGACGCCAACAGCGCCATCAACCCGACGACCACCACCGACGGCATCTACGATCTGTCGTCATTTTCCCAGTATACCGCTTATGATTGGATTAAGAGTTGGGGCACGACCACGACCCAGGGTATCGTCGTGAAGCCGCTCCGTTGGATGAACCTGCTCTACAACAAGGCCGACAGCTTCAGCCCGGGAGCCACGGCTTTCGACGTCTACGGCCATCCTTTGCCCGACCCGAAGGGCCAGACCCGAGATTACGGTCTCGAGTTCCCGTTGTTGCGGGACCCACGGACCGGAGATCCGCGCCTTACCATTCGCGCCGAGCAGTATGAAACCCTGGATGACGGCCGGGCTGACAGCACGATCAACACCTACGTCCAGCGCACCTTGCGCTTGGATTACAGTTCGTCGATCACTGATCCCAACCTGACCGGCCAGTTTACGACGCAGCTCCAGACACTGAATCCCACCTGGTCGACTGACCAGGTGCTGGCCGAGGTTATCAAAGAGACTGGGGTCGATCCGAATTACATCGCCGGCCATTACAGCAAGACCCATGGCGACAAGGGCACCGCCACTTCGCGTGGCAAGGAGATCGAGATCGAATACAACCCGACCGCATACTGGACGGTAAAGGGCACCATCACTGATACGAAAGCGTTCAACGCCCAGTTGTCGGGGAATCTGCAAGACTATATCGCGGAACGCATGCCGACTTGGACGACCATCAAGAACCCCATCGTGGCGAACCGTTCGAACCCCAACGATCCGCTGAATTTCTGGTGGACCACACCCATCAATGGCACCACGCCACAATCCTGGTACACCGCCAATGTGCAGGCGCCCGTGGCCCTTGCCGTCGCCACCCAAGGCAAGCAGCGCCCGCAGACGCGCGAGTGGCATTATAACATCCTGACCAACTACAAGCTCGCCGGTCTCACCGACAACCATTGGCTCAAGGGTGCCAACATCGGCGGCGCCTTCCGCTGGGAGGACAAGGCGAACGTCGGTTACTATGGAGCCGCGCCCGATCCCGATGGCATCGTCCGCAATTACGACCCGAACCGCCCCATCTGGGACAAGTCACGCTACTACGTCGATCTCTGGGCAGGTTACAATTTCAAGATGTTCAACAACAAAGTGGGCTGCCGGGTGCAGTTGAACGTGACCAACATCTTCGAGGGTGGCCGGCTCCAGGCGATCGCCTTCAATCCGGACGGCACGCCGTATGCCTTCCGCATCATCGATCCGCGGCAGTTCCTCCTCACCGCGACATTCGATCTCTGAGCGGGACGACGTCCCGCCCGCCTGGTCCGACCGCGCTGCAACCGCCCTCCGATCACTTCGATCGGCGGGCGGTTTCTTTTGCACCCGGCGCCTCCCCGGACTCCGGTCACTCGGTCCGCCGTTGACCCGTCGCCGTCTCTCTCGTTTCCTCGATCCCGGACTCCCTCTCCATCATGAGCCTCACTCTTCGTCCCGCCTCTGCCTGCACCTATGACCAGCTCTCGCTCGGCGAGGTCATGCTCCGCCTCGATCCCGGCGAGGGCCGCGTTCGCACCACCCGCGAATTCAAGGTCTGGGAGGGCGGCGGCGAGTACAATGTCGCCCGCGGCCTCCGCAAATGCTTCGGCCTGCGCACCGCCGTCTGCACCGCCTTCGTCGACAACGACGTCGGCCACCTCATCGAGGACTTCATCCTGCAGGGTGGCGTCGCCACCGACTTCATCCTCTGGCGCGCCGATGACGGCATCGGCCGTTCCATACGCAACGGCCTCAATTTCACCGAGCGCGGCTTCGGCATCCGCGGCGCCGTCGGCATCTCCGACCGCGGCCACACCGCCGCCAGCCAGCTCAAGCCCGGCGACTTCGACTGGAACCTGATCTTCGGCAAGCTCGGCGTGCGCTGGCTCCATACCGGTGGCATCTTCGCCGCCCTCTCCGAGACGACCGCCGCGCTCACTCTCGAGGCCGTTAAGGCGGCCAGCCAGCACGGCACGATCGTCAGTTACGACCTCAACTACCGCCCGTCGCTCTGGAAGAGCATCGGCGGGCAGAAGAAAGCCCGCAAAGTCAACCGTGAGATCGCCCGGTACGTCGACGTGATGATCGGCAACGAGGAGGACTTCACCGCCTCGCTCGGCTTTGAAGTTGCAGGCCTCGACCACAACCTCAGCCAGATCGAGACCGACGCCTTCAAAGGCA
>Ga0265323_10001009_pt1 | contig 14684 bp, 10 predicted proteins | sample 41225metaG_FD_193580 | JGI IMG/M metagenome (GOLD analysis project Ga0265323, IMG submission 193580) | Rhizosphere microbial communities from Carex aquatilis grown in University of Washington, Seatle, WA, United States - 4-12-25 metaG | ecosystem: Host-associated > Plants > Roots > Rhizosphere...
TATGAGAATGCGCCGTTCGGCCGGGAGGTGTCTTCCGCCTCGCCGTATCGTTGGTGGCTGGGAGCGGTCGCGTGGCTTGACCATGTGATTTCCGGCCGCCCGGCCGGGCCGGCCGTGGAGCGGGCCGCGCTGTTTGCCGATCCGTTGCTGCAGTTGCTCTTCCTGGCGGGAACCACGATTTTTACGGCCTGGCAGTTCGGCGTTTATCCGGCCGTATTACTCTCGGTCGGGGTCGCGACGATTTTCCCGTTTGCGGTGGGATTTCTACCGGGTGCGCCTGACGATCAGGGACTGGTGCGGGTCTGTGCGTTCTGGAGTCTGCTTCCCCTGCTGGCCGGCATCCGCGCGGCGCATTCGATGGCTGCGGACGCGAAAGTTCGATCGCGGCGCTGGTTTTTCGTCGCCGGCGTTACGGGTGGCCTCGGCCTGTGGATCAGCGTGGCCGGCCAGGTGCCGGTCCTCGCCGGCATCGCCTTGGGCGGGCTGATCGCGGCCTGGGTCAACCGTGGCGACACACAGGCAAACCCCGCAGGGGCGCGGGTGCTTCTCCCCTGGGAAGCCTGGGCACTGGGCGGAGCTGCGACCAGCCTTGCAGTTTACCTGATCGAGTACTTTCCCGCGCACCTTGGATCATGGCAGTTGCGGATCAATCACCCGCTTTACGGGCTGGCCTGGCTGGGTGGGGGCGCGGTGCTGGCGCGGGTGGTGGCCTGGATCGAGCGGGGGAAGCCTTCGTGGAATTTCCGTGGAATTGCCGTCCTTGTGCTGGCAGTCGCGGCTTTGGCGGCGGTGCCGGTTGTAATGCGGCTGACCCACAGCCTGGGATTTCTGGAGGTGGACCTGTCCTCGTTCCGGCTGACCAGGCTGCCGGGCGACGTGCGGGAGACCAGCCTGTGGGGCTGGCTGGTCGATGAATTTATTACCCCCAGGGTTTGGGCCACGGTGCTGCCGGTACTGCTGGTGCTTCCGGCGGGATGGCTGGTGCTGCGGCGCCGCACGGCAACGGTATCACGGATGTCCCTCGCCGTTGCGCTGGGTCCGGTGTTCGTCGCTGTCGGATTCGCCTGCCGGCAGCTGAGTTGGTGGAACCAGGCCGATGCGGTTCTGCTGGCCCTGCTGGTCGCGGTCACGGCGGCAATCGATGAAGCGTTCCACCATCGTCTCACCCGCTGGGGTTGGTCCGTATTCGTGGCGCCGATGCTCGTGCTGGGCGCGATTCAGATTTTTCCCCCGGCGGACACCGGGATGAAGAATGCGCTCGATGAGTCCGAGATTTTCGGGCTGATCGAGCGGGACCTGGCCCGCTGGCTCGCGATCCACGCGGGTGCTGAACATGCGGTGATTCTGGCGCCCCATAATGAGACCACGACCCTCCATTATTACGGGGGGCTGCGCGGACTGGCCACACTAGGCTGGGAAAACCGGAATGGTCTCGAGGCCGCCGTGCGGATCGTCAGCGCTTCAACTCCGGAGGAGGCGAAGGAATTGATCGACCGGCGCAAGATCACCCACCTCGTCATTCCCTCGTGGGATTCCTATCTCGACGTTTATGCGCGCATGGGGATGGGCCAGCTTGAGGGGACGGTGCTCAAGACGCTGCATGACTGGAATCTGCCTCCCTGGCTGCGGCCGGTCCCCTACCAACTTCCCACCATTGCCGGATTCGAAGGACAGTCGGTGGCCATCCTCGAAGTGGTCGAGGAGCAGGACAGTGCGGCGGCATTGAGCCGGATCGCGGAATATTTCGTTGAAATGGGTCAGCTCGAACTTGCGGCGGCCGCGGGACAGGCGCTGCGGCGTTATCCGGCCGATCTCGGCGCCTTGGTGGCCCGGGCCCAGGTTGAGATCGCTCGCGGGGATACAGCGGGCTTTGCCGGCACCGTGGAACTGCTGCAACGGCGCCTGGCCAGCGGCGCCGATCGCGTCATGCCGTGGGACCGGCGGGTCAGCCTGGCCGTCGTGCTGGCGCGCGGCAAGCAGGTGGATCTGGCTCGCGAGCAGGTGCGCCGCTGTCTGGCGGAGGTTGATGAGGCGAAACTGCGCTGGCTCACGACCGGTTCGCTTTACCGCCTGCAGGTGTTGTGCAAGGCGTTTGATCTGGCGATTGCGGACCAACGGCTGCGCGAACTGGCCCTGGATTTGCTGCCCGGCGACCTGCGCGGTCGCCTCTAGCCGTTCCCTCCAATATCCTTGTCCGCAGTCGGGTCGTCCAGCAGAGGGGGAAGGCTCAGAAGATGGGCCAGGAGGAAACACGCCAGGGAGCCTCCGACGGAAAGAAAGACCACCGTATGTGCCAGCCTTTTTCCATGCCACAGGCTGACGAACCACTCCCTGAGCTCGGCCGCCAACACGTTGGATTTCCCTCCAATCCGTTCCATCTCGTATTCGTAACGCTTGGATGCGCCCGACAGGATGGCATCCGCGCTTCCGTCATCGGGCGCCGCCCGCCAATTGATCACGGCGGCGGCCAGCAAGCCGGCGATCAGGATGCAGAGTCCTATCAGACGAAACCGCGCCTGTACGGTCGTGTCTCTTCCGGGCATATCCCCTTTCCCTCAGCGCTCATGACTTTCTCTTGTCGGCTTCGATGGAAAGCGAAGCCGCACCCGGCCGATGACGGTGAGCTGAGTTCTTTCCACAATCGTCAGCGATACTCCTCGCCGGTGACGGCGTTGATGATCTTCGAGTTCTCGACGTGGTAGTTGGGATCGGCGCGGAAGGCCAGCTTCACCCCGTAGTTCTGCTCCATGCGCACCAGCAGGTCGGCGTCCTCGCTGCGCAGGCGCTCGAGGATGCTCGGATGCACCAGCACGCGCAGCGCATACTCCTTGCCGTCGTTGCGCGCGTGGAGGCGGCGGACGATCGAGGAAAGCTTGCGCTGCAGCTCCACCGACATGGTCGTCGCGCTCTTGACGATGCCGCGGCCGTGGCAGTAGGGGCAGTTGGTGTAGAGATTGGAGGCGAGCGATTCCTGCTGTCGCTGGCGCGTCATCTGCATGATGCCGAGCAGCGAGATGGGCAGGATGTGCGTCTTGGCCTTGTCCTCCGACATCGCGCGCAGCATGGAATCGTACACCTGGTTGCGGTGCCGGCGCTCCTTCATGTCGATGAAGTCGATGATGATGAGGCCGCCGATGTTGCGCAGGCGGATCTGGCGGGAAATCTCCTGCACCGCCTCGAGGTTGACCTGGAAGATGGTGTTCTTCTCGTCGCCGGGCCGGGCCTTGTGCGAGCCGGTGTTGACGTCGATCGCGATGAGGGCCTCGGTCTCGTCGATCACGATCTCCCCGCCGGAGGGAAGGGTGACCCGGCGCTGGAAAGTCTGCTCGATCTGCCGTTCAATGTTGAACCGCTCGAAGATGGGAATGCTGTCCTTGTAGTGCGCGATCTTGGAGCGGGAGCGCTGGGAGATCTGTCCGACCATCTCAAGCACGCGCTCGTAGTCCTGCGGGCTGTCGATAAGCACGCGGTCGATTTCCTCGGTGAGGAAGTCGCGCACGGTGCGCTCGACGATGTCGGGCTCCATGTAGAGGCCGCAGGGGGACTTCTCCGTCTGCACCTTGTGCTGGATGTCGTCCCACGTCCGGAGCAGGAGGTGGAGGTCGCGGACGAAATAACGGGGCTTCTTGCCCTCGCCGGCGGTGCGGACGATGACGCCCATGCCCTCGGGGATGGTGAGCTCGTTGAGAAGCTGCCGGAGGCGCTGGCGCTCGCGGGAGTCCTCGATCTTGCGCGAGATGCCGCACTGGTCGGAGTAGGGCATCAGCACGAGGTAGCGGCCGGGGAGGGCGAGGTTGGTGGTGGTCCGCGGCCCCTTGGTGCCGATCGGGCCCTTGGTCACCTGGATGACGATGTCGGTGCCGGGCGGATAAAGGCCGGGGATGTCCTTGACCGTGGGCTCGGCGGTGCGCGGGGCGGTGCTCTTCTTGCGGTTGACGCGGACCACCTCGACGGACGAATCGGCCGCCGCCGGGAGCATGTCCCAATAGTGGAGGAAGGCGTTCTTACTGTAACCGATGTCGACAAAGGCGGCCTTCAGGCCGGCGTCGAGGTTCTTGATCTTCCCCTTGAAGATGCCGCCAACCATGCGGTTGTCGGACTCGCGCTCGATCTCGAACTTGTCGAGGATGCCGTCGACGAGGAGGGCGACGCGCTTCTCGAGCGGCTCGGAATTGATGATCAGCTCGCGGAAGTCGGCCTTCTCCTTCTGGAAAAGGCTGAGGATCTTCTGCAGGATGGGACGTTGCTGGGAGCGTTCCTGGGCTTCGTTGCGCAGGGCGGAGGGATTAACCGGCTCGCGCGACTGGCTCGCCGGGGGGCTGGCCAGTTCCTGGTCGTATTGGTTGGAGACGTCCTGGGGCGGGACGTTGGAGGGGGGCTGATTGCTCATGGCGGGCGTTGTCGTGGGTTGGGACGGCGCGCCTTTGGGCGGATGGCGGTGCGCAGGAGATTCCGGCAAAGCGGTCGTTATCGGGGAAGGAGGGACGCATGATGGTCAGAACTCCTTTCGGAACCGATAGACGCTTTGGACCAGTCCTTGCAGCACACAGCAACTGAGCACAAAGGAGCCACCGTAACTGAGGAAGGGAAGCGGTATGCCTGTAATCGGCACCAGCCCGATGGTCATGGCGATGTTAACGAATACGTGGACCGCGAACAGCACCGTCACGCCGAGGGCGAGCAGTGTGCCGAAGCGGTCGCGGGCGAGGCCCGCGATGCGTATGCCGTTCCAAAGCACCACGCCAAAAAGGGCGAGCACCGAGATGCTTCCCAGGAAACCTTTCTCCTCGGCGAGGACCGAGAAGATGAAATCGTTGTGCGCGACCGCGCGCGGCAGGTAGCCGAGCTTGGCCTGCGTGCCCTCCGTCCAACCCTTGCCGGCGAAGCCGCCGGAGCCGACCGAGATGAGCGACTGGTTGAGATTCCAGCTGATGCCCATCGGGTCGATCCGCTCGGGCGCGATGAACGCCAGCAGGCGGTTGCGCTGGTAATCGTGCAGCGGCAGCAGCCGGTGCGGCTCGTAGGCGCCCTTGTCGGTCGAGGGCGAAAGGTTGTTCACCTCCAGAAAATGGAGGTAGCGGTAGGTGTCCACGGCCACCACGCCCATCAGGAGTACGAAAGCCCCCAGTGCCGCCGCAAAAAAGCGCTGCGAGAGATTGGACACATACAGCAGGGCGAAAATCATGGGTGGGATGACGAGGGCTGACCCGAGGTCGGGTTGCAGCAGAATCAACAAGATAGGCAAGCCTGCCGCAAGAGCCAAATTCCCAATGACTTTCAGCGATTCGCGAATCGAGCCGATTTCCGAACGCGTGAGCAGGCTGGCGGACATGACGAGCACGCCAAGCTTCGCAATTTCAGAGGGTTGGATCGAAAACGGGCCGAAGTCGATCCAGCGCGTGGCGCCCAGGCGCGTCACCCCCAGGGGCGTCCACAGCAGCAGGAAGGGGACGAGGCACGCCACATAGACCCAGTGCGCGTATTTGAGCCAGAGTTTGTAATCGATGAGCGAGACCGCGCAGTAAGCCAGGGCGCCGGCCGCCAGCCAGACGATCTGCAGCATCCACTGGCCCTTGCCGGTGGCCAGCTGCGCGCTGTAGATGAAAAAGACGCCGATGGTGCCCAGCCCCAGAAGCGCGAGCGGATTGATCCAGTCATAGCGCTCACGCGTGCTGGTCTTGAAGACGCTCAGAATATCGAAGGGTTCGCGCAGTTGCACGCCGCGCTACTGTCGAAGATCAGCCGTCGAAAGTCGAGAGCCGTCAATGGTCGGGAGGACATGAACGCACCCGATGGCGACCGCACGATGGCGTTTGGCCGTGCGGGGCCGGTATTTTTGCCGCCGCCGCCCGCCGGCCGGGGCGGCGGGAACGGGATTGATCTTTCCGCCTCGGCACCTAGTTTGGCAGGCCTTGAAATCGGGAAGCGCAGCCGACTTCGTCTTGCTGATTCTCCAGAGCGAGCCGTTGCTTTTCGCCCTCGTGATCGCCGGCATTGCCGGCACGGGCGTGGGTTTTCTGATTGTCTGGCTCGTCACGCGCCATACGCGCCACATGGCGCAGCAGAATGCCGCCCAGCTGCTCGAGGTGGCCCGGCGCGAGGCCGCGGTCGGTGCGCAGGAATTAAAAGGCAAGGTCGAGGAGGAGATCCAGGCCAAGCGCGCGGAGATGAACCGTGATTTTGACCGGCGGGAGATCGAGGTCGAGGTGAAGCTGCGCGAGATCCGTTCACACGAGGAGTCGCTCGCCCTCCTCGACTACCAGCTTGAACAGAAACAGGAGCGCCTCGCGCGCGAAACCGCCGCCGTCAAGCAGGCCCGCGACGCCATCCGCGATCTTTCCAAGGGCGTGCGCCAGCGGCTCGAGGGCGTCGCGCACATGGACGCCGGCGAGATCAAGCAGGCGCTCCGCGAAGAGGTGCTGCTCGAGTGCCAGGACGAATTGCGGGCGCTCCGCCGCGAGCGGCTCGAGAAATCCGAGCAGGAGCTGCAGAGCGAGGCGCAGCGCATTCTCGTGGCCGCCATGCAGCGGCTGGCGGGCCGGCCGAACAACGACATCACCGCCACCATCGTCCAATTGCCCGGCGAGGAGATGAAGGGCCGCATCATCGGCCGCGAGGGGCGCAACATCAAGGCGTTCGAGGCCGCGACCGGCGTCACGCTGCTGATCGACGAGTCGCCGCAGATGGTGCTGATTTCCTCGTTCGACCCCGTGCGGCGCGAGATCGCCAAGCAGGCGCTGGATGGCCTGATCAAGGACGGGCGCATCCATCCGGCGAGCATCGAGGAATTCGTGACGCGCGCCAAGGAGGAGATCCGCCTCAATGTCATGCAAGCCGGCGAGGAAGCCGTGCAGCGGCTGCAGGTCAACGGCCTCCATCCGGAGATCATCAACCTGCTCGGCAAGCTCAAGTTCCGGTTCTCCTACACGCAGAACGTCCTCGACCACTCCGTTGAGGTCGGCTTCCTCTGCTCGATGCTGGCCTCGGAGATCGGCCTCGACCCGCAGGTGGCCAAGCGTGCCGGCCTCCTGCACGACATCGGCAAGGCCGTCGACGCCGAATACCAGGGCAGCCACGCGGTCATCGGCGCCGAGTTCGTCAAGCGCCACAACGAGACCCCCATCGTCGTCAACGCCATCGCCGCGCATCACGAGGAGGTGAAGGCCGAGACGGTTTATGCCGGGCTGGTCATCCTGGCTGACACCATCTCGGCGGTGCGGCCGGGTGCGCGGGCGGAGTCGATGACCGGCTATGTCCAGCGGCTCGAGCGGCTGGAGAATCTGGCAATGTCCATGGAAGGCGTGCAGCAGGCCTACGCCATCCAGGCCGGCCGCGAGGTGCGCGTGGTCGTCAACCCGCAGACCGTCACCGACGAACAGGCCCGGGAGCTGGCGAAGCAGCTCCGCCGCCGGATCGAGGAGGAACTGCAGTACCCCAGCACGATCAAGATCACCGTCATCCGCGAGCAGCGCTTCAACGAGACGGCGATGTAGCGCGCGAAACGCGCAGGCACGAGGCGCGAGGCGAGGGGTGGGAGAAAGTGAACTATTTCAGGCCTGACGCCTGCTGCCTGACGCCTTACACCTACCGACCATGGCTGATCCGAAGATTCTCCAGACGTTCCCCAATCCGCAGCCCGGGCGCGACTACGTCATCGAGCACACGCATCACGAGTTCACGTCGCTGTGCCCGATCACGGGGCATCCGGATTTCGCAACGATCACGGTGCGCTATGTGGCGGACCGGGTATGCGTGGAATTGAAGTCGCTGAAGCAGTATTTCCACGCCTACCGCAACGAGGGGATTTTCTTCGAGGCGATCACCAACCGCATCTGCGACGACCTCGGGGCGCGACTCCGGCCCCGCCGCCTCACGGTCATCTCCGACTGGAAGGCCCGCGGCGGCTTCACCTCGGTCATCACCGCAGAGTGGACCGCGAAGAGGGAAGCACGGCGACGCTGATAATCGGGCGCAGGGATCGTTCCCGCGATCACGGGGCGGGGAACGGCCGGTAAGCCAGCGTGTAGGTGGAGTCGCGGTGGGCGGCCGCGGGACAGCGCAGCGCCAGCGTGCATCGATCGGCGGCCGCATGGGCCGGGAGCACACAGTGCACCGCGGGACCCGCGAGATTGCGGTTGGGGGCGACCGCACCGTGCGACCACGTGAGCAAGGCGATCGTCTCGCCGCCGACTTCCACGCTTGCGACCATCTGCCCGGGAGGCAGTTCGTCGTCACTGTCGTTGAGCAGCCACAATTCCGCGGCAAAACGTTCGCTGCCGTGCCAGGAAAACTTCGGCAGGCGGGCGCTGGCGAGCACCGGCCGGCAGGAGGAAGCCGCCGCGGCATAGGCGGGCTTGGGCCGGGCGGGCCAGTTGACCAGACTGTTGTTGGCGGCGGTGGGCCAGGGCTCGTTGTAGCACCAGTTGAGGGCCATGGCGCAGCGGGGCTTCTGCCGGCGCGCCTCCTCGAAGATGCACTTGTAGCCTTCGCTTTGGAGCCACCCGCCGCGCGCCACGATTTCCTCCAGCGAAACCGCCTCGCCGAAGTAGTGACGCAGCGTGTCGAGGCACAACCATGCCGTGGGCTCGACTTCCCATGCGCCCAGCCCGTGGTGCGTCTGCCACGCGGTGCCGGGCCGCGGCGGGAAAAGCTGGTCGGCGGGAATGATGGTCTTCAGGTATTCGACTGGTGAGGGTCCCGGGCAGCCGAACTCGGAGTAGGCGGTGTTCGCCGCCGCGGCGTAGATTTGGTAGACCTCGCGGCCGCTCTCGTCGCGGAAGCGGTAATCGCCATGGCCCATGCCGTCGAGCGGCGCGGTCGGCAGGAACGGCGTGTCGGGGTCGAGTTCGAGGCAGTTGCGGTCGAGCAGACGCAGCGATTTCGCCTGGTCGGTCATGCCGGACCAGGCGTTGAAGAGCTCGTTGCCGCCGCCCCAGATCGCCCGGCAGGCGTGGCGCCGTACCCGGCGGAGGATCGAGCGTGATTCCTGATCGAGCACACGCAGATACCGCGGGTCGTCGCCGTAGAGATTGCAGGCGAGTGGGAACTCCTGCCATACCAGCAGGCCGAGCTCATCGCACTGGTCGAAGAACGCCTCCTTGTTGACCGGCGCGCCGCCCCAGCATCGCAACAGGTTGAAGTGCGCGTCGCGGGCGAGTTGGAGCAGCGGACGGTAGGTCTCGGCGGTGACAAGGCCAGGGAAGATCTCGGGGTTCACCCAGTTGCTGCCCTTGGCGAAGATCGTGCGGTCATTGATCTCCACGGTGATGGGCGGATGATTGCGGGATACCGGAAATGTGGCCGGCTGACTCCACGCGCCCTCGTGCATGACAAGCCGCACCCGGCGAAAACCCACCCGCTGGGTGCGCGTGTCGATTCGGCGCCCGTCGGCGGCGAACAACTCGACGGTCGCGGTGTGCAGCGCCGGCCGGCCGTGATCGTGCGGCCACCACAGCATGGGACGATCGAGGGTGCGGCTGAAACGCACGGTGCCCTCCGGTCCGACGCGGGCTTCCTCGTGAAACAGCTCCGTGCCGTCGGGTGCGGTGAACGTCCAACGCACGCGGCCGCGTCGGGCGGCCGGCGACGCGACGACGACTGCCGCGACCGTTGCCGTGGAGAAGTCCTCGCTCAACTCGTAGTCCGTTTCGGCGTCGCGCAGGTGGGCCGCGGGGCGCACCTCAAGAAACGTTTCCTCCCAGATTCCGAGCGGGATCAACCGCGGATGCCAGTCCCAGCCATAGCTCACGGCGGGCTTCACCGATTCGCGCGCCTGGGTGCGGTCGGCCGGTTCGGCGTGGCATTTGGGCGCGGGAAAGACGACGATGTCCAGCGTGTCGCCGGTGCGCGCCTTGTGCGCCGTCAGGTCGATCTCGAACGGAGTGAACATGCCCTCCTGCTCGTGCAGGACGGCGCCGTTCAGGCGCGCGACAAACTGGTAGTCGACACCGCCGCAGACGAAAAACAAGCGCTTGCGTCCCGTCCGCGGCGGCAGGTCCAAACGCGCGGTGTAGATCCAGTAGACATCCTCCATCCACGCATAGGCGCGGCAGTTGTCACCCTGCCAGTAGGGCGGCCAGCCCTCGGCGCGCGCCCAATCGAGTTGCACGGCACCGGGCACGGCCGCGGGCACGCGGCGGGCGGGTGTGGCGTCGGGCGAGGAGGCAGGACCAACGGTCCAGGAAAGCTGAAAGCGGCTGGTCATCGCCAAGGATCCGGCCGGCGGCCGCAAATTCATGCGCTTGGGTTCAGCGCCGCGATGACTTGGGCATGCAGTCCAGGTGTAGCCGCGACGATGGAGGCGGCGTTCACCGGATCGCGTCCCTGCCAGTCGGTGATGATGCCGCCGGCACCGCGGACCACGGGGATGAGCGCGGCGACGTCCCACGGGTTCATGATGGGATCGCACATGATGTCGGCCCAGCCGGTGGCGAGCAGCAGGTAGCCGTAGCAATCGCCCCAGGTGCGGAGCTGCTTCACGCGCTGGCCGAGTGCGGCGAAGGCATCGCCGTTCTGGTGGCGGGCGGGCGTGAGCACGTCGCTGCAGAGCAGCGTGGCCTCCTCGAGGCGCGCCATGGCACGCACCCGCACCGGCCGGCCGTTGAGCGTCGTCTGGCGGCCGTCACCGACCACCAGCTGCCGCAGGACGGGCTGATGGATCGCGCCGAGCACCGGCTGGCCGCGATGCAGCAGCGCGATGAGCGTACCGAACAAGGGGGTGGCGGCGGCGAAGGCCCGGGTGCCGTCGATGGGATCCAGCACCCAAACGAATTCCGCCTCCGTGTTCTCCGGCCCGAATTCCTCGCCGAGGATGCCGTGGCTTGGAAATCGCGCGCGGATCATCCCGCGCATCAGCTCCTCGGCGCCGCGGTCGGCGGCGGTCACCGGCGTCCGGTCGGACTTGATCTCGACCGCGAGGTCGGGCGCGGCGAAATACGGGCGGATGAAATCACCGCTCTTTTCGGCGAGCTCGATCAGAAAGGCGCGATAAGCCTCGAAATTCACGCGGGAATGGTCACCACGAAAGACACGAAAGACACGAAAATAAAACCCGGCTTTTTTCCGTGCCTTCGTGTTGTTGGTGTGTTTCGTGGTGGTTCATATCCATGCGCTGGATCGAGCAGCCGGTCTTCTTCATCGATTTCGAGGGCAGCCTCGCCTCGGGCATCCTCGAATACGGTGTCGTCACGCTGCACGGCAGCCGGATCGTCGAAACCAAGACCCGCCTCTGCCGCGCGACGGGCCGCGTGCGCCCGGAGGACGCGGCCGTGCACGGGCTGCGCGAGGACGACCTCGCGGCGCACGCGCCGCTGGCGGCTGACTGGGAGTATTTCGCCGGGCTCCGCGAGCGCGGGCCGTTCGCGGCGCACTATGCGCACACCGAAAACTCGCTGCTGAAGTCGGTCTGGCCCTATCCGCGCACCTCGCCCGATTTTGCGCGGCCCGGCCGGCATGGGGCAGAGTGGGGGCCGTGGATCGATACCGGCCGGCTCTACGCGCAGTTTCTACCGCAGCCGCCTTCCGGCCGGCTGGAGGACCTCGTCAGTGCCTGCGGACTGCAGACGCCGCTCGACACGCTGGCGGCGGCGCACTGCCCGGCGGCGCGGCGGCATTATCACGCGGCGCTCTACGACGCGCTGGCCGGGGCGCTGCTGCTGGCCCGGCTGGCGACCGAGCCGGTGGCGGCGGACCAGTCGATGGCCTGGCTGCTCGGAATGAGCACGCTCAATCCAGAAAAGCGCGACGCGCTGCGGCAGGGGGATTTGTTCTAGACGCGGGCGGAGTCTCCTGCGCCGTTCCTCGGGGCGGTGGCGAAGCGGTCGAGCAGCTGCGCCAGCGGCATGTCCGCCAGCGACGGCAGCACAAGGTGCGCTGCGGAGAAATCGTGATGATGCGTGGAGGGATTGGGCACGGCGACGGTCCAGAGGCCGGCGGCCCGGGCGGCGAGCGTGCCGGCGGTCGAATCCTCGAAGGCGATGGCCTCGGACGGCACCAGACCAAGGCGGCGGATGACCAGGTGATAAAGATCGGGGGCCGGCTTGCCCGCGGCGACGTCCTCGCGGCAGCAGGCAAGGTCGAACAGCGCGCGCAGGCCAAGCCGGGTGAGGTGCCGGTCGACATGCTCGTGGCTGGAATTGGACGCCACCGCGAGCTTCAGGCCGCGCGTGCGGGCTTCCTGCAGGCCGGCGAGCACGCCGGGCAGGATGGGCTGGAGCGCAGTCAGCTCGCGCGACAGGCGCCGGTGCTCGGTCTCGAGCGCCGCACGGTCGGCGTCAGGGCCAAACGCCGCCCAGGGATCGAAGGCAACCTCCACGTGGCCGACGATCCGGTGGGCGTCGGCGCGCGAATAAGCGCGGCCGGCGCGCTCGTGGAGCGCCGCCCAGGCGTCAATGAGCGGCGTCTCGGTGTCGAGGATGAGTCCGTCGAAGTCGAAGGCGAGGGCGCGAATCATTGGGGATAGCAGTCCGTAGAAAAGAGCCGCAGTCAAGCGGCCGTCGCGCCGGGCGGTGCCGCCGACCGGCTGTCACGCCGGCCGGCCATTCGTCATCGGCGGCTGGACGCCGGCGGAAAAACCTCCATCTTTCGCTTTCATGCACGAAACACTCCCTCGCTTCGTCCGGCGCGGCGGCACCGCCGCAGTCCTCATCGCCCTCATGTCCACCCTCACTCTGGCCGCCAAACCCACGTCCCACATCCGCGCCGAAATCCCGGCCCAGTACAAATGGGATCTCAACCCCATCTTCCCCAACTGGGACGCCTGGGAGGCGGGCATGAAGGCGCTCGATGCGAAGATGTCCGAGTTCGCCGCCCTCAAGGGGACGCTGGCCGGGGGACCGCAGGCCGTGCTGCATGCGTACCGGCTGTATGACGAGGTGGGCATGCTGGAGGACAAGGCCTACAACTATCCGCAATTGCAGCGCGACCTCGACACGCGCAACCAGGAGGTCAGCGCCCGGTTCCAGCGCGTCCAGGCGCTGCTCGCCAAGTTCGGCACCGCCACCGCATGGTTCACCCCGGAGCTGCTGACCATCCCGCAGGCGACCATGGAACAGTGGATCGCGCAGACGCCCGACCTCGGCATCTATCGCTTCACCATTCTCGACAACTACCGCCTGCAAAAGCACGTCCTCGACGAGAAGGGCGAGCGGCTGCTTTCCTACAGCAGCCGGGCCAACGACACCCCGCGCACGGCCTTTCAGGAGCTGTCCACCTCGGACATCAAGTTTCCCAAGGTCACCCTGGCCGACGGCAAGGACGTGACGCTCACGCCGGGCGCCTATCAGGCGGTGCTCGCCACCGATTACAACCAGGCTGACCGGGCCAAGTCCTTTGAGGCCTACCTGAAGACCTACGCGGCCACGGGCAATACCTATGCGGCGCTTTACAACGGCATTCTCCAGCGCGACTGGTTCCTGGCCCAGGCGCGCAACTATCCGGCCACGCTGGAGGCGGCGCTCGATGGCAACAACATCCCCACCGCCGTCGTGGACACGCTGGTGACGACTACGCGTCAGGGCACCGCGCCATTGCAGCGCTACCTGCGCCTGCGCAAACGGCTGCTCGGCCTGCAAACCTATCACCTCTACGACAACACTGTCGCGATCTACAAGGTCGGGAAGCAGTATCCCTACGAGGAGGCGAAGGAGGCCGTGATCACGTCGGTGGCGCCGTTCGGCGCCGACTACCAGGGGAAGATGAAGCAGCTCCTCTCCGGCGGACGGGTCGATGTCTACGAGAACGAAGGCAAGACCAGCGGGGCCTACAGCGCACCCATCTACGGGGCCGGCGCGTTCATGCTGATGAACTATAACGATACGCTGGATGCCGTTTTCACGCTCGCGCACGAGGCCGGCCACTCCCTGCACACGATCCTCGCCTTTGAGACGCAGCCCTACGTCACGGCCAATTACACGATCTTCGTGGCCGAGGTGGCCTCGACGATGAACGAACGGCTGATGTTGAAGAAGCTCCTCGAGACCACCACCGACCCGAAGGAACGCTTCGTCCTCGTCCAGCACGCCGTCGACAACATCCTGGGCACGTTCTACACGCAGGTGCTCTTCGCCAATTTCGAGCTCGAGGCCCACCGCCTGGTCGAGCAGGGCCAGCCCGTCACCGCCGACGCGCTCAAGGACATCTACAGCCGGCTGCTGCATGACTACTACGGCGACGCGATCAGCCAGGACGAGCTTTACCAGTACACCTGGGCGCGCATCCCGCATTTCTACAACTCGCCCTACTATGTCTACCAGTACGCCACCTGCTTCGCCTCGTCGGCGCAGCTCTACAAGGCGATGAACACCGGCACCGCGGCGGAGCGCGCGGCGGTGACGGAACGCTACCTCAACCTGCTCAAGAGCGGCGGCAGCGATTATCCGATGGAGCTGCTGAAGAAGGCCGGCGTCGACCTGACGCAGCGCGCGACCGTGCAGGCGGTGGTCGACCAGATGGACGAACTGGTGGCACAGCTCGAAACCGAGGCGGCGAAGATCCAGTAACCGATCGCGCGCGGCGGGCGGAGCCGGCCGGTTTACACCGGCGCCGGCAGCCGCGCCTCGGCGGCCAGCATGGCCCGGATGAACTCCTCCGGCGTGGCGGCGTTCAGGAGCGCCGCCCGGTTGACCGGATCCTTGAAGATGCGGCAGAGCCGGCCGGCGATCTGCAGGTAACCGCCGGAATCTGCC
>Ga0265323_10001011_pt1 | contig 14667 bp, 9 predicted proteins | sample 41225metaG_FD_193580 | JGI IMG/M metagenome (GOLD analysis project Ga0265323, IMG submission 193580) | Rhizosphere microbial communities from Carex aquatilis grown in University of Washington, Seatle, WA, United States - 4-12-25 metaG | ecosystem: Host-associated > Plants > Roots > Rhizosphere >...
TGGCATTGGCGGTGGCGATGCTCAGGCGGCCGCCGTCGAGCATGGCATCCCGGGCGTTGACCGAGAGGTTGAGCAGCAACTGGTTCATCTGGCCCGGATCGGCCTCCACCACCGCCAGCGCCGGATCGAAGTTGGTTTCCAGCAGGACATCCTCGCCGATCAGCCGCTGCAACATGCGCTCGGCGCCGTGGATCAGGGCGTTGAGATCCAGCGCGCGGGGGCGGCTGATCTGGCGGCGCCCGAAGGTGAGCAACTGCTTGGTAAGCGCAGCGGCGCGCTCGCCGGCGTCGCGGATCTCCTCGATTCCAGGCCGCCGCGGATCGTCTTCGGCAAGGTCCTTGAGGAACATGTCGCTGTAGCCGTTGATGACGGTCAGCAGGTTGTTGAAGTCGTGGGCCACGCCGCCGGCCAGGCGTCCGATGGCCTCCATCTTCTGCGCCTGGAGCAACTGGTCCTCCAGGCGGCGGCGTTCGGTGGCATCGCGGAGGATCCCGTGCACGGTCACCGGCTTGCCGTCCTTGTGGATGACGCTGAGGTTGCCCTCGACGATCAGCGTCCCGCCGCCTTTCGTCTGGACCTCGCATTCCAGCGGCCCGGGAGACTCGCCCTCGATCAGACGCCGAGCATGTTCCCTGGCCTGTTCCCGTTGAGCGGCGGGGAGCAGGTCCCAGATGTTCCGCCCCAGCAGTTCCGCCTCGGTGTAGCCCAGGAGCCGTTCGGCGGCGGGATTCACCGACGTCAGGTGGCCGTCCAGGCCGGAGGCGAAGACGATATCCGGGGCGTGATCCACCAGCGAGCGGTAGCGTTCCTCCTCGAGCGCAATGGCGGCTGTCTGCTCCCCCACCCGCTTGCGCAGCAGTAGCACCCAGGCGAACACGCTGGCGGCCACCACGGCGAGAAAGGCAAGCGCGGCCAGGGCGCGGTCCCGGTTCCACCATGGGGCCTGTTCCAGGGTGACGACATCGGCGGGCGACCGGAGCAGGATGCGAAACGACAAGGGATGCATCACGCCCTCTCCGATCGTCATCTGCTGGGCATCTACCCGCACGGAACAGATTCCAGTGACGCGAACCCGGCTGCCGTCGCCCGGATGTGGGAGCTTGTCCCCCATCATGGCGGCGGGCAGCACGGCCGCAAAAACCGTGTTTCCCGCGCGGATGGCTAACGCGGGCAGAACGCCGGTGCTGTCCTGGCCAATCAACTGGCCGTCCAACTGAACCAACTGGGAGTCGTAATCGCCACGCAAGGCCTGCGCGGCGGTGACCGGCATGGGGAGCACCGGCTGGCCAGGCGCCGCCAGGCGGAAGCTGGCGTCCATCATAGTGGGCGTGAACCCGCCGCCTGCGGGGAACCCAACCACGTCCACCAGGTCTCCGGCGGCCAGCGGCGTGGTCTGGGCAGTTTGGGCGCATAGTCCCTGGGTAGCGTCCTGGATGCAGACAGTGTGGCCGGGCCATTGGAAGGTGACCCGCCCGCGAATCCGCACCCGGTGGCGGAAGGTGATGTCCGGATCGTAGCGCAGCAGGCTGCCAATGGTGCGCAGCGGCGACCCGAAAGGATCGGGCACGGCGGGTTCTTCGACGACCACCTGCTCCCAGGAAGGGAAGAGCAGGTGGGCTCCCGCCAGTTGGCTGAAGGCGTTGAAGATCGGGGCGACGTTGCCGTCAATCCTCACCTTGGCGTCAATCAGGGAGGCGTAGTCCTCGCCCGGCTGTTTCCGGGTCGTGGCGCTCACCATGCCGTCCGTCAGGGCCAGATCCAGGGTGAAATTGAAAGCGGTCTCCCGCACCGAGTGGACCACGCCCTCGACTTCCACCCATTGCCCGTCCGTCTCTCCCGTCGTCATCTGTCCGAGGCTGGCGCGGCGGACCTTCGTAGGAAGATGGGACTCTCCGATCACGCGCACCTGCCCGTGGTCGACGATCGGCGCGAAGTCTCCGCCACCGGTCACGCCCCGGATTTCCAGCAGCGTTCCAGCGTGGATGGGCAACACCGGTTGCCCCGGCAGGGAGACCATGATGCCGCCGGTATCGTCGAGGACGAACAGGGCGGCGTGGCGGGGATCGATGTAGGGATCGTAGTAGGTCGCCACCGCCCGCAGCAGAACCGGGTAGCCGCGATTGGCTTCCTCGGCCGTCATGCTGTGGGCCGCATGGGCCGTGGTCAGCAGGGGCAACGGGGCGGGCTTGTCAGGCGTGGACTGGGCGCGCGCCGCGGCTCCCGCCAGCGCCAGAACGGCGGCTGCACAAACCCGCGCGGCTCGGGCCGGTTGGCCGGGAGCCTTTGCCGCAAAGCCGATCCTCGGGCGCTCCGCCACTCGATGTTGCACAGCAGTCAGACCGGCATGCAAGCGATGACTCCATCTCCCAACGGGAATACGAAGCCCCGTCGTCCAGCGCTCACATGCTCTCGTTATCTTCGCACAGGAGTGCGTGCGGCATGGCAAATATCTCCGGAGTTTACGGTAATGGGCGGCCCAGCGCCGCCGGGTCGGAGAGCGGCCCGGCTACTTCGCGTCCTTCGCGCACCGGAAGCCCAGATCGGGAGCCTTCCACCGGGCGGGAACCGTCGTAAAATCGCGGGTCGCTTCGGAAGCCAGGGGCACCAGGAACGACAGCCCGCGGACCATGTACCAGGGCTCGTTGGCGTTGGGCGGCGGATCGAGAGCGATGCGGAAACGCTCGACGGCGGCGGGACTGGGCTTCATCTCCTGCTCCACCAGTTCCCAGGCGTTGCCCACCATGTTCAGCGCCCCGTACGGGCTCGCCCCATTGGGGAAGTCCGTCGCCGGGCGCAAACTTTTGCTGTCCACGTTGGCCCGCGTCTTGTCCGGATTGTCGCCCCAGGGGAACAGCCAGCCGTCGCTGCCGCGCGCCGCCTTTTCCCATTCCTGCGCGGTGGGAAGCCGTTTCCCGGCCCATTGGGCGAAGGCGTGCGCCTCGATCACGGTGACGTTCACCACCGGGTAGTCCGGCTTGTCGGCGGGAAACTGGAGCGGCAAGGGCTGCCCCACGGCTTCGTGGAATTGCAGGTAGGCCTGGTTGGTCACCTCCGTCTTGTCGATGTAAAACGCCGGCAGGGCGACCGTCTCATTGTCCTTCCCGCTTTTGAACGGCCCGGCGGGGACCAGCACCATCTGGCCGGTCGGCGTCAGAATGGACGGATCCAGCGCGGCGGTCCTGGCCGTGCCCGCGCCCTTGGCACCCACCGGCTTATTGGAAGGCCGCAGCGAGAAATACAGCCCGGCGGCCAGGAGAACGATGGCCACGGCCAGCGCCGGCAGCAGCCACTTGCGGGAAGCCGGGGCTTCGGCGGGCTGCACGGGCGCCGTTTCCGGCCGGGGCGCGGGAGAAGCCGCCCCGCCGGCGCGCAAGGCCACGGTGGACGCGCTCTGGTCCGCGATCAGGCGGTCGAGCTCCGCGCAAACCGGTGCGAACCCCGGCGGGCGGGCCGCGGGATCCTTGGCGGTACACGCCGCTACCAGATCGCACACCGCCTGCGGAATCCCGGCCTCGTACAGCGGACCCAGGTTGAGCGGCTCGTTCAGAATGCTGTAAAAGATTCGCTCCACGGTATCGCCGCTGATCGGCTTGATACCGGAGAGCAGTTCGAACAGCAGCACTCCGAAGGCGTAAACGTCCACCTGCTCGGTGACGTTCAGGCCGGTCACCTGCTCGGGCGCCATGTAGTACGGCGTCCCCAGCACGTAGCCGGCGCGAGTCATGGCCAGGCCTTCGGTCTTGGCGATGCCGAAGTCCATCAGCTTCACCACGCCGTTGCCCGTCAGGTGGATGTTTTCCGGCTTGATATCCCGGTGGATGATCTTCTGGGCGTGGATGTACTGCAACGCGCCCGCCACCTGCAGGGCGATCTTGAGCCTGTTCGTCAGATCGCCGGTGCGGTTATTCTTGATGGCCTGCCGCAGATCCTCGCCGCGCAGGAACTCCATCACCATGAAAGGCCGCTGCTGCTCGTCTTCGCCAAAATCGAAGATGCTGATGACGTTGTCGTGAGCGATGTTGCCGGCCATGCGGGCTTCCGCCAGAAAGCGGGCCTTGGCCTCCGGGTCCTGGCATCCGGCGCCGGTCAGGATCTTCACCGCGACGATGCGCCCGATCACGGTATCGCGGGCACGGTAGACGTGCGACATGCCGCCGCCCAGGAACTCTTCCAGTTGATACTTGCCGATCCGCGCCGGAAGTTGCATTTACGGTTTCGCAACCTCCGCTACGCAGCCCAGCCCGGAGAGGAAGTTCATCGGGTTGGGGTTGAAGTCGAGCCGGATCACCACCGGCTGTCCGGAAGGCCCGCGCATGGGCTGCCCGCCAGTCGCCGGCCGCTTCTCCACCTGCGTTCCGCTATGGCCCTCGGCCTCCGCGATGAAGCGGTAGACCGACCACAGTCCGTCATACGTGGAGATGGTGAAGTCCTGGGACCCGCCCTTGAACTGCACCTTCAACTGCAGCGAAGGCGCGCCCGATCCCGGCCAGGCGAACGATTTGCCCGGTGTGCCGGTGGAGAAAACCGCGGTCTGGCCATCGATGGTCAGCGAAACCTTGTCCACGTCCGGCGAGAGCGAAAGCGGGCTCACGGTGTACTGGAAATGCGGATCTCCGGAACCGCCCGGAAACGCCGCATCGGTGAACGCCGCGGCTCGGTTGAGGAACGACACGAACGAGGGGTTGATATTCATCCCGCCCGAGGGATTGGCCGAAAACAGCGAGCCCGAGCGGGTGATGAACTTCTGCAGCGAGCTCTCGTAGAACTGCCAGACGGCCCCCTCTTTGGGCTTGTAGAGCGCCGCAATATCCGCCACGGTGGCCTGATCGGTGGCCCGCGGGTTGAACGGGTACTTCCGCAGAACGGGGCTGACCTGGGCGCACATGCCCGCGCCTTTCTGATTCAGCTCGGCGGGCCCGAGCGAGCGCAGCAGCCCCTGCGCGTAGGTGATGGGATCTTCCAGCAGCGAGCCGACCTTTTTGTCCACCTGCCCGTCGGGGTCCGGGCGGAACGCCTGCTCCATCTGGCGCGTGTTGTTGATGGCCTGCCGCGCGTTATCCAGCGTGGGGGCCGCCGCCGCGTCGCTGGGGATGCCCGGCGAACTGGCGATCTGCTCGATGGAAGTCTGCAACGCGGTCAGCGCCTGCATGTAGTTCGAATTGGGCGGCGCGATCACCACGTCGGTGGTGTTGGGAGGAACCACCGCCTGCGGCGGCTGGAACATGGCCTTCACCAGGGGATCGTCCACGTCGGTGTTGCGCGACGCCAGGGCGATCAGTTCGAGCAGGGGCGAGGTATTGCCGGCCAGCGTCTTCAGCTTGTCGGAGGCGTCCTTCAAGCCGGCGAAGCGCACCACCGACGCCGACTTGATATAGGTGCGCCACTCGTTCACGAAGTCGCTGCTGTACCGGCTCCTGAGGTCCTGCTCGAGTTTGGCGCGGTCGATGTTGCCGGAACTCTGGTCGCCCAGCACCCAGGGTTCTCCGTTGAAGTACCGGTCGGCGTGGGCGATGGCGTCCTTCATGAAGGCCCATCCGCTCTTGGAAAACGCCCCCAGCACCACGTGCGGCTCGCGCACCACCTGGTCGGAACCGGGATATTGTTTGTGAAAATCGACCGGCGGATTGGTCTTGGCGGCCTCCGACAGCATGAAGGCGTACACCCGCTCGGCGCCGGCGAACTGCGCCAGGTAACCGCGGGCGTGCGCGATGGCTTGCGTGTCGCTTTCGGAAGTGTAGGGATCGCTCTCGCGCAGCTCGTCGGAGTAGAAATCGAACTGCTGCCGCGCCAGTTGCGCCCGTTCGGTTTCCACGCTGGCGCCGCCCATCCACCAGCTCATCAACACGGGCGTCAGAAACTCTTTGGCGCTCTTGTCGTGAAAGGACGTGGTGATCAGATACGCCTTCAGCGCGTTGTAGGTGGGGGTGTACTCGGGTCCGGGCGTGACTGGCAGGGTGCGCAGGTTTTGCAGGATAGCGGTCTGCGTGGTGCCGAAAAGCAGAATCTTGAAGCGGTCGAAATAGACCCGCCGCGCTTCGGGATACAGGTCGTTGCCGACGTACAGGAACCAGCGGTAGAACAGGGGCGCGCCTTCGCGGCGGTACCGGACCAGGGTCTCCATGGCCTGGCGCAAATTCTCCAGCTTGCGCAGCGATTCGACCGGGGCCATGCCGCCGCCGGCCGATTCGACCGACGAAATCCCCACCGCCGCCTCGCGGACCTTGCCCTCCAGCGACCGGTTGTTGAAGAACGAGATGGTGAAGAAAACCAGCAGCAGAAAACACAGCGCCGCGGCCGCGGCGAACAGCAGGCGCCGCCAGAAACTGGTCTTGGTGCTGGCGCCGCTGGCGCCCATGGCGGCCCGGTCAGCCAGCAGGATGTCGTTGAACAGGTGGCTCAGAAACAGCCATTGCGGCACCTTGCGCGCCGTGGGAGCCGGCGGCGGCGGGGGCGCCTGCGCGGCACCGGCCATGGCGCCGATGCTGAAAATCCCGGTTGCCCCTTGAGCCTGCCCGTAGCCGCCCTGCTGCTGCGGTTGCGCCGCGGCAACCGGCGCCGCTTCGTTGACGATGATGGGGCGCACGCCGGTGAAGTAGAATCCCCGCAGGAACGGGCCCACGCTCAACTGGCTGGGACGGCACAGGTCCACCAGAAACTGCACGATGATGGGACGCAGCTTGCGGAACTCGCGCGGGAACTCATAAGCCGCCGGCAATTTGGACGGGTCCGTCTCCCGCGACAGGAACTCCGGCCGCGCATCCGCCAGGCTGCGGAAGAGCCGCTCGAAGTTCCCGGTCAGCCGCGCCGTCTCCTCCTCGCCGTATACGCCCTGGTTGCGTCCCTCCAGCATGGGGAGCGTGACGCCGAGGACCTGGGTCGACTCGTCGTTGGTCAGGTTGCGGACGAACTCGGTGAAGAACGGCAGCCGGTCGGCCTTGGTGAACAGCACGTACACCGGAAGCTGAATCCCCATGGACTGCGAAATCTCGCCCAGCCGCTTCCGTAAGGTCTGCGCCGTGGCGGAGGCCATATCCATGGCCCCGGGTTTGGTGAAATTCTCGATGTCGTAACACACCACGACGGCGCGCGGCGCCTGCTCGCCCTTGCCAACCACCGATGTCCTGGGCGCGAGCCGGCCCACCAGCTTGCTCCACCTGGCGGGCTCGCCGGGCAGTCTGCCGCCCGCCTCGACGAACACCGCGCGCCTGGAGAACCAGAAGTTGGCGGTCCGCGTGGACGCCACGTTGCCGCCCTGATAAACCTGCCCGGCGATCAACTCGGGGTCGAGCCCGGAGTGCAGGATCACGCAGGTCTTGGTGGCGCCTGTATCGCCCATGATCAGGTAGGCGGGCAGGGTGGCCACGCGCGCGCCCGGCTGGATTTTCGCCGCCGCGATCCTGGCGTCGGCATCCCGCACCAGCGCGGCAATCTCGTCGCCGCCTTCGGCCGCCCCCGGCTCGCCGAACGCCGCTGCCTGTGCGGCCTTTTTCTTCTTCCGCTGAATCAGGAACACCGTCAGGAGAACGATCAACGCAACCAGCGCGACCGCCAGAACCACGTACAGTATCGTCATGCGTCCTCCTCAGCCCACCTGCACGGCGCTCACTGCCTGGACGGAGGCCACCCGCACATGCACCCCGCTGCCCAGCACCAGTTTGTAAACGACGAACAACAGCACCATAAGGATAGCGGTGGCGGCGGCGGCGATGGCCAGCCGTCTCACCCACGGATCCCGGTAGCGGCGCGCCGTCTCCTTCGGCAGAACCCACGCCGGCGAGAGCTGCGAGAACCTGGCGCGCACGCGATAGATCTTGGCCGCCGTCGCGTTCATCGTCTGCGCCAGCTCGCCGCGGTTGCCGGCGCTGTAACGGCCGCCGAAACCCAGCACCAGGCACAGGTAGTAGACTTCCAGCAGGTCGGCCAGATCCGCCGAATCGTTCCGCCCGAGCAACTGCTGCAATTGCTGGAAGAACACCTCGCCCGCAATCTGGGTGCCGAACATTTCCTCCTGAAGCGGTTTCCGCGCCCAGTCGGAGAACACCGGGTTGTGCGAGTTGAGGACGGATTCATCCAGAAACGCAACCGTCGCATAGGTGGCGAGTTTCACATCCTCGGCGGCATAGCCGGCGGCGAGCGCACTGGCCCCGGCGGTCTTCAGGGCTTCCCGCGAATGGTGGCGGAAGGCGTTCGCATCCGACACGCCCTGCCGGTTGCCGCGCAGCCGCTCGATGGCCGTCAGCACCTCCTGAAAGTGCAGAGCCAGGTTTTCCGGCCGGCGATTTTCGACGGAAGGAGTCATATTAATTGTCCAAAACCACTAGGATTTCCACTTCGGGGTTGGGAAACTCGCCCGGCACGTAGACGCCGATGTGGCGGGTCTGGACCATGTGGTCCCAGCACGGGCCGATTCTGTCGATTCCGAAATACTGCGTCTCCACGCGCGCCGAAATCGCGGGCGGCGGCACCGGCAGGTGCACCAGGGTCAGGCCGGGCAGGGCGCGCTTCACCAGTTCCCGGACAAATGGAGGCGTACAGACCTTGATGAGCTGCGGCGCCTTGATCATCAGATCGGATTCCCCCATCGCGGCGCGAACCGCCAGCACCCATCGCGACCGGCCCAGGCATCGCTGGTCGGCGATTTCCCCTTCATGGAAGTAGCCGCCCACCGGGGCCAGCGGGATGGAGATGCAGTTGGTCGGGATGATGGTTTCCAGATGAGTGCGAATGTGGCGGTCGATCAGGTCGAAGCATTCGCTGAGGTTGTTGTGATCGTACAGCGGCAGTTTGCGCGGGTGGGAATCCAGCGCGAAGGTGCACAGCGCGCCGCCCAGCCGGGACAACTCCAGGAACAGTTCCTCGGGATGGCCTCGCTTGGCGATGAGTTCATGGCGCAAGGGCGCCAGCGCCGAGTTCACGGCATGCAGCAGCCAGAAGTTGGCGATCTCGCGCGTCGAGAACTCGGCGTGCCCCGAACTCCCGCGCCGGGCGCCCCGGCTGATGGTGGTGCTTTTCTCCTCGAGGATTTCGATCAGGCGCTGGGTCAGCAGCATCAACCGCTGGCTGGCGCCGATCTCGAGCACGGGCGGCACGAAGCCGGAATCGTAGGCGAAATGCCCGGACCGGTCGCGAACCACACGGGCAACCGGCAGCGTCAGAAGGTCGCCCGCCGGCTCGGTATCCATGAGCAGTCTCAGGTTCTTGCGCCCCAGCCGCACCGGCCGCTCGTCGGCGCCGCTGTTCTGGTCGTGGAGCACGCGGGTTTCCGCCACGAAGCGGGCGTCCCGCGCCGTCTCCGGCGGCGAGTCTTCCACCAGGCAGTTGAAACCGTCGGGTTGGCGGGGCGGGATGGCCAGCAGCACGGTGACGCCGTCGCGCGTGGGTGGGAACAGATCCGCGACGGCGCGCGGCGGCGGCAACCCGTCGCTCTCCGGCATGTTGAAGGGCAGCCCGTCCGGCAGGATTCCGCGCGCGTGGAGCAACGCCACGGTCCCGTTTTGCAGCGCATCCGCATCCAGCTCGATCCCCGCCAGTCCGTAGGCGGCGAACCAAAGCGACGAAGTCGCGAATTGAATGGAATCCTCGAAGTACCGGCTCTGCGCCTGGAAATGGTGCGGCCCGAGGTACATCCCTTCCGACCAGACAACTCTGGAAAGCAACTTCATAGGCCCGTGCGGATTACTGTAGCATACGCGGTCCGGTGCGGTGTGGCTCAAAACACACGCCGCGGGACAACCTGTCCGCCGGCCGGTTGCCGGCGCGGGCTGGAGCGGCGAATGGCCACGATCCGGCCATTGTGGCGCGCCTGGGGCGCGGTACCATGTGGAGGTACGGCGGGGAACAGAATATGGACTTCAATCAGAAATACGATCTGATCGAGCCGCTGGCCGGGCCGGGCACCCGAAGCTTTCGCGCCCGGCAAATCTCGACCGGCCGCGAGGTGACAGTACACCTGCTGAGCGACGGCACTTCGCCGGCGAACGAGGCTTTGCGGGCTCGTCTGCGCGCCCTCCCACCCCAGGCGATGGGGAAGCTGATTGAAATGGGGGAACGCGATGGCGCCATCTATGTGGCCACCATGGCGCCGCCGTTCAATCATCTCGAGGATTGGTTAACCGAACAGGAAGCCGTGCATCCCGGCGGGGCGGCTCCCCAGGAATTCACACGCGTGGGCGTGTGGAAGATTCCGGTGAAGGCCCCCGGATCGGCACCTCCGGCCCCACCGCCAGGCCGGCCGGCGGCGACCCCCGTGGCATCCGGCGCTCAGGGGTTACCGCCGGCGCTCGCGGCGCAAACTCCCCCTGCCGCGCCTCTGCCCGACGCCTCGGCGCACACAGCGGCGCCCCCGCCACAGGCGGCCCCTGGCTCGGGAGAGATCACACGCCTCTTCCAGGCTTCCCAAGCGCCACCGGCGCCACCGGCGCAGACCGTCCCAGCCGCCTCGGCACCCACGGAGGCACCGCCGCCAGCGGCGACCCCTGGCTCTGGAGAGTTTACACGCCTCTTCCAGGCTTCCCAGCCGCCACCGGCACAGACCGTCCCAGCCGCCTTGGCACCCACCGAGGCACCGCCGCCAGCGGCGGCCCCTGGCTCCGGAGAGTTTACTCGCCTCTTTCAGGCTTCCCAGCCGCCACCAGCGCCACCGGCGCACACTGTCCCAGCCGCCTCGGCACCCACCGAGGCACCGCCGCCAGCGGCGACCCCTGGCTCCGGAGAATTTACACGCCTTTTCCAGGCTTCCCAAACGCCACCGGCGCCACCGGCGCAGACCGTCCCCGCCGCCTCGGCACCTACCGAGGCACCGCCGCCAGCGGCGACCCCTGGTTCTGGAGAGTTTACACGCCTCTTCCAGGCTTCCCAGCCGCCACCGGCACCACCGGCCGATTCGGCTTCTGTCTCCAGAACGGCGCCCTCGTCCCAGCCCGGGGAGTTCACACGCCTGTTCCAGTCCACTCCGCCGCCAGTTCCGCAACCCCCGGCTTCCGGGAATGCGGCGGCGTCCAGCGAGTTCAGCCGGCTGTTCAATTCGCCCTTGCCGGCCTCCCGCGCGGAAGGTGACTGGCCCCCGCAAGCCACCCCCAAACCCAGTCCAGGCGCTTTCACGCAGATGTTTCAGTCCGGCACGGGCACCGCGAACCAGGCTCCACCTCCATTGGCCACGCCGCAACTCGGGGGCCCACCGGCTCCGCAGTCTTACCCGGCAACCGTGTTCCCCGCCCCCCCGCAACCGAAGGCCCAGCAGCCAGGAGACTTCACCAGTATGTTCGGCCGGCCAGGGGCGGTTCCCCCTCAGCCGCCCCCCGGTCCCGCCCCGTCTCAGGCGCCGTTCGGAGCTTCGGGGGCATTTCAGGCTCCGCCCGCCTCGCCCGCCGATCGGACGCCGCAGCCGCTGCCGCCCCAGCAGGGACCCAGCGAGTATACGCAGATGATCTCCAGGCCAGCGAATCTGGGCGGCCCTCCGGCGCAGCCCCAACCGCAGCCGCCCGGGCAGCCGATGGCCCTGCCTGGGTATCAGCCCCCGGTAGTCCAGGCACCCGTATTTCAACCGCCGGCCGTGCAGGCGCCCGGGTTTCAACCGCCGATGGTCCATGCGCCCGGGTTTCAGCCACCGGTGGTACAGCCGCCGACCTTTCAGCCGCCAGTGATGCAGCCTGTGATGATGGCGGCTCCCGCGCCACAGCCCGTCCAGGCGTCATTCCCCTGGAAGCCGGTGATTATCGCTCTGCTGGTAGGTGTTGTACTGACGACCGTGGCGCTGATCTTTTTGCTCCCGGTCCTCAAGCACTGAGGCGGACGCGGGCTGGCCGGAGGTCACTCCGCCTGCGGCAGCAGGATGATCAGTTCCAGTTGTGGATTCGGCAGATCGCCAGGGACGTAAGCCGCCAGATTGCGCGCCCGGCCGACGGCTTCCCACGCCACCCCCGACTGGCTCAGGCTGAAGTACTGGAAGTTGAGCTTCATCGGAATGGCGCTGGGGGGCTGCGCCACGTAGGTCAGCGGGACGCCCGGCAGCGCCTGGCGGACCAGGTGATCGATGTGGCTGGCCGAGCAGACCTTCACCAGTTGCGGGGTCTTGGCAACGATATCCGCCTGGCTCGTTTCGGCGCCGATCGCCAGGTACATCTTCGTATTGACCAGGTACTTGTCGTTGTCGATGGCGGTGGCGTAAATCGACGGCTGCACCAGTTTGAGCGGCAGCGACACGAAGTTGGTGGGGACCACCGTCTCCAGCAGCAGCCGCAGTTTCTCATCGAGCGCGGTGAAACAGGCGCCCAGATCGTCGTGATCGTAAGCCGGCAGATCCCGCGGATGAACGTTGGTGGAGAAGGTGGTCAGGGAACCCGACAGCGACAGCATGGCCGAGAAGAGCGCTTCCGGATGGCCCCCGCGGGTCTCAAACAGGTGGCGGAACACCGGAAACGCGTTGTTCACGGTGTACAGCAGCCAGAAATTGGCGATGTCGGCGGCGGTGAAATCGGCCAGCGTCTGGTTCTTCTGACGGCGCATGGCGGCGATCCCGCTGGATCGGGCCGTAAGGATTTCCACCAGGCGGCGGGCGATGGACACCAGGTAGTCGCTGGCGTTGAAATCGATCAGTGGCGGCACGAAGCGCGGGTCCAGACGGAAGGTGCCCGCCTCGGTGCGCAGCACGCGGGCCACGCGCATCGCCGAGTAACCGTCCAGGGGCTCGCCCTCGGCCAGCAGCCGCAGATTCTTGCGGGCCACGGGGACGGGCTTCTCCGACCGCCCGGTGTTCTCGTCGCGGAAAAGCTTCACTTCGGTGCGGTACCGCGCCCCGCCTTCGCGCGCCGCGCCGGCCACGTTCAGACCGCGATCCCGGTACTGGGGGATGGCCAAGTGCAGATCGGCCGAGGTCTGGTCGGGCTCGAAGCAATCCGCCAGTTGCCGCGGCGGCGGCGCCGCATCGGAATTGGGAATATCGAACAGCAGGCCGTCGGGGAGCAACCCGGACGCACTGGCGATGCCGAACGCACCGGCCGCCAGGGCTTCCTGGCTGATTTGTAGCGAGTGGAACCCCCACGGGCGGAACGACAGGTTCTCCAGATGAAACTGCAGCAGGCTTTCCAGGAAGCGGTCCTGCAACTGGAGATGTTGCGGGCTGAGGAAGGTGCCCTTGGTCCAGACGACTGGCTGCAATTGCCGCATGTGTCAATCACAGTACCAAAACTGGCGGCGAAGCGCCAAGTGGGGATTGGGGGGCGCGCAGGAAGTTGGGCGGTTCCGGAATGGGGCCTTACCCGGCCAGCGCTCCTTCTGCCACGCGGATCACAAGACCGGGTTCTCGCTGAGCTCGATGTTCTGCCCGCCGACATGAAGGCCCGTTTCCGACGGATTGTCGAGCTGATACAGAGTTACGGCTTCGATCAGCTCCGCGAGCCACATGTGAGACATCTCGAAGGCTCGTTGTGGGAGATGCGCATGAAAGGAAAGGACGGCATTTCGCGCGCGATCTACGTTACGGCGAAGGGTCACCGCGTTGTGGTCGTTCCGGTGTTCGTCAGGAAAGTCCAGAAGACGCCAAGGCGGGAAATCGATCTGGCTCTGGAGAGGGCCAAGGAGGTAACGAAACGATGAAGCGGACGCGCGTTGACGATCTTCACATCGATTGGATGAAGGACCCAAACTATCGGCGCGAGTACGAGGCGCTCGATGAGGAGTTCTCGCTCACCGCGGCCATGATCGAAGCACGGAGTCGAGCCGGCATGACCCAGGCACAGGTGGCGCGGCGGATGAAGACCACGCAAGCGGCGATAGCCCGGCTGGAGAGCAAGAGCGGCAGACCGTCGACTCGCACGCTTCAGCGTTACGCCAAGGCCACCGGCAGCCGTCTCAGAATCAGCTTTGAGCCTGACGTTGCCCGGCCCTAGCCCCCGGCTTGTCCCGCCGTCTTTGGCGCGATCCTCGCCGCGCGGGAGTCGGAGCGCCCTTCTTACATCCTCTTTCGGGAGCCGGACCTGAAGGCTGCCGATGATTATCTCGCCGTTCTGCTTCCCGCTCTGCCGGTGCTCGAACCGGAACTCCTGAGCGGATGTGCCGCTGTGTTTCGGAACCGCCGGCTGCGGGTCCGCAGGCTTGTTGTTTTCGGCGCAGGTACCCGGAAGGCGACCGCGTTCCCCGCCGCCTCCCGCCCCAAGTGATATCCTCTCTTCCATGGCCAGCCCTCAACCAGCTTCACACCCGTGGCATCAGGAACTGCCGCGTCTCGGCTCCGACGCCGAGTTCGCCGCGCTGCGGCGCGTCTTCGCCGAGAGCGATTACTCGACCGGGGGCCTGCTGCACCACCTGGGCGTGGCCAGGCTGGAGGATTACAAAGCGCCTGCCGCCGGGGGCCGCGACGCCCCGCCCGTCGAGCGGCCCATCGACGCCCTGATCCGCCTGTTCCTGGATGCCGAGTACGTGGAAGAGGCGGCCCTGGAGCGCGTGCTTCCGGCCGATTTCGTCGCGGCGTTGCGGTCGTTGAACCTGCTGGCGAAGAGCCCCGCCCACCCCGGCCAGTGCTATTCCAACTTCTCGATGCCGCCGGTCGGAAGCGTGCTCACCCTGATGGACCGCGCGGCCGGACCGGATGGGCTCATTTGCGCCCTGCCCGCCGATGTGGTCTATCCGGCGGTAGTCGAGAACACCCGCGATTTCATCGCCGGCATTCCG
>Ga0265323_10001016_pt1 | contig 14615 bp, 11 predicted proteins | sample 41225metaG_FD_193580 | JGI IMG/M metagenome (GOLD analysis project Ga0265323, IMG submission 193580) | Rhizosphere microbial communities from Carex aquatilis grown in University of Washington, Seatle, WA, United States - 4-12-25 metaG | ecosystem: Host-associated > Plants > Roots > Rhizosphere...
ATATAGACAGGATAGGATCCTATAAGAAAGATACGGGCGATGGTATAAGAATAGATCCACACGCATTCTAAGAATATAAAAGCTGCGCCGGCCGAGATTAACCTGCACTTTTTGCTAAAGCAAAACCTGCGCTAAAAAAAGTCGCTGAAGCGACACACGAAAGAATATTACCAATGCGTCGACCGGGATTTATAGTAAAATTTAAAATATAGTATGAATACTTCTTGGTGTGGACGAATCAACAGTGCAGATAGTAGGAATAGTGATTAACGTTATAGGGATGCTTATATTATTCTTAACATTATGGGAGATGATAAAACAAAGACAAAGTTCTTATAAACCAGATGTGTATTTGGAAAACACAACAGCATATCACCTTTTATATGTGGAAGAGATAAATGATTTTGCATGGTCTCGTACAAACACACTAAAAAAAGAGGAACTATATAAAAATGATGTGTTCATAAACGTATTCAATCTTGGTTTAGGTCCGGCTAAATGTTTAAAAATAAACATTCATACGGATATAACACACTTTTTAAGTGTTTTTGATAAACTAAATGCTAAAAGTGTTAAAGTAAAAATTCTTGACGACCATTTTGTTCATATAGATAGAGACATCCCTCTTATCACAGAAAATATGACATATAATATAGAAGAGAATGTTCTTATTTCCAGTAATAACATGCAAGGTATTCAAATACCTTTACCTAGGTATTATAAAGAATTGTACAGCAACATTATTTATGAATTTGTCAATTCTCCAGAAAAACGACAAAACAAAATGAATCACGAATTAGGCACCATACCTCCATTAATCGCTGACATTAAATATACAGATATTGGAAAACATAATTATTCAAAGAGGATTAAGATAAGCGTGCAATCTTACGTTATAAACGGACGTAAAGAAAAGATTGACGAAGGTGTGTGGAATTTAGCTCAAATATACCTATCATTTAAAGAAATGTAATCTCTCACTGGACAACCATGCGCAGGGTATATAAAGATATCTAGATTCCCGAGTTATGCTCCTTTCAAGAATATCTTCCAAAAGGCTTTGAGAAGATATTCTCTTCAGGAGGTAAAAATGAATGCTAAAAAGATAACACAAGATATACTGGATGCTATCGCTTTGATGATCATGAACAGGATTCCTACTAAGAGGATAGCCAAAGTGATGTGTATCGATAAATCAAGCATTTATTATCATTTTCCTAATGTTAAGACGCAGAAATTCAATCCTATAACAATACAATCTTCTGACGAAGAGTTGATCGGAGAATTTATAGGATTATTTGCAGGCGATGGTTGTTTCTATAAAGATGAGAAAGGACATTATAAAATATATTTATACTTTAATGTTAAGGAAGAGAGATATGTTAATGAATTGAAAGGATTGCTCTGTAAATTGTTTGGAAAAAATCCTATGCAAATTAGAGAACATAATAAGATAATCCTAAAATACTATTCCAAGAATATCTATCTTCTTATAAGAACATATCTCGACTGGAATGATACTGGAAGAAAAACGCATTCAGTTCATCTAAAAGACGGAATGTACAGTAGAAAATTCAAGATAGGATTTCTTAGAGGATCGATAGATAGCGATGGATATTTTTCTGATAAAGCGATAATGTTTGCCAGCTCCTCAAAGAAACTCATTGAAAACATAAAATCATTTCTTGAAGATTTAGACATCCCATATCACTACAACGAATATGCTGAGAAAAGACTTAATCGAGTCAACATGCATCACGTGAATATTCGAAAGCCAGATAGAGAAAGATTTATTGAATTAATTAATCCTAGAGAGAGAAAGAATATAACGAATGCACCGGCCGAGATTTGAACTCGGGTAATCGGCTTGGAAGGCCGATGTCATAACCGCTAGACCACCGGTGCATTGATTACAGAAAAAGTCGAGGATTTATAAAATTAGTGGAAACGTTTATAAATACTCTATCACTTCTTATCTGATATTGAGAAGAATTTTGGTAAAGCTGACTCATTCTACTGAATTGAGGCGGCTTGGCAATCTGACGAGCTGTCATTTAAGACTTTGGTCAAATGTGACTGTCATCATACTTGATTGTTTCTAATAAGATTCTCTCTAAGGAGAAAAAATGAAATTTGAAGAATTGAAATTGAAGCCTGAACTGCTTAAGGCTGTAGCGCAATTGGAATACTCGGACACTACCGAGATACAGAGTAAATGCATCCCGACAATCCTTGAAGGCAAGGATATCGTCGGACAGTCACAGACCGGTTCAGGGAAGACTGCCGCATTCGGCCTGCCTATATTGGATAAAGTCGTCCAGGGCAAAGGAATACAGGCGATCATATTGACGCCTACAAGGGAATTATGCGTCCAGATACATGATCATATGCGTCTGATGGGTAAATTCACTGGTCTTCGCATGGCATCAGTATATGGCGGGGTAAGTATTGGCCCACAGATAGATAGTTTGAGAAGGTCTGAAATAGTCATCGGGACTCCTGGTCGTGTAATCGATCATTTGGATAGAGGCTCGATGAAGCTGGACCATATACAGTTCTTCGTGCTTGATGAAGCTGACAGGATGCTTGAGATGGGATTCATAGACGATATATTGAAGATATTGAACAAGACTCCTAAGAACAGGCAGTCTCTGATGTTCAGCGCAACAATGCCAACTCCAATAAGGGCCATCATACAAAGATATTTCCACAACCCAGTATATATCAAGGGACAGACGCAGGTCGATACTAAACTACTCAAGCAGACATACTATAATATAAGGCCTGAAGAGAAATTCTCATTATTGATATATTTCCTGAAGAAATTCGACAGCATATCACTTATATTCTGCGCGACAAGGATGGAAGTAGACATAGTCACGAGAAATCTTGACCGTGAAGGAATCAAGGCCATGGCAATACACGGCGGCCTGACGCAGAACAAGAGACTGCAGGTCGTTGAGATGCTCAAGAAGGAACACATCAGCGTACTTGTAGCGACAGATGTTGCGGCAAGAGGACTTGACATAAAGAATGTGACTCATGTATTCAATTATGATGTGCCGAAGAGCGCTGAAGAATATACCCACAGGATAGGAAGGACTGCAAGAGCTGGAGAGAGCGGCGAAGCGATAACATTACTCACCCAGAAGGATTATGAGAATTTCAGCAGAGTACTTTCTGATAGGACATTGAAGGTCGATAAAGGCGTCATGCCGACATTCCCTACAGTCAGGTTCGATCGGCACGGGACTCGAGAGTTCAGCGGAAGGCCACAGCAGGGTGGACGTGGAAACTTTGGTGGACGAGGCGGTTTTAACGGAAGAGGACGTGAAGGAGGCTTTGGAGGCAGAAGTTCAGGCGGACGTCAAGATAGGAGAGGATTTGAAAGAAGCGACAGCGATGGACAATATACAGGCCACCTTGAATCCAACGTCGAAGGCGGCGATAGGCCACCACATCAGAATCAGGGACGGAACTTCACGAACAGGGAAGGCGGCTTCAGGGGAAGAAGATAAGTTCTTTTTTATTTATTTTTTAATGTCTTTTTATTTAGTATTTCTGGCTTTATTAAAGAACATCTTTGCTTCCAATATTGATAAAGCAACCTCTAAAAAAGGCATTATTATAAACCCGATTATCGTACATGAAGCTATACCTAATATAAGATATAGTAATCCTATGTTATCGGAAAATTGTATTATGCTAGTCTTGATTTTTTTTAAGACTACACCAAAACAAATATATACTATCCCTACAATTATTAACCAAATAATGGAAAATATATTAGGAATAGTCATAAAAGATTGGATAAAAATGATTATAATGGCCAATACTGTTAAAACAAGATAAATGAGCGCAAATTTTCTAAGATTCTTTAATTTATGATCTTTGGCTATCTGTAAATATCCGCATAAAGTAATGATTCCGGCAATGAATAGTATTACTCCAAGAACAATAAACAAATATTTTAGAAAAATATTATCTTTGTAGAGATATTCAAGAAAACTTATAACAAATATGGGTATAACCAAGAGTGCGCTTGTTATTGAACCATACGCCGCTAACTTGAATTTATCCTTCTTTTTCATATTAATCCCTTATCATGAAATGTTTTTCCACAACAACTTCTTTCCTGCTCACTAAATCCTTGACTGTTATATTGAAGATGTACTCCCCAGAAGGATAGTTATAAGCATAGACTATGGCATAAGGCCCGTCCAAAACACCATCCACTAAATATTCTAGTGGTTGATCCTTGAATATATCACTTTCACGGTGATAGATCGTTCCATTGATGTTTGATACTACCATATCCATATTGTAAAGACTTGTACCGTCTGAAAGTTTCTGGAATCCGCTGACTTTCGGTCTTAAGCATATTCGAGCATAATCATCAAATATGCTGGATGAAGAAAATGTACAAAATTGTGTATTATAGTCCAGACCAATATTTGAAGCTTCCAGCTTTAATTTACCATAATCGAAACTGTCTGTTATCGTTATAGTCTTAATGAAATTTATCTTCTGTTTGCCGATAAGATCGTAAATAGTATAATTTATGATGTAATTGCCTGGAACGAGATTGCTGGCGTTAAAAAAGGAATAGTATCCATCGTATGAATTCTCAGGCAGATATATATTCAAGTCAGATTTGAACATATTATAGGATATCCTTATGGTCTTATTATTGTCCTGACGTGTCACGTCCAAAATCAAGCCGACCCAGTGCTTCCCGTCCTTGTCTTGCTTGAAAGAGGATACTTTCTTCGATAGTATACATACCGAATCGGAGTATTCATACACGGAGATATTATTCTGTATGCATTGAGAATCATGTAAATATCCTGTATCTATGGATTGGGCTGTCAATGAATCATTATAACCTGCAGGACTCGAAGATTTGTAGGTATTAGGGATGAAGTCATTAAAAAGATTTATAATTTTAGTGCATATATGCGCAGCATATTTCGATCTGGAACTATTACATACAGAAGGATCGGATTCCTTAATGGCCAGAGTCATTATGCAACTCTTGTGAGTATCATCATTCCTTATCTTATTGCACATGTCTATCCTGACTGAAAGATTTTCGAACTTGAAATATTCATCGGATTTCGCATAGTAATCATAGCAGCTATCCCTATCTGAAGTCCTATTCTCGCAGTAGGCCGTCACACTTTTTATAGAGTCAACTTTATCCAAAGTAGTAAGATCAAACTTCATCGTCTCAAAAGCGGATCTCATGCCGACGGAAAAACTATAGATATAATACCCTAAAATGAGCAGGATAAAGATTATTATCACATATTTTCGCCTATTCTGCCACTTGTTTTTGGAATCGACAACGTAGGAATCCATTATGTGATCGTGAAGCCCTTGTTTCTTCTTGTCCCATGCTATCATCAGAAAGCCTATGAATAGTATAAGACAGGAAATCAGTTTGCTGAAATATCTTCCAGTAGACATCCCTAAAGAAAGTTTGTTGCCTTTTTCATCTACTACCTTTATTCCCAGCATAATCTTCCCTAGAGTACCCCCCAATCGGGAAGTCAGCAATATCTCATAAGCAGCATCTAACAAGGTACTGATTATGATAAAGAATAATATGCACTGAAAAAAAGACCATTCTGTAGAGAATAATAAGTATAACACTGCCCAACTTACTGGCAAGAATAACATCGAATCTATAAAATTCGCGACGAATCTAAGCCAGAATCCGGCATATACATCTTTTGCATCTGATCGCTTCTTAGATGGCATTACTATCAAATCATATATCAAGTATATTATAAATGTTACCTTTTAGGATTCCCCACTTGCCAATCATCCATAATGTTTTTAATATCTGAATGATTCCCTATCCTTATCATGAAATTCAATCTCATCTCTTTGTTCAAGCCTGCAGGCGGCCAATCTGAAGCCATCAGGAAGCTAGTTGATGGTTTCGACAAGTATAAAAGACAGACTCTTCTAGGAATTACAGGCTCCGGTAAGACTTTCGTTATGGCGAATGTCATAAACAAGGTCCAGAAACCTACCCTTGTCATCGCGCATAACAAGATCCTTGCTGCGCAATTATATGCTGAACTTAAGGAATTGTTCCCGAGCAATCGCGTAGAGTATTTCATCTCATATTATGATTATTATCAGCCTGAAAGCTATATGCCTGCAAGCGATGTATATATAGAGAAGGAAGCGACCGTGAATGCGCAGATAGAGAAGATGAGGCTTCATGCAGTCTCAAGCCTCATGTCGCGCGATGATGTCATCGTCGTCGCATCAATCTCATGCATATATGGCTTGGGGGATCCGCAGGATTTCAAGGATATGAGTACAGAATTCATTGCAGGCTCGAAGATGAACAGGACTGGTTTAATCACAAGACTAGTCGATATGCAGTATGAACGCAATGACCAGTCTCTTGAAGCAGGAAATTTTCGCGTGCGCGGGGAAGTCATAGACTTGATACCAGGATATGAAGAGAATATCATAAGACTTGAACTTGATGACGGGACGATAAAGAAGATCTCCGAACTCAATCATATAACTAATGATGCCATAACTACATTCGACAAGTTCGTATTGTTTCCGGCAAAGCAGTTCGTCGTGCCTGAAGAGAAGCAGAAAAAAGCGATTGATGCGATAAGAAAAGAACTTGAAGAGCAGCTGCCGAATCTAGAGCCTCTTGAAGCAGAGAGACTTCGCAAAAGAGTGAAGTATGATATCGAGATGATCGAGGAGATGGGATACTGCAACGGCATAGAGAATTATTCAAGGCATTTCGACGGACGGGCGGAAGGCACACCACCGCATGTACTTCTGGATTATTTCCCTAAAGATTTCCTTCTTGTGATAGATGAGAGCCACCAGACAATCCCGCAGAGCAATGCGATGTTCAAGGGAGACTATTCACGCAAGAAGAACCTCGTCGATTTCGGATTCAGGCTTCCATGCGCATTCGATAATCGCCCATTGAAATTTAATGAATTCGAGAGATATTTCAATCATGTAGTATTCGTCTCTGCGACGCCTGCTGAATATGAGACGAAGAGTTCAGGACAGATAGTCGACCTGATAATAAGGCCTACTGGACTTGTCGATCCGAAAGTCGAGATGCGCCCTATAAAGGACCAGATCAAGGACATGATATCCGAGATACAGAAGACCGTCGATGATGGCGACAGGGTGCTCATAACGACATTGACAAAGCGCATGGCTGAAGACTTGACTGATTATCTTTCAAAGGAAGGTATAAAAGTGAGATACATGCATTCAGAGATCGAGAGTTTTGAAAGGATTGAACTCGTGAGACAACTCAGGTCAAAAGAATTTGACGTCCTTGTAGGGATAAACCTGCTTCGTGAAGGACTGGATATCCCTGAAGTCTCGCTCATCTGTATACTCGATGCTGACAAGGAAGGATTTTTGCGCGATGAACGTTCATTGATACAGACCATAGGAAGGGCTGCGAGAAATGTCAATGGACGTGTGATATTGTATGCGGACAGGATCACTAAGTCCATCAGGAATGCGATGAAGATCACAGAGGAAAGAAGAGAGAGACAGATTGAATTCAACAAGAAGAATAAGATTATACCTGCGACCATCGTGAAAAAGATAGCTGACAAGAAGCATGACTTGAGAGGCGTCAGGCACATGTCGAGTGTTGATGTAGAGAAGAAGATGATAGAACTCGATGCAGAGATGAGGATAGCCGCCGAGAAATTGGATTTCGAGAAAGCGATAGAACTGCGCGATACTTTGGAAGCGCTGAAAGCGCAACTCGCAGGAGCGAATGAACAGAAGGAGTATGAGAGGAAAAAGAAAGAGTGACAAAATTTATAAAGCATCATGGCAGGAAAACATCATGTTCGACACATTTGAAAGTTTCATAAGAAAAGAAGTGAATCCTTCAAATACTATGGGAACTTCTACGAAGAGGGAATGAAATATATCCCTGACTTCTTCAAGTTATTATGCGAGATCCTTGATGTGAAAGATATAAGTTTTGAATCAAGGATAAAGATCAACTGCGCTCTCGCATATCTTGTCGTCCCGAACGATGCGCTCCCAGAAGATATCTACGGAGCTGTAGGATACATGGATGATATATTCGTGATAGTATGCGTCCTGAAAGAATTATTCTCGAAACACAAAGATGCCATAAATAAGCTATGGGTGAAGACGCATAAGAAATCCAAGGACAAGGATCTCGAGCTGATTCTCGATAAATGTTATTCTACAAGCAAGAAAGTTTTGGAAAGCAAGAAAATGGTCGACAAGACATTGGAATTCGCAGGACTGAAGAAGATTAGCATAAAAATAAAGAAGAAATAATCACTTCATCCGATTATTCAAATTCTTAAGGTTCGTCAACACTATCTCTTCTATGAGATAATTGAACTGCGCATCATCACGCTTTGTAGATCTCTTTGTCAGGTCGAGATATGAATCGAAATATCCTATAGGCAGTTCCAGCACAGGCAGGCCATGCATACGCAGTATGTGCAGCATGAGTAGCCTTGATGTCCTGCTGTTGCCGTCTATGAATGGATGAATCCTCTGGAATTCGTTGTGGAAGTATGCAGCGAACTTGATGGTCTCTGAAACATCCTTTTTCGAACTTTCGAAATCGTTGTACTTCAATAATAAGACATTCAGTCTCTTCTCCACATCTTTCCAGTCGCTCGTCACAAATTTAGGGTTCGCCTTGATAAATACATTCTCCTTCCTTAATTTTCCAGCGAATCCTTTCTTGCTCATGGCGATGGCGTGATATTCAAGTATGGTGCCGAGTTTCAGCATGACCTTATTCTTGGAGTTCGATATCATCTTATCTATCGCCATCTTGTAATTTATCGTCTCCTCGATAGATTCGAGCCTCTGCTTTTCAGGAACCACGTTCTCGATCAAGAGTTTCTCTGTCTCTGGAAGAGTCAACGGATTGCCTTCCAGATTAAGGCTTGAATATATGAATCCAGCTTCTCTGCTCTTCTCGATGTTGTTGAGGGACGCTGCATTTATCCTGATGTTGCGCCTGTATTTCTTAAGTTCACGCCTTATATCAGGGACGTGCGAACGGTATTTCTGGACATAGAAAGATGAGTTTTTTTTGAAATATTTGAGCAGCCTTATGACGAAAGCGCTTTTCAATAGCTTGCACTTCAAAGGATTCTTCGATATGATTATGAGAAAGCCATATTTTGAGAGCGCATCAGTATAGAACCTGAATGTCTCTGAATGTATCTTGATGTCGTCGTTCGTGAAGAATTCCTTCTTTGAAGCCTTCTCTATGAAAGATATCATCTTGTCCTTCAATAGGATGTTATAGTTCATGTTGTTATGCAGCGAGAATGATATAAGGTCGAAGAGTTCCTGGCCTTTAGGGGAATTGACTACGCTGAGCCTCTTGTCGTCTCTCTGTATAAGGCCCTTCTTTCGTAGGAGCAATACATTGTTGAAGACGTTCTGGTATTCCCTGTTCGACTTGCCCAGTTCGCGGACTACCTCTTTCACGCCCGCGTTGCCGTTCTTTGCAATGACATAGAATACATCGTAAAGGGAGACCATATGGATAGGAAAGGGAATGAAGTTTAAAAAGGTTGTTAAAATACACTTTTTATTTAGTATTTATACATAAAAGGTGGAGAATGATGACTATTAAATTTCAATCCCCTCGAATTCGAGGTGTTTAGAAGTATTCCGTTCCAAGTCTAGCCACTATAAAACTATTTTGCTAATATTGTTATTCTATTTTCTTTAAGATATTTTTCTCTCCACTCATTAAAATAATCATCTTTCCTAACATCAAATATTACCACAATCAAACAAGAATAGTTCTTAAGATGGCGAATTATTTGACCATCTAGCCTATCATATTCGGATTTATTAGGAGATTTTTTTGTTTCTATAGGAATAAAATCATCTACGACTATATCTACTTGACTATCGCCTTGTTCTTCCACAACTTTATTAAAATATTTAGCCAAATAATGCCTTAAATCTGACTTATATGCCTCTTCTTGATTTCTTCTCAGAGAAGGTATCCATGATTGAATTAATCTTGCTATATTAATAGGTGTAAGGTCATAAACCACTTTAGAAACAGTCTGTATAGGCATAAAAATATTAAGTAAAGGAACAAATAACGTAGAAGTCGAATCATAATCAAATATTTCTTTTGAAGGATATATGCGAGTATTATTTACTACAAAATATAAAAACCCATCATTTATTAAGCTATTATCTATTATTTTGAAATGCGCAACCAAAACATATTCTTTATTTATTGCCTTTGAAAAATCTTCATCCTTAGAAGGATCAAACTCACATAATCCGTTAGAAGTTATATCCGAACCGTGAAAGTTGGAATATTCTACTGCTCGCTGGATAGCAAAAACATTAATTTTAAAATATGAATAAAGTTTCTGAAAACCACACGCAATACTAAACAATAATTCGTTAAAAGAACTATCTTTATTATGAAAACAAAATAAGAATATTTTACTCGACAAGATCTCTGTTATTCTAATAAATTTATACCAATAATCTTCATCATCACAGATATTTCCTTCAGCAATAGAAGAAATAATCCTAGTAATAGCTTGAAGAGTAGAGTATATTTGATTAGGGAGTATACGAGGAACAAGTTCCGTAGAAGTTAGTCTATCATACAAAAGAGGAATATCGTTATCAAACTTGTCGCCACTATACAATACATTTAATAACGATTCAATAATATCGCGCATAAGTAGTAAAATATATATAGTATATATAAATATTATCGTAATAGGCGAAATTAATGCAGATATTAGAAGAAGGCGAAGATAAACTCATACTAAGATTTGATAATTTATCAGAACGTGCTCAATGGCGCAGTATTCTAGAAGATATGAAAATTAGCACCTACATTGACGAAAGAAATTACGCATCATATTCTATAATTCAAGCATATTTTCTAGATGCAGAGAAAAACACAGAGGAGATATTTAAAGAAGTAAAGAATAAAGCAACAGGATACGCTGAATATCTCGACAGGCAATCCGATGATTATCCCAAACTAATTCAGCGTGAAGTCACAGAAAATTATATATGTCTTCAACTAATGAGAAACAAGACAAAAAGCTTTTCCAAAAGGGACGAGGAAACTCGAATTAGTTTTCCAGCCACATACTTTAATACTAAAATATATATTTACAAAAGAGATAAAGTGTATTTACTTATAACCAATTATAGTGATGCTAATAAAACACAGATTGAAAAATTTGTAAATCACATCAAAACATGCGTCATAGATGGAAACATGCATTATATACATCTTAAAAAAGATTTCTCACATTTTGCAATTCATTTTGATAAATTAAAGAGCATAAAATTTGATCCGCATTTTAATATACCAAAAAACATTGAGGAAAAAATAAAAAGCCAATATGGTGATGAAGTAGAAGTAGCTTTCTCCGACGAAATAAAGATAGAGAAGGATGAATCCCAGATAGTAGATTTGAAGGCTATTCCAGAAATAGTTCAAATTTTAGAAGATATGAATAATAATAGAGATGAAGGTATCATAAATTTAAAAGGTAAAAAAATGGATGTTACCACGGAGATAATAGAAGAGACTAATATGCCAACCAAAATAAGAATTTGGCCTCCTAAAGCCCAAATAACATCTATGGGAGAATTAGAATATCTTCTATTTTTCTTAGCGAATTTAAAAACATTAAAAAGACAAAACGAGGAAATCCAAACTCGAGCGTCTAAATATTTTTGATATACTAGAAAATTCATCCTAGAACTAAGATTCGTCGAAGCTATTTTTTCTTAACCTAAAATGGATTAATCGATAAATTTATGAAGCAATATAACTCAATAGAATTATGAATATGGATAATAGAATCAGAAAAGAAGAAGAAACTATAGACATGAGTATAGAAAAATTTTCAGGTAAAGATTTGGAAGAATTAATAGTATTGAGTGAATCTTTTAAACAGGAAATACAATCAAAAGAGGAGCATCATTGGTTCACAAAACTTCAAAAACGTACTAAATATGATTTATATAACATAATCCTTAAAACTCAAATAATATCTGCTATCATAGGAGCTATCGGAACGTTAAGCGTATTTACACTAACACCAAAGGTTATAAACATGAACTATATGGGATGGATTATAGTGCCATCAATGGCATTAATTATTATCCCGTCAATGTTAATTACAACTTTAGAAGACGGAACTAATGATTTAAAAAGAAAATTACGTGCAGTAGAAATACTAATAGACAAAAAACAACCACATATAGGTAAAAAGATAATGATGGATACAAATATTTTTAACAAGATTGCTGAAGGGATTCTTGATGTAGAACTCTTAGAGAAGGCTAAAACTAAAGGATATATATTCTATATAACGCATATTCAATCAGATGAAATATCTTCATGTAAAGAAGAAGAAAAAAGAAAAAAATTAGTATTATTTATGGCAAAAATATCTCCTAAACTAATTAATACTGAATCTCTAGTATGGGGTAAATCTAGATGGGGATTTTCTAAATGGGGAAAAGGAGAATTATTTGAAAAATTAAAAGAGGGCTCTGATAATCCTAAAAGATATAATGACTATATAATCGCCGAAACTGCAATAAAAAATGACTTTGTCCTACTAACAGAGGATGATAAATTGAGAAGTGAAATACATAGATTTTGTGGCAGAGCCATAAGCAAAGAAGATTTTTTAGAGAATATAAGATAAATATATAAAAATCACAATATTAATTTAATAAAGATACTCAATCCAGTCGAATTCGACTGGTTTAGAAAACATGACCTAATCTCAATTCCAGCACTGGACAACCATGCATAATACTTATAAATCTCAAGTTTTTCCCTATCTATATTCTATAGTGTGATATAATGAACGATAATATCGTAATCAAGGGAGCTCGTGAACATAACCTGAAGAACGTCAGTGTAGATATCCCTAGGAACAAGTTTGTCGTGATTACCGGATTATCTGGTTCCGGCAAATCGACTTTGGCGTTCGATACTATATATGCTGAAGGGCAAAGGCGTTATGTCGAATCCCTTTCCGCTTATGCAAGACAGTTCCTGGGCCTTATGAAGAAGCCTGATGTCGATTCTATTGATGGCCTTTCTCCTGCAATCTCTATAGAACAGAAGACTACGAGCAAGAATCCCAGATCGACCGTCGGTACGGTCACGGAGATTTATGATTATCTCAGGCTGCTCTTCGCAAGAATTGGCGTCATGTACTGCCCTAAATGCTCAAGCGCAATAAAGCCTCAGAGCCCTGAAAATATCGTCAATCTCATACTTGCGGACGCTGGAAAGAAGATAGCGATACTCGCTCCAGTCATACGAGGCCAGAAGGGAAATCACGAAGAAGTCTTTGATGATCTGAAAAAAGATGGATATACTAAAGTTAGGGTCGATTCCAAGATATATCCTATCGATACAGTAAAGGATGAAGTCAAGCTTGAACGTTATGAGAAGCACTGGATTGAAGCAGTCATCGACACGGTCTCAGTAAGTGATGATGAAAGGTTGAGGATCTCTGAAGGTGTAGAACAGGCATTGCATTTCACGAAGGGAAGAATAATCATCTTGGATGTCGCTGCTTCTGACAAGTCCGGAAAGAAGAAGGAACTTGAACGAGGGATAGGCGAGACTGTCTATACTACTCACGGCGCTTGTCCCAATCATCCTGAAGTCGTCTTCGAGCCTCTTGAACCAAGGATGTTCTCTTTCAACAGCCCATTCGGCGCGTGCACTGAATGCCATGGTCTTGGAGAAGTGATGCAGATTTCTGAAGATTTGGTGATTCCTGACAAGTCAAAGAGCATCATGGATGGGGCTCTAGCAGTCTATGGAAGGATGGATATGTCGTGGAGGGTGCAGCAGCTTGCTGCCGTTGGCAAGAAGTTCGGTTTTGATGTATTCATGCCCATAAATAAATTCTCCAGAAAACAGCTTGACGTATTGCTGCATGGGACTTCGGAAAATATCAAGGCCAATTGGAGCAATGGCGCGAGCATGAATTTCAATAACGGATGGGAAGGCATCATCCCCCAGACTATGAGGCTTTACCGCCAGACTGAATCAGAATGGCGCAAGGAGGACATGGAAAGGTTCATGATAACAAAGCCATGCAAGGTATGCATGGGCAAGAGATTAAAAGATATAGTATTGTCCGTCAAGATCTCAAAAAAGTCAATAATCGATGTGACTGAATTAAGCATCGATGAAGCCATAGATTTCTTTAATGGTCTTTCATTGAATGACAAGGATAGGTTCATCGCGAAGCAGATATTGAAGGAGATAAATGAAAGGCTCGGATTCATGAAGAATGTCGGATTAAATTATCTGTCGCTATCCAGAGCTGCACGGACACTTTCCGGCGGAGAAGCGCAGAGGATAAGGCTTGCGACACAGATAGGCTCGAACCTGATGGGCGTTCTCTATATCTTGTATGAACCGTCGATAGGGCTTCATCAAAGAGATAATGAGAAACTCATAAATACACTCCACAGGCTTCGCGACATAGGGAATACATTGATTGTCGTCGAGCATGACGAAGAGACTATCCGAAAAGCAG
>Ga0265323_10001018_pt1 | contig 14603 bp, 15 predicted proteins | sample 41225metaG_FD_193580 | JGI IMG/M metagenome (GOLD analysis project Ga0265323, IMG submission 193580) | Rhizosphere microbial communities from Carex aquatilis grown in University of Washington, Seatle, WA, United States - 4-12-25 metaG | ecosystem: Host-associated > Plants > Roots > Rhizosphere...
CAATGGCCTGGTTGACTTCATCGAGAGAGAAGAACTTGCGCTTGCGCAGAGCAGCGACGATCCAGCGTTGGACTACCTGCACACCCACCTCCGCCTTGGCTTTCTCCCTGGGTCGATACCAGTACGAGACCCCACCCGAACCACCGGCCGAGACCGCACGCATTATTGGAGCCGCCACGACAACTCGACTTCTGTCGAGTGCCTCAAGGGTGTCCGGCAGTGTGAGATAGCACTGCACGAAGCGCTGGGTATTCTTGACTGCGGCGCTGAGTCCTGCGTCGCCATGACGGTAGTAGAACGGGCAAGCTGATATGTCGCTCCAAGGCAGTGCGCCCAGGTTCACCTTACGTTCCATCATGTAAGAATGCTGCATTTCGGGCGTTACACAACCCCCCACTTGACAGGGCCAAAGATCGCGGTGTTCGCGTGGGTCCTGACCGGCAATCTGAATGGATTCGACGGTTCGTTGAAATCGAGATGTGCGTACTCCGAAGGGATTGCCTATCCAGCGCGAATCGATGGACCGTTCTTCGCGGGACTGCAGGGCGTCAATGTCCCAGTCCCAGCCGGGGCGACTTGCCCTGTAGCAGCCAACGGATCGCATGCCCTCGCGGTCTTGCTCGGTGAGATCAGTCCACCGCTCCCATTTGACGGCTTCCGGCAGTAGTGTGCACGTCTGGTACTTCGCGCACCCCGTGAAGAGAGCTTCGCGAGGTTCGCTAGCGTCTTTCGGCGACACCGGCAGGCGCATGCCGGTGCATGGCGGTTTGGGGGTACACCAACTCGGATCCGGCCCACCAAACGCATACCCGAACTGGCGTTTCTGGATCTCTATCAGAGGCGAAGTTGAAGAAATCGGCCCGACCGCTTGTTGGTGATCGACGTGAGTGCTCTGTTCGGGCATATGCTCTGGACTAGGCGTTTTCGATGAATCGTTGGAGCCCGGGCTGAGTCGGGCTGTCAATGACTTCAGCGGGCGGGCCCTGCTCGACAATCAGACCGTTCTCAAGGTAGATGATCCAGTCGGACATCCGGCGCACCCAATTGAGCCGGTGGCTCACAGAGACTACACTTCCGCCGTCACGCGCGAAACTGAGCAGGCGCTGCTTCACGACTTCCGTCCAATCCGGATCCAATGCCGAGGTGATCTCGTCGAGCAACAGCAGTTTCGGGCGAAGGGCAAGGCATCTTGCCAGGACGGCCCGCTGCTTCAAGCCACCGGATAGTTGGTTCGGCATTGCGAGTGCACGATCGAGAAGGCCGAAGCTCTGCAGCTCTTGATCTGCGACCTCGCGTGCAGAGGATTTGGAGTGGCACAGTGCTTCTCTAAGGGGCAGCATTATGTTGTCCCGCAGGCTCAAGTGCGGCCACAACTCGGCGTGCTGGAAGACAGTTCCGATCAATCGCCCACGGATTCGATCAACTTCCGCATCGGCTGTTGGCCGAGTCTCTCCGCATAGGTACACATCGCCGCTTTCGGGCAGTTCAAAGAGTGCCGCTGTCCTGATGAGGGTAGTCTTCCCCGACCCATTTGGGCCGATCACCGAGCAAACCATGCCCGGCCGAATCGTAAACGTTACCGGCCCCAACCCGCGGTCGACGTGGTAGCGTCGCACGACTTTCTGAAACTCCAAGGTGTAAGAGTTCCTGTCGTGAGTCGGCATCGTGGAGAGTTCAGCAGGTTTCAGCATACGCGTCAACCACTTGTCGTGAGGCGGCGGTTGTGTTCCCCGGCTTCAAGACGCCGCGAAAGAATGGTGCCTGGGAGCAGCAACAAGAGGAACAAAGCAGCCAGAACAGTGTAGAACTCAAGAGGGCGATATACCCGGCTCGATATGTCGACAGTTTTCTGGAGTAATTCCGGGACGGCGATGATGGATGCCAAGACAGACAGTTTCACGGAGTTGATGTATTGTCCCACCATCGGAGGAACCATATTCCTGAACGCGATTGGAAGAACGATTCTACGGAGAGTCTGGTGGGCAGAGAGTCCACAGGCACGTGCGGATTCCACGTGGCCTACAGGAACCCCATCTATGCCTGCGCGGATGATCTCGGCCGTGAATGCCGAGAGGTTCAATGAAAGCACGATCACCGCAGATACCATCGGTCCCAAGCGTATTCCTCCCAACAGAATAGGCACGCAGTAGAAGAACCACACCAGCAGCACTAGTACGGGGAGGGTGCGAAGAAGATCGATGTAGGCAACTGCGGAAAGTCGCAGGAGCCTGAATCGAGATGCTCTCGCTCGCCAGACTAGGAAGCCGGCAATGGTCCCGAAAACGAGAATCAAGAGGTTGAGTTCGATGGTGACCCACAGTGCGTCGAGCAACGCTGCTCGAAAGGTCCAAACCCATCCAAAGTCCCATCTGTACATTATGAACTCCTATCGAGATTCGCGGAGCTTCCAGTACTCCGGCGCGGATTGAACTGGGAAAGCGAGGTCACGCTTCATGTGGAGAAGGGGTATTCCGTACTTGCTCTCAGACCGGTAGGTGTCGCCGGTGTCCTCCATGTATTCCAGAAACGTATTCACGTAAAGCAGCCAACGGACGTCCTCCGGTCGCACGGCCCACGAAAAGCAGGTGGGTGCTACTGGTTTTTTGGACAGCACCTCTTCAAGTTCCGGGTGTTCGCGGAGATACGTAAAAACCGTTAACTGGTTCATCAGTCCAACATCCGCCTGCCCGGCGGACACTGCGGCCAGTGGCAGTGTCAGATCCTGGCCCGCAAGGCGAATGACCTCGGCCCGCTTAAAGTTCTCGCGCACAAAATCGTCGATGGCACTTCCCTGCTTCACCGCAACTACTAGACCACTTCGATCAATCGATTGCCAGTCGGTGTACTTGGACGCCTGGCCTTTCTTCGAGACCCCCGTGTAACCGGCGTAGAAAATCGGACGCGAGAAAAGGACCGCTGTCGCCCTTTGCGGGGTGGCAAAGGTTGCACCGATCGACAGATCGAACTGCTTCGACTGTAGTCCCGCGACAAAATTCGCCAAATCAACCTTGTGAAACACTGGCTTTGCGTCAACTGCTTTTGCCAGCGCCTGCACGAGATCAATGAATACACCACTGAGGTTCTTCGTGTTCGGGTCTTCCATGATGGTGGGCTCGAACACGAAATAGCCGACGTGGAGTAGCAACCGCAAGATTTGCCTGCATCTCCGCTCGTTAACCAGCGGTCGCGCCGTTCTCCACACCCCGCTAACCGCCCAGTACACGTTGCTGGTCTGGAATCGCGGAACACTCTCTGTCTCAGGCGTTTCTGGCCAACGGCGTGGTCCGAATCCGTTTCGGACGCGAAGATGGCTGCCATGTGCTACACGTTCCCAAACGGAGATGGCGACTTTTTGTCAATTTGAGTAGCCCATTTAGAATCAACACTTTTGCCAGTGTCTCTCGACCGTGAAATACCCTTTGTTTCACTTGGGGAGCCAATTTAAGTCCTTTCCTTTCAACGTATCCCCTACTGAACACGCCAGTTGTGGCGTTGCGCCTGTTCCTGGGCTGAAATTGGGATTTACCCATCCTTACCCAAATTTACCCGTCCATGGACGTCGGGGTCCCCCCAGAATCCCCCCAGTGCGGCGTTTCCGCGCCGTGTTCCGCCTCCGGATCGGCGTCGTGCCGGAAGGGGGTGCGTGTGTCCTGCCAGTCGGCTGCCAGCGGCGCGACAGGGGCGCGCGTGTGGCCAACGGCGGCCAACCTCGGGCCACTGGGCAGGTCTTCTTATCGGGCTGATTTCCGTTTGGGGCGTTTCACGTGGCACCCGATGGTCGGCTGGCGCAGAAGGCTGTCTTGCCCTGTTGGACGGCCCGGCACTCGCCGTGCACACCCGTTCAGTAGTTATCTGTACGGGCACCCTGCAGATAACTACTCAACCAGCATGAACCGGGAGGGCCGGAAGATGGGCGGCGCCCGCGCGCCGGATTCCTGGGACGGAATAGAGAAAGTGGCTCCTCACTACCACCCCGCGCCGCAGAACCCAACCAGCGCGCCCGGTGCGCGAACGGGGCGAAGCGAGATAACGCCGCCGCTCCGGCCCTGTTCCGACACCCGCCCCCGAATCTGCGGACAGCGACTGACGTGCAGCGTGTGGCTGGACGTCGCTCAGGCCGGGAAGCCGGAAGCGCATCCACGCCTGAAGGGCGGTCCGCTTGGCTCCCCAAGTGAAACAAAGGGTATTTTACGGTGCGGAGACACTAGCAAAACTGCTGATTATAAATGGGATACTCAACTTTACCTAAAGTCGCCATCTCATGTTTTGAAACGTGTAGCACTTGGCTGCCATCTTCGCGCCCGAAACGGATTCAGACCACGCCGTTGGCCGGAAACGCCTGATACAGCGACAGTTCCGCGATTCCAGACCCAGGACGTGTACTGGGCGGTTAGCGGGGCGTGGAAAACGGCGCGACCGCTGGTTATCGAGCGGGGAGGCCGGCGAATCTCGCGGCGGGCGATCTGAGCCGACAAAACCTGGCAGTTGAGCGCTCCGCGGCCCCCCTTCCGCCGGTGCCGCGGATGCGTGGACCCCGATTCGCAATGAATCCGGCCCAGGTTGCTGCGCCACCCTCGCAGCCACCGCCGCCGCGGTCCAGCTCGAAATGCCGCTCAGAATGCCCTCTTCGCGCCAGGCGCCGGGCCGTTTCGATGGCCTCTTCAACGCGCGGGTTCGGCGCGCTTCCTGAAGATGTGGCCAATGACGCCGGGCGGCGGGCCCCAGTGGTGCGAGGCGCTGTCGTCAAAATCCTGGTCGAGAGAAGTCAGAGTCCCTGGCGTGAGTTCGGAATAGCTGAAGACGTGAGTGGCCCCGCGAACCTCGGTGTGGCAGGACCCGCCGGCGCCGGCCGATCCCTTGTAGAGTTCCCGGTCCACCCGGACCCAGGTGACTTCGCATCCGGCTTCCCGGCTCAGGCGCTCGCGCGTCAAGGCGCGGAGCTTCTCGGGCGTCGCGCCTACCAGGCCAGCGGGGTTGGCGATGCGATAGTCCCATACGGGGGCAGCGACGATGCCTCCTTCACGGCGCACCAGGTGCCCACGCTGTTCTTCTTTTCCGGGCTGCACAGCGATTACCACAAACCGTCGGACACCTGGGACAAGATCAACGCCGGCGATGCGGTGCGGTTGCTCGGGACGGTTGCGGACGTGGCCACGTCGCTGGCCGAGGCACCCGACCGGCCGCAGTTCGTGCGTGTGCAGGCGTCCGCGCGCCCCAGCGCGTCATCGGGCGCTGGATACGGAGCCTATCTGGGCAGCGTTCCCGATTTCGGGGGCCCGGCCAACGCGGGCGTCCGTTTGTCCGACGTGCGTGACGGCTCGCCCGCGGCCAAGGCGGGCCTTCGGGCGGGAGATACGCTCGTCGAGTTCGACGGGAAGCCGGTCCGCAACCTCTATGACCTGACCTACGAACTGCAGCAACACCGTCCGGACGACGCTGTCACGCTCAAAGTTGTGCGGGACGGGAAGCCCGTCGGGGTCAAGGTTGTGCTCGGCAAACGAAACTAGGTCTGCGCCGAGGCGGGGAGGAACGTATCGTACGGAGGACCGGCGGCTGCTGCCGGGTATTCCGGCTGGCCGGAAGGGGAGTTCGAAATCTGCGGGCCGCACCCGACTTCCGCGCCGCTTACTCCACGGCGATGATGATTGCGCCGGCGACGATGAACAACCCGCCAATCCCTTTGGCCCAGGTGAGTTTCTCTCCGAGAACCAGCGCACCCAACAGGATGACCAGCGCGACACTCAGTTTGTCGATGGGCGCCACCTGCGAGGCTTGGCCCAGTTTCAGCGCGTGAAAGTAACACAGCCAGGAGCAGCCCGTCGCCAGGCCGGAGGCCACCAGAAACAGCCAAGTCCTGCCAGAGACCGAACCGAGGCCGGATGACGGCCAGTTGCGCCACGCCAGGAGCCAAGTGAAAGCCACAACTACCGAGGTCCGAAGGGCGGTGGCGAAGTTTGCGTCCAGGCGCTCGACTCCAAGTTTGGCAAGAATTGCGGTGGCCGCCGCGAAGGCGGCGGAGAGCAGGGACCAGGTAAGCCACGTCATTGTTTCGAGGCTAACACGTTGGAAGGTGTTTTCCGCCGCCGGAGATCTGCAGAACCCGCGACGCCAGCCGCCGGCCGTCGAACATCTCAAGAGCAATCGCAACTGGCGCCGGTAGGGTCTCCCCGGCGCATGGAGCTCAGTATCGCGGCGGCGCAGCCCACCCCGCTTGAGACTTCGATTGCGCCCACCGGGCAATTCATCCGGCAGGCTCCACACTGCATGCAGTTGCCGCGATGAGCCACTTTTGCTTTGCGCTGGACCAGGGCGAACACGGCGTGCGGGCAGACCTCCTGGCAGCGGCCGCAACCGTTGCAGAGCGTCTCATTCAGCGCCAGTGACTCGCCAGCCAACAGGTATTGCATATGCGCCTCCGTCGATCAAATGAAAGCTCCCGCCACGCGCAACGCGGCCCCTATCCCGGCGCTGGCCACAATTGCGGGCATTGCGTGCCGCACCTCCAGCCGTGCGCCCGCGAGGTTGGTGAACGTTGTGGATCCGGTGAACATCATCCCCATGTAGGATGCGATGGCGGCGCCGAGCAGGGCCGTGCCGGCGGTCTCGACGGCGCCGCCAGGGAACGCGATGAGCGTGGCGGTGATGCATAGCGCGCCCGCAATCGCGCCCTTGACGGCGAAGCGGGTGGGAAGCCATGGCAATAGCAGCGGCGTCAACACTCCTCCAGCGAAGATGGCGGCCAGGAACGGCGCGAAATCGGCGGCCACGTGCCAACCTACCGTGCGATGGCGCAACGCGTAGAGAGCCGTGAGCGCGGCCAGAATGAGGAGCGCGGGCTTCAGCGTTTGGGACAACTCCATCGGCGCCAGCACCAGGCGCGCCTTCCAGCCGAAGGTGACGCGCCGCATTTCGGGTGTGGCCTTCATGCCCGCGGCGAGGAAGGCGCCGATGTCGCGTGCGCGAACCGGGCCGTAGCGCACCGAGAAGCCGGTGGCGCGTTTCACTTCGTGCGCCGCCACGCCGGTGGCCCCAAGTTGCGGCAACACCAGATTGCGGTGGTCCACAACCTCAGCGAGTTTGACCGCCTCCATCCGCCGCACTAGTTCGCAGGTTCCGAACGTGCCCTTGCCGGCGGCGCACCAGACGTTCACGCCCTTGGTATCCAGCACCAGCAGCCACACGTTGAGACCCACCAGTTCGCGCCGCACCGCATCGATGGTCAGCTTGTAGTTGGCCGTCACCAGGACGGGCGACTGCCGGTCAGGGGCGCCCACGCGATAGAGGCCCGGCGAAATCAGGTAACGCATGCGGCCGATGCCCCAGCGCACGCGCCAACCGCCGAGCACGTCGCGCCAGGTAAGTCGCGTTGAAAGCGCCGGCGCCGGGCCGGCGAGCTTCCCGATGGCGGCGATCGGTACCGGCAAACTACCGGAGCATCCACAGCTAGCTCTCGCCATTGCAGCACTCCGTTTTCGAGCAGGATTCCGCCGCGCGGAGATTCCGCATGCGTTCGGCCAGCAACGCCACGGCCCGCAAGACGCAACGCTGGTCCTTCTCTCCCCACCCGGCGAGCAGTTCCCCGTAATATTTATTGCAGACGCCGTCGATGCAAGCGACCTTGGCACGGCCCGCCGCGGTTAGAGTGAGCCGCAGCGACCGCCGGTCCGTAGCGTCCTCGGCGCGCTCCACAAAGCCGGCGCGGACCAGTCCATCCACGGTGCGGCTCAGCGTGCTGGGATCCAGGTCCAGCGCGGCGGCCAGGCCACTGAGCGACATCTCCGACTCCGCCAGTTCGAGCAGCGCATGGCACTGGGATAGCGTGACTCCGCAACATTGCGTGTCCGCCTCCAGTTGGCGCACCACCTGGCGCTCCAGCGCTCGAAGATGACGGCGGAAAGCGGCGATGGCGGCTGGTTCCGGAATGGCGGATCTTGTGCTCACGCAATGATTGTATAACGCAATCGATGCAATGCGCAAGCGTAGTCTTTTGAGATGTTCTTCCGGGGGAGGTTCGGCTTCGCTGCGAGGGCTCGGCGCTCAGCCTGTCAGAACGGGTTCGAGGCTCCGAATAGCGCCATCTATGGACTCGAAGTCCTTACTCCTAAATGTCCCAATCCTGCACGTAGGTCTTCTGCTTTTCCGTCCAGTTTCGAACCAGCGCGGAGAAAGTGGCGCCGTCCACGATCCCGGCAACGCTCTTGTCCACCGTCCGCCACAACTCGGTGAATGGCGTCTCGCGCTTGGATCCCTTCTTCTTTTGCGGGGAGCCGTCGACAAACCTCAGAACCTCGCCAACCGTGATGGATTCCGGAAGCCGCGCCAGGTGGTAGCCGCCGCCCGCGCCCCGGTACGACTCCACGAAACCGCCCTGTTTCAGTGACGACAGGATCAACTCCAGAAACTTCTTGGGAATGCCTTGCCGCTTGGCGATGCTCGCGATCGTGACCGGCTCATCGGTAGCTTGCGAGGCCAGGTCGAAGATGGCCTGAAGCGCATAGAGGCCTCTGGAAGAGATGTGCATAAGTCGCCGTGCGAATAATGGAGGCGGGCGCCCGCTGCCCGCCTCCGTCCGATTACACGATGCCTTCGAACAGCACGGACGTCAGGTAGCGTTCGCCCGAGTCGGGAAGAATGACGACAATCGTCTTTCCAGCGAATGACGGTTGCTGTGCCAGTCGTGCCGCCACGGCCGCCGCGGCCCCGCTCGATATGCCGCTCAGAATGCCCTCTTCGCGCGCCAGGCGCTGGGCCGTTTCGATAGCCTCTTCGTTGGTAATCGTCTCCACACGATCCACCACCGAAAGATCCAGCGTGTCGGGGATAATGCCGGCGCCGATGCCCTGGATCTTGTGCGGTCCTGGCTTCAGCGGCTGGCCCGCCAGCTTCTGCGTGATCACGGGACTGGCCGCCGGTTCCACCGCCACCGAGGTGATCGCTTTGCCGCGCGTCTGCTTGATGTAGCGGGAAACGCCGGTGATGGTTCCACCGGTTCCCACGCCGCTCACGAGAACGTCCACCTCACCTTTTGTGTCATCCCAGATTTCAGGGCCCGTGGTGCGGAAGTGAATATCCGGATTGGCCGGGTTCTTGAATTGCTGCAGGAGCAGGTAGTGTTTCGGGTCGGAATTGTAAATCTCCTCCGCCTTGGCGATGGCGCCTTTCATCCCCTGCGCACCCTCGGTGAGCACTAAATTTGCGCCGAACGCTTTCAGCACCTTGCGCCGTTCCAGTGACATGGTCTCGGGCATGGTCAGTGTGATCGAGTAACCGCGCGACGCCGCAACGAACGCCAGTGCGATTCCCGTGTTGCCGCTGGTCGGCTCCACCAGTTCGACGCCGGGCTTCAGCAGCCCGCGCTTCTCGGCGTCCCATATCATGGAGGCGCCGATGCGGCATTTTACCGAGTAGGAAGGGTTGCGGCCTTCGATCTTGCCGTACACCTTCGCTCCCGAGCCGTTCACAATGCGATTGAGTCTGATGAGCGGAGTGTTTCCAATGCTAAGTGAGTTGTCTTCGAATGATGCCATGTGTGTTTACTCCTGGGAAGCTCGTAGGGCCTGGTCCAGATCGGCCTTGATGTCTTCGATATCCTCGATGCCCACCGAGACGCGGATGTAGTCGGGTGTGACGCCGGTCTCGGCCTGTTCCTTCTCCGTAAGCTGGGAATGCGTGGTGGATGCGGGATGGATCACCAGAGTCTTGGCGTCCCCGACGTTGGCCAGATGGCTGGCCAGCTTGACGCTGTTGATGAACTTGACGCCGGCCGCTTTCCCGCCGCGCACGCCGAAGCCCAGAATCGCTCCCGCGCCGTCGGGTAGGTACTTTTTGGCGTTCTGGTAGTGTGAGTGGCTCGGAAGACCGGGGTAGTTGACCCAGGTCACCGCCGGGTGCTTCAGCAGCCACTCTGCCAGCGCTTGCGCGTTCCAGGTGTGGCGTTCGAGTCGCAGGTGCAGGGTCTCGATGCCCAGCAGCAGCAGGAACGCCGCGAACGGGCTCTGGGCGGCGCCGGTATCGCGCAGCCAGTGGGTGCGAATGTGGATGATGTAGGCCAGGTTGCCGAGCGGCTTGAGCGCCTCGGCGAAGACTATGCCGTGGTAGGAGTCGCTGGGTTCGGTGAACTCGGGCCACTTCTTGGGATTCTCCGCCCACTGGAAGTTGCCGCTGTCCACGATGGCGCCGCCGATGTGCACGCCGTGGCCGCCCAGAAACTTGGTTGTCGAGTAGACCGCGATATCGATGCCGTGCTCGAAAGGCCGGAACAGCGCGGGCGTGAGCACGGTGTTATCCACGATCACCGGCAAGCCGTGCTTGTGGGCGGCGTCGGCGATGGCGCGGAAATCCGGCACGTCGTTCTTGGGATTCCCGACCGATTCCAGGTACACCAGACGGGTGTTCTCATCGACGAGCTTGCCGATTTCCTCGGGATGATCGGGATTGAAGAACCGCACTTCGATGCCCAGCTTCTTCAAGGTCTGGGTGAAGAGCGTCCAAGTGCCTCCGTACAGGCTGGTGGAGGCTATGAAGTTCTGCCCGGCGTGCGTGATGGTCAGGATCGCGGCGACGATGGCCGCCTGGCCCGAGGCGAAGGCCAGTCCGCCGATGCCACCATCGAGCGCAGCGAGGCGCTTCTCCAATACGTCGTTGGTGGGGTTCATCAGGCGCGAGTAGATGTTGCCGAACTCGCGCAACCCGAAAAGATTCGCTGCCGTGTCGGCGTCTTTGAAAACGTAGCTCGATGTTGCGTAGATCGGGACTGCCCGTGCCGTGGTGGCGGGGTCGGGCGCCTGGCCCGCGTGTAGAGCCAGAGTGCCGAGTCCTGGTTTGCGTTGTGCGTCTGACATGGTGAGTTTTCTCCGGTGCTGCCGTCTATAGTCCGTACGAGATTCCCAGGGCGAACTGATGCCGCGCTTTCAGATTCACGCCTGGTTCGATTACGCCGGCCGCCTGGGCCACGCCGAAATCGATATTGAGTCTCCGTTCCTTCAAGGGAACTAACCGTGCGGCATAGGTGATCGTGGTGGGCACGTCCGCGCCCGGCAGGTTTTGCACGTAGCGCGGTTCCTGTGAGAACTCCGACCCGAAGATCAGGGTGCTCTTGGCAGGTCCTTTGAACACGAACGCCGCCGCTCCGAAGAGCCGGCCTGTGTAACCCAGCGCATTCCCGGCGAGGCCGTAAACGGACGCGTTGGTCGCCTTGTAGCCGAGGTTCAATACGATGGGCACTACCTTGGTTTGAGTGATGGTTTTGCTGGCCACCGCGTAGAAATCGGCATTGGCGTAGCTCTTGTTGGGCGTGGCGAGCAACCCGCTCACGTTGCGATCCTGGGTGCGCGCCACAAATCCCGCGGAGATAGCGGGCAGCCAGGCGTTCTTGCCGGCGTTTTCCTTCACCAGGAGCGCCTTTGCATGCACGAGATTGAAGCCCGAGTCCCACAATGGGCTGAGCCCCGGCGTGCTGCCTTGCTGGTGCAAATCGCGCGTGTAGCCGAATTCGACCCTTCCTCCAACGCCTTCCGTAACCGAGAGGGTGTGGAAATTGCCCAAGACGGGGCCGGCATTTAGGAAGTGATACGCCACAATCGGGTGCCCGAAGCCGTTGGCGGGGGATGCCGCTGTGTAGGCAAGCGGAGTGATGAAGACGCCGGTCTGGCCGTCCCAGTTCAGGTTCTGAGCAGCCGCAACGCCGACGCCAAGAATCCCGACGAGGAGCAGGGCAGCCGGCCTGCTCACTCGTCCAATAAAGGTGTTTAGATTCGCAATGTCCATTATGTCTATAGAGTATACGTAATGGCTGTGCATCGTGGCAAGATAGATTGCTGGATAGGCAAGCGAAAGCCAGCGTATGTTGCTGATAAACAAGCAATTATTTTATCAAAAAAATATGAGTCTTGCCTATCTAGATGATGATGATTGATGACGAATCCTCAACATTTACTTGATTCTCCGCCCTCGCACGCGGTATAAGTAGTGAGGAGAAAACATCGTGGCTGACGAGAACGTCGCGCATCAGGCTTTAGGTGAACAGGCTGCATTTCAGCTTGCCAACGTAACCAAGACCGCCCCTCAGTACGGAGCGATTACGCCCCGCTGGTTGGTCCGCCTTCTGGACTGGAAACCGCTCGAATCCGGCTCCTTCCGCCTCAACCGTGTGGACGAGGGCAAGGCTATCGAAGTCACCTGCGGCCAGGTGGAGGAGCAGCCTCTTCCGGGAACCTACGTTCAGTACGAGGAGACCCCGAAGGAACACAGGTTGAGCTGCATCAATGCGGTGCTGAACGTGCACACCCGTGTGTCCGATCTTTTCAGCAAACCTTACGACCAGATCGGGGAACAGCTTCGTCTCATCATCGAGCACATGAAGGAGCGGCAGGAAAGCGAGCTCCTCAACAATGCGGACTACGGGTTCCTGCACAGCGTCGTGCCCGACCAGCGCCTGAAGACCAGAAAGGGCCCGCCGACCCCGGACGATCTGGATGAGTTGCTGACCAAGGTATGGAAGGAGCCGTCGTTGTTCCTGGCCCACCCGCGCACCATCGCGGCGTTCGGGCGCGAGTGCACGCGCCGCGGCGTTCCCCCGCCTACGATCACGCTGTTCGGCAATCCGTTCCTCACCTGGCGCGGCATCCCCCTGGTGCCCACCGACAAGATCCGGGTCAAGAGCTCCGATAACAAGTCGAAGATCCTGCTGTTGCGCGTTGGGGAACGAAAGCAAGGATGCATCGGCCTGTTCCAGTCCGGACTTCCGGGCGAGCAGAGCCCCGGACTTTCGGTCCGGTATATGGGCATCGACAAGAGCGCGCTGGCCTCGTACCTGATTTCGCTATACTGCTCGACGGCCGTGCTGACCGACGATGCCATCGCCGTGCTCGAAGACGTCGACGTGAGCAACTACCATGAGTACAAATAGCGGATCGGGCGGCCTGCCCCCAGGCGTTCCGGATCCGGACGTGCTGGCGCGCATGGCTGCCGGGTTCTTCAGCGCTGTTTCGCAAACGGCCCAGCCGCAGCCGCCGGCCACCGACGGTGCTGGAGCGCTAGCCACCGCCGCCACGCCTGCCTTTCTGCAAGAGGCGCGGCCGATATTCGCCGTGCCGGCAAGCGCGCCGGCCATTCCCGTGGGTGCGGCCGCACCGGCAATTCCAGACAGCACTGTGGCGTTCGACCCCGCCGCCGCACCGGCCTTTCTGCACGCCGCGCGGCCGATACTCGCCACGCCGGCCACCGCATCGGCTACGCAGGGGGTTCCGGGCGGCCTGAGTTCGGCCCAGCCGCCAGCCGTACCGGCGATCCCGCCGGCTCCACTGGCCGCGCCGGAAATCGCCGGCAGCGCCCCGGCGTTCGACCCCGCCGCTGGCCCGGCCTTTCTGCAAGCCGCGCGGCCGATCTTTGCCACGCCGCCCGCGCCGCCCTCGCCGACGGTTCCCAGCAGCCTAGGCGCTCCCGAATCGGCATTCCCGGCATTCTCCTTTCTGGAAGAAGCCCGGCCGCTGTTTTCCTATCCGCCAACGGCGCCGGGGCCGGTGCCCGCGCTCCAACCCGCTGACGCGCAGCCCGCAGGCATCGTCCTCTCGTCGCGGGACTTCGACGTGGAGACCATCCGCCGCGACTTCCCGATTCTGCGGGAACGCGTTGGTGGCCGTCCGCTGGTCTGGCTGGACAATGGCGCGACCACCCAGAAGCCGCAGAGCGTCATCGACCGCCTCAGTTACTTCTACGCTCACGAGAATTCCAACGTACATCGCGCGGCGCATGAACTGGCGGCCAGGGCCACGGATGCTTACGAATCGGCCCGCGAAAAGGTCCGCCGCTTTCTGAATGCGCCCTCCGCCCGCGATATTGTCTTCGTGCGCGGTGCCACCGAAGGGATCAACCTGGTGGCCCAGAGTTGGGGGCGGCAGAACATCCATAAGGATGACGAGATCGTCATTACCTGGCTGGAGCATCACGCCAATATCGTGCCCTGGCAAATGCTGTGCTCGGAAGTTGGAGCGCGGCTGCGGGTGGCGCCGGTAGACGCGAGCGGCCAGGTGATACTCGAAGAATTCGAGCGGCTGCTCGGCCCGCGGACCCGGCTGGTGGCCGTAACGCAAGTGTCGAACGCGCTGGGCACCATCACGCCCGTCAGTGAGATGGTGCAGGCGGCGCACCGGCATGGGGCGGCGGTGCTGGTGGATGGGGCGCAGGCCGTATCCCACATGCGCGTGGATGTGCAGGCGCTGGACTGCGATTTCTACGTGCTTTCCGGGCACAAGATGTTCGCGCCCACGGGCATCGGAGTGGTGTTTGGCAAGCCGGGGATATTGGACGTGACGCGCCCCTGGCAGGGCGGCGGGAACATGATCCAGGATGTGACGTTCGAACGGACCATCTACAATGTGGCGCCGGCGCGTTTTGAGGCTGGAACCGGGAACATCGCCGATGCCGTGGGCCTGGGCGCGGCCATCGATTATCTGGACCGAGTCGGAATGGAGAATGTAACCCGGCGTGAGACCGAGCTTCTGCACTACGCTACGGACGGGCTGCGGCGCGTCCCCGGACTGCGCATCATCGGGACGGCTCGCGAAAAGGCGGGAGTCCTGTCATTCGTGATGGAAGGCATCCGC